>JAABUU010000534.1_pt1 | contig 83959 bp, 80 predicted proteins | sample 5559301 | NCBI WGS metagenome assembly JAABUU01 (sample SAMN10711884, study PRJNA513360) | rock metagenome | isolation source: Antarctica rocks | place: Antarctica: Victoria Land, Richard Nunatak white
TGCCGCTCCGCCAAGCCCAGCGTCATCAACCGCTCCAAAAGAAGTCCCTGCAACTACAGGCATTCTCCCGAAACGATCAAGAAAGAGGCGGACCGCCACGCGGCGAAAGACACCAGCCACCTAGAGCACGTGGGTCGAACGCGAAGCCGAGAACAAGAAGCACGTCGTGCCCCTGGCCGCGCATCGCCTCGCGGGCCGCAGCCTTGATCCAGTCGCTGCCCACGGTGCCGTATCGCGGGCCGATCGAGACGGCTATCCGCTGATCGGCGAGGTCGCCACTCGGGACGGCTCGCGCGCTCAGGTACTTACCTGGGAGCCGCTCGACCTGGTCGAACTCGAAACGCTCGGCCTTGCGACCGTTCTGCACACCGGCCTTGCGCAAGTTGTCCAACAGCATCTGCTCGAAGGTCGACTCATCCTCGGCACCGGTTTGCGAAGCCGGCAGCTCTGCCTCGTCATCGAAGGCACGGTGGGGTGACAAGCTCTCGACCGTGAACGGCCCAGCGACGCGTACAGCGGTCTTGTCCTCGTACGGCTGGTCGTAAAGCAGTTCTGTCTCTGCATGTCTGGCGATAGCCCTATCGATCTGATCACGGCTCATGCCTTCGACGATGTCCGGGTTGTTGGCGATCGATTTCAGCGTGACGTGCGGCACCCGCTTGTAGACGAATCCCCTACGGATGTCGTTGCCGGTGCTTGATGGCGGCATCGTTTGCCCAGTGAGCTTTTCCTCATGCTTGCGCCCGGCGGAGGAATCGGCGAGTACATAGTGGGGGTACTTGGCGCCCATGATTCGCTGGCGGGCCAGCGTGAGCGCCACGCGCGAAGTGTCGATAGTGATCCAGCGACGCCCCCACTGCTCTGCAACGTAGGCCGTCGTTCCCGATCCACACGTGGGGTCGAGGACAAGATCGCCTGGGTCCGTGGCAAGTAGGACGCAGCGCTCGATCACGCGCGGATCCGTCTGCACAACGTAGATCTGCTCTCCCGTAAAGCCCCGCTGTCCCATTCCGAGCCAGATGTTGTCAAGAGACACGTAGGGGAAATCGTCGAAGTAGCGGCGGTATTCGATGCGCTTGCCGAGTCGCACGAGGCGTCCAGCCCACGCCAGCCGTTCCATGCCCCGTGGCGTGGTCTTCCAGTGGGAGTTTGCAGGAGGCGAATGCGGGACGCCCCCAAGCACGAAGGGAGGGACCGGCGTCCCGGGAGCGCCGGAACTTACGAGCGGCGTGCCGTCGAAGATCCGAGCCGCTGCTGGGATGCAGGATGGGTCGGCGCGCTCGTCCTTCGTCATCGCACGGTGCGACCCGTGGTCGAGCTCCAGCAGGGTGTACCCGCTCGACCCCGGTCCACCATAGATCTTTGGCTTATACAATTGCCTGTATTTGAGGCTGAAATGATTTTTCGAGTACCACAAGACGATGTCATAAACGCCATCAAGACCGGCAGAAGCAAAGCCACCCGTTTTGGTAAAGGCGATCTGTGACTCAAAGTTTTCGCTTCCAAAGATTTCGTCGATCAACGTCCGCACGAGGTGCACGTTCTCATCGCCGATTTGGACAAAGATGCTGCCGCTCTCCGTCAGCAAGTCTTGCGCTGCGACGAGTCGATCGCGCAGATAGGCAAGGTATGAGTGGACACCGAGTTCCCAGGTATCACGGAAGGCTTTGATTTGCTCCACCTCGCGGGTGGCGTCCTCGAGCTTGCCGTCCTTGACGTCTCGCTTGCGAGTGGATGCCTGCCAGTTAGAGCCGAACTTGATGCCGTAGGGCGGGTCGAGGTAGATCATCTGGACGTGCCCGCGGAGTTGCTCCCGTTCGGCGAGCGAACCCATGACCTGCAGACTGTCGCCGAGGATCAGGCGGTTCGACCAGTTGGCTGCATGCTGGTAGAACTCGACCGACTGCATCCCCTCAAGGCCGTCGAAGGTGTCGAAGAGCGATAGCTCGGGCTCGGCGTCGGGACGCGCCGACGCTCGTCGCAGGTTTTCGATGAGTACCCGCGGATCGAGTTTCTCCTGGATGTAGAGCGGCGGGGCCTCAACGAGCAGGTCCTCGGCGTCTTGGGCGTCTTTGCCTTTCCACACCAGCTGCGGGTCCAGGGTCGTGTCGCGGGGGTAGAGCAGAGGGATCGGTTCGCGCGATGCGGAGTCGAGCCACTCCTCAGCCGGGGCGCTCGGAATGTTGACTCGCTTGTCGTTGTGCGTGACCGCATCGACCGGGGTCGGGCCTGTAGGCCGTTTCGCTGCCACGTCAGTGTGTTCCTTCCGAGCTCACGAGTACCGGGGGTGCTGTCTGTGTAAGGAGTTCCCGGCAGGCCTGTCGAATGGCCGGTCCCGACGTCGCGGGATCACCGACCTCGACGTACGCCCAAAGCCCCCACCCGCCGTGCCGGTTGACCGCCGGAACCCAGAGGTGCTGCGCGGTGTGGGCCTTCTCAGAGACCGGTCCAGGTGAGTGATGCTTCTTCGCCCCGCCGGAGACGTCGACGACCAAGGTGCGGGTGAGTTCGTCGCCGGGGTCGGTGAGCCGCACCAAGAAGTCCGGGACGTACCGCGCACCCCGGCCTTCGTAGGTGTACGGGATGGTGAAGCCGAGGTGGTCGTTCTTGACGTAGGCCGCGACCTCGCTGAGTCCCTCGAGGACGTCAGCGGCTGTCTGCTCCCAGCCGCTGTCGAGGACAACGTGGCTGACGTGGCACCGAGCGGAGTCCGTTTTGTGCGCCGGTCTGGTCGTGTCGAAGTCGACGAGATCCGTGGACCCCTCGCGGTCCGGGTCGAAGACCGGGAGCAGCCGCTCGATGCGCTCGTCCTCGGCAACGATTGCGTGAACGATCTTCTCCACTGATCGCTCGGTGAGGTCGTGGATCAGCAGAAGACCGGGGTATGTTCCAGCCTCGTAGTCCACCGCTTCGTGCAGGTAGCGCTTCACGATGCCCAGCACCTTGGGGTAGAGCCACGGCCGGGCGTTGCCCAGTTCATCGCGGTACTCACGGTCTAGTACGCGGTGGGCGATTTTGTAGGCGACCTCCTGGACCCGCATGGTCTTGAGGAACTCCGGATAGACCATCTCCGTGTAGCCGGTGATGTCGCCGACAGATACTTCCGTCGGCACGTAGTTGGTACTCACGTGCAGACGGCAGGCAGGGCTCGAGAAGTCAGCCGTCAGGTCGGGATCGGGCATCTCCAGCCGGTAGCCGATCAGCCGCGGAAAAGTGATCCTCGCGGCTGCTCGTTCGGGCACCGCGCGCACTCGCACCGGAGCGGCACGCGGCTTGGGGTCCTTGGTGGGGCCGCTGGAGGGGATGAAGGCAAAGGGGACGCCGAAGACCTCGGCGTACTCGGGCTCGAACAGCCCGTCGTCGCCGACGGAGTAAGAACGACGGCGCAAGCCACGCCCGACGACCTGCTCGGTGAGGAGCGGGGTGCGGAACGCCCGAACACCCAGGATGTGAGAGACCGTGTTGGCATCCCAGCCCTCGGTCAGCATGGAGACGCTGACGACGCAGCGGATGTTGGCTCCGAGCTTGCCCGTCTTGCCGACGGTGTTCATCACCTCGCGTAGGAGGTCCGCTTCGCTCATCTCGTCAGGGTCCCGGCCGGGGAAGCGCAGCCGCAGTTCCTGCTTGAAGTCGTCGATCTCCTGCGCGGCCAAGGCCTTGAAGTCGGCGGAGAGCTGCTCGCCGGACTCGAGCTGCTGGGAGTCGACGAGAATGGTGCGCGGCGAGTGGTTCCAGACACCGGATTCCACGTTGCTGAAGATCGCGAGCTGGCCGGCTACTGGGACGGTGACGGGCTCGTTGTGCAGGTCGACGGTGTCCTTCTCGTAGCCGGCGATCCAGTCGAAGACCAGTTTGCTCACAGTGGTGTTGTTGCAGACCACGATGAACACGGGCGGGGTCTCACCGCTGTCCTCGCCGCTCGCTTGCCCGGCGAGAAAGGCTTTCTCGTAGTTGGAGTAGAGGCTGTAGAGCGCGGTCTCGAGCTTGGGCGGGAGGTTCGGCGCCTCTGATCGGCTCTTGGCGGCGCGTGCCGCTCTCTTGGGCAGGTCCTGGGATATCTCGTCCCAGAGGTTGCGGTAGACGACGGTGTCGCCGCCGGCGTTGTCGCTGACTGGCAGCCGCGGGACCTTCACGATGCCGCACTCGATCGCGTCGACGAGCGAGAAGTCGCTAACGACCCAAGGGAACAGCGTGCCCTGTCCGTAGCCGGAGCCGTTGAGGAAGAACGGCGTCGCCGAAAGGTCGTAGATGGTCTTGATGCCGAGCTTGGTCTTGAGCGCCTGCAGCCCTCGGAACCACACGCGAGCTTGGTCCTCGCGGTCCTTGGTCTCGGCCTTCTCGTCGGCGTCCATGGCCTCTTCGAGGCGCTCGTTGGGCTTGTCGCGGTAGCAGTGATGCGCCTCATCGTTGAGGACGAGGAGCTCGCCGGGCTTCAGGCCGAACTCGCGGGACACCCGGGTCGCCACCTGCGCGGGGGTCTCTGTGAAGGGGTCAGTGGTCGCGGCCCTCCCGGCGAGCAGGAGGTCCTTGGTGGCCTTGGCCAGCCCCGCCCCCTCTTTGGTGACCTTGGGGAGGAAGACGTGGTAATTGGTGATGACGATCTGGGCTGTGCCAAGGGTGGGGACGAGATCAGCTGGCACCAGATCGCGCTCGCGGTAGTAGTTCCCCTCGTGCTCTGGCAGGAGCACCCGGAGCCGATCGCGGATGGTGACGCCCGGGGCCACGATGAGGAAGCGACGCGTGAAGCGTTTGTCCTGGGGACCGGCGCTCTTGTTCAACACCTGCCAGGCGATGAGCATCGCCATGACTACGGTCTTGCCGGAGCCAGTCGCCATCTTGAGAGCGATGCGAGGGAGGCCGGCGTTGAACTCCTCGTTGGTCTCCTCAAGGCGGGTGAGCATCCAGCCTTGGCTGTCCTTGGTGGCCGCCTCGGCCAGATAGATGGCGGTCTCCACTGCCTCACGCTGGGCGAAGAGCACGCGGTTCTCGCGGCCGGAGTCGCTCCAGTACTCGAGCAGGCGCCGAGTCGTAGGGGTGACGTGGGCGTATCCGCGCTTGCGCCAGAGGTCGACCCTGCCGCGGACCTCGTTGACGAAGTCGTTGGGGCGGATGCGCTCGGCTGTCCACTCGTTGTCGAGCTGGAGCTGCGCCCCGGCCTTCTTGCTGGCAGGGACCGGGATGAAGTACTCAGACCGCCGGCGTCCGACGAGGATCTCGTCGGTGATGCCGTCGTCGTCGAACTTGAAGTACTTCGTTGGCTCGTCGTACGGGCCGTTGATCACCGGATTGGTGATGGTTGTGCCCATGCTTGATTGCGCCTCGCATCCTGCTCGCCCGCACCGCACCGCACCCTAACGGGCTGGGGCGACGGTTCGAGGCTCAAGCCCGCCGCGGCTCGGAGGTTCCCTGGCCGGCAGGGGTGAGCACTGAGCGCCAGTGCGTCGGCGACACGACGAGTACGTCCACCAGTGTCCCGCCCCAGGTCGTCGCCAGCCCCACGTGCCAGCGCCGCCAGTCCACCCAGACGAGCGGTTCGGCCGACGTGACAACACGGAGAAGGATGCCGCAGCGGTCATCTGGATTTGGGTGGCCGAAGTCCGGGAGGACGCCACAGACCGCATCGGCGGCGCACTGGGACCGCATCACGCTCAGACCTTGCGAGATGTACACCATGACCACGCCTGACCCGGCCGGCACCGTCAGGCGTGCCCTTCTAGCGGCGTCGTCGGGGCCGATCGGCATCCGGCTCACGCCCGCCTGCTGATCGCCCATGTCGAGAAGGCTGGCTCTTCGAACTAACAGGTAGTGGGCACCCAGCAGGAATTGTGGACGACGGTTCCCCCTGTGGATACCTGACGCGGCCGTCCACGCGGTCGCTGCCAGGCAGTGCCAGTCGCTGCCAGGCCGGTTCCCGGCACCACGCGGCGGAGGCAACAACTTCTGGAATGAGTCTGGAACGGGCCGAAAGCAGTCAGGGCCATGATCTGGTGATCACGGCCCTGACCTGCGGTTTTGCGTTGTAGCGGGGGCAGGATTTGAACCTGCGACCTCTGGGTTATGAGCCCAGCGAGCTACCGAGCTGCTCCACCCCGCGTCGGTGACACCACCATAGGTGACCGGGGCAGCGCGATGCAAACGTCCTACCGGCTGGGCTGCGGGACCGGCGTGGGCGACGAGGACGGCTTGCCCGGCACCTTGACTGGCGCCTTACCGGAGGTCGTGCTGCTGACGGCCACGAGGCGGGTCAGGGCCACCTGCAGCCGCTTCTGCGCCTGGCCGTACCCGACCAGGTCCTGCCTGCTCAGCGCTGCCTGGCCGTCCTTGAACGCCTTGTCGGCGGCGGCGATGGCGGCGCTCAGGTCGGTGTTGGTGGGCGCCGGCGAGGCGGTGCCCCCCGGTGTCGGGGCAGGCGTCGGCAAGACCGCCGCCGCGCCCTTGCCGAACAGCGCGTCCAGCGCTTCGGGCAGCGTCTTCTGGAACACGATCTTGTCCCCGAAGCTGACGATGACGCGCTGGAGCAGCGGGTAGGACACGCCCTTGCTGGCCTGGGTGTAGACCGGTTCCAGGTAGAGCAGGCCGCCGCCGACGGGCAGGGTCAGCAGGTTCCCTAGCAGCACCTGCGAGCCGCCTTGACGCAGCAGCGACAGGGCGCTGGAGATCTCCGTGCGCGCCTCGTAGAGCGACGCGACCTGGCCCGGTCCGGCGATGACGGTGTTGCGGGGCACCTGAAGGACCTTGATCTGCCCGGTCCCGTCGGCGCCGTAGGAGGCCGCGGCGAAGGCCGACAGGTTCGTGTTGTTGCGGGCGACGAAGGAAGTGGTCAGCGAGAACTTCGGGGTGCCCGACCCAGGCAGCTGCAGCACGGCGTAGTACGGCGGCTGGGCCGGCCCGTTGGCGTTGGGGTTGACCACCGCTCCGGCCGCCTGGCTGTTGATGACCTCATTGGCCTGGGTCGCTGGGTCTGCCGGCACGTCCCAGAAGTCCTCCTTGTTGTAGAAGGCCTTCGCGTCCAGGACGTGGTATTTCGCCAACTGCTCGCGCTGGACCTTGAACAGGTCCTCGGGGTAGCGGAAGTGCGCCTGCAGCTCGGGTGAGATCTTGCTCTTGGAGGTCATCACGCCCGGAAACGCCTTGGCCCAGGTCTTCAGGACCGGGTCCTGGGTGTCCCAGGTGTAGAGCGTCACCTGGCCGGTGTAGGCGTCGACGGTTGCCTTCACCGAGTTGCGGATGTAATTGACCTCACCCGCGCCGTTGCCCTGGCGACCCGTCGTGCTGTCCGCCGTGACGTCGCCCAGAACGCTGCTCTGGGAGTAGGGGTAGCCCGAGCTGGTCGTGTAACCGTCCACGATCCACAGGATGCGGCCGTTCACGACCGCCGGGTAGGGGTCGCCGTCGAGCTGCAGGAACGGCGCGACCTTCTGCACCCGCTGCTTGGGCTCGCGGATGTACTGCAGCTTCGAGCGGTCGGTCAGCGCGTTGGACAGCAGCAGGTTCTTCTCCCGGAACTTCAGCGCGAATAGCAGCTTCTTGAACCCGCTGTCCAGGGTTATGCCGCCGCTGCCGTCGTAATGATTGGTCGCCTGCGCATCGCCTTTGCCGGCCGGCCCGTCGATCTCGGCCTGGTTGGTGTTCACGATGGAGTAGTCCGGGGACTGCTCGCCGAAGTACAGCCGGGGCTGATCGATGCGGATCGGGGACGCGGACCCGTCCGGGGCCGTCGCCGGGATGTTGCCGACTGCGAACACCGGCCGTCCGGTGCTGCTGTCAAAGGTGTTGGCCGGCGCAGCGACGAACCCGTTGCCATGCGTGTACGTCAGGTGCAAGTTGATCCAGTTCCGCTGGTCCGGGGACAGGCGGTCCTGCTCGAGCTCTCGGGCGGCCACGATGTAGTCCTGGGTCTTGCCTGCCGCCGTATACCTGTCGATGTCCAGCGAGCTGTTGAACCCGTAGTACTGCTTGATGCTCTGGAACTGCGTGAAGGTCGGCCCGAGCACGTTCGGGTCGAGCAGCCGGGCGTTCGGGATCGTGCCGGTGTCTCCTCGCAGGGTGTCCTGGGTCGCCGTCGTGGAGGCGGCGTACGGCTGCACGTCGGCCTGGTTGATGGAGTAGGCATCCCGGGTGGCCACGATGTTGCGGCTGATGTACGCCGACTCGCGCGAGACCTCATTGGGCGCGACGACGAACCTCTGCGTGTACGCCGGGTAGATGCCGCCGATGACGATCGCGCTGACTACCAGCAGGGCGAGCGCCCCGGCGGGCAGCAAGATGTTGCGCACCACGATGTTGGCAAAAAACAGCAGCGCGCAGATGACCGCGATTGCGACCAGGATCGTCTTGGCGGGCAGCACCGAGTTCACATCGGTGTACGACGCGCCCTGCACCACCCCGCGCAGGCTGAAGGCCAGACCGAAGCGGTCGAGGTAGTAGGCGACCGCCTTGAGCAGGACGAAGACACCCACGAGCACCGAGAGGTGCGCGCGGGCGGCCGGGCTGACCTTCTCCCCCACGGTCTGCAGCCGCACCCCGCCGAACAGGTAGTGCGTGGCCGCAGCGGCCAACAGCGAGAGAACGACCGCCGTGAGCGCGAAGCCCAGCGCGAACCGCTGGAACGGGTAGGTGAAGGTGAAGTAGCTGATGTCGCGGTGGAACTGCGGGTCGACCTGGTGGAACGGCACCGCGTTGCGCCACAGCAGCCAGGTCCGCCACCGGCCGGCGGCTGACAAGCCGGCGAACACCCCGAAGACCCCGGAGGTGACCAGCAGCACCGGGAGCAGGTAGGGCTCGATTGCAACCCGGTACCGCTCGAGATTCTGCTGCTCCAGCGACATCGGCCGGAACGGTGGCCGCGCCCGGTAGGCGATGGTGACGTTGGCCCCGATGAGCACTGCCATGAGCAGCCCCGCCGCGACGAACAGCAGCAGCTTCGTGCGCAACTGCACCGAGAAGACCGTGCTGAAGCCGGTCTCGCGGAACCACAGCAGGTCGGTGTAGAGCGAGACGAAGACGCCGCCGAGCACGAGCAGCACCACGACCGTCACCGCGACCGGGGCGAGCAGGCGGGGGCGGTCGGCCAGCCCCGCCCGACTGGTGCGGACAGCCACGCGTATTGCTCACTCTCGTCGATCGTGCCGACCTGCGCGTCCAGGTGCTGCAGGGTCTGCTCGAACTCAACCACAACAACCTGCGCGAGACTGTCCCGGTGAGCTCAGTGCTGCTGTCCGTCGTCGGTGAGGTCGAGGGCCACCTGGCCGAAGCCGGCTGGGACCAGCCGCCCCAGCTGTTCGCCCTGGTCGACACCGAGGAGCTGCTGCGGGCCGAGCCGCAACTGGCCGCCACCATGGGCCTGGTCGTGGCGCGGCCCGGAAGCCTTACTCCCATCGCGCAGGAGCCGGTCGGCGACGGACCGCTGGACGAGGCGCTGGGCGCGGTGGTGTTCGGACCCGAGGTGCTCGGCGTCGTGCTCGCCCATGAGGTCCTGGTACTGCCGCCTTCGGCGGAAGTGGCCCTGGACGCCGCGGCCGACCCCGCGTCGGTCGCGCACGAGCACCCGGAGCGGCGGGAGGTGCGGATGGCGGTCGGCGTCCTGCGGGACGGCAGCCGCGAGTGCGTGCTGCGGCTGCGGGCGACCGGCGACGGCGAGGACCAGCGGGTCGGCGGGAGCGACCTCGTCCCGGGCCTCGCCGACGCCCTGCTCGCGACCCTAGGCTGACGGCCGGCGGCGCGGCGGCGCGGCGGGGCCCGGCGCAGCGCGGCGCGGCGAGGCGGCCAGGCCTCCGATTCGGGCCTATGCCAACTGCCACGAGCCTGGTGGCAGTTGGCATAGCCGCCCACCCCCTCCCCCAGCCCGGCGACGGTCGCGGGCACCTCGAGGTCGGGCACGCCCGCGTCAGGAACCGGTCGGGCGCGTCCGACGGGGCAAGCGCGGCGGGCCGGCCCGCGCGAGCGGCAGGTCGAGCGCGAACTCCGACCCGCGCCCGACGGTGGAGCGGACCGTTAGGGGGAAGCCCGCGTCCTCGGCCAGCCGGCGGACAAAGGACAACCCGAGCCCCAGTCCCCCCACCCGCCGGGTCGCCGAGCCGTCGACCTGCTCGAAGCTGGTGAACAGGGTTGCGCGGTCGGCTGCGGCGATGCCCGGGCCGCAGTCCCGCACCGCGACCCGCACCCGGGTGCGGTCCGGCGACCAGGACGCGATGAGCGTGACCGGGCCACCCGGCGGGGCGTACTTCAGGGCGTTGTCGATGAACTCGTCCAGAGCCTTGCCGACCCAGGACGGGTCGACGTACACCGGTGGAAGCGACGTGCCGACTCGTGTGGACAGGTCTGCGGCCCGGTCCGGCGCCCGGGTCCGCCAAGCGGTGAGCCGGTCCCCGAGCAGCTCGGCGGCCGAGGTGGTGCGAGGGACGACCGAGACGCGGCCGGCCTCGAGCGCCGCGACGTCGACGAGCAGGTCGACCACCCGACCCATGCGCAGGCTCTCGTGACGGATCGTCGAGGCAAAAGTCGTGACCTGCTCGGGCGCGAGAGCGGGCTTGGCCAGCAGGATCTCGGCGTAGCCGCGGATCGGGGTCAGCGGGGTGCGCAGCTCATGGCTCACGTTGGACAGGAACTCGGTCTTCATCCGCTCGACCTCGCCCTCACGGCTGGTGTCCCGCAGAACCAGCACGGCGCCGTCGCCGTCGGCGAGGGCCGTCAGGGCCACGCGCACCGGCACCGTCGTACCGTCCGGGCGGCAGACCTCGGCGGCCTCGTCCAGCAGCCGCAGGCCGGGGTCGGCGAGCTGCGTGCCGTCGATGTCGCGCACGTCGGCCACCTCCTCGAGCGGCCGCCCAAGGACTCCCTCCCGCGACCGGCCCAGCATCGCCAGCGCCGCAGGGTTGACGCTGGTGACCCGGCCCCGCGCGTCGGTGGCCAGCAGCCCGTCCGACATCGAGGCCAGAACCGTCTCCAGTCGCACGGCGGACGAGCGCAGGTCGCCGGTCAGCCGGGCGAGGTTGCCGGTCATCGCATCAAAGGTGCTGGACAGCACCCCGACCTCGTCCCGGGTCGTCACGCCCGCGCTCGCGGTCAGGTCGCCGGACGACACGCGCTGGGCGGCGGCGGTCAACCGGCGTACGGGCTCGACGGTAGGCCGGCCGAGCAACACCGCGAGGCCGGACACGACGGCCGTGGCCAGCAGCGCGGTGACCAGCAAGCTCTGCAGCGCCGCCCGCTCAGCCGCCAGCGTCGTAGCGGCGGATCGGGTGACGGCGAGCACGGCCACGGTCCCCTCGCCGTCGGTGAGCTTGCGCAACTGCACCGTCGGCAGTCTTCCCTGGTTGGCCAGCGTCACCTCTGACCCGGGGAAGCCCTGCGCGACATGCGCCGTGCGCAAGACGGTGAGCAGCTGCCTGCGCTGATCGGCTGAGCCGTTGGACGCCACGATGCGCAGCGGGCTGCCGGCCAGGACGGCGAAGCCGAAGCCGCCGAGGTCACTGACGCCCTGGGCGTAGCGGTCGTCGACGCGGATGCCGTAGACCAGCACCTCCGCGGGTTTGGCCAGGCCGACCGGTGGGCTGCCGGGGACGACAGCGAGTTCGGCGACGGCGGTGTCCGGACCGGTCAGCCGGACGATGCCCTGCTGCGCGCGCAGGGCGTCCGCGCCTTGGCCGCCGAGCACGTCCTGCACCAACCGCGCGCCTCGCAGGCCGAGCAGCTCACTCCTGGTCAGCGCCGGCCGCCCGGCGAGCGACTGCGGCTCGCCGGACTGCGGCACCCGAGCCAAGAAGTCGGCGCCGCGTTGCCCGAACAGGCGCAGCACGGCCGCGCAGGTCGGCGGGTCCTTGCAGCCCGCCGGAGCGACGCCGGCGACCAGCGACGCCTGCTGCGCGACGTCCTGCAGTCCCTGCGCCCTGCCCTGGGCAGCCTGGCGGACCAGGTCGCGGTTCTCCCGGTCGTACTGCGCCACGACCACGGTGCCGACCACCCCCACGGCGGCCACCGCCATGACCAGGACGCCGGCCAGGATCGCCGCGACGACCTCCGCCAGCAGGCTGGTCCGGGTCAGCAGCGCCATGCCCGCGAGCAGCGCCAGCGACCCGGCGCCCTGCAGCAGCAGGACCCCTACCGGCGCCGAGGTCCCGGACCGCGCGAGGTAGGAAGCCGCACCGGACAGAGCGAGCCCGACAGCCAGCGCGCTGCCCACCGCATCCCGGCGAGCCCGAAGCGAGGCCACCGCCGCGGCCAGTCCCGCGGCGCCGCCGAGCAGCGACGGAACCAGGCCTGCCGCCAGCGGTACGACGACACCGGCCGCGACCGGTCCGGGGCGGTAGGGCCGCCCCGCGAGAGCTCCGGCGTACAGGCCGGCGGCGACCAGCGCCAGGCCGAGGGCCCGCAGCAGCGACAGCAGGTCCGAGGACGCCGTCCCGACCAGGAGGCCGGTGCCGGTGGCGACCCCGGCCAGGAGCAGCGACCCAAGGACGAGAGCAACAGCGGCACTGCCGCTGCCGTCCCGCCGGGACAACCCGAGCGCCGCGACGGCAAGCACGACCCAGGCCGCCGCGGTGAGCAGCTCAACGGTCCCCAGGAGCGCGAAGGGGACCCCGGGCTCCATGGCCGAAGTCTAGGAGCGCCGCCAGGTCTCTCGAGCCGTTGCTGCCGCTCAGCAGGGTGCGGGCGTACCGCCGTTACCCAACACCTGGAGAGCCGCGAGGGCCTGCTTCAAGGTGGCGACCTTGACCAGCTCCAGGCCGCTAGGACGGTTGGCCTTGGCGTCGGCGCAGTTGTCGGCCGGCACGAGGAACACGGTCGCGCCGACGGCCCGAGCGCCCAGCAGCTTCTCGGCGATGCCACCGATCTGGCCGACCGTCCCGTCGGGCCTGATCTCGCCCGTGCCCGCGATGTTCCGGCCGCCGGTCAGTGAGTCCGGACCGAGCTTGTCGATGATCCCGAGCGCGAACATCAACCCGGCGCTGGGGCCGCCGACGTCCCGCAGGCTGATGGTGACCTTGATGGGTGAGCTCGACTGCTCCTGCACCCCCACGCCCAGAATCGACCGTGGCGGCTTCGTCGATGAGCTCGTCGTCGTGATGGTCGCCGTGGCGGGGCGGTCCCGGCGCGAGTACCCGACGGTGACCTGGTCACCGGGCTTGTGCGCGCCGACCAGCTGCCGTAGGCGCGTTGCGCTGTCGACCCGGCTGCCGTCGACAGTCGTCAGGATGTCGCCAGGGGTGAGCTTCCCGGTGGCCGGTGCCCCTGGCGCGACCGACTCCACGGCCACGACGGTCGTTGTCGGCAGGCCCAGCTGCCGCAGCGCTGCCGCGGTAGCGGCGTCCTGCGACTGCTTCATCTCCTGCACGTTCATCTGGTCGACCTGCTTGGCGGTCTGCTCCGGCGGAAACAGCACCTCGCGGGGAACGACCTCCTCGCGCGGGGAGAGCCAGCCCCGAACCGCATCGAACAGCGTGATCCCGTCCTGCACCCCGACGGTCGTGAGGTCGAGCCGACCGTTGGTCGGGTAGGTCTTCGCCCCGGTCACCGAGATCACCGACGTCCCGTTGACCGCCCCGAGCGTGTCGTACGCCGGACCAGGGCCCAGCGAGACGTAGGGCACCCTCGTGACGGCTGCGGCCAGGGTCAACGCGAGCGACAGGACGCCGGCCAGCAGCAGGGTCAGCGCGCGCCGGGACACTTCCGAAGCCTAGTCGCCGCAGGGTCGCGGGCTGGGTCGGGCGCGTCCATCGCCTTGCGGAACCGGGCGTACTGCTCCACGGACTCCTTGGCCTGCGCAGCCCCACGATCGCGGCTGGTCCAGGTGTTCCACAGCACCGCGGCCAGGCCGGACAGCGGAACCGGGCTGAGCCAGAGGATCCAGGTAGGCATTGCGGCGTCCGTCGTCGAAGTCCGGTGAGGTGCCCAGCGTAGCCCGGACGAGGGCTGGACTAGGGCGTCCCGACCCACTCGTCCGCGCCGTCGGCGTACACCTGCCGCTTCCAGATCGGCACGGTCGCCTTGAGGTCGTCGATCAGGCGACGCGCCGCCTCGAAGGCCTCCCCGCGGTGCGCTGCCGAGGCGGCCACGACGACCGCCACGTCACCGACCTCGAGCAGACCCGTGCGGTGTACGGCGGCCAGCGCACACACCGGGAGCTCAGCGGCGACCCGCTCGGCCACGCCCTCGAGCGCGGCCAGTGCGTCCGGGTGCGCGGAGTACTCAAGGGCCAGGACCGTCCGGCCGCCGTCGGATCGGCGGACCAGTCCGGTGAACGACACCACCCCCCCGGCGCCGGGTTCCGCCACGGCGGCCAGCACCTCCGCGACGTCGACCGGCGTGTCCCGGATGGCGAGCAGGCGCACGTCGGTCACGGCAGCAACGGTAGAGGCAAGCGGTTGCGCGCGCGGATACGGTACGGGCATGAGCAGGAGCGCCTGATGACCCGGCCGCCGTTCGGATTCGGACCCCCAGACCGGCCGGAGGAACCAGAGGGCGAAGGGAGCGGGAATGACCCGTTCGGTCTGAGCGCCATGTTCGGCGGTGCACTCGGCGGTCCAGCGGGGCCAGGCGGTCCAGGTGCGGCGGGCGGCGCGGGAGAGCTGTTCGCCAACCTGCAGCGGCTGATGTCCTGGTCCGGCGGCCCGGTCAACTGGGACCTGGCCCGCGAGGTCGCCACCGGGCTCGCCGGCCAGGACGACCCCCAGCTCACTGCGGCGCAGCTGGGCGAGGTCGTGGACGCCTGCCGCCTCGCCGACCTGTGGTTGGACCCGGTGACGACGCTGCCCGCGGCAGCCGGTGTACCGCAGGCGTGGACCAGACTGGCCTGGGTCGAGGCGACGCTCCCGTCCTGGCGCAAGCTGGTGGACCCGGTCGCCGGCCGAGTCGTCACAGCGCTGGGCGCGTCGATGGAGCAGGGGCTGGCCGGGGGCGCGCTCACCGAGGGCCTGCCACCTGAGATGTCCGGCATGCTGGCCTCGATGGGTGGCGCCGAGGCGCTCAAGGGCGTCATGGACCAAGTCGGCGGCCTGGTCTTCGGGGCACAGGTCGGCCAGGCGTTGGGCGCGCTCGCCACCGAGGTGCTCGGGGCCAGCGAAGTGGGGCTGCCGCTGGGCGACGCCGGCCGGTCCAGCCTGCTGCCGACCAATGTGAGTGCGTTCGGCGACGGCCTGGAGGTACCGGCCGACGAGGTGCGCCTCTACCTGGCGCTGCGCGAGACCGCCCACCAGCGGCTGTTCGCCAGCGTGCCCTGGCTCCGGGCCCACCTGTACGACGCGGTAGACGCCTACGCGCGCGGCATCGAGGTTGACCCGCAGGCTCTGGAGCGGGCCGTCGGCTCCTTTGACCTGTCCGACCCGTCAGCCCTGCAGGACGCCCTCGGCGCCGGCATGTTCGAGCTCGAGCCGACCGAGGCCCAGAAGCAGGCGCTGGGGCGGCTGGAAACTGCCCTCGCGCTCGTGGAGGGCTGGGTCGACGCAGTGGTCGACGCCGCGGCCACCGGGCCGCTGCCGCATGCGGTGGCGCTGCGCGAGACCGTGCGCCGGCGCCGGGCCTCCGGTGGTCCGGCGGAGCAGACCTTCGCCACGCTCGTCGGCCTGCAGCTTCGCCCGCGCCGTCTGCGCGAGGCCGCAGCGCTGTGGGCAGCCGTTACTGCGGCCAAGGGCGTCGAGGGTCGCGATGCGCTGTGGGCGCACCCGGACCTGCTGCCCGGCGCCTCGGACCTGGACGACCCCGCGGCGTACGCCGGAACCGCCGAGGAGACCGACTGGGACGCCGGACTGCGCACCCTCGACGCGGATGCCGACGGCGAGCTGGACGAGGGCGCCCGGGGGCCCGAGGACCCGCCCATCCCGCCCGACCCGACCGACACACCCGGACCGCCCGGCCCTGGAGAGTCGCCGGGCTGACCAGCACTGATCCACAGCGTTGTCCACAGGTCGTGGACAAGCCCGCCCACAGCGACGCGCCTGCTCGTCCCCACCTCGTCCCCACGGTCGTCCACAGCCCCACAGCGGGGGCGTTGACGGGCCCCCACCGGCACTCGTAGCGTCACCGTCCTGGAGCCCCCGGTGCTCCGGTTCCGCTCGCAAGGGGAAGGTGAGCGGGCCCGGCGTCCGGGGGCTCCGCGACGTCTGGCTATCGGCTACCGGCCGGTGAATACGGCGGGCCGCTTGTCGACCCTGGCCCGCAGGCCCTCCTGCACGTCTGCCGTCGCCAGCGTGACGGGTTGCGCCAGCCCCTCCCACTCCAGTGCCCGCTCGTAGGAGGCGTGTCCGCCGTTCGCGAGCGCGACCTTGTGCAGCTTGGTGGCGATCGGGGCGCCGGCGGCGACGGCCCGCGCTGCGGTCAGGGCCCCGCTCATCAGGCCGTCGTCGGGGTGCACCGCTGAGACCAGGCCCAGGCGCAACATCTCCGCCGAGTCGGCCACCCGGCCGGTGAACAGCAGCTCCCGGGCCGCGGCCAACCCGACCACCTCGGGCAGCAGCCAGGTCGTCGCCATCCCCGCGTGCAGGCCGAGCTGCGCGAACGGCACCGTGAACTTCGCCGAGGTAGCGGCGTACCGGATGTCGCAGGACAAGGCCAGTGCGGCACCCGCGCCGACCGCGGCGCCGTTGAGAGCGCAGATCGAGGGCACCTCCAGGCTCCGGAGCGAGAGCCAGGTGCGGTAGAACGGCATCATCCGGTCGCGCAGCTCGTCCACGCTCGCGTCCGGCTCGGCGGACAACCACCCCAGGTCGCCGCCGGCGCAGAAGGCTCGGCCGGCCCCGGTGACCACGACGCAGCGCACACCTCGGTCGCCGCGCAGGTCCTCGACGGCAGCGCCCCACGCTGCGGTGAGCTCCTCGGTCATCGCGTTGCGGCGGTCGGGCCGGTCGAGCGTCAGCAGTACGACGCCGTCCTCGGGGCGCTCACGGCGCAGGGGACCGGTCACTGGTGCCTCCTTCGGGGTAGGGACGTCGAGGCTAGACATCAGTCGCCGTGCGCCCGCGTGGGGTTCGACCGCCAGGCCCGCGATGCGCTCGGATCGGGGTGCGTGTCGCAGGCGCTAGCCTAAGCGCGAGCTGCGCGCCATCCGGCTGCGCGGCGACCGGGGCTACGTCCCGTCGAGACCTGGAGGACCCGTGGCTGAGAGCTACAACGGCTACTGCGTGAAGTGCAAGGACAAGCGCGACTTCGACGGCGAGGTCAAGGTCAGCGAGTCGGGCCGCCGCATGGCGCAGGGCCCCTGCCCGGTCTGTGGGACCAAGATGAACCGCATCCTCGGCAAGGCCTAGGCCGCGAACTGCGCATGCGCACCCCACTTCGTACGTCGCTGGCCGCCGCTGCGCTGCTCGTGCTCGCCGCGTGCGGATCCAGTTCCTCCAGCGCCAGCCCGAAGGACTGGACCTCGGCTCTGTGCGGTGGGCTCAGCGGCGTCATCAGCGACCAGTCGAGCATCTCCGGCACGCTGAAGGCCCAAGGGGCGACCATCGGCAGCAACCCGGGCAAGTTCAGGGACGTGTTCGCCATGAGCCTCGGCAAGCTCGCCGGGGACTTCAGCAACGCGCGCGACCGGATCGACAAGGTCGGGGCGCCGAACGTCAAGAACGGCGACCAGCTCCAGAAGGACGTGCTCGCCGCTCTGGGCAACGGGGCCCAGATCTTCAACGATGCCAAGGGCAAGGTCGCGGCCGCCAAGCCGGACAAGACCTCGGTCGTGGCCGCCGTCAGCGACGCCGGGGCCGCCCTGACCAAGGGAGGTAGCGCTCTGCAGGACGCCCTGTCCAAGGCGCAGAAGGACGACGTGGACAAGAAGATCGCGCAGGCCGGCAACAGCAACCCCGAGTGCAAGAAGCTGGCCGGGTAGCCGAGTCCGCACCGAGGGCCCGGTCCTGTGTACGACCAGACCGGGCTGTGGACACCCGAGGCGGGCTGTGGACGTCGGCTGGTCCACGGCCCGCGAGGTGCGACCTTGCGGTGTACCTGCTGGCGAAGCGGTGGGCCGACACTCGAGAGGCTGCCCATGCGTCCCGTCCTCCTGCCCGCCGCTCGAAGGCTCTGGCGGGACGGCAGCACCCTCCAGGTCGGTCATCCCTCGGGCCGCAGCGTCCTGCTGATCGGTGTCCACGCCGGCACCAAGCACGTTCTGGCCCTGCTCGACGGGACCCGCTCCCGGGCACAAGTACTCGACGACGCCGAGCGGGCTCACTGCCCACCGGGTACGGCGGGTGACCTGCTGGACCTGCTGGAGGGCGCCGGCCTGCTCGTCGATGCCGGGAGCCCGGATCTGGACCTGCCGCAGCCATTGCCGGACCTGTCGCGGCCCTCGACGCCTGCTCTGGAACGGACCGAGCGCGACCGGCTGGCACCCGATCTGGCCTGCTTGAGCCTGGTGCACGGCCTGGAGGCCGGAGCCGTCCTGCGCGCTCGTCGGCGCAGCCGTGTCCTCGTCCGTGGCGCCGGGCGGGTGGGGGCGCCGCTGGCCGCTCTGCTCGCCGCCGCCGGCGTCGGCGCGGTCGACGTGCAGGACGACGGGCCGACGCGACCCGAGGACACCGGCGTGGGTGGCCTGGGTCCGCGGGACACCGGGCAGCGCCGGGCCGCAGCCGCCCGTGAGCAGCTGCGGCTGCTGTCGCCCTCGGCGGTCTCGACGGTGCACTCGCCCGACCTGGTCGTGCTGACCGGACCGGTTCGCGGGGGACAGCAGGAGGACGCCGACCTGCTCGTACGGGCCGGGGTCGCCCACCTGATCGCCGATGTGCGCGAGCAGGTCGGGGTGGTCGGTCCGCTCGTGCTGCCCGGGCGGACCGCCTGCCTGCACTGCCTCGACCTGACGCGTACAGACCTCGATCCGCAGTGGCCTGCCCTCGCCGCCCAGCTCGCGCTGCCCACCAGAGGCCCGGTGGCGTGCGACGGGGTGCTCGCGGTTGCGGTTGCGGCCCAGGCCGCCTTGCAGGCGCTCGCCCTGCTCGAAGGCGCTCTGCCCGCGACCGCCGACGGCACCCTCGAGCTGGCCCTGCCGGGTTGGCGCTGGCGGCGGCGCAGCTGGCCCAGGCACCGGGACTGCCCCTGCGCTTGGCAGGAACAGACCCGGGCGTCCTGACGCCCCGTGATCCGGCACAGCTAGGCCCCCGGCACGTCGCAGCAGGAGAACGTCACCCGGCGAGCGGCCGGCGCCGCGGACGGCGACACTGGGCGGGTGAATGACATTCCCCGGCGAGCGGTGACCCGCAGCGCCAAGCTCGCAACGCTCCCGCTGGGCGTGGCTGGCCGGGCGACGCTCGGGGTCGGCAAGCGACTGGGCGGCCGTCCGGCAGAACTGGTGACCGCCGAGCTGCAGGCCCGTACCGCCGAGCAGCTGTTCCAGGTCCTGGGCCAGCTCAAGGGCGGCGCCATGAAGTTCGGGCAGGCGATGAGCGTGTTCGAGGCCGCACTGCCGGAGGAGATGGCTGCGCCGTACCGCGCCGCGCTGACCAAGCTCCAGGAGGCCGGCCCGCCGCTGCCCGCTGGGGCCGTGCACAAGGTCCTGGCCAGCGAGCTCGGCGCTGACTGGCGCGGCCGCTTCCAGAGCTTCAACGACACGCCGGTCGCGGCCGCCAGCATCGGGCAGGTTCACCGCGCCGTCTGGGCTGACGGCCGTGCCGTCGCCGTCAAGATCCAGTATCCAGGGGCGGGGGCGGCCCTGCTCGGTGACCTCAAGCAGCTCGGCCGCTTCGCCCGGTTGTTCTCAGTGCTGTCACCCGGGCTGGACGTCAAGCCGCTGCTCGCCGAGCTGACCGCGCGGGTCGCCGAGGAGCTGGACTACCGGCTGGAGGCGGTGAGCCAGGCCAGCTTCGCTGCGGCGTACGAGGGTGATCCCGAGATCGCCGTCCCCGCCGTGGTCGACGGCAGCGAGCGGGTACTGGTCAGCGAGTGGATGGACGGCATCGCGCTGTCCACCGTAATCCGCGAAGGGACGCCGGAGCAACGGGACCGGGCCGCCGGCCAGTTGGCCTACTTCCTGTTCAGCGGCCCAGTGCTCGCCGGCCTGCTGCACGCCGACCCCCATCCGGGCAACTTCCGGCTGCGACCCGACGGTCGGCTGGGGGTCATCGACTTCGGCGCCGTGAACCGCCTGCCCGACGGGGCGCCCGAGCCGATCGGCCGGCTGGCCCGGCTGGCCCTTGCCGGCCACGCGGGTCAGGTACTCACTGCCCTCCGGAAGGAGGGCTTCGTCAAGCCCAGCGTCGAGGTCGACGCGGACGCGGTCCTGTCCTACCTCCGGCCGCTGCTCGAGCCGGTGGCGCAGCCGACGTTCCGCTTCAGCCGGGAGTGGCTGCGGACGCAGGCCGTCCGGCTCGGGGACCCACGCAGCCCCGCCTCTCAGCTCGGCCGTCAGTTGAACCTGCCGCCGTCGTACCTGTTGATCCACCGGGTGACCTTGGGCACGATCGGGGTGCTGTGCCAGCTGAACGGGCAGGCGGCCTACCGCGACCTGATGCAGCAGTGGCAGCCAGGCTTCGCCGTACCGGGGTCGGCATCGGCCGGGGTCGCGGCGTCGAGGTCCGACCTCAACACCTGACCAACAGGCCTCACCACCAGGCCTCGTCGAGCTTGGCCTCGATCGCCCGCAAGTTCTCGCGGGTGCACCGCTCGCATAGCCAGGTCTGACCGCGCGGCCCGACCTGGAGCGACCAGGTCGCGGGGCGGTCCCCGACGGTCGTCCCACAGCCGCTGCACGTGCTGACCCGGTCCACCCCGCCCATCCTGCCCGGCGCCGTGTGCGTAGGGAAAAGCGGTCGACCGGGCCCGTAACGTGACCAGGTGCGCACCTTCCCCCTGGCCGACCCCGGGGTCCCGGACCTGCGGGGGCCGGCCCGCTACATCGGCTGGGTGGCACGGCAGCAGAAGGGCAGTCTGGCGGCGGGCATGGCCTGGGGCGTGCTGTGGATGAGCGCCCAGGCGGTCGCCCCGGCCGCCCTTGGCCGGGCGGTCGATGCAGGCGTGCGCGGGCACGACCGGGGGGCTCTGCTGGCCTGGGCTGCCGTCCTGCTGGGCCTCGGCACGCTCCAGGCGGCCGCCGGCGTCATGCGCCACCGCGCCGCCGTCGCGAACTGGATCGGCGCGGTCTACCGCACTCAGCAGCTGGTGCTGCGGCATGCCGTACGGCTGGGCGGCAGCCTTCCGGCGCGGGTCCCCGCGGGCGAAGCGGCCAACGTCAGCGCCACCGACGCCATCTCGATCGGCCGCTGCCTGGACATCACCGCCCGGGCGGCTGGGGCCGTCGTCGCGTTCTTCGTCGTCGCGGTCCTGCTGCTGCTCACCAGCGCTTCGCTAGGCCTGCTGGTGCTCATCGGCGTACCCGTGTTGGTCCTAGCGGTCGGGGGGGTCGTCGCGCCGCTGCACCGTCGCCAGCAGGTGCAGCGGGCCGAGCTCGCCCGCGCCAGCACCCTGGCAGCCGACACCGTCAGCGGGCTCCGGGTCCTGCGTGGCATCGGCGGCGAGCAGGAGTTCGCGCACCGCTACCGCGCGGCCAGCCAGCGGGTACGGGCCGCTGGCGTGGAGGTCGCGAAGCTGGAGGCGACCCTGGACGGCCTGCAGATCCTGCTTCCCGGCGTGCTGGTCGTGGTCGTCACCGTCCTCGGTGCCCGGCTCGCCATCGACGGGCAGATCACGCCCGGCCAGCTGTTGGCCTTCTACGGCTATGCCGCCTTTCTGGTCACGCCGCTGCGGACAGCCACCGAGGCGGCCGACAAGGGCACCCGGGCGGTGGTCGCGGGTCGTAAGGTCATCGACCTCCTACGGCTCGAGCCCCTGCGGGCCGAGCCGGTCCAGCCAGCGGCGGCACCGCCGGTCGGCGCCGGGCTGTTCGACCCCCAGTCCGGTGCCCGGGTGGCGCCAGGCCTGCTCACAGTCGTTGCCGCCGCCGATCCGGCCGAGGCGAGCGCCCTGGCCGATCGCCTCGGCGGGTACGTCGACTCGGCCGCCCTGCTGGGCGATGTCCCCGTCCGGGCGCTGCCGATCGACGTCCTGCGCCACCGGGTCCTGGTCAGTGACGCCTCGCCGTGGGTGTTCCGCGGTCGGGTCCGCGACGAGCTCGACCCACTCGGCCGGTCCAGCGACGAGCAGCTGCTCGCCGCACTCGAGGTCGCCAACGCCCATGACGTGCTCACCTCGCTGCCGGACGGCCTCGACACCGAGCTCGAGGAGCGGGCGCGCGAGCTGTCCGGCGGCCAGCGGCAGCGGCTCGTGCTCGCGCGCGCACTGCTCGCCGACCCCGACGTGCTGGTCCTGGACGAGCCGACCTCCTCGGTCGATGCGCACACCGAGGCCAGGATCGCCGCCCGCCTTCGCGTCGCGCGCGCCCGTCGCACGACGGTGGTGCTGGCCAGCTCGCCACTGGTGCTCGAGCAGGCCGACGTCGTCCTGCTTCTGGTCGACGGTCGCGTGGTCGCCAACGGCACGCACGCCGAACTGCTCGGCGACCCTGCCTACCGCTCGGTCGTCGCCCGCGAGGACGTGCTGACGTGAGCCGAGGCCTGCCCGTTGCCGGAAGCGCGACCGTACGCCGGTGTACGCGCGAGCTCGCGGCCCGGCACCGGCGGCAGCTCATGGCCTGCGCGGCGCTGCAGCTGCTTGCGGCCGCGGCCGCGCTCGTCCCGCCGCGGCTGCTGGGCCACCTCGTCGGGGCCCTCGACAACGGCTTGACCCGCGCCGAGATCAACCGCACGACAGTGCTTCTTGCGGTGGCGCTGCTCGCGGCTGCGGCCCTGACGCGGGTGGCCCGGCTGCGATCGTCCATCCTCGGCGAGCAGGTCCTGGCCGAGCTGAGGGAGGACTTCGTGGAGGGGATCCTCGACCTGCCGCTGGGCACCGTGGAGAGCGCCGGAACGGGTGACCTGCTGACCCGCACCACCAAGGACGTCGAAGCGCTGTCCAAGACCATCCGCTTCGCCGTGCCCGAGGTGCTCGTCGCACTGCTGATCGTCGCGGCGACCGTTGTGGCGATGGCCCTGGTCGCGCCGCTGGCGACCTGCGCGGCCCTGGTCGCGGTACCTGTCGTCTACGCCGGCACGCGGTGGTACCTGCGGCGGGCCCCGGACGCCTACCTACGCGAGGCCGCCGCGTACTCGGCGTGCAACGCCCGGATCGCCGAGACGATGGCCGCCGGACGCACCGTGGAGTCGCTCGGGCTGGGCCGCAACCGGGTGCGCCTGGCCGAGCAGGACCTGGCGGACAGCTATGCGATGGAGCGGGTGACCCTGCGGCTGCGGTGCGTGTTCTTCCCAGTGGCCGAGTTCACCTACGTGCTGCCCGTTGTCGCCACGCTCGTGGCCGGCGGCCTGCTCGCCCTGTCCGGGCACGGGACACTCGGTCAGCTGACAGCCGTGACGCTCTACGCCCAGCAGCTCGCCGACCCGGTCGACCGGCTGCTCAGCTGGCTCGACGAGCTGCAGATCGGCGGGACCTCCCTTGCCCGCCTGCTCGGCGTGCGCGAGGTCCCCGACGACCGCACGGTGTCCGGCGACGAGCCGGTCGATGCCCGCGTCCGCCTGAACGACGTGCGTTTCTCCTACGTGGCGGGTCGCGAGGTGCTCGCCGGCATCACGGTCCACCTGCGGCCCGGTGAGCGGCTGGCCGTCGTCGGGCCCTCCGGCGCCGGCAAGTCGACGCTGGGTCGGCTCATCGCCGGCGTCCATCCGCCCAGCGCCGGCCGGGCCACCGTCGGGGGCACCGACCTGGTCGGCCTGCCCCTGGACCGCCTGCGCCGTGAGGTCTCACTGGTGACCCAGGAGCACCACGTATTCTCGGGCACGCTGGCGGACAACCTACGGCTCGCGCTGCCGGGTGCGAGCGACGAGGAGCTGCACCGGGCGCTGGGCTGCGTGGACTGGACGCCCCCGCCCGGTGGCCTTGAGACACCCCTTGGCGCCGGGGGTCTGGCGTTGACACCGGCCCGGGCCCAGCAGGTCGCGCTCGCCCGGTTGGTGCTCGCCGACCCGCACACGCTGGTGCTCGACGAGGCCACCGCGCTGCTCGACCCGCGGGCCGCCCGGCACCTCGAGCGCTCCCTCGCGGCGGTGCTGAACGGGCGTACCGTGGTCGCCATCGCCCACCGGTTGCACACCGCGCACGACGCGGACCGGGTTGCGGTTGTGGAGGACGGGCGCGTTGTCGAGCTCGGCACCCACGACGAACTTGTCGCCGACGGGGGTGCGTACGCCGCGCTCTGGCGGTCCTGGCACGGCGAGACCTGACCTGGTCACGACCCCGCTGTCCGGCCGGAAGGCCCGCCACGGCGTACGTTTCGGTCATGAGCCTGGAGCACACGCACCTGGAGCAGGTCGAGGTCCCGGACGTCGACGACGACGCCGAGATCGATCCGTGGTGGCAGGCCAGCCGCGAGGGTTGGACGCTGCCGATGGCCTATCTGCCGCCCGCGATGGGTGGCAGCCAGGCCGGCTGGCGCAAGATCGCTGCCTGGGTGCTCATCACGGTGTTCCTGACCGCCACGACCGGAGGCATCTGCCTCACCTACGGCCCGGGGCACTGATCCTGGGGGTGCTGGCGCCCGGGGTGGCGGCCGCGCGGGTCAGGCCGTACGACGGAGCCTGATCCACCGGTAGCCGTGCCCCGCGACGGCGAGGCCGTCCAGGCCCGGACCGGCGGCGGCGTACACCCGGTCGCTGAAGACCTCCACGGGTTCGCCCTCAGAGCGCGGCTGCGGCCCGAGGTCGAGCAGCTCGTCGTGGGCGCCGAGGTTGTGCAGGAAGAGCACGGTCCCCTGTCGGGCATCCATCCGATGGACCAGGACCGACGGCTGCTGGACCGCAACGGTGGTGCAGGTCCCGACGCCGACCTCGGGGCACTCCCGCAGCGTGCGGATCATCTGCTCGAACCAACGCAGCAGCGAGTCGGGGTCCTGCCGGGACGTCGCGACGTTCACGGTGGGATAGCCGAAACGACCGTCCCGCACCACCGGGCGCACCAGCGTGTCGGCACTGGAGAAGCCCGCGTTCGCCTTGTCGGACCACTGCATCGGCGTACGCAGCGCCTCGCGCTCCGGCAGCGACAGGTCGTCGCCCATGCCGAGCTCCTCGCCGTAGCGCAGGACCGGGGTGCCGGGCAGCGTGAACTGCAGGCTGTACGCGAGCCGTAGCCGCGCCGGGTCGCCGTCGAGCATGGGGGCGAGGCGGCGCCGGATGCCACGGCCGTAGAGCTGCATGTCCGGATCGGGTCCGAACGCCGCGAAGCACTCGGCCATCTCCTGCGGGCTGAGCCGGGACAGGTCCACCTCGTCGTGGTTGCGCAGGAACGTCGCCCACTGCGCATGTTCCGGGATCGGCGGGCTGCTGGCCAGGGCCTGCCGGATCGGCTCGGCCTCGCCGCGGGCCAGGGCCAGCAGCGTGCGTACGGACAACACGAAGTCGAACAGCATCGGCAGCCGGTTGTTGGTGCCGCCCTCGTCGCCGAAGTACTTCACCAGCTCCTCGTTCGCGACGTTGGCCTCGGCCAGGACGACGGCGTGACCCAGCCGCCAGGACAGGCGCTCCCGGTACCGGGTCAGCTGACGGAAGTCCTTGGCGCTGTCGGGGTTGCCGGGCTCGGTGAGCTCGATGACGAACGGCGCCGCGTCCATGCGGAAGCCCGAGACGCCAAGTGCCAGCCAGAAGCCCATGATGCTGTCGATCTCCTGCTGGACCGCCTCGTTGGCGGTGTTGAGGTCGGGCTGGTAGTTGTAGAAGCGGTGGTAATACCAGGCGCCGGCCGCGGCGTCCCAGGTCCAGGTCTCGTCCTGCTCGCCCGGGAAGACCATTCCCTGCCGCCGGTCGCTCGGCTCGGTCGCGGACCAGACGTACCAGTCCCGGTACGGCGAGTCCGGTGAGGAGCGGGCGCTCTGGAACCACGGGTGCTGGTCGGAGGTGTGGTTGACGACCAGGTCGATGATGATCCGCAGGCCGCGCTCGCGGGCCTGGTGCACGAGCTCCGCGAAGTCACCCAGGGTCCCGATCAGCGGGTGGATGCCGTAGAAGTCCGTGACGTCATAGCCGTCGTCCCGCCGCGGCGAGGGGTGGATCGGGTTCAGCCACAGGCAGGTCACGCCCAGCCGGGCCAGGTAGTCCAACCGGCTGATCAGCCCCTTGAGGTCGCCGACCCCGTCGCCGTCCGAGTCCTGGAACGTCTCGACGTCCAGGCAGTAGATGACGGCCTCGCGGTACCACCTGTCAGCCATGGGCGATCTTCGCACGGGGCAGCAGATCGCGTCATCGGGTGCGGCGCAGGACCCGGCTCTCCCAGGGGCGCAGGCGCAGACCACCTCGGCCCCCAGGCAGGTTGCCGAGCAGCAGCTCCGCGTCCGCCCAGCCGGTGTCCGGCACGTCCGCCTCGACCTCCCGGTCCGACAGGTTCGCCACCACAAGCAGCTGCACGTCCAGGTGCGTCCGGGTGAATGCCCACACCTGCTCGTGGTCGGGCAGGAGCAGCGCGAACTCGCCCAGGGCAACGGCCGGTACGTCGTGCCGCAGCGCGATCAGTCGGCGGTAGTGCGCGAGCACCGACTGCGGGTCCTCGCGCTGCGCGGCGGCGTTGACCTCGACGTGGTCCTGGTTGACCGCGATCCACGGCTGCGCCGTCGAGAAGCCGGCGTGTACGGAACCGTCCCACTGCACCGGCGTACGGGCGTTGTCCCGGCTCATCCGCTGCAGCGCCGCCAGGACCTCGTGCGGGGCCTGCCCGGCCGACACCACCGCCTCATAGTGGTTGATCGACTCCACGTCCCGGTAGTCGGCCAACGCGGTGAAGCCGGCATTGCGCATCCCGAGCTCCTCGCCCTGGAAGACGAACGGCGTCCCACGGTGCAGGTGCAGCACCGTGGCCAGCGTCGTCGCGGACGCCACCCGGTGCTCGCCGTCGTCCCCGAAGCGCGACACCGCCCGCGGCTGGTCGTGGTTGTTCCAGTACAGGCTGTTCCACCCGGTCCCCGCGAGCCCTTCCTGCCACCTGGCGAAGCACTGCTTCAACCGCGGCAGCCCCAGCTGCCGGGCCTCCCACTTGGTGGCTCCCTGGTCGAGCGAGACGTGCTCGAACTCCAAGACCAGGTCCAGCTCGCGCCGGGCCGGGTCGGTCATCCGTTGCGCCTGGGCGACGCTGATCCCAGGCGTCTCGCCGATGGTCAGCAACCCCTTCTCGGCGAAGACCGCCTCGTGCAGCTCCCGCAGGTAGTCGTGCAACCTTGGCCCGAAGCCGAGCAGATTCGCCGGCGCCTTGGAGATCATGCTGATCACGTCGAGCCGGAAGCCGTCCACCCCGCGGTCGACCCACCAGCACAGCATCTCGGCCATGGCCGCGCGGACCTGCGGACTCTCCCAGTTCAGGTCCGGCTGCTGACGAGCAAAGGTGTGCAGGTAGTACTCCCCGGTCGCGTCGTCCAGCTGCCAGGCCGACCCCGAGAACAGCGACTGCCAGGCGTTCGGCTCGGCGCCCGGCACCTCGCCCGGCGCCCGCCACCAGTACCAGTCCCGCTTCGGGCTCTCCCGCGAGCCGCGCGACTCGATGAACCACGGGTGTTGGTCGGAGGTGTGGTTCAGGACCACATCGAGCACCAGGCGCATCCCGCGGGCGTGCAGGGCCTGGATCAGGGCGTCCAGGTCAGCCAGGGACCCGAACAGCGGATCGACATCCTGGTAGTTGCTCACGTCGTAGCCGTTGTCCACCTGCGGCGACGGGAAGACCGGGGACAGCCACACCACGTCAACCCCGAGGTCGGACAGGTGGTCCAGCCGCTGCAGCACACCGGGCAGGTCGCCCACCCCGTCGCCGTGGCTGTCCTGGAAGCTGCGCGGCCACACCTGATACACCACGGCGGTCCGCCACCACTCATTCACCGCCGCATCCTGTCAGCAGCACCCCGACCGGGGTGCTCGTCCGCCCACACCGACAGGCGCGCTCTCAGCGGTAGGTGAGCGCGGTCCCGGCCCGCGCGTCCGGCCGCCATGCACCCGACCCCGGTGTCCAGGTCCGGCCGTTCACGCTGACGGCGCTCACGCCGAACGCCGACGCCTGCGCGACAAGCCAGGTCGCAGCGGTCCAGGACCGGACTGCACCGGAGCGGGTGAGGCCTCCGGCGCCCAGCTCCAGGGCGGCGCTCTGCGAGAGCCCCGGGCCTATGACGGGGTGCGCAGCCGGACGGTAGGCGCAGGCGAGGCCGGCCGGGACCTCCCCGGTCAGGGCCACCGCGAGGATCCGGGCGGTGGTCTCCCACTGCGCGTACGCCCCGGCGTCACCGCTGCGCTGGACGCGCTGCGCGGCCTCCGTCACCGGCAGCGCCGCCCAGCCGGGGATCCGTATGAGGCGCCGGTAGAAGTTCGCCGCGGAAAGTCGGGGCGTACGGATGGTCGCCGGCGGTCCCCAACCCTGGGACGGCCGCTGCTGGAACAACCCCAGTGAGTCACGGTCGCCGTACGCCAGGTTGCGCAGTCCGCTCTCCTGCAACGCGGTGGCCAGCGCCACCGTGATCGCGTGGTCGGGGAGGGCGAGTCGCTTGCCGACCACCGCGATCGTGGCGGCGTTCGCGGTCTGCTCGAGGGTCAGCGTCAAGCCGCCCGCCTCGCAGTGCGGCACGGCCTGGGCCGGCTTCGTGCCACCGCAGCCGGTCAGCAGCGCGGCGGCAAGCAGGACCGGGACGACCGCACGCCTCACCGCTGCCCCGGCACGACAAGGGCCGCAGCCGCGCAAGTACTCATGCCTCCAGTGTTCCAGGAAGCCGGGGGGTCAGCTGCCCGCAGGCAGGACCCGACCCGTCACCTCGCCCAAGGGCAGGCCGCGGCCGGTCCACGCGCCGATCACCACCTTGTCGCCGTCCTCCAGGAACGTGCGGCGGCCGTCCGCGAGCACGAGCGGGTCGCGGCCGTTCCAGGTCAGCTCGATAAGCGACCCGCGCTCGTCGCGGCCATCGCCGGAGACGGTGCCGCTGGCGAACAGGTCGCCGGTGCGCAGCGCAGCGCCGTTGGCGGTCAGGTGCGCCAGCAGCTGCGGCGCGGTCCAGTACAAGCCGGTGAACGGCGGCCGCGACACCACCTCGCCGTTCACCGCGAGGGCCAGGGTGAGGTCCAGGCCCCAGTCCCGCCCGCCCTGCAGGTACACCGCGACCGGTGGGTCCTGCGGCGGCGCCGGCACCCGGTCGAGCGCCTCGAGCGGGACGACCCATGGCGAGACCGACGTGGCGAAGGACTTGCCCAGAAACGGTCCGAGCGGCGCGTACTCATAGGCCTGGATGTCGCGCGCGCTCCAGTCGTTGACGAGCACGACACCGAACACGTGCTCCTCGAACGCCCTTGTGGCAACCGGCGTGCCCAGCGTCGACGGTGTCCCGACGACGAAGCCGAGCTCGACCTCGACGTCCAGCTTGCGCGACGGTCCGTACGACGGTCCGGGCGCCCTCATTCCGCACGGCCGCCGGACGCCGGTGCCGCTGACGACCACCGTGCCCGCACGTCCGTGGTAGCCGACCGGAATGTGCTTCCAGTTCGGCAGCAAGGCATCGCCGTCCGGGCGCAGGATGCGGCCGAGGTTGGTCGCGTGCTGCTCGCTGGCGTAGAAGTCGACGTAGTCAGCCACCTCGAACGGCAGGTGCAGGCGTACGTCCGCTTGAGGGATCAGCGGCCGGTCGAGCACATCCCGGACCCGGGCGCGCACCGCTGTCCAGTAGTCCCGGCCACGGGCCAGGAACGCGTTGAGCGAGGCCACCTCCCACTCCGGGCCGAGCGCCTCGGCCAGGTCGAGCACGCCGTCGTCGACCGCCACGCCCACCCGCCAGCGCCCGCCACCGCTCGAGAACACGCCATAGGGCAGCACCTCGCGACCGAAGTCCGTGGTCACGCGGGCCCCCGCTCCGGCCGGCGAATCAGCGGGCCCAGGTCCAGGGGTACTCCGGCGCCTCGTACCGGTGGGCGTCCGCGGCCACGTCCAGCGGCGCGAAGGTGTCGACCATGACGGCCAGCTCGTCGGTCGCGTCCCGGCCGAGGGACTTCTCCACGGCGCCGGGCTGTGGGCCGTGCACGAATCCGGCCGGGTGCAGCGACACCGACCCGATCTCGATGCCGCTGCCGGCCCGGCTGCCCATCGAGCCGCCGACGTAGAACAGCACCTCGTCGCTGTCGACATTGGCGTGGTTGTAGGGGATCGGGACCGCGTCGGGGTGGTAATCGAGCAGGCGCGGCACGAACGAGCAGACCACGAAGCCGGGCCCGCTGAACGTCTGGTGCACCGTCGGCGGCTGGTGCACCCGTCCGGTCAGCGGCTCGAAGTCGAAGATCGACAGCGCGTACGGGTAGAGGCAGCCGTCCCAGCCGACCACGTCGAACGGGTGCGCGGGATAGGTATAGCGGGTGAGCACCCCCCTCCGGCGTACGAGAACGTCGGTCTCGCCGCCCTCGACGAGCAGCGGTTCGCTGGGCGCGCGCAGGTCGCGCTCGCAGAACGGCGCTCCCTCCAGCAGCTGGCCGTGCGCCGACAGGTAGCGCGCCGGCGGCGTGACGTGCCCCCGCGCCTCGACGACCAGTGCTCGGACCGGGCCGTCGTCCACGACCCAGCGGTGCGTCGTACCGGCGGGGACCAGGACGTAGTCGCCGGTGGCAAACGGCAGCGCGCCGAACACCGACTCCAGGCGACCCGTCCCGGACGCCACGTAGACGAGCAGGTCGCCATCGGCGTCGCGGTAGAGCGGCGAGTCCTCGACCGCGGCGACCCAGGACAGTCGCACCGAGCTGTTGCCCAGCAGCAGCGTCTTGCCCGTGACCAAGTCGCCGGCAGCAGCCAGGTCCTGGGTGCGAAAGTGCCGTGGCAGCAGCGGTTCCTGCGCCCTCAGCTCTCCGGCGTCCCGGCCGGCCGGCTCCGCCCGGCAGATGCGCGTCGGCAGCTCCCGGTGGTAGAGCAGCGCGCTGTCGGAGGAGAAGCCCTCCTCCCCCATCAGCTCCTCGGCGTAAAGCCGGCCGTCAGGCTGGCGGAACTGGGTGTGCCGCTTGCGCGGGACCTGGCCGACCGAGCGGTAGTGGGCCACGGCTAGAGGTTTCCGCGTCGGGCCTGCTCGCGTTCGATCGCCTCGAACAAAGCCTTGAAGTTGTTCTTGCCGAAGCCGAGCGAGCCGTGCCGCTCGATCAGCTCGAAGAACACGGTCGGCCGGTCCTGCACGGGTTTGGTGAAGATCTGCAGCAGGTACCCGTCCTCGTCCCGGTCGGCGAGTATCCCGAGCTCCCGAAGGGTCTCGAGCGGCACGCGGGTCGTACCGGCCCACTCCGAGAGCGTGTCGTAGTAGCTGTCGGGCGTCGCCAGGAACTCCACGCCCATCTCGGTCATGGCCCGGATGCTCTCGACGATGTCGCCGGTCGCCAGCGCGATGTGCTGGACGCCGGGGCCGCCGTAGAACTCCAGGTACTCATCGATCTGGCTCTTGCGCTTGCCGGGTGAGGGCTCGTTGAGCGGGAACTTCACCCGGTTGTTGCCGCTGGCGACCACCTTGCTCATCAGGGCGGAGTACTCAGTGGCGATGTCGTCGCCGATGAACTCCTTCATGTTCACAAAGCCCATGACCCGGTTGTAGAAGCCAACCCACTCGTCCATCCGGCCGAGCTCGACATTGCCGACGCAGTGGTCGATGGCTTGGAAGTAACGCTTCGGGTGGTGCGCCGGCTTGGCGGCGAAGCGCTGGTCGGCGCCCTTGAACCCGGGCAGAAACAACCCGGTATAACGAGAACGGTCGACCAGTGTGTGCCGGGTCTGCCCGTAGGTGGCGATCGCCGCCGTGCGCACCTCGCCGTCGGCGTCGCTTGTGGTCCTCGCCGCGTTGAGCAGGCGCGCGCCCTGCCCCACCGCGTACGAGACGGCCGCGTCGACGTCGGGTACCTCCAGGGCCAGGTCGACCACGCCGTCGCCGTGGACGCGCACGTGCTCACCGACCCAGGTGCCCACGTGCGCCTCACCCGTCAGGACGAAGCGCGCCTTGCCGGAGCTCACGACGTACTCGGTGAGGTCCCGCGAGCCGGTCTCCGGGCCGCGGTAGGCCACCAGCGTCATGCCGAACGCCGAGCAGTACCAGTGCGCGGCCTGCTTGGCGTTGCCGACCGCCAGCCGCACGTGGTCCATCCCCAGGACCGGGAAGACGTCAGCGGCATCGTCGTGAGTCACCTCACCGACCAGGGCTGCGGTCGGCCTGCTGGGTCGCAGTGTCTCGGTCATGGTCGCTCCCTACGGGTTCCGGTCTTCCTGACCACAGGGTAGGGACTGTCACAGTGGCAGGCATGGACGAGTTAGGGGCGGTGCACCACCTGGAGCTCTGGGTGGAGGACCTCGAGGTGGCCGAGCAGGAGTGGGGGTGGCTGCTCCAGCGCCTGGGCTACCGCCTGAAAGACCGTTGGGAGCAGGGCATCAGCTGGAGCCGCTTCGGCCTCTACGTCGTCCTGGAGTCCGGGCCGGCCGTCCTGTCTGGCCGACACGACCGGCTGCGTGCCGGGCTCAATCACCTCGCCTTCCATGCCGGGACCGAGCAGTTCGTCGAGGCGATGGCCACCGAGGCGCCCGCCCATGGCTGGACGGTGCTGTTTCCCGACCGCCACCCGCACGCCGGTGGCGCGGCGCACTACGCCGCATACCTGGCGAGCACGTCCGGGTTCGAGGTCGAGCTGGTCGCTCAGCGCCTGCCGTCGACCGGGTGAGCGACGAGTCGGCACGGCGACCTACCTGCCAGAGGCTTGGCGCCGGGGGCTCTGGCGCGTACCGTCGCGTCATGGCAGATGAAAACAAGGACGCGCCCTCCAGTGTCGACGGCGCGCCCGAACCGGACAGCCCTGCGTTTCTCCACGATCAGAACACGGCCGAGAAGGTCAGTCCGGACACGTCCGCGGACGCGCCAGCCACCGACGCCGCTCTGATCCCCACGGATCCCAGCCTCAGCGATCGCGGCGAGGACGACCAGCCCGAGTAGGACCGCCGGAACGCGGTCGGCTCCCGTCAGCCGGCGGCGTTGGTCTGCTGCTCCAGATCGACCAGGACGGAGCCATTCTCGATCTTGCAGGCGTACACCGGGATGTTGTCGACCCGGGGGATGCCGATGGACTCACCTGTCGTCAGGTCGAACCTGGCTGCGTGGGCGGCACAGACCAGAGTTCCGTCGTCCTCGACGGTGCCTTCGTGCAAGGGCTGCTGCTGGTGCGTGCACGTGTTGTGGATGGCGCGCACATCCTGCTCATCCAGTCGGATCAGGCAGACGGGTTCGGACAGGTCCACGAGCAACGTCTCCCCGAGCTCGATGTCATCCAGGTTCGCTGCTACCTCGTACGCCATGATTCCCCTTTTGCCGACAAGGGCCGCGAGGCTATACCCGTGGCAGACCGGACCGGCTGGATGTTGAGACGAGCGATGACCGCTGTCACGTCGAGCCCATGGCCCGACGTGACAGCGGCGCCCACGGTTTAGACCTTGGCGGCCTCGCTGTGCGGGGTGGTCGGGCTCTGCCCGGTGGTGGGAGCCTCCTGGTCCTGCTGGGAGCGGACTGCCTCCTCGACCTTCTTGCCGAGGTCGGCATCGACATTGCTCCAGTACTGGAAGGCCTTGGCCAGCACCGGCTCGGTGACGCCGTTGAGCAGGTGGCCGCTGATGTTGCCGACCAGCCGCTCACGGGCCGCGTCGTCGAGCACCTCGCGGACCATCGTGCCGGCCTGTCCCCAGTCATCGTCCTCGGCGTGCAGGATGTACGGCGAGCGCACCATGTCTCCGCCGGCCGACCAGCCGGCTCCGTCGTCGAACTTCGCCACGTCGGCCGCCGGGCCGCCGTGAGAGTTCGGCGCGTACACCGGGATGCTCGGGTCGTTCCAGGCATAGCGCATGGCGCCGTCCTTGGAGTAGGAGTTGACCTGGGCCTTGGGGGCGTTCACCGGCAGCTGCGTGTAGTTCGTGCCGATGCGGTAGCGGTGCGCATCCGGGTAGGAGAAGAGGCGACCGAGCAGCATCTTGTCCGGGCTGGTGTCGATGCCGGGGACGAAGTTCGACGGCTCGAACGAGCTCTGCTCGATCTGGGCGAAGAAGTTCTCCGGGTTGCGGTTCAGGGTCATCGTCCCGACCTTGATCAGCGGGTAGTCCGCGTGCGGCCACACCTTGGTCAGGTCGAACGGGTTGAAGCGGTAGCCCTCGGCGTCGGTTTCCGGCATCACCTGCACGAACATGGTCCAGCTCGGGAAGTCGCCGTTCTTGATCGAGCCGAACAGGTCCTGGCGGTGGTGGTCCGGCGAGGTCCCGCCCAGGACGTCGCCCTCTGCCTGGGTGAGGTGCTCGTTGCCCTGGTCGGTCTTGATCGTGTACTTCACCCACGTCTTCTCGCCGGCGGCGTTGATCCACTGGAAGGTGTGCGAACCGTAGCCGTTCATGTGCCGCCAGGACTTCGGGAGGCCACGGTCACCCATCAGCCAGGTCACCTGGTGGGCGGACTCCGGCGACAGCGTCCAGAAGTCCCACTGCATGTCGTTGCTGCGCAGCCCCGAGTCGGGCAGGCGCTTCTGGCTGCGAATGAAGTCCTGGAACTTCATCGGGTCCTTGACGAAGAACACCGGCGTGTTGTTGCCGACCAGGTCGTAGTTGCCCTGCTCGGTGTAGAACTTCAGGGAGAACCCGCGCGGGTCGCGCTGGGTGTCGGAACCACCGGACTCCGGGGCGACCGTGGAGAACCGTGCCAGCATTTCGGTGCGCTTGCCAGGCTGCAGGAAGTCGGCCTTGGTGTAGCGGCTGACGTCCTCGGTCACCACGAACTCGCCGAACGCGCCGCCGCCCTTGGCGTGCACGACCCGCTCCGGCACCCGCTCGCGGTTGAACTGCGCCATCTTCTCGATCAGGTAGTGGTCCTGCATCAAGATCCCGCCACCGGTGCCCTGGGTCAGCGAGTGCTCGTCACTGGCCACTCCGATACCAGCGTTGCTGGTGGTGTGGCCGTTGGTTGGTGCCGTCATGATCAGTTCTCCTTCGGTCTTGCGCGGATGGTCTGGCAGGTGGGGCAGTAGCCCCAGAACACGACTTCGGCCTCGTCCAAAGCAAAGCCGTGCTCCGGGGAGGGCGTCAAGCAGGGAGTTTCCCCGAGCGCACAATCGACATCGGCGACGGTGCCGCAGGCTCGGCACACCAGATGATGGTGGTTGTCTGCCGTGCGCGTCTCATACCGCGCGGGTGAGCCGGCGGGCTCAATGCGCCGCACCAGCCCGGCCTGCGTGCACGCGGCAAGTACGTCGTACACCGCCTGCGTCGACACCGAGCCCAGGGCATCGCGCGCATGCCGGGCAACGGTGTCGGCCGTTGAGTGCGGATGCTCGTGCAGCGCCACGAGAACCGCGACACGGGGGCTGGTCACGCGTAGGCCGGCCGCGCGCAGCAGCGCTGGCGCCTCTAAAAGATCGTTGCCCTTCACTGCACCCGAGTATGCGAGCTTCACTGGAATCAGTCAAGACAACGGCGCCAGAGAAGGCTCACCGTCCTGCACACCCCGCTCGCGGACCTTCGGCTCAGGCCTGGCCGCCGTGGGCGGCCACGGACAGCGACTGCCACTGGTTCCAGGTCGCCAGCCGGGACTGGTAGTCCGCTGTGGCGATCGCCAGCGGCGTCTCGCCGAAGAACACGCGCAGCGGCGGCTCGTCGGAGTCCACCAAGGTCAGTACGGCCGCCCTGGTCGCCACCGGGTCGCCCGGGGTGCCGCCCCGGCTGGGCCGGTGCGCGGCCTGCTTGCGGACCCCGTCGTACGCGGGCAGTTCGGTGGCGTGCTTGGCCGAGCTGCCGCCCCAATCGGTGGAGTACCCGCCGGGCTCGATGAGCGTGACCTTGATGCCGAAGCCCGCCACCTCCTGCGCGAGGGACTGACTGAAGCCCTCCAGCGCCCACTTCGAGGCGTGGTAGATCCCAACGGTCGGGAACGCGGAGATCCCCCCTATCGAGGAGACCTGGAGGATGTGGCCGCTGCCCTGTGCGCGCAGGAAGGGCAGCGCCGCCTGCGTGACCCACAGCGCCCCGAACAGGTTGGTCTCGATCTGCTCGCGGGACTCCGCCTCGCTGAGTTCCTCGACCATCCCGAACTGGCCGTAGCCGGCGTTGTTCACCACTACGTCGAGCCGATCGAAGTGCTCGTGCGCCCGGGCGACGGCGGCGAACACCGCCTTGCGGTCGGTCACGTCCAGCGAGAGCGGGAGGACCTGCTCGCCGTACGTGGCGACGAGGTCGTCCAGGCTGCCGGCGTCGCGGGCGGTGGCGACCACGCAGTCGCCGCGCTCCAGGGCGGCCTCGGCCCACTCGCGGCCAAAGCCGCGGGACGTTCCAGTGATGAACCAGGTCTTGGCGGTCATGCACGTCTCCTCAAGATGGCGGCGGATGCGAATGCAGGTGATGGTCGGATGGACAGCCCGGTCAGTCGGCGCTGACCTGGTGGCGGAAGCGGTTCCGCCCGGTGTGCAGGGCCCACAGGTGCCCGGCCAACACATCGGGGTCCTTCTCGGGATCCCCCGCGATGATGCGTCCGCCGATGATGAGCTGCGACACCTGGATGCCCTCCTCACCCAGGACCTCGTTGAGCAACTGGGCGTAGGCGGCCTGCCCGGCGAACGCCACGGAGGTGCCGGTGACGCCCCGGCCCGGCGCCACCGCCGACCCGCCGTTGACGAACAAGATGGTGCCGCGGTCCTTGCCCAGGAAGCGCATACCCGGCAGCACCTGGTGCACCGCCGCGACGGACCCGTAGATGGAGAACTCGACCGGCCCCACGAGGTCCGCTGGGGTGGTCTCCAGCACCGGGCGCATGAAGTCCTTCTGCGGCAGCGGGCTGTACTGCAGCACCTCGATCGGCCCGAGGGTCTCGGTCACCTGCTCCAGCGCCCGGGCGATGGACGCCGGGTCGCGGACGTCGGCAGCGAAGCCCTGGGCCGGTACGCCGTGGCCCACCAGCTCGTCGGCCAGGGCGTCCAGCCGCCCCTGGTGCCGCGAGATCAGCCCGACGGCGAAGCCTTCCGCCCCGAACCGCCGGGCCACTGCTGCCCCGAGTCCTGCTCCTGCTCCGACGATCGCGATGGAGGTCATGCTTGGTACAAGGCGTAAGCAGGCCGGGGTGTTTCGTCCTGCGCCCGGTCAGCGGACGCCAGCGGCTGGGGCTGGGGGCTGGAGCGCAGGCTGGCTGACCGTGCTGAAGGAGTCCAACGTCTGGGCGGGTAGTTGCAGGTCGGCCGGGCCAGACTGGTGTCGCGTTGCTCGACGCTGGTCGCACCGATCACGGTGGTCGCGACAGCAGGGCGTCGAAGTCGGCGAGGTTGCCGCACCCGAACGACAGTGACGAGCTGGACGAGGTCGCCTGGTCGCCACCGGCTACCACTGAGCTCTGGCCATGCATCTGCGAGCATGCGTTCGCTCTGCGATCGCCGCTGACCCACCCAGCCGATTGACCAACAGATCCGATGGTGAAACGGGCTCGCTTCCAGCCCGCTACCTTATCCCCGTGAACAGCCAGCGAGTGCCCGGTGGGGTGGTGCATGAGCTGCCTGCAGACCTGCGCAAGGCGCTCATCGCCAACACCACGACACTCGTTGCCTGGAAGGACATTACGCCCTTGGCGCGCAACGAGTTCATCTGTTGGGTGGAGGATGCCAAGCAGGAGATGACCCGAGAACGCCGCATTCGTCGGACGCAGGAAGAGCTGGAGGAAGGCCAGCGTCGGCCCTGCTGCTGGCCGGGATGCAAGCACCGCGAGCGCACCGGCAGGTAGCGACCGGTGCATGAACGTCTTGCGCGCCGAACTTGCCGAGCCCTCGCCACAACGGCCCTGGTCCGAGCCGTTTCAGGGCCCAGCGAGCGCGACGTCCTCCCCGAGGTAGAGGAAGCCGTACGCCTCGTCGCGGTAGGGGATGCCGGCGTTGGTGAGCGCCTTGTCCCAGTCACCGATGCACGCCGGGTCCGCAGCCTGCATGCCGTGGTCGGCGGTCAGCAGCACCACGGTGTCCTCGAGCAGTCCTCGCTGCTCGACCAGGTCGAGCCACACTCCGAGCCGGGCGTCCGCGTCACGCAGCCCGGCCCGGGCGATCGCCGAGCCGGGGCCACCGGCGTGGTGCGCGCCATCGGTCAGCGTGGTGTTCCACCACGTGAGGGCGGGCGGGGTCCCTTCGCGCCACAGGCCGAGGACCTGCTGTAGGCCACTGTCGTCGATCTGCGAGCCCCACGCGTAGTCGCTGTTGCCTTCGACGTGCTCCTGGGTCGCCCACGGGTCGGCGCTTGCGGGCGGCAGGCTGCCGACCAGGGACGTCCCGGTGCCGGTCATCTCCCGGATGAGGGCGAACGTCGAGTACGTCGCCCCGACGTCGACGGGGTCGTTCACGCAGGCGCTGACCGCGCCGTCGGGCAACCGCTGGAACACCGTCGTCGTACCGGGTCGGAGCCAGTCCATCGCGCGGTGCCAGGTGTCGCTGGAGTTCGCTACGACCTGCTCGCCGCTCTCCCGGTCGTAAAAGGCGTTGTTGACGATGCCGTGCCGGCCGGGCCCAACGCCGGTCAGCGCGCAGGTGTGGTTCACCAGGGTGACGCTGGGGAACTCCGCGATGGCGCCGCCACGCAGCGCGCACCCTTTGGCCAGGAGCCGGGCGACGTTCGGCAGCGCACCGGCGGCGGTCTGGGCCAGCAGGTCCGCGCACGGCGCGCCGTCCCACAACAGTCCAACGACGTGCTTCGCGCCGGGCACCGCGAGCTCGACCGGACGGCCGTCCATCCCGGCGTACGACGCCCCCGCGAGCCTTGCGAGTGTCGCGCCGACGTCAACAGTGCGCACGGCGCGCTCGAGGATCCCCCGGCCGGACACGCCGGCGCCGGACAGCAGGAACGGCGCGCGGGACTGTGCAGCTCCCAACGAGCCGTGCTCACCGAGATGGCCGCCGCCCTCGGGCCAGTGGTGAGTGCCCGTGTGCACCACGGCGAGATCGGGCGCGCGGGGGTCGGCGAACAGCGAGTGCAGGCGTACGGCCGCGAACGGGTAGCCGTCGTCGCGCAGCGGGTCCTGCACGGCGACCGGGTCGCGGCCGGTGAGCACGACCGCGGCCCCGTCACGGGCCTGCGTGCTGTGGCCCCGGCTGTCCGCAACGTGCACGAACTCGCCCTCGCGCCAGCAGACCAGGTCGACCACGTGCTCGAGATCCCGGTGGAGAAGTACCTCGAGGGCCCGCGCGCGCAGGTCGCCCGAGGTGCCCGGGGAGACGTGCGGGGTCAGGGTTCGCGTCGGCAGCGGCACGCCGGCCAGGGTACGGCGGACCGCTGCGCCCAGCCCGGTCCACCGGGCTACGCGCAGCGGACCGCCCGGGCTCACCCGAGGGCGAGCCGGGCCAGGCGCAGCCGCTGGTCGGCGGCGTCCTTGCGCCGCTGCCACCGCCGTACGGCGAGCAGGCGCTGCGCGCGGCCATCGGCGGCCGCCCGCTGTTGTCGTTCGTGCACCAGCAGGTGCGCGGTCTGTTCAGGCAGGACGAGGTTCATCAGGGTGCTCCGGTACGGGTAGCGGATGGGCGAGCTGCTCACGCGGCCAGCTCGGTCTTGCGAGGGCGGCCACGGGGCCGCTTGCGGGGTACGACGACGCCGGCGAGCACGAGCTCGCCGCCCCAGACGCCCCACGGCTCGCGGCGCTCGAGGGCGCCGGCCAGGCACGGCTGCCGCAGTGGGCACGGCAAGCACAGGCCCTTGGCCGTCTCCACGTCGGCCGGGGACTCCGCGAACCACAGGTCGGGGTCGACCGCGTGGCAGGGCAGTCCCCTCGACCTGCCGGGAGCGACGTGCTCCAGCTCGGCCGAGTTCGACGTGGCCGGTACGGACGTCGCGGGTCCAGACGTGGCGGGTCCAGTGGCGAGCGCGTCGAGCGGGGTCGGGTTGTCGGTCAGGTGGACGGACATCGGTGTCACCTCCTCGTGACGGGTGGCCTGCTGGGTCTCAGCTGGCCGGTCGTGCTGCGGGTACGCGGGACGTGCGAGACGTGCGGGGTTCGGGTTGTGCGGAGGTCGGAAAAAGCGAAGAGGCCGCGGATCCCAAGTGGGTTCCGCGGCCTCGTGTCTGCTGGTCTGGTGTCAGACCGGTCGACCACGAGGCGGGGAACTGCCCTTGCCAAAGCCCGCATCGATGCCGGCGTAGGACGTGCCGGCCGGCATGCCGGCACCGGACAGAGCAACAACGGGCAGAGCGACAGTGGGCAGCGCAGCATCGGGCAGAGCGCTGCCGTGCGGACGCGGGGACGTCGGCGCGATGGCGTGCTGCTCGCAGAGCAGGGCGGGGGTGAGAAGCGTCTGGCTGGCCATGTCACACCTCCTGCGCGTCGGGTCCGTCGGCAGCCGCCGACGTCGTGACAGAAGGGTAGAGCGGCCCGCCCCAGCAGGACAAGGCATTTACCGCGAACAGCTCAGCCGCTGGCTCCGACGAGAGCCAGCACGTCCTGTCCGAACTTGTCCAGCTTCGCCTGGCCGATACCCGGGATCTTCACCAGATCCCTTACTACGCCGGGCTTCTGCTCCGCGATCGCGGCCAGCGTCGCGTCGGTGAACACGCAGTACGCCGGCTGACCGAGCTCTTTCGCCCGGCCGGCGCGCCACTCGCGCAGCGCGTCGTACAGGACGTCGTCGCGGTCGCTGGGGCAGGTGGAGCAACGGCCGAGCTTGCGGTCCACGGCGACGGCGAGCGCTGCGCCACAGACCCGGCAGGCAATCGGCCCTGACCTGGACGCGCGGGCCGGCTTGGGCGCGCTCCGGCCGACGGCCTGGGAGTTCACCCCGCGCAGCAGCCCGTCCAGAAAGCGTGAGGGCCGGCGGGAGGCCCGGCCGCCGGGGCTGCGGGCCAGCGCCCAGGACAGCCACAGGTGCTCGCGGGCGCGCGTCACGCCGACGTACAGCAAGCGCCGCTCCTCCTCGACCTGGGCGGGCGAGTCGGCGTGGACCAGCGGCAGCGTGCCGTCGACCAGGCCGACCAGGAAGACGGCGTCCCACTCCAGGCCCTTGGCCGCGTGCAGCGAGGCAAGGGTGACGCCGTCGACGGTCGGTGCGTGCGCGGCCGAGGCCCGCTCCTCCAGCTCGGCGGTCAGCTCCCGGAGCCCGGCTGCCGGGTCGGCCGCCGCAAGGTCGACGGCGAGCCGGTGCAGGGCGGCCAAGGACTCCCACCGCTCCCGGACGGCGCCGGCGCCGGCGGGCGGTGTCCCAGGGGACCAGCCCCCGACATGGCGCAGGACGTCGGCGACGGCGTCCGGCAGGCCGCTGGGAGCGTCGGCGTCGGCCGCCCGACCGGCACCGCGCAGCAGCAGCAGGGCCTCGCGCACCTCGGCCCGCTCGAAGAAGCGCTCCCCGCCGCGGATGAGGTAGGGCACCCCCGCCTCCGACAGCGCGGTCTCGTACGCGGCCGACTGGGCGTTGATCCGGTACAGCACGGCGATCTCACTGGCCGGGGTACCGGCGGCGATCAGCGACCGGCAGCGCTGCGCCACCGCGAGGGCTTCGGCGGGTTCGTCGGCGTGCTCACTGAACGACGGGGCCGGACCGGCCGGACGCTGGGCGACGAGCTCGAGCCGGGCCTGGCCGCTCGACGCCGCGGCGATGACGCCGTTGGCCAGCCCGACGACCTGCGGGGTGGAGCGGTAGTCCCGGACCAGGCGGACCTCGGTAGCGGCGGGGTAGCGGCGCCGGAAGTCCAGCAGGTAGGCCGGTGTCGCCCCGGTGAAGCTGTAGATCGTCTGGTGGGCGTCCCCCACGACGCACAGGTCGTCGCGGTCCCCCAGCCAGGCGTCGAGCAGGCGCTGCTGCAGCGGCGTCACGTCCTGGTACTCATCCACGACGAAGCTGCGGTACTGGGCCCGGAACTGCTCGGCGACGTCCCGGTGCTCCTCGAGAATGCCAGCAGTCAGCAGGAGCATGTCGTCGAAGTCCGCCACGCCCTGGGACTGCTTGAGGTCGCGGTACCCGGCATAGACCTGGGCGACGACCGCCGCGTCGTACGGCGGGGTCCGTCCGGCGGCCAGGGCGGCCGACGGGTAGCCCTCGGGGCTGATGAGCGTGCAGGTCGCCCACTCCAGCTCGCTGAGCAGGTCACGGACCTCGCTGGTGCCGGGCCGCAGCCGGGCCCTGGCCGCCGCGTTGCCGACCAGCCCGAACTTGTTGGTGAGCAGGGTCGGCGGGGCGCCTCCCACGGTTCGTGGCCAGAAGTAGCCCAGCTGGCGCATCGCCGCGGCGTGGAACGTGCGCGCCTGCACCGCACCTGCCCCCAGCTGACGCAGGCGGGTGCGCATCTCCCCCGCAGCCCGGGCGGTGAACGTCACGGCCAGCATGGCTCCGGGCGCGACGGCTCCCGACTGCACGGCATAGGCCGCTCGGTGGGTGATGGTGCGCGTCTTGCCCGTCCCTGCACCGGCAAGGATGCAGACCGGACCTGAGACCGCTCGTACGGCTGCACGCTGCTCAGGGTCGAGCGCCTCCAGCAGCGCGTCCGGGGTCACCGCAACAGTGTCCCAGGTGGGAAGGCCCGGGGCCGGCAGCGGTGTTGTTGGCCACGACACCAACCGGCGTGAGGAGCCTGCAGTGCCTGACCAGATGAGCATGCCGGACCAGATGAGCGTCCCGGACCAGATGACGATCTACAGCACGTCCTGGTGCGGCTACTGCCACCGCCTCATGAAGCAGCTGGACCGCGAGGGCGTGGGCTACGCCACGGTGGACATCGAGCAGGACCCGGCCGCTGCGGACTACGTGATGCAGGTCAACGGTGGAAATCAGACCGTACCGACGGTGGTCTTCCCGGACGGCACCGCGCTGACCAACCCGAGCCTGGCCCAGGTGAAGGACAAGCTCGCCGGGTGAGCCCTGGTGAACACGGGGTTCACGACGTGTGACTTCCCGGGGCGGGTGGGCGACACTTTGCCGACGAGATGACCCCTGCCTCAGGAGCAACCGTGTCCGCGCCCCAGCTCAGCCACCCCGCGATCGACGCCGTCCTGTCGGCGGCGGCCTCGCTCGTCGGGATGGAGGTCGTCTTCCTTGGTGGCCTCAGCGACCGGAGGTTCACCTTCGAGAAGGTCCATGCCACCGCCCAGTGGCCGGGGGTGGAGCAGGGCCGCTCGGCCGAGCGCAGCGACTCGTTCTGCCACCGGCTGCTTGCCGGCGCACCGTCGACGACCTCGGACGCGGAGCGGGACCCCGCGTACGCCGACACGCCGATCCGCGCCGAGCTCGGGATCTCGTCCTACGTCGGGGTGCCGGTGCGGGACGCCGGCGGGCAGGTCGTCGCGACGCTCTGCGGCATCGACCGCAACAACGTCGATGTGCCGGAGGAGACGATCGAGGTGCTGCGCCAGCTGGCCCGAGTGATCTCGACCCATCTCGGCCCGCTCGCCGCACAGGGGGTTCTCATCCGGCGACGCTCCGACGGCGGCTGGGAGGTCGCCGGCGAATCGACCGAGGACCTCACGAGCGCCATGGTCCTGGCCGACCTGCTCTCCGGGGAGATCAGTCCCGGCGGACGTCCGGCCCGGACGGACAAGCCGCTCGACGAGGTCGGCCAGCTGCGCCTGTCGGTCCACCAGCTCGAGCACGCCCTGGCCGCCCGGGTCGTGGTCGAGCAGGCCATCGGGGTGCTCACCGAGCGGCAGGGGAGCACGCCCCGGGACGCCTTCGAGCGGCTGCGCAAGGTCGCCAGGTCCCGGGGCCGCAAGGTGCACGACGTGGCCAAGCAGGTCGTGCACTCGGCGTCGGACAGCTCGACGCCGCTGCCGCCCGAGCTGGCCGGGCGCCGCTGACGCTCGAGCCGACCAGCCCGTCGGCCCTTTCGGCCGGGCTGGTGGACCGGATCGTCGGGCTGCCGGACGCTGCTCGCGTCCTGCTGGACGGTGTGGGCTCGCACCTGCTCGCCGACGATCTCGTTGCCGGTCTGGCCGCGGCGGGACGGTCACCGGTCCGGATCTGCTCGCGGGAGTTCTGGCGCCCGGCCGGCCAGCGGCTGGAGCACGGTCGGGAGGACCCGGACGCCTTCCGGGACAACTGGCTCGACGCGCCTGCTCTGCGGCGAGAGGTGCTCGACCCGGCGGCCGGTGGCTGGGTGCTCCCCCGGCTGTGGGACGTGGACCGGGACCGCTCCGCCCGGGCTGTTCGCCAGCCGGTACCCGACCGGGCGGTCCTGCTGGTGGACGGGATCTTCCTGCTCGGGCTGGGCCTGCCCGCCGAGGCTGTCGTGCACGTGGCGCTCTCGACCGGCGCGCTGCGGCGTCGGGGCGTACCGCACTGGCAGCTGCCGGCCTTTGCGTCCTACGACGTGCTGGTCGGGCCGGGGCACGTCTGCGACGTCCTGGTCCGCGCCGAGGACCCACTGCGGCCGGCCGTGCGCTGGCCCTGACGCTCCGGCCGGGATCGACAGCTCATGCGTCTTCCAGCCACTCGGTGATCAGGCGGTAGGCGATGGACACGGGCGTGGGCAGCATCGCCCGACCGTCGCGCAGCTCGTCGCGGGTGAACCACCGGGCGTGCTCGAGCTCGCCGTCCTTGGCGTACGGGACCGCGTCGCCGTCGCAGAACGCGCGGTAGCCAAGCATCAGGCTGGCCGGGAACGGCCAGGGCTGGCTGCCCTGGTAGACCGCGTCGCGGACGAGAACGCCTGTCTCCTCGCCGACCTCTCGTACAACGGCCGCCTCGGCGCTCTCACCGGGCTCGACGAAACCGGCGAGCGTGGAGTAGCGGCCGGCGGGCCAGACCGCTTGGCGGCCGAGCAGGCAGCGATCGGCGCCGTCGCTGACCAGCACGATGACTGCGGGGTCGGTGCGCGGGAAGTGGTCGGTGTCGTCAGCGGTGCACCGCCGTACGGCGCCGCCGCGGATGCTCACGGTCGGGGCTCCGCACCGGGGGCAGTGCGTGTGAGTGGCGTGCCAGTTCGCGAGCCCGACGGCGTGGACGAACAGGCCGGCGTCACGATCCCCGAGCTGGGCACCCACGTCGCGTAGGGAGCGCGCCGAGGCGCCTGCACGCTTGGCCAGCGGGGCGGCGACAGCGAAGTAGGTTTGGCCGTCCTGCGCGCCGAGGTAGAGGCGGTCCCCGTCGGGCGCCTTCCCGGCGTCGAGCAGCAGCAGGTCGGTGCCCTCGACGAGCGCCGAGCCGTCATCGACCACGAGCACTTTCGCGCTCGCCCAGGCGGACTCGAGTGCGGCTGGGTCGTCCCGGGTGGCGGCGTCGCGATCCACCGTCGCGCGGGACAGCGCCGGCGTCCTCATCCGAGCTCGAGGTCCACCAGCGAGCGCAGCGGCCCCTCGACGACGGTGCTGTCGCCGACCAGGACCGGCGTCAGCCGCATCGGGGCAAGCCACCGGTCGCCGGCGGCCAGCACGTCGTCCACGCTGACGGCGGCGAGGGCGCGCGGGTGGTCGCGCAGCCACTCGATGCCGAGCCCGGCGCCGGCCAGCTGGCTCAGGGTGCCGGCCAGTCCGGCTTGGGAGGACGTCGACAGCGCCAGGCTGCCCACGGCGTACCGCCGGGCCTGGTCGAGCTCGCCCTGGCCGACCGGAACCGTCGCGATCCGGCCGAGCTCGTACAGCGTCTCGAGCAGCGCGGGCGCCGTCACCGCGGTGGCGACGTCGGCTCCGGCGACCACCCGTGAGCCGGCCTGCGGGTGCTCGACGCCGGAGTGCGGGCTGTAGGTGTAGCCCTTGTCCTCGCGGATGTTGGAGACCCAGCGCGAGCTGAAGTAGCCGCCGAACACCAGGTTGGCGAGGGTGAAGGCGGCGTGGTCGGGGTCGGTTCGCGCGGGCGCCTGGCCACCCATCCGGATAGTGGTCTGCACGGCACCGGGCCGATCGACGAGCAGCGCGGTGTGCCCGGCCTGCTCGGGCACGGCCGGGGTGGACCGTGCTGACACCTCGGCGGTCCAGCCCGAGAGCGCCTGCTGCACCAGCGCTGTCGCCTTCGCCGGCGTGAGGTCGCCGACGATGGTGAGGATGCTGCCGGCGGGGGCGACCCGCTCGGAGTGCATGCTCCGGAGCTGCTTGGCACGGACGGCCTGCACCTGCTCCGCCGAGGGCAGGTCCAGTCCGTAGGGGTGGTCGGCGTACATCCGGTGCAGCAGGGCCTCACGCGCGACGACGCCGGCGCTGCTGCGGTAGATGGCGAGCTCCTGCACCAGCCGGTCGCGCTCCCCCTCGACCTCCTGCTGGGGGTAGCTCGCGCCGGTCAGGACCTCGCCGAGCAGCTCCAGCAGCGCCGGCAGGCCGCTAGTCAGGACCGAACCGGCCAGGCCGAGGCGGTCGGCGTCGGTACTGGCCGACAGCTGACCACCGAGGGCCTGTACGTCGATCGCAAGCTCCAGGGCCGTCCGGCGGTCGGTGCCCATCAGCAGGGTGTCGCCGAGCAGCTGCGCCCGGGCGACGTGTGCGCCACCACCCCTGCGACGTGGCCCGGCGAACGGGATGCGCAGCCGCAGCTCGGCCAACGGCACACCCGGGCGGCGTACGGCGAGCACCCGCAGGCCGTTGTCGAGCACGGTGTCGCTGACGGTGGGGAGCTTGACGGGCCGCGCCGTCGCGAGCGGCGGCACGGCGCGGGGCGGGGTGCCGGTGGCGGCATTGGCGGCGGTGGTGGCGGCGGCGACCGCCGGCATCGTTGCGGTCATGCGGACTCCTCGGGGCGCAGCTCGAGCACGGCGCGGTTGTCGCGGCCCAGCGTTCCGGCGGCGGCCTGTACGGCGGCCGGGGTCACCGCGGCAAGCAGCCCGGGTAGCTCATTGACCAGCTCGGCCCGGCCGCGCTGCTGCTCGAACACCGCCATCTGGGTCGCCCGCCCGAGCACGGAGTCGATCTCGCGCAGGTAGCGGGCCACGATCCGGGCCACGGTGCGGTCGACCTCGGGGCCGTCCAGGCCGTCGCCGGCGAGCCGCGCGATCTCCTCGTCGACCGTCGCAACGATCCGGTCGACTGGTACCTCGCTCGGGTGGTGCACCTCGAGCACGAGCGGCGTGGGGTCCCGGGCATCCAGCGCGTCCCCCATGATCCCGAGGTAGCCGCCGACGCTGGTCGCGGTCCGGTCCCGCATGAGCAGCCGGTCCTGCAGACGGGCCGCGTCGCCGTCGGTGAGCACCTCGGCCAACACCACGTACGGCAGGTAGGCCGGCAGGTCGGCCGGATCGCTTGTGCGCCAGGCCATCGCGAGCGCCGGCGCAGGAGCGAGCCGGTCCCTGACCACCGAGCGCCGCTCGGCCGTCAGGGGCGGCTCCGGGAACTCCGGCGGCGGCGGGACGTCGCGGGCCGGGATGTCGGCGTACTGCTCGCTCACCCAGGTCAGGACCTGATCGACCTCGACGTCACCGGCGACGACCAGGACCGCGTTACCCGGGGCGTAGAAGCGGTCGAAGAACGACGAGGCGTCCTGCACCGTCGCGGCCTCGAGGTCCACGAAAGAGCCGTAGCCGTCGTGGGAGTTGGCGAAGGAGTCGAACAGCACCGGTGGCATGGACAGCCACGGGAACCCGCCGTACGGCCGGTTCTGGACGTTGACCCGGATCTCGTTCTGGACGACCGCCACCTGGTTGTCCAGGTTGTCCTGCGTCAGCGCGATCGAACGCATCCGGTCGGCCTCGAGGAACAGCGCACGCTCGGTCGCGCTGCTCGGCAGCACCTCGTAGTAGTTGGTGTAGTCCACGTGGGTCGAGCCGTTCAGGCTGCCGCCGCTGCCCTGCACGTAGGTGAAGTGCTCGGTCTTGCCAAGGTTCGCCGAGCCCTGGAACATCAGGTGCTCGAACAGGTGCGCGAACCCGGTCCGGCCCTGCGGCTCGCTGCGCATGCCGACGTCGTAGTAGACGGCTACCGCGACGACCGGGCTGGTCCGGTCGGGGCTGATCACGACCCGCAGGCCGTTGTCGAGACGGGCGCGTTCGACGGCGTACGACGGCTGGGCGGTCCTGGGGGCGCGGGGGCGGGGCGGCACGCAGCCGACGCTAGTGCAGGGTCAGCACCAGCGGCAGCCGGTGGCGCAGCTGGTGCACAGTGGGGTGATGACACAGACATCTCGGACCCTCGGCGACGGCCTCGTCGTCTCCGCGCAGGGGCTCGGCTGCATGGGCATGAGCGAGTTCTACGGCGCCGGTGACGACACCGAGTCGCTGGCCACCATCGCGCGCGCCCTCGACCTGGGCGTGACCTTCCTCGACACCTCCGACATGTACGGACCCTTCACCAACGAGCGGCTCGTCGGCAGGGCGATCGCCGGCCGCCGGGACGAGGTCCAGCTTGCGACCAAGTTCGGCATCGTCCGGGGGGACGGGGGCGCCCGGCTCGGCATCCGCGGCGACGCGGCCTACGTCAAGGCCAGCTGCGACGCCTCGCTCGAGCGCCTCGGCGTAGACCACATCGACCTGTACTACCAGCACCGGGTCGACAGCGAGGTGCCGATCGAGGAGACCGTCGGGGCGATGTCGGACCTCGTCGCCGCCGGGAAGGTCTCCCACCTCGGGTTGTCGGAGTGCTCTGCGGACACGTTGCGGCGCGCGGTGGCCGTGCACCCGATCGCCGCCGTGCAGAGCGAGTACAGCCTGTTCAGCCGGGACATCGAGCGCACCGTGCTGCCGACGCTCCGCGAGCTCGGGGTCGGGCTGGTCGCCTACTCCCCGCTCGGCCGGGGATTCCTCACCGGCGCGATCACCTCGCTGCAGGACCTGCCCGAGGACGACTTCCGCCGGCACAACCCGCGCTTCGGCGAGCAGGCGATCGCGGCCAACCTCCGCCTCGTCGACGCGGTGACGGCGCTGGCCGTCGAGAAGGGTTGTACGGCGGGCCAGCTCGCGTTGGCGTGGGTGCTGGCGCAGGGCGACCCCGTCGTACCGATCCCGGGAACGAAGCGACGGACCTACCTGGAGCAGAACGCGGCAGCCAGCGAGCTCCGGCTCACCCCCGAGGACCTGTCGCGCCTCGCAGCCGCCGTACCGGTGGAGGCCGTCCAGGGTGACCGCTACCCGGACATGAGCACTGTCGACCGCTGAGCCGGGTCACGACTTCTCAGCACTGCGGGGTCGCCCGCTCGAGGATCGGGGCGAGGTCCAGCCCCGGAGGTAGCGTCCCGAAGGCCGCGCCCCGATCGCCGGCCAGCCGGGAGACGCAGAAGGCATCGGCGACTGCGGCTGGGGCGTACCGTACGAGCAGGGAGCCCTCCAGCAGCAGCGCGAGCCGCTCGACCAGGCGGCGTGCCTGTAGCTCCAGCGTCGCCGGGTTGGCCAGCAGCGCGTGCACGCGGGCGATCTCGGCCGTGATGCGGGGGTCGTCGGCCAGCGCCACCTCGGCGAAGTAGGCCTCCACGGAGGCCGGCTCGCGAACCAGCGCCCGCAGGACGTCGAGGGCAACGACGTTGCCCGAGCCCTCCCACACCGAGTTCAGCGGTGCCTCGCGGTAGAGCCGGGGCATCCCGGACTCCTCCACGTATCCGTTGCCGCCCAGGCACTCCAGGGCCTCCGCGGCCACGTTCGAGGCGCGCTTGGTGACCCAGTACTTGCCGACCGCGACGGCGAGGCGCGCGAACGCCTGCTCCTGCGTGTCACCGCGGTGCGCCCGGTCGGTCGCCCCGGCCAGACGCAGCATCAGCGTCGTGGCGGCCGCGGACTCAACCGCCAGGTCGGCCAGGACGTTGCGCATCAGGGGCTTGTCGAGCAGCCGGCCGCCGAACGCGCTGCGGTGCGCGCAGTGGTGCACCGCCTGCAGGAGGGCCTGGCGCATCAGCGCGGAGGAGCCGATGACGCAGTCCAGGCGGGTCATCGACACCATCTCGATGATCGTGCGGACGCCCCGGCCCGGCTCGCCGATCAACCAGGCGACAGTTCCGTCGAACTCGGGTTCGCTGCTGGCGTTAGACCGGTTGCCGAGCTTGTCCTTGAGTCGCTGGATCCGGAAGGTGTTGCGCGTGCCGTCCGGTAGCACCCTTGGCACCAGGAAGCACGACAGGCCCTCCGGCGCCTGGGCCAGCACGAGGAAGACGTCGCACATCGGCGCACTAGTGAACCACTTGTGCCCGCGCAGCCGGTAGGTCCCGTCGCCTGCCGGCACCGCGGTCGTGCTGGTGGCGCGCACGTCCGAACCGCCCTGCTTCTCGGTCATTCCCATGCCGGCCAGCAGTCCACGTTTGCCGAGCGGGGCCCGCAGTCCGGGGTCGTACACGCGGCTGGTCAGCAATGGCTCGTACGCCGCAGCCAGCTCCGGACTGCTGCGCAGTGCGGGCACGACGGCGTACGTCATGGAGATCGGGCAGCCGTGGCCGCCCTCGACCTGACCCCACGTGTAGAAGCCCCCGGCCCGCGCCACATGGGTGCCGGCGCGCGGATCGGCCCAGGGAGCAGCGGCGAGACCCTCCGAGACCGCGACGTCCATGAGCGCGTGCCAGGAGGGGTGGAACTCCACCTCGTCGATGCGGTGGCCATACCGGTCGTGGGTGCGCAGCACCGGCTCGTGCTCGTTGGCCTCGACCCCCCAGCGCTGCGCCTGCTCGGTCCCGGCCCGGCGCCCGAGGCGGTGCAGGTCCGCGACGTGCCAGGCCGCGCCCTCGCGTACCAGGCCCTCAAGGAGCGCCGGGTCGGCGGCCACGTCGTGGTCGACCAGCGGCGGCACCTGGTTGGTGACCTCGTGGGTGGCGGCCTCGTGGGTGGCGGTCTCGTGGGTGATGGTCGGGCCGTACGTCGCATCGAGCAGCGTCATCGCTCCATCATGCGACAGGGCATGATCGGCCCATGGACACACTGGAGATCGGTCCCGGCAACGGCACGCTGTCCCTGCACACCGGCGTGGAGGGCAAGGCGGCGAAGATGGGCCACAACCTCACCATCGCGCTGTCGGACTGGTCGGCGAGCACGACGTTCGAGGACGGGGAGCCGGTGTCGGTGACGCTGCGGGCGTCGCTGGCGAGCCTGCAGGTCGTCAAGGGCGAGGGCGGCGTGAAGGGCTTGTCGGACAAGGACAAGCAGACGATCCGGGACACCGCGCTCGGTGCGATGAAGGCCGCGCAGCACCCCGACGCCACGTTCACCAGCAGCCAGGTGACGACGGCCCCGACCGGCTGGGATCTCACCGGGCAGCTGAGCATCGCCGGTGCGACCCGGCCCGCGACGGTGCACGTCGAGGTCACCGGGGCCGGCCCGCACCGGACTCTGTCCGGTGTTGTTCCGGTGCTGCAGAGCGAGCACGGCGTTAAGCCCTACTCGGCCATGATGGGGACACTGAAGGTGCGTGACCGGGTCGAGGTTCGGCTGGACGTCACCATCGACGTGCCCTGACGCTATGGATGTCTCGCTCGACGGGCTTGTCTTCGACGTGATGTGCACCGGCCCGCGGGACGGGCCGGTCGTGCTGCTGCTGCACGGCTTCCCGCAGACCTCGCACTGCTGGCGCGGCGTCTGGCCGGCGCTCGTCGAAGCCGGCTACCGGGTCGTGGTGCCGGACCAGCGCGGGTACTCACCGCGGGCCCGGCCGGCCGAGGTCGAGGCCTACCGCCTGCCGCGGCTGGTCGAGGACGCACTCGGCCTGCTGGACGCGGTCGGCGCGGCCTCAGCGCACGTCGTCGGCCATGACTGGGGCGCGGCAGTGGCCTGGCAGCTCGCGGCGCGACACCCATCCCGCGTACGGACGCTCACCGCCGTCTCCGTGCCGCATCCACTGGCCTTCGTGGACGCCCTGCGCACCGATCCGGAGCAGCGCGAGAAGTCCCGCTACATGCGCGATTTCGCCCGACCGGGGTACGACGCCGAACTGCTCGCCGACGACGCCGCCGGGCTGCGCGGCCTGTTCGCCGGCGCCGAGGCCACCGTCGACGTCGAACACTGTGTCCGCCTCGCCCGCGAGCCGGGAGCGCTTGCCAGCTGGCTCGCCTGGTATGCCGCTCAGCGCCTGGAGGACGTCGAGGACACCCCGCACGTGCAGGTCCGGACGACGCACGTGTGGTCCACGGACGACCGGGCACTGGGCCGCACCGGGGCGCGCGCCACGGCGTCGTACGTCTCCGGGGCCTACCGCTTCGAGGTGCTCACGGGCGTGACGCACTGGGTCCCGGAGCAGGCTCCCGGACGGCTGGGCGAGTTGCTGCTGGAGGCCTACGCGCCCGGGTAGGCCTGCTGCACCAGCACGGACGCGAGGTGGGCCGCGTTGGAGCAGCTCAGGGCCGCCATCTCCCGCTGCTGCTGAGGCACCTCGTCCTGCTCGACAAGGTCCTCCCCCAGGTAGTACGCGATGCAGGCCGGCCCGAAGCTCAGGCCGAGGTCGGCCAGCATCGCCATCCCGATGCCACCTGCGTGGTGCGCACCGTCCTCATTGCCCACGACGCCAAGGAGCGCGACCTTGCCGTATAGCGGGGTGCGGTGCTGCTCGTCGCTGTCGGCGAGCATGGCGTTGAGCCGCTCCCCGACCTGCAGGAAGTACGAGCTGGGCTGGCCGTTCCAGATCGGTGTGACGACGACGAGCACGTCGGCGGCGGCCACCTGGGCCTTGACGCCGGGCCAGCCGTCCCCGCCACCCATGTCGTGCTGCAGCCCTCGTGCCACGCCGACATCTGCGAGTCGGACCTTGCCGGTGGTTGCTCCCGGGAAGGCAGCGAGCAGCACGTCGGAGAACCGGTCGGCGCTGGACGGCTCCGGCGACGGCTTGAGCGTGCAGACCAGGGCGAGGACGTTCACGGGGCCTCCAGGCGTTCGGCGGGATCGGTGTGGACCACCTGCCCCAGCGGTTCCGCCCTCACGCCCCGGCGACTGTTCGCTGTCGGCTGCGTTGCCGAGGGTAGGGAACCGCCCCGTACACCGGTCGGCGGTGGGGCCGTTCCCGACCCTCAGCGGGACCGCGGCTCTCCCGATGGCAGACCGGCGCCGGCAGGGCGCGGGCCGGTCAGGCTGTGGGGGCTCGGCTAGCGTCCGGCCGTGCGCCTCGCTTCCCTGAACCTGCTGCACGGCCGCTCGCTCCTGGACGGCCTGGTCGAGCTCGCCCGGTTGCATGAGGCGGTCGTGGCCCTGGCCCCCGATGTCGTCGGGCTGCAGGAGGTCGACCGCGACCAGCCGCGCTCGCACTCGCTCGACCTGACCCGCGAGGTCGCCCACGCCCTCGGGGCACACCACTGGCGCTTCGTCCCCGCGCTCGTGGGTGAGCCCGGAGCTGACTGGCGGGCCTCGGTCGATACCGATGAGCCGGGCGAGCCGTCGTACGGGATCGGGCTGGTCTCGCGCTTCCCGGTCAGCTCCTGGCATGTCCTGCGGCTGCCGGCCGCACCGGTGCGCTCGCCCGTCCTGCTGCCCGGTACGAAGCAGCTGATCTGGCTGCAGGACGAACCCCGGGTCGGGCTCGCCGCCGTCGTCGAGACACCGCTCGGCACGATGACCGTCGCCACGACGCACCTGTCGTTCGTCCCCGTCTGGAACGGCGTACAGCTGCGTCGGCTGACCACCTGGCTGGCCGGGCTCCCCGGCCCGTGCGTACTGCTGGGCGATCTGAACATGCCGCCGCCGTTCCCGCGGGTGCTGTCGGGCTGGCGCTCGCTGGCCCGCGTCAGGACCTACCCGACGAACGAGCCGCGGATCCAGCTCGACCACGTCCTGGCCCGTGGCGACCTGCCGCCGGTCCGCTCGGTCGCCGCGCCGGCCCTGTTGGTGTCGGACCACCGGGCACTCGTCATCGAGCTGTAGAGATCGAGCTGTAGATGCTGTCCACCGTAGTGCTCGACGTCGGCGAGACGCTGGTCGACGAGACCGCGCAGTGGCTTGGCTGGGCCGACTGGCTGGGGGTCACGCCGCTGACCCTCCTGGGTTGCCTCGGCGGCCTGATCGCGCGCGGGATCGACCATCGTGAGGTGGTGCCGCTGATACGGCCCGGCCGGACGTTCGAGCAGGAGCGGGACGCGCGGCTTGCTGCTGGCGGTCCTTGGCCGGCGGTCCAGCTCTACCCGGACGCGCGGGCCTGCCTGCAGGCGCTGCGCGACGACGGCTGGCGGGTCGTCGTCGGCGGCAACCAGCCCGAGGCGTTCCAGCGGCTGGTCGAGCAGCTCGACCTGCCCGTGGACCGCGTCACCTCAAGCGGCGAGCTCGGGGCCGAGAAGCCGTCGCCGGAGTTCTTCCGCCGATCGCGGCCACCGTGGCTGTGGCGCCGAATGAATGCGTGCACGTCGGCGACCGGGTCGACAACGACGTCGTCGGAGCGCTGACCGCGGGGATGACGGTCGTGCACCTGCGCCGCGGACCGTGGGGCCTTCTGCACGCCGACAACCCAGCGCTCGAGCACCCCCGGGTGCATCGCCTCGACGCGCTCACGGATCTGGCCGGCGTGCTGCGCACCCTGCGCTGACGGCCGACGCTGACGCACCACCGACTGTCAGCATTCAGCGGCGTCCTGAACGTGGTCGGGGCCCGGTCCGGCTTGGTGTAGGAACGTAGAATGGGCGCGCTCTGCGGAATGGCCTTTGCCGTCCTGCAGCCCGATCTCATTCCGGCAGCCAACCGCTGGCAGCGTCAGATGTCGATGATGTTGATTCCGCGTGTTCCCGCGAGTTCGACAAGATGAGGGCGGTTGCCCGTGACGCAGGGACTTTCTCGGCGCAGGGCACACGCAACGACACTGGCGTCGACGACGCCGTGTGGCGCTACGGACAACAGGACGCCGGCAGCCCTGGCGGACTCTTCGCTGAAGCTCTCCACGTCGCAGCTCTGGACGAACAGGCCCAGCCGGTGCTGCCTTCGGCCGCCACGCCAGACCTCCGCGAGCACGGTGGCGGGGACGACCGGCTGAACACCGCGGGCCAAGGCCCGCTGATGGAGTGCCCACATACGCTCGACCCCATCTTCGGCGGCGATCAAAGCCCCGGCGTCGTAAACGATCGCGCTCAACCGAGTCCGGCCTCGTCGAGCAACCGGTCCGCCTTGTCCAGCGCCTCCTGGCTGATTCGGCCGTGCTCGGACTCATGGGCCGCTATCGCCCGCTCCCCGGCGCGTTGACGCAAGAGCAGTCGGGCGCCTTCTGAGAACAGTGCGGACAGCGACTCCCCGTCCGTCACCTCGGCTTCGACCGCGGCGAACACATCAGCCGGAACCGAAATAGTGCGCTTCACCGCTGACAACAGCCAAGAGTACAACCAGCGGTACCACCGCACCAGGGGCGGTCCTCGCGACAAGCCTGGGTGCCCGGTAGGGCGGCGCCTACCGTGCGGGGCGTGCTGGAGCTGAGGGCGGGGACCACCGACGACGTCGAGGAGGTTGTGGCCGTTTGGCGCGCCGCGCAAGGGGCACGCGGCCAGCGACCCGCTGCCTCCAGGATCGCCCGGGTGGTCGACAAGCTCACGGCGCCGGACGCCCTGCTCGTCGTGGGCGAGCTCGAGGACGACGACGGGGTGGCGGAGGTCGCCGGCTTCGCGCTCGGCGAGCCCGGGCGGGCCGATGACGGGACCGGGGACGTGGAGGCGGAGTTGCTGCACGTGGCGATGCTGTCCGTCGCGCCCGGCGCCCAGCGGCAGGGCCTGGGCTCCGCGCTGGTCGAGGCCCTTGCGGACGCGGCCTGGCCGCGCGGGTACCGGCGACTGCACGTCTGGGCCCGCACGGACAACACCCCGGCCTGCGGACTGTACGAAGCCTGCGGGCTCGAGCTGTCCGGCCGCGAGCAGGACCTGGCCGGACCCGCGGTGCAGTACGTGGCCGAGCTCGAGCCCCCCGTCCGCGACGTGGTCGTCACCGGGCAGGGACTGCGCCTCGGGCAGCTGCTCAAGCTCGCCGGGCTGGTCGACACCGGCGCGCAGGCCAAGGAGCTGCTCGCCGCTGGCGGGGTGCAGGTCGACGGCGAGGTCGAGCTCCGGCGCAGGCGCCAACTGGTCGACGACGAGGTCGTGACGGCCCGCGACCAGTCCGTTCGTCTGGTCGTGGACGCCCCGCCTCCTACGTAGCCCAGGATCACCGGGTACGCGGCGAACAAGGGCTGCGCGCAGCAGAAAGCCCACGTCGGCTAGCCGTCCAGAGGCACCTGCCGGACCAGCTCGCGGAGCCCGTGAGCGTCGAGCAGGTCCACGGGGCGGACGGTCTCACCGGACCGGACGTAGTGGAACGCGGCGCGCACCTGCGCCAGCGGCGCCCCGGACAACGCCGCCCAAGCCAGCCGGTACGCCGACAGCTGGACAGCAGCAGCCGTGGCATCGGCGCCGTGCGGGCGGCGGCCGGTCTTCCAGTCCACGACGTCGTAGCCGCCCCCGGGGTCGACGAAGACCGCGTCCATCCGCCCGCGCACCAGGATGCCCCCGACCTCGGTCTCGAACGGCACCTCGATCTCGGCCGGGGTCCGGCCCCACCAGGGCGAGGAGCGGAACGCCTCCTGCAGCGCGGCCATATCCTCGTCCTGCCCGGCGCTGTCGTCGGCCGCGCCGGGCAGCTCGGACGGGTCCAGCAACTGCGGCATCTCGTAGACCTGCTCCAACCAGCTGTGGAACGCCGTGCCGCGGCGGGTGACCGGCGACGGCCGGCGGGGCAGCGGCCGCAGCAGATCCCGCGCGAGGCCGTCCGGGTCGCGGGCCAGCCGGACCAGCGTGGAGACGGGCAGCTGGGACGGCAGGACCGCGACCGTACGTCGGGCGCGGCGCCGCTGCGCCTCCTCCGCCAGTCGGGCCAGGTCCTCGTCCCAGCCGCCGATGAGCTCCTGGGCGCCCGGGGACAGAACCTGCACGCCAAGAACCTCCTGCGGATCGGCCAGCAGCTCGCGTACCCGCATGGCCGCGGCCTGGACCTCGGGGGCGGCCGGCGGCCCCGGCGCCGGCCAGGGCCGGTCGGGCACATCCGCGGTGATCGGGTTGGTTGCGGGCGGCGGGTCGCACCAGGTGTCCACCACCCCGGCGCCGGACAGGCACGCCTCGCGCGCTTCCAGGAGGAACTCCGACGGCCCGAGCACCAGCTTGCCCTCGCCCCAGTGGTGCCCGGCGCACAGCAAGACGTGCTCGGCCCGGGTGACAGCGACGTAGGCGAGGCGGCGCTCCTCCCGGGCGTTCCTGGCCGCGTTGGCCTCGGCGTGGGCGGTGACGTCGCCCGGCTCCAGCCCGACAAGGGGCGGCAGATCCTCGACGTCACCGCGAAGCGGGAACGGCAGCAGGCGCGCGTTCCTGGTCCAGGACGTCGAGATCTGGGAGCTGGCGGGGAACACCGTGCTCCCGACACCACCGGCCAGTCCGGGTACCGCGACGACCGGCCACTCCAAGCCCTTGGCCGCGTGGACCGTCATCAGCTTGACGGTGTCCGCTCCCGACGCCGCCCCGGTGTCCAGGCCGTTCTCCTCGTCCTCGGCCGCAGTCAGGAACGCCAGGAACGCCGACAGCACCGCCTCGCCGGACCCGTCCTGCGCCGTGTCGCCGGCGAAGTCCGCAGCGGCGTCGGCGAAGGCGTCGAGGTCCGCCCGGGCAGCACCCACGTCCCGTACGCCGAGCCGCGCGGCGACCTCCACGTCGAGGCCGAGCGTGCGCTCGACGTCGCCGACCAGGTCCGGCAGCGACTGGTCGGCGCGTCGGCGAAGTCCCCGCAGCTCATCGCACAGCGCCTCCAGCCGCGTGCGGCCCAGCTCGGACAGGCCCGTGCGCGGCAGGTCGTCGAGCGCGTCGACCAGCGACCCGGCCGCGCTGTCGTCGACACCGAGCACCACGGCCTCGACCGGGTCGTCCGGCAGCGCGCCGCCGGTCCGCACCAGGGCGCGAGCCCGGCGGCCGAGCGCAGCCAGGTCACGCGGGCCGACCCGCCAGCGCGGCCCGGTGAGCAGCCGCAGCAGGCTCGCATCGGCCGTCGCGTCATCGAGCACCCTGAGGGTCGCGAGTACGTCCGCGACCTCCGGCACCGCCAGCAGGCCTCCGAGCCCGACGACCTCGACCGGGACGCCCCGCTGCTCGAAGGCCGCCCGCAGTCGCGGGAACATCGACCGCTTGCGGCAAAGCACCGCGGCCCGGGACCACGTGCGGCCGGCGTCGTCGCCGCCAGACGTGCCCTGTCCTGGGTCGCCTGCACGGGTGTCCAGCTCGGCCAGCGCTGTCACGACGCCGTCGGCTACCCAGCCGGCCTCCGCCTGTACGTCGCTCAGCAGGGCGCACCGCACCTGCCCGTCGCCCTCGCGACCCGGAGCGGCCTGCAGCAGCGGTACGGGAACGCTCGGCTCCTGCACCCGAAGCGGCTCGGAGAGCAAGTTGGCGAGCAGCAGAATGCGGCCCCCGCTGCGGTAGGTCGTGGACAGCGTGGCCGGCCGGCCGGTGGCCCCGAAGCTGCGCGGGAAGCGGCGCAGCGTCCCGGCGCTGGCCCCCCGCCAGCCGTAGATGCTCTGGCACGGGTCACCGACGGCGGTCAGGGCGTGACCGGCGCCGAACAGCGAGGACAGCAGCACCTCCTGCGCGGCACCGGTGTCCTGGTACTCATCCAGCAGCACCACCGGGAAGGCCGCCCGCTCGGTCTCCCGGACCGGCGGTGAGCTGCGGGCCAGCTCCGCCGCCAGGGCGACGACGTCGCCGAAGTCGAGCAGCTCGCGCTGGCGCTTGAGCCCGGAGTAGGCCTCGACCAGCGGCAGCAGCTGCTCGCGTACCCGCTGGCAGTGCACCAGGTCGCGGGCGGCCTTCTGCAGCTTGGTCGCGCGCGCCGCCTGCTCGTCCAGCCGCCGCCCGGCGACCCGGACGTCCTCGGCCGTGCGCAGGTGCTCGGCCAGGTCGCCGGCGAGGGCGAGCACGGCCTTGATGACCGTGGACTCGGCCCAGTCGACCTGCTCCATCGGCCCGTCGTAGGTCGACACGGCGCGGGCGGCCAGCTGCCAGCTCGTGGCCGGTGTCACGAGCCGGGCCGAGGGCTCCCGGCCGAGCCGCATGGCGTGTTCGCGGACGAGCCGGCCGGCGTACGCGTGGTAGGTCGAGATCGTGGGTTCGAGGTCGGCCTGCTCGGCCGACGGCGGCAGCAGCCCGTGGGCGCGCAGGGCCCGCAGACCGAGCCGGACCCGGCCGGCGAGCTCGTCGGCGGCCTTGGTCGTGAACGTCAGTCCCAGCACCCCCTCCGGGGCGACCAGGGCGTTCGCGACGAGCCAGATCACCCGGGCGACCATCGTGCTGGTCTTGCCGCTGCCCGCGCCCGCGATGACCACCCCGGGCGACAGCGGCGCCTGGACGACCACTGCCTGCTCCTGGCTGAGGGTGCGTCCCAGCACCGGCTCGAGCTGCGCGAGATCGACCCGGATCACCGGACCACCCCCTGGCCCTCGGGCCAGGCCGGGCAGCAGCTCTGTACGGCGCAGGTCCGGCAGTGCTCGTTGACCGTCGCGGGAAAGCTCGCGCCGCTCATGCCGATGACCACCCGCTGCACCAGCTCGTGCGCCCACTGCGGGTCCTCGTCCTGCCCGAGCGCGACCTGCGCCTGCTCGTCCGCGGACTTGCCCTTCTTCAGCTGCAGAAGCGAGGCACCGCCCGGTTCGGTGAGGCCGTACTCCTGCGCGAACGCCCCGAGCGCAGCCGCGAGCTGGTACACACCGAGCTGCGGGTGTCGCTCGAGCTCGTCCTTGCGCGGCTTGGTCGAGCCGGTCTTGAGGTCGACGACCACCGCTCGGCCGTGCCCGTCTCGCTCGAGCCGGTCGACCCGGCCGGACAGGACGGCGGACCCACCGAGGGGTACGAGCACGGCGAGCTCGGTGCCGACCAGGACTCGGGGGTTGGCCGCCGACCAGCGCAGAAAGCGGTCGAGCTGCTGCATGGCCTCCTCACGCCGCCGCCGCACCGCCCACGGCGCGCCCAGGTCGAGCTCGGGCAGCACCGCGTCGAGTCGGTCGGTGAGCGCCTGAGCGCCCAGGGCGTCCGGGCCCGAGCCGAGCTCGGCGAGGGCATGCACTAGCGAGCCGAGCACCTGTGAGGGCCCGGTCGTACCGGAGACGCCGACGGCGCTCTCGAGCAGCCAGCGCAGGGAACAGGTGTCGAAGGACTCGACCTTGCTCGGCGACACCCGGACCTGCTCGTCACCCCGCACGAGCGGCCCGTCGTCGGACAGCTGCCCAAGGCCCCACCACCGGTCGGGGTGGGCGGCGGGCACGAGCGCGGTCCCGGTCGCGTCGGGGCCGGCCAGCACCGCCAGCCGCTGGCACGCGGCTTCCCGCACCGCGGCCTCGGGGTGCTCGGCGGCGGTACGACGCAGCTCGGCGACCAGCCCGGAACCGGTCAGCGGGCGGCCCAGCGACCGGGCGACGGGCGCGACGGGGACCCCGAGCTCGGACAGGAAGCGACTGGGCCGGTCCTCCCCGCTGTCACCGGAAGCGACCGCGGTGACGACCAGCCGCTCGCGGGCCCGGGTGACCGCGACGTAGAACAGCCGCCGCTCCTCCGCGACCAGGTCCCCACGCCGGTCCGCGACGCTGGCGGCCGGCGTGCGGTCCTGGGCCTGTGCCGACAGCTCGGCCACGCCGAGCAGCGAGCCGCGCAGCCGCAGGTCGGGCCAGACACCTTCCTGGACGCCGGACACCACGACGAGGCGCCACTCCAGGCCCTTGCTGGCATGAGCCGTCATGATCGACACGGCCTCCCCGGCGGGAGTGCGCTGCGCGAGCGTGTCGCCAGGGATCTCCTGCGCGACCACGTCGTCGAGCAGGCCCAGGACGTCGCGCCCCGGCAGCCGGTCCACGTAGCGCGCGGCCAGGTCGAACAACCCGATCACCGCGTCCAGCGACCGGTCCGCCACTGCCCCACGCGCCCCGCCGCCGGCGCTGTCGGCCGTCAGTCGCGCAGCCAGCCCGGTGGCCTCCCACACCGCCCACAGGATGTCCTCGGCTGTGCCGGCGGTGTCCCGCGCCGTCCTCAGCAGCCGGTGCAGCCGCGTGAGCGGGCGGGCGGCGCCGTCCGGCAGCAGCAGGGTTGCATGTACGTCGGCCACGGCCTGCACCAGCAAGTCGTGGGCGGCGGTCCGCCGGCCGGCGTCGAGGTCGGCCTGGCGCAGAGCCCGCCGCAGCCGCCGCACCGCGAGCGCGTCGGCGCGCACGAGCGGACCCTGCAGCAGGGCGAGCGCGGCGGTCTCGTCGACCTGCCCGGGACGCAGCGCGGCCGCGAGCAGGTCCAGCAGCGCTCGGACGCAGGGCTCCTCCACCAGAGGCACCTCGTCCGGCGGCACCGTGACCGGCACCCCCGCAGCCAGCAGACCGCGCCTGAGCACCGCCAGGGACCGGGGGGTCGAGCGCAGCAGCACGGCCATCTGCGACCAGGGCGTGCCGTCCTGCAGGTGGGCGCGGCGCAGCACATCGGCGACCAGGGCCGCCTCCGCGGTCGGCGAGCCGGCCAGCGCCACCTCCACCCGACCCGGTCCGGGGACGACGGCCGGGTCGGGCACCAGCGCGCGGAACGCGGGAGCGAGCCCACCGGCCGGGAGCCGGCCGGCAACGGTTCGGCTAGCCGCCAGCAACGCGGCACCGGAGCGTCGGCAGGTCGAGAGCACGACCACCGGCGCGGTCTCGCCCGTCGCGGTCGGAAAGGCGCCGCGGAACTCCAGCAGTCCGCGCACGTCGGCCCCGCGGAAGGCGTAGACGCACTGGTCGGGGTCGCCGACCGCAACCAGGTCCCGCCCGTCGCCGGCCAGGGCGCGCAGCAGGCGCAGCTGCGCCGGGTCGGTGTCCTGCAGCTCATCGACGAAGACGACCGGGCGGGCTGCGCGCTCGCGGGCCCGAAGCTCGTCGTCGCCTTCCAGCAGCCCGGCGGCCGCCCGAACGAGCCCGGCGTAGTCCAGGACCTCGGCGCTGGGGTCCAGGTCGAAGCGCGCTTCGTAGTCCTGCAGGAACCCGCCGGCGGCAACCCACTCCGGTCGGCCGTGCTCATGCCCGAGGGTGGACAGCGCTGCACCGTCCAGCCCTCGCTCCTGGGCCCGCAACAGCACGTCACGCAGCTCCTGACGGAAGCCGCGCAGCGGCACCGCGGAGCGTAGATCGGCGGGCCAACGCGGTGCCCCGTCGGCAAGCTCGCCCTCGATCAGGCGGGCCACCTCGAGGTCCTGCTCGGGGCCGCTGAGCAGGCGCAGGACGGCGCCACCCGGGCGGGCGAGCTCGCGGCGCAGCAGCGCGTAGGCGTAGCCGTGGAAGGTCATCGCGACCGGCCCCCGGGTCGTACGGCCGAGCCGGCTGGTAATCCGCTCACGCAGCTCCTGCGCTGCCGCCCGGCTGAAAGTCAGCACCAGCAGCTGCTCGGGCGCCAAGCCCCGCCGCACCACCCGGTCCACGACCGCCTCGACCAAGGTCGTCGTCTTCCCGGTGCCCGGTCCGGCCAGCACGAGCAGGGGACCGGACGGGTGCTCGACCACGCTGGTCTGGGCGCGGTCGAGCACGGGCGCGGCGGTGGCGCGAGAAGCGGCTCGTCGCAGGGTTGGGGTCACAGCGAGGGAGCCAACCACGCGGCTACGACAGAACGGGACGGCCGTCCCAGCGGGCGCGGGCGAGGACGACCTTCTCCCCCACGAGCGGGCACCCCTCCCGCGCCAGCAGGGCGAGCGCCTGCACGACGTACGGCTCGGCGGGGCGTCCGGTTGCCTGTACGACGCGTTGCCACGGCACCTCGCGGCCGTGCCGGGTCAGGACCGTGCCGACCGTCCGGGCCGAACCCCGGCCCATCCACTCCGCGACATCGCCGTAGGTCATGACGCGGCCCGCCGGGATCTGGTCGACCACCTCGAGCACCGCAAGCGCGTACGCCGTCGGCGGCAGCGTTCCCCCCGGGCGAACCGACAGGCCGGCCGAGACGCTCGCTGCCCGCGTCCTCGCCATGCGCAGCAGCCTAGACATCCAGGGGCTGCTGGCCGGCAAGCCGCTGGTACCCGCCGAAGCGGTCCGCGCCTCCCGATCACCTGATGACTTGGCCCTTGATCAGTCTATACATACTAGTATGGTTGCCACGACGCCAATGGGCGGCCACAGCCAGAACAGGAGATCCCGTACATGACCCCCTTGCGTGCCGACCAGCGAAGCACCCAGCATGGCCCGGCCGAGTGGTTCACCGGCACGGTGCTACTCGACGAGATCGCGGGCCCCTGAGGTGCAGCCATGACCGTGCTGTTCAACGCCAACACCCGCTCGGCCTACCAGGCCGGCTACTACACCGGCGCACTCACGATCCGAGACCTCCTGGCCCACGGCGATGTCGGGCTCGGCGCCCTGGAGGGCAACGACGGCGAGCTGGTCATCAACGGCGGCCGCGCCTACCGCACCGCCGCCGACGGCAGCACCACCGAGCTGCCGCCGGAGGCCACCACCCCGTACGCCACGGTCGTGCCCTTCACCGCCGGCCGCAGCTTCCCGGTCAGCGCTACCGACCGGGCCGGCGTCGAGCGGCTGCTGGCCGCCTCACTTCCGTTGGTCAACCGCACCTGGGCGCTACGGATCCACGGCAGCTTCGAATTCGTCACCGCCGGGGCCAGCCAGCGTCAGCAACCTCCGTACGCGCCGCTGGAGGAGGTGATGGCGACCTACCGCTACCTGCGCCACACGCAGACCACCGGGACGTTGGTCGCCTTCCACTGCCCGGCCTACCTCACCGGGATCGACTACGTCGGAGCGCATTACCACTGGCTGTCCGACGACCACACCCAAGGCGGGCACGTCGCCGCCGACGCCGACTTCGCCGTCCGCCAGGCCACTGTCGAGGCGTGCGAGGCGACCAGCTACACAGTCGAGCTGCCCACCGACGGAGCGTTCTATGAACTTGACCTCACGCCCTACCACTGAGCGCCCGGCCTGCGCCGCAGCGACGTGCGCGAGCGCGGCGCCACGGCGCCCGGTGCGCTCGGCCGCCTCGACCAGGTCCATCACGACCCAAAGGGCGAACGGCTCGTGTGAGGCGAAGGTCCCGGGCGGGCTGATCGCCGCACAGCTGTGGAAAGCGCTCTCGTAGTCGCCGCGGCCCAGCGCGGCCAGACCCGCGACGTGGGCCATGTAGCGCTTGACCATCAGCACGCCTCGGGGGATGGCCCACTGCCCCATCTGGGCGAGGACCGCCTCGGTCTGCGCGTCCTCGCCACGGGCTGCTGCCAGCAGGGCCTGCACGTACCAGTCGGCCCAGCGCAGCATTGTGTACCCGAGCCGGTCGGCCAGTTCCACGCCGCGGTCGGCGTGGCGTCGCGCGTCCTCCCAGCGGCCGGTCGCGAACTCCGCGAGCGAGACCAAGACCATCGAGCTGAAAGCCGGCACCGACTCCTCGTCTCCGGCGCTCTCGCTGATGACCCGCGGCAGGGCCGTGCGGCAGCCGTCGACCCGGTCGACGAAGGTGGCCGCGAAAAACACGCGCTGCACGTGAACGGGGTCCGGGTGCTGGGGCAGGTCCGAACGGCCTGGTCGATCTGCTCCAGGACGGCGCCGGACACCCGCGCCGGGTCGGCCACGGTGGCGGCCATCAGGACGAAGGCCGGCGCGAGGGTGGCGCTGTGTCGCTGCACGGCTGCCTGCAGCGATTCCCACCAGTCGCGGCGGCCGCTGTTGAAGCACAGCATAGAGAGGGTGTTCAGCGCTTCCTCCACCACGTGGTCGGCGCTCCCGGCCGGGTGCGCGTCCAGAGCCGCGACCAGCAGCAGGTGTGCGGTGTCGATGTCGCCGTCGCTGTTGACCATGAGGAAGGCCGCGGCGACCGCTGACGACAGGGAGTCCTCCTGGCTGGGGTCGGCGACCCGGGCCTGGCGCAGCAGGGCGGCGCTGCTGGCCACGGCGCCAACGTCGCTCGCCCCCACGTACGCCGCTCCGCTGAGCCGACGGGCCCGGGCCGGCCCCTCCAGGCTTAGCTCCGCGGCCCGGATCAGGGCCCGCACTGCTGCGACCGCGTCGCCCCGCTGCAGCACCCGGTCGGCAGCCGCCTCGACCTGCGCGGCGACCTGCTCGTCGGGGCCGAGCGCCGCCTCCGTCAGGTGCCATGTGCAGACGTCCGGGTCGGCGGCGAACAGCTCCGCGAGCATGCGATGCGCGGCCCGGCGCTCACGGCTGTGGCTACGGCGACGACCGCCGCACAAATGAGCGGATGCCGGAAGACGAGCTTCTGCGCTGAAAGGTCCACGGCCAGCAGCCGGGCCTGCTCGGCGGGGGCCAGGTCGTCGACCCCGCTGTCGCCGCCGGAGCCGCCGGCGGCGACGCTGCGGGTGACGCGCAGGTCAGCGCTGCCGCAACGACGAGATCTTCGCCCCCGCTGGAGCACCGGCGTTCATCCGAGACTCCCCCGACGCCGAGGTCCACCTTCTCGACGACGGCACTTCCTGCTCGAGAGCGACCTGGACATCGTCAGCGGGTACCTGCACGGCTGCCGGTGGCGATGTGGCTTCGTGAGCGACTCCGTCTGACTGTGTGCTGCGCCGGCCCTAGTGTCGTGCGCCGGAGATTCTGTGATTAGACGCCCGGCACGGTGCTGCCCGGCCACGATCAGGGCCCGAGCTACCGCCACGTCGGCATCGCAACGCGTACAACCACGACGAGAGCCCGCAGGTCATCCCCTATGGCCGCGGTCCAGACAACGAGCCTGCAGGCCATGGAGGCGGCGGACGTCGGTTGCCTGGGTGCTCCTCGACCGCGCTGGGGACGTCCTGTACTCCACGATGATCCTTGGAACCGTGCCGCGACTGAGTACCCCCACCGCGGCGCGGGCGACGCGATCGCGTCAGCGCCTACCGGCTGGGCGTAGCTGCTCCCGGCCGGTGCGGGGAGATCAGCGGTCGGGCCGGTCGGGGACGGCGAGCCCGCCCTAGCCGCCCACGAGGACGGAGCGGACCGCGGCGGGCAGGTCGGCGGCGTCGTGCACGGTCACCGCGGGCGCGGGGCCGTCGGGGTCGAGCCGGTGCCCGGGGCGGGCGAGGCGGACGCACGCCACCCCGGCCTCGAGCGCGCCACGGACGTCTCGCGCGGAGGCCGCGACGTGCACGAATGGCCCGACCCGCTCGCGAGCCCGGTCGTAGAAGGCTGCCGCTGGCTTGTAGGCCCGCAGCGCCTCGGACGTGACCAGCAGGTCCGGGTCCACCCACGACAGCGCCACGGCTCGGGTGCGGGCCAGCAGGTCGTCGTCGCAGTTGGTCAGCAGCCCCACCCGCACGCCTTTCCACGATCCGGGTCCCAGCGCTGCCACGTCAGGCCACAGGGGCCAGCCCGTCATGGACGCGAGAAGGCCGTTGCCGTCGTTGTGCGGGTCGCGCTCGACGCTCAGCGACGCGTAGGTCGCGGCCAGCGCCGCGCGCGCGAGACCGGCGTGACGGCACCAGGTCTGGGTGGTGCGGTGCAGCTGCTTGGTGCGGCTGTCCCAGTCGCGGGCGACCTCGGCGGGATCCACCGGCCACGCCGACGTCAACCCCGCCAGGAACGCGGTGGCGCCCCGGTGGGAGTCGGTGAGGGCGCTGAGCACGTCGAGGGTGACGGTGCCGGTCATGCGTGGTCGTCCTCCGGTGGGGTCCAGCTGAGCAGCTTGACGTCCCCGACGCTGCGCAGGTGGGTGAGCATGGCCTCCGACGCGGCGCCGGGGTCCCCGGCGATCACGGCCTCGGCGACCGCCCGGTGCTGGGCCGCGGACTGCGCCTGGCGGCCGGGCTGGTCGAGCGACTCGTGGCGGGTCAGCGCGATCTCGGGGGCGAGCTCGGCCATCATCCGGGCGATGATCGGGCTGTGGGCTGCGGTGGTGATCGCGGCGTGGAAGTCGGCGTCACCCCGCTCCGCGGGCCCGGTGTCCTCGTCACCGATCAGCTCGGCGAGCGCAGCCTGGATGCGGGCGATGTCCTCGGGGGTGCGGCGCTCCGCGGCCAGCCGGGCGATCGTGCCCTCCAGCGCCTCGCGAGCGTCGAGGATGGCGGGCAGCCGACGGCGCCGGTCGAGCACCTCGGCCAGCGGAGCGGGCTGCAGGCCGTCACGGCGCAGGAACGTGCCGCCGCCGTGGCGCACCTCGAGCAGGCCCTGCACCTCGAGCGCGACGATCGCCTGCCGCAGCGAGGCCCGGCTGACGCCGAGCTGCTCGGCGAGCACCCGCTCGGCGGGCAGCTTCGCACCGGCCCGGAGGTCGTTCTGGTCGGCGTGCTCGCGGAGCTTGTCCGCGAGGAGCTCGTAGAGCGGTCTCCGCTCCAGCCGGCCGATCGGTGCCACCGCACCGTCCTCTGCTGACACTGCTCCTGCCTCCCCGCCTTCCGTCCCGCCCGGTCCCGGTCCCGAGCCCCGGTGTTGACCACTTCTTACCTGTGATGTAAACCATACCCTCAGTCATTGAGTGTCCGAGTGGTCAGACCACTTGCCGGAGCAGGGGAGGCGACATGACAGCACCAGCAGGGGTGACCCGGGCGCAAGCGGCCCGCCGCGCGACGATCGCGAGCGTCGTGGGCACGACGATCGAGTGGTACGACTTCTTCCTCTACGGCACGGCGGCGGCCCTGGTGTTCCCGAAGCTGTTCTTCCCCGGGTTGTCCCCCGCCGCGGGCGTGCTGGCCTCGTTCTCCACGCAGTTCGTGGGGTTCGCGGCGCGTCCGATCGGTGCGGCGATCTTCGGTCACTACGGGGACCGCATCGGGCGGAAGACGACGCTGATGGTCACCTTGTTCCTGATGGCGTTCGGCACCGTGCTTATCGGCGTGCTGCCGACCTACGCCGCCATCGGGATCACCGCCCCGATCCTGCTGGTCCTGCTGCGCACCATCCAGGGCATCGGCGTCGGCGGTGAGTGGGGCGGCTCGGTGCTGCTGAGCATGGAGTGGGGCAAGAAGTCCGGCCGCGGGTTCTCGGCGAGCTGGCCGCAGCTCGGGGTCCCGCTCGGCCTGGTGCTCTCCACCGGGGTCGTCCGCATCACCACCGGGTTCACCGGCTCGGCCGGGTTCGACAGCTACGGCTGGCGAATCCCGTTCCTGCTCTCGGTCCTGCTGGTCGGCGTCGGCCTGTTCGTGCGGCTCCGCGTGGTGGAGAGCCCCGAGTTCGAGGTGCTCCGCAGGGCGGGCCGCGTCATGAAGGCCCCGCTCGTCGAGGTCATCAAGCGCCACCCGAAGGAGATCCTGCTCTCCGCGCTGCTGCGCATGTCCGAGCAGGCGCCGTTCTACCTGTTCATCACCTTTGTGCTGGCCTACGGCACCAAGAACCTGGGGTTGAGCCGGAACAGCCTGCTCAACGACACCCTGATCGCCGCCGCGGTCGGCCTGGTGAGCATCCCGCTGTTCGGGCGGCTGTCGGACCGGCTCGGTCGTCGCAAGGTGTACGCCGCGGGCATCCTGCTCACCGCGCTGTTCGCCTTCCCCTACTTCGGGATGCTCAACACCAAGTCAGCGGTGGTCGTGCTCATCGCGATCGTGCTGAGCCTGGTGATCCACGACATGCAGTACGGCCCCCAGGCGGCGCTCATCGCGGAGAGCTTCGACGCCGACGTCCGCTACACCGGGGCCGGGCTGGGCTACCAGCTGGCCAGCGTCGTCGCCGGGGGGCCCGCCCCGCTGATCGCGGCGGCGCTGCTCACCCACTACGGCAGCTCGACGGCGATCTCGATCTACATCATCGTGTGCGCCGCGATCAGCGGGGCGGCGCTGTACCTACTGCCCCGCACCGCCGAGGCACGCTTCGCCGACGTCGCCGACCCGCTGGCCGAGCCCACCGCCGACGTGACCACCGCAGCCGCCCGGTGAGCGCATCCACCGGGACCGCCGAGCCCAGCCCCACCGAGCCCCGCACCGGGGCGCTGGCCGGCCTGACGGTGCTGGACCTGACCCGGGTGCTCTCCGGGCCGTTCGCGACGATGACCCTGGCCGACCTCGGCGCGGACATCGTCAAGATCGAGCAGCCGGGGACGGGGGACGACACCCGGCACTGGGGACCGCCGTTCCAGGGCGGCGAGGCGGCGTACTTCCTCTCGGGCGGAACAAGCGCAGCCTGGCCGTCGACCTGAAGTCGCCCGACGGCCTGGCCCTGGTGCGCGACCTGGCCCGTCGCGCCGACGTCGTGGTGGAGAACTTTCGCCCCGGCACCGTGGCCCGCCTGGGCCTGGGCTACGACGACCTCGTCGAGGAGAACCCCGGTGTCGGCTACGCCTCGATCAGCGGGTACGGCCAGACCGGACCGGACTCCCACCGCGCCGGGTACGACGCGATCGCCCAGGCGCGCAGCGGGATCATGAGCGTCACCGGGGAGGCCGACGGCCCGCCGGTGCGGGTCGGGGTGAGCAGCGCGGACCTCGTCGCCGGCATGTGGGCCGTCATCGGGATCCTCGCTGCGCTGCGCGAGCGGGACCGCTCCGGGCAGGGGCAGTGGGTTGACATCAGCCTGCTCGACGGGTCGGTGTCGTGGCTGACCTACGTCGCCGCCGGCTACTTCGCCAACGGCACCCGCCCACCCCGCTACGGCTCCGCGCACCCCACGATCGCGCCGTACCAGGGCTTCGCGACCAAGGACGGGGACCTCATGCTCGCCGTCGGCAACGACGCCATCTGGCGGCGCTTCGCCCCCGTCGCCGGGCTCGAAGAGCTGCTCGAGGACCCCCGCTTCGCCACCAACCCGCAGCGGGTCTCCCACCGCGACGCGCTGCTGCCCCTGGTCGCCGCCGCGATGGCCACGCGCACCTCGACGGAGTGGCTCGAGGTGCTCGACGACGCCGGCGTGCCCGTCGGACCCATCCAGTCCGTGGACGAGGTGGTCCGCGACCCCCAGGTCCTCGCTCGCGGGATAATCGGTGAGGTCGAGCACCCCACCGCCGGCACGCTGCGCACCATCGGCTGTCCCGTGCGGCTGACCGCGACCCCACCGCAGGTACGCACCGCGCCCCCCGTGCTGGGCCAGCACACCGACGAGGTGCTCATCGAGCTCGGTCTCGACCAGGCCCGCATCGACACCCTCCGCGCGTCCGGGGCCGTCGCGTGAGGTCCCACCACCCGGCCGCGGTCACCGTCGAGGAGTTCGCCGGGGTCGTCGTCGTCCGCGTCGGTGACGGCACCCGACGGGTTCATTGACTACTCCTCGGCGGCAGATCGTGTGCCCGTCGATCGCCTACCGCGACCTGGACGGCGAACTGCACGGCATGAACGCTCGAGGACGAGCCCGCGGTGGCCGACCCGTATCCCCCGGACACGCGGGCTATCCGGCCGAACCGGCCCAGCCGTATGTTCAACGTCCAGTTCGCCGAGCTGCAGGGAAAGGCCCGTGCGCACCACCTGCCCGTGTCCACGATGGCCCGCTCATGGCTACTCGAGCGCCTCGATCAAGAAACGTCGCGCCGGCTGACGACTCACAACAACAGCGTCCGCAAGAGGATCGACCAACCTGGTCGGTGCGAGTTGCGTCTATTGCTGCAGTGGACGTTGTCCTACGCAGAACTCGTTGGCTTCGGGATCAGTCATAACGGTCCAGACGGCGCCCCACTCGTCGTGGTCAGATAACTTATTGGCGCCGAGGGCGGACAGGCGCGTCACTTCGGACTCTCGGTCGTCGGCGGTCAGATCGACATGCAGCCGATTCTTGGTCGTCTTGGTCTCGGGAACCCGGATGAAGAACCACGAAGGCCGGTCCACGGCCCCGTTGTCGATGGAGGCGAAGAACTCACTGGCTCCGTCGTCTACGGGGCGCCCGAGAGCGTCGGCCCAGAACCTAGCCAGCGTCGGCGGGTTGGCGCTGTCGAAGGTGATGTGACCGAGATTGATCGACATGCGCCGACGATAGTCGAACTGACGGTCGTCAGGAGAAGGTGCAACAACTGGTACATCGACGGCGGCGGCACGGACAGACACAAGCCCCAGACCCCGGCGGGAGAACCTCCGCCGCAGCGAGAAGGCGTGCGTCCTCACATTGGTGGCATCAGCGCCCCGACCGTTCACCGCAAGCCGAACGTCCAGCGGTGACGCACAACAGCACGACATCTGCACCATGACGATCAGCACAGGACGAAGGGTGGGCACGGTGGCGACCAGCACGCCGGCAGGGGTGGTGCCCTGCGTGGGCTGCGGCGGGCTCGTCCCCGACGTCGCCGGCCCCACCCACCCTTATCTTCAGGCCTCTGCCGGATGTTGGCAGCTGTACGGGGAGGTCAGCGCCCGTCAGCACGCTGAGTCAGGGTCCGAGCCGGGGCAGGCGTCCGTGCACTGGCACCACGTGGACGCTTACGCCGTTCAGCATCCCGGCGGCTCTGAGCACGACCGGCGGCAGCGGCAGTCGGTCGCCGTCCACCTGATCTGCTTGTGTCTGTTGCACGAGTTCGGACAGCGACCGCAGCACACCTCGGCGCGCCGAGGGCGTACGAGCCAGCTCGTCCTGCCCCGGCTGGGACTGGCCGACTGGCCCTACCTGGCCCCGCCCGCAGACCTGGGCGCGGTGACCACAGCGGATCTGCACGCCGCCAGGACTCCGTGCGAACAGGTGGCCCCAGGGCAGCAGTGGATGGAGTCGGCGTGGTCAGCATGGAGGGCCCACCACGACACCGTCCACGCCTGGGCTGCGATCGCGCACGGGTGTCGGACGTGACCGCCACCGAGCACTCGGCCGAATTGACAGTGAGTACGTGTCCCGGTTGCGGTCTGACCGCGTCGGAAGCCGACGGGCCGACACCGCAGGAGCACCTGGCCTCCGCAGCCTGCTGGGCGGCCTACGGGCACTTGCTGGCCCGCTCCTACACTGATCCTGTCCGCCGGCGGGTGCACCAGCTGATCGTCGACGCCTACGCCGCGCAGCACGCCGGCGGCACCAGCCGGCGCCAGGTGCAGACGGTGGCCCTGTGCTTGATGACGCTGTGCCTGTTCATCGAGGACGACGTCGACCCAGCCCGGGGTCCGGTGCTGCACCAGCAGATGGTTGCCCACCGGCCCGACCTCACCTGGCTAGCGCCCCCATCGCAGCACGCCCTGATGACCGTTGCGGACGTCCTTCGCGCCGATGACGCCGCCGAGCACTGCCGGCTTGTACGGACCTGGGGCCGCCAGGTCTGGCAGGCGTGGGCAGCGCACCACGCGACCATCCGGGCCTGGAACGCGGACGCCCTGGACCGGCCTTCTCGGTAGCAGCCGGACCGCGCCCTCCGGCGGCGGGAGGCAAAGTCTAGGTTCAGTGACGTGCCCGACCAGGACGCTGCCCCACGGCCGCCCGACCCTACGGTCTGGCGGCGGGCCGTACTCGTGCTGTTCGCCGTTGCGGTCGGGACCAATGTCCCCACCCCGCTGTTGCTGGTCTACGAGCGGGAGCTGCACCTGTCCCCCGCGACGCTCACCGCACTGTTCGGCGTGTACGCCGCCGGCCTCGTTCCCTCGCTGCTGGTGGCCGGCCCGTTGTCGGACCGGATTGGACGGCGCGGCGTGGTGCTGCCGTTCGTCGTGATGTCCGGCCTGACCAGCCTGCTGTTCGTGGTGGCGGCGGGCTCGGCGCCGCTGCTGTTCCTGGCCCGGTTCCTGCAGGGGGTGGTGAGCGGGGCGGTGTTCAGCGTCGGCAGCGCCTGGATCGGCGAGCTGTCCACAGGCGATGGCGCCGGGGCACGTCGGGCCGCCGCCGCCATGTCCGGCGGCTTCTCGCTCGGGCCGCTGACCTCGGGCCTGCTCGCAACCTACGCACCGCTGCCGCTGGCCTTGCCCTACCTGGTACACGTGGCCGTGGTGGCGGTCGGCTTCACGGTCGCGCGACGGCTCCCCGAGACGGTCCCGCTGGGTGTGCCCCGCCCGCCACGGGCCGAGCGCAGCCGCGCGCCCCTGGTCCGGCCGTCCGACCGGTGGACGCTGGTCGGCGTCGTGGCGCCGGTCGCCGTCTGCGTCTACGCGTTCCCGTCGGTCGTGATCTCGGCGCTGCCCCTGCTGGTCACACAGCTGCCCGGTGACGGCGTGGTGTTCACCGGCGCGCTGGCCGGCCTGACGCTCGGGGCCAGCACGCTGGCCGCGCCGCTCCAGCGGCTGCTCGGCCGGGTCACCGCTGTAACGGGCGCCGCCTCCGGCGCTCTCGGCTACCTGCTCGCGCTGGTCGCGGCGCGCTCGGGGAGCATCGCGCTGCTGGTGCCGGGCGCGGTCCTGCTCGGCGGCGGCGGCGGGCTGTGCCTGGCCGCGGGGCTCGCGCTGACCAACCGGATCGCGCTACCGGCCCGGCGTGGCGCGGTGTCCGCGGTGTTCTACGCCTGCGCCTACCTGGGCTTTGCGGCGCCGTTCGCCACCGCCCTCGCGGCGCGGCACGGCGGTCCGACCCTGCCGCTCGCGGTGGCCAGCACCCTGGCCGCGCTGCTCGCCGTACGCCTGCTGGTCCGGCTGCTCGGGCACGGCACAGGGGGCGGCCCCGGCCAGGACCGCCCCCTGTCCGCCACGCGCGGCTAGCCCGTCGGGATCTTGTAGTCCTTGGCGATGGTGGACTCCTTGAGGTCATCGACCACCTTGTAGCCGTCGATGTCGATCGTGGCCATGTCCGGCCGTAGGACGTAGGTCTGGCGGGCCGGGATCTGGCCCGGCTTGCTGTAGTCAAGCGGCGCGATGATATCGTTGGTTGTCACGTTGGTGAGCGTTCGGAACGCCGATTCGATGCCCTCACGCGACAGGTCCTTTTTGTCGCAGGCGGCCTTCAGCGTCTGCTCGTAGATCTTCGCGACGCCGTAGCCGTAGGTGACGCCCGCGTTGCTGGGCTCCCCGGGGTACTTCTTCTTGAACGCCGCGAGCACCTTCTTGGCCGCGGGCTTGTCCGAGGACAGCGCGAGCGAGGAGCCCGACACGTACAGGTTCTTGATCAGCGCCGGCCCGGCGGCGGTCTTCAGCAGCAGCGGGCTGTAGACCGGGTTGTTGCCCAGGAACGGGATGTCCAGCCCGCCTGCAGCCGCGACGCCGACCGCGGAGGCCGTCTGCTTGGGGCCGACGGTTAGCATGATCGCCTTGACCCCCGCGGCCTTGAGCTTCTGCACCGCACTGGTCATGTCGGTTTCGGTCGCCTTGACTCGCACCGGTACGACCTTGAGCCCGAGCTTGCTCGCGGCGTACATGGACCCGGCGATGCCGTTGTCGCCGTACTCGCCCTCGTAGGCGATGTGCCCGAGCGTGTCGCCCTTGTTGATCTTCTTCTGGTCGACCAGGTAGGAGATGCCGTTGACCATCTCGATGTCGTAGGTCGCGCCCGAGATCTGGATGTCGTTGCTCTTGAGCAGCGTCGAGGCCCAGGTCGCGGTGGCCGACAGCATGTGGTCGGTCTTGAACTGGTCGAGCAGGGCCGTCGTCTCGGGCGAGCCCAGGATCTGCAGGATCCCAGCGATCTGAGGGGCCTCCTGCGCGTACAACGACACGGCTTTCTGCACGTCGTAGCCGTGGTCCTGGATGACGAGCTTGAGCTGCCGGCCGCAGATACCGCCGGCGCTGTTGATCTCGTCGACGCCGAGCTGGTTGCCCTGGGTGACGGTCTTGCCCAGGGAGGCGAACACGCCGGACTCGTCGGTGAGCACGCCCAGGCTGATCTCCTTGTCGGTGACCCCTGGCCCGGTCTTGACGCCGCCGGCGGAGGTGCCACCACCACCGCCGGAACCAGTTCCTGAGGCCTTGGTGCTGCAGGCACTCACCGACAAGGCGAGGGCGAGCAGGACAGCTGCGCCGGTTCGGGTACGGGTCATGCAGGGTCCTCCTGGGTCGGGGTGGTGCTTGGGTTGGTCAGGGACGAGGTGGAGCCGGACCGGGCCGGCCTGGCCCCCCGGGCGGTACGACGGCCGGTGAGCCGGTGGCCCAGGGCGACCAGGCCGCCGGGCTCGAACAGCACGACCACGATGATCGCGGCGCCGTAGAGCAGGGCGTTGATCTTACCGGCGTCGTAGCCGCTGGTGCCGGAGGCCGCGACGAATGGCAGCGAGTCGCTGTAGCGACTGAGCAGGTCGGGCAGCGCGGTGACGAACACCGCACCGAGGGCAGCGCCGCCGACCGACCCGAGGCCGCCGATGACGATCATGGCGAGGTAGGCGATCGACAGGGGCAGCTGGAAGTAGTCGGGGGTGATCCGCCCGAACGCGAGCCCGATCATGACACCGGCCAGTCCGGCGTACATGCTCGACAAAACGAACACGCCGGCCTTGGTGCGGCGCACGTCGACGCCCATGACCGACGCCGCCACCTCGCTGTCCCGCATGGTCTGCATCGCTCGGCCCATCCGGCCGCGCAAGACGTTGTGGGCGAAGACGTAAGCGAGCACGGTCAGAACCAGGAACAGCTCCCACAGCTTCTCGAAGCGGCCGAAGGGGACGTTGGCGATGAACAGCGTCGGGTCGGCGGCGGTGAAGGAGAAGCCGAACAGGCTGAACGGAGCGGCCGCGCGCCCGTTGAAGCCACCGGTCAGCGCGCGGACATTTTCATAGACAAAGGTCCCGATGAACACCAGGGCGAGCGAGGCGACGCCGAGGTAGATGCCGCGCAGCCGGGAGGCGATGGGGCTGAACAGCAGGCCGGCCAGACCTGCGGTGAGCACCGCGAGAACCGCTGCCACGACCGGCGGGAGGCCGAGTCCCAGCGCCTTCGCCGACAGGCTGCTGCCTGCCCCGGAGTAGTAGGAGTAGCTGTACGCGCCGACCGCCAAGAAGAAGGCGTGCCCGAGGGAGAGCTGCCCCGCGCCCCCCACCAGGACGGTGAGACCGATCGCGCCGACGACCGCGGCCATCGCGAACAGGCCGGTCTGCAGCAGGGACTGGTCGGCGTAGAGCGGCAGGACCGCCAGGATGACCACGAGGACGGTCCGCAGGAGCGGGCCGACGTGCAGGCGCCGGCGGGGTCGGGCGGACCCGACCTGCGTGCTGGCAGGGGCAGGCGCGGTGGCGAGGTCAGACACGGGTCAGCTCGCGGGTGCCGAGCAGGCCCGACGGTCGTACGAGCAGGACCACCAGCATCACCAGATAGGGGATGACGTCGCCAAGCGAACCGCCGGCGAGCGTGACGCCGTAGCCGGCGGTGAACGCCTCGGCCAACCCGATCGCCAGACCGCCGATCACGGCCCCGGCGGTCGAGTCCAGGCCGCCGAGGATGGCGGCCGGGAACGCCCGCAGCGCGGTCAGCCGGGCTCCCGGATCGATGCCCGGTGACGGGAAGGCAGTGAGGAACACCGCCGCGACCGCGGCGAGGCTGCCGGCCACGACCCAGGCCGTCGCGGTCACCCGGCCGCGACGGATGCCCATCAGGGCAGCAGCCTCGCCGTCCTCGGCGGTCGCGCGCAGGGCGACACCGAGACCTGAGTACTTGAAGGCCAGGAAGAACGCCGTCAGCAGGACGGCGGCGACCACGATCGCGGCGAGCCGCGCCTGCGGGATGCTCACGCTGCCGAGGTTGACGCGGTGATTGCCCCAGGGGTCACCGATGTCGAGGATGTCCGCGCCGAAGCGGCGGGTCAGCTCGGTGATGAGCACGACGTCCACGCCGATCGTGAGGATGGCCAGGGCGTTGACGTTGCCGCTCTGCGCGAGCTTGCGGACGAACAACCGCTCCACCAGCAGCGCCGCCAGGCCCGCCGCGGCAACGCCGCACAGCAGCGCCAGGGCGAACGGCAGGTGGCTGTGCACCCGGGCTGTGATGTAGCCGCCGAGCACAAGCAGGCTGCCGTGCGCGAAGTTCACGACCTCGGTCGCCTTGAACACGATCACAAAGCCCAGCGCGATCAGGGCGTAGACGCTGCCGACGCTCACGCCGTTGACGACGGACTCCAGAAACCGCGTCATGCCGACGCGCCCTGGTGTGCCGCGCCGGCCTCGTCCTCACCGGTACCGAGGTAGGCCCGAACCACCTCGGGGTCGTCCTGGACCTCCTGCGGCGGTCCGTCGGCGATCAGCCGCCCGAAGTCCAGCACGGTCACCCGGTCCGAGATCCCCATCACCAGTCCCATGTCGTGCTCGACGAGCAGGATCGAGATGCCCAGCTCGCGGCGCACCTCAGCGATCAGTGCGGCCATCCGTCCGGTCTCGTCGGAGTTCATCCCCGCGACCGGCTCATCGAGCAGCAGTAGCCGCGGCTCGCACGCGAGCGCCCTCGCCACCTCCACCCGCTTCTGGTCCCCGTACGACAGCAGGCCGGCAGCGGCATTGAGCTTGTCGCCCAACCCGACGAAGTCGGCGATCTCGCGCACTCGTGCGCCGTGCCGTTTACCCTCCCGGACCGCGGACGGCAGTCGCGTCCCCGAGGTGAGGTAACCGGCGCGGGTGAGCGCGTGCCGGCCGAGCATCAGGTTCTCAGCGACGGTCTGGCCCTTGGACAGCGCGATGTTCTGAAAGGCCCGAGCGATACCAAGCCGGGCGATCTTGTGCGGACGCATGGAGGTCAGCTCGGCATCGCCGAACTGCACGCTGCCCGAGCTGACCCGGTAGACGCCCGACAGCACGTTGAAGCAGGTGGACTTCCCTGCGCCGTTCGGCCCGATCACGGCATGGATGGCGCCGGGTGCGACGGTGAACGACACGTCGTCGAGCGCCTTGAGCCCGGCGAATGCGACGCTGATCCGGTCCACGACGAGCGCGGGAACCTCCGCTGTCGCGGCCTCGCCCGCGGTCACGGCTGCCACTTGGACAACGTCGCCCCGGCGTAGACCTGAGTGAGCTGGCGCGAGCCCCCCTGAACTGGTTCCGGCTCCCCGGTGTGGCCCAGGTACAGCCGCTGGACGTCGTCGGTCGCCGCGAGCTCGGCGGCATTGCCGGACAGCGAGACCTGTCCGACGTCCAGGACGTACGCGGTGTCGGCGACGTCGAGCGCCATCGTGGCGTTCTGCTCGACCAGGAGCACCGAGGTCCCGGCCGCATTGATCTGCGAGATGACCCGGCCGATCTGGCCCACGATCTTGGGGGCGAGCCCCAGGCTCGGCTCGTCCAGCACCAGCAGCTTCGGGGCGGCCATCAGCGCCCGCCCGATGGCGAGCATCTGCTGCTCGCCGCCGGACAGCAGCGCCGCCCGGCCGTGCCGGCGATCGGCGAGCACCGGGAACATCTGGAACACCCGGTCCCTGCTTGCCGTCCTGCTCTTGCGGTCCCGGGCGCCCATGCCACCGGCCCGCAGGTTCTCCTCCACGCTCAGCCGGCCGAAGACGCGGCGGCCCTCCGGGACCTGGACGATGCCGCGCCGCACGGTGGCCGCGGTGTCGGCACCGGCGAGCGACGCGCCGTCGTAGGTGATCGTCCCGGCCGTGACCGCGCCACGATGCAGCCGCAGGGTCGAGGAGATCGTCCGCAGCAGCGTGGACTTCCCGGCACCGTTGCTCCCGAGCACCGCGACGACCGCGCCGTCCGGCACGGTGAGGGACACACCCTGCAGGGCGCGCACCGTCCCGCCGTACGACACATGCAGGTCTGAGACCTCGAGCACGACACCTCCGTGGAGCAGACGCGGATGACCGGGGGACCATCCAACCGCGCGCCGTGATCGCCGTCACCCACCGGGCCGAGCCGTTGCACGTCCGTGACCTGCTCACAGCCCGAAGCCGGCCGCCCCGAGCGGGGGGACGACCGGCTTCGGCGTACGACGGGGTGGCTCTAGTAGGTCGGCAGGCTGGGGTCTACCTGGGCGGCCCAGGCCAGCACTCCGCCCTGCACGTGCACGCTGTTGGTGAGCCCGGCCGCCTTCAGCGCGGCCAGAGCCTCGGCGGAGCGCACACCGCTCTTGCAGTGCAAAATGATCTGCTTGTCCTGCGGGAACTGCGAGAGCGCCGACCCGCTGAGGATCTCGCCCTTGGGGATGAGCGTGGCTCCTGGTATCTGCACGATCTCGAACTCGGCCGGCTCACGGACGTCGACGAGGAAGAAGTCCTCGCCCGCATCCATCTTCGCCTTGAGCTCGGTCGCCAGAATCGTGCTTCCGGCCGCCGCCTCCTGAGCGGCCTCCGACACCGTGCCGCAGAAGGCCTCGTAGTCGATCAGGCCGGTGATCGTCGGGTTCTTGCCGCAGAGCGGGCACTCCGGGTCCTTGCGGACGCGGATCTTGCGGTACTCCATGTCAAAGGCGTCGTAGACCATAAGGCTGCCGACCAAGGGCTCGCCGATCCCGAGGATCAACTTGATCGCCTCAGTGGTCTGGATCGCACCGATGCTCGCGCACAGCACACCGAGCACGCCCCCTTCGGCGCAGCTCGGAACCATGCCCGGCGGCGGCGGCTCGGGGTAGAGGCAGCGATAGCACGGAGCCGCGTCACCGGGTGCGGTCGGCCAGAACACGCTCGCCTGGCCGTCGAAGCGGTAGATCGACCCCCAGACGTAGGGCTTGCCGAGCAGGAAGGCCGCATCGTTGACCAGGTACCGCGTTGCGAAGTTGTCTGTGCCGTCCACGATCAGGTCGTAACCGGCGAAGATCTCCATCACGTTGGTGGAGTCCAGCCGCTCCTGGTGCAGGACCACCTCGATCAGCGGGTTGATCTCGCGCACGGAGTCCCGAGCGCTCTCGGCCTTCGGTCGGCCGATGTCGCTCTGGCCGTGGATCACCTGGCGCTGCAGGTTGCTCTCGTCCACGACGTCGAAATCAACGATGCCGAGGGTGCCCACACCGGCTGCGGCGAGGTACATCAGGGTCGGAGCACCAAGGCCACCGGCACCCACGGCCAGCACCTTGGCGTTCTTCAGGCGCTTCTGGCCGTCGCTGGCAACCTCGGGAATGATCATGTGCCGGCTGTAGCGCATGACCTCTTCGCGCGTGAGCTCGGCGGCGGGCTCGACCAGGGGCGGAAGGGACACAGCACTGCTCCTCGTGGTTGACCTGTTCTTCCCTTGCGTCAAGGCCCCGGAGCGGACGGCGATTCCCGGCGTGGCACAAGGAGACCTCACCGTGAGTGCCACGGAGGCCGTTATTCCTGCCGTCCTCGGCTCAGTCCGTGGGCCGCCACCACGGACGGCGCCTGGACGAGCTGGGCTCCGGGGCCAGCGGGGGTGGGTCGACCGGGCCGGCCGCACCTCGCCTCGAGTCGCCGGCGAGCGTTGCTTGTCCTGGCCCGCTCACGGCATCGGGTTCTGCCGGTTCAGTGACCATCGCCGCTCCGGCCGACCTAGGGCTCATCTCGGGCGGGTCGGCTGCCTGTCTCGGGGGCCGCGGGGTCTCGAACCGCCTGGGGCGGCCGGGCGCCCGGCTCGTGGCCGGCCGTTGCCTGCCAGCGGCGCGTATGGCGGGGGCGGTAGCCGCTGCGGCCGTCCTCTGCTCCTGCGCAGACTCAGGGACCGCTCCGTCGTCCGGCGCGTCCGGGGCCTGGACAGCCTCGGATGAGGCGTCGGCGACGGGTGCGACCGGGTCGCCACCACCACCTCCGCGCCCGTTTCGGCGTCGGCGCAGCAGGGCCTCGGCGAGAGCGAGCACGGCCTCATCGACGTGGGCGAGCACCCGCCCCTCGCTGTCGTCGCTGATGGTGCGGACCGCGTCGGTGACCCGCGCCGCCACGCTCGCCACGAGCTGCTCGGTGATCCGTTGGTCGACCAGCGCCGCGATCTCCTGCGCGTCCGGGACGACCACGGCCGCAACCTGACCGGCCAGCTGTTCCACCCGGTCGTTCAGTCGCCCCAGGTCCGTCGCCAGCGCCGGCACCCCTGCGGCGCCGCTGACCGCGACGTCCAGGTCATCGAAGCGGCGCGCGACGACCGCGCCGACCGCCTCTTGCAACCGGGTCCCGTCCTGCAGGGCGCTGAGCGCCTCGACCTCGCTCTGCAGTGTCTCCAGCCGTAGAAGCAAGGCGTCGAGAGAGGCACCGGTCCGGTCCGCCAACTCACCGACGCTGCTCCCGGTCGCGCCCAGCCGTACGCTGGCAACCAGCTCCGTGACCTGGCTCTGCACGTCGGTCAGGGCCGCCGACACGGCGCGCCGCTCGCCGACCTGCTCCTCGACGGCGCGCGCCAGCAGTGCCTGCATCCGCTCCGAGACCGGACCCACCGGCCCTGTTTCTGGGGTGATCTCATCCACGTGCGCTCTCCTGACTGGCGCCGGCTGTCGCGGCGGCCCGGGCGAGCATCCCACCGGTGGGCTCGGACGTCCCACAGCAAGCTGTATGCCATGGCGCCTGGACGTCCGCTCCGGCGCGCCAGTTATGCGGCGTTCCAGGTCTGTCCGACGGCGAGGTCCCGTCCGTCGAGCACGCTTCGGGTGGCCGACTGCCCGAGCGCGGTCACGGTGCGACCGCCGGTAGGTCCGGTGGGCTCCACCAGGACGCCGGATTCCTCCGGGATGCCGAGCACACACGTACCGGCTGGGACGGTGGCCTGGACGGCGCGGACCCAATCCGCCCGGCTCGACCCGCCATTCCAATGCGGAACTACCACCAGGTCCGGGACGACGCCCAGGCCGGGTACGACGGCCGGCCCGTCCGGCCCGCGCCGGTCCGGCAGCACCGTCCAGGCGCACAGGACCATCGCGCCGGCGCTGGAGCCCATGACGAGTCCACCGGCGGCGAGCAGATCGGCCACGACCTGGCCGACCGGTGTGCTCTGCAGCGCGATGAGCAGCCTGCTCGGCGATCCGCCGGGCAGCACCAACAGCCGAGCCGTGGACAGGACCTCCAGCCCCGCCGCGCGGTCCACACGAACGTCGGGCGCCGCCACGACGTCCGCGGCCCCGGCCGCTCGGAAGTGGGCCACCCCGTTGCCGTTCGCCGTGCGGTACTCCTGCCCGGGCGCGCCGGCCAGTGCGCTGATGACAACCGGGCCGGGGCAGCGCCGTACCAGCTCTGCGTCCATGCTGCGGCAGCGCGCCGAGAACTCCCCACCACCTTGCAGGCACACCACACCGGTCAGTTCAGGCGCTCCTGCGGGCCGGAGCGCGCTTGGCTGCTGGCTTCTTGGTGGCCGGCGCGCCGACTCCCGCCTTCTTCGCCGGCGCCTTTGCCGCCTTTGCCGCTTTCACCGGCGTCGCGGTCGTCGCGGGCGTCGCTGGCGTACGACCCTTCTTTGCCGCCTCCACGCTGGCTCGCAACGCGGCCATGAGATCGACGACCGTGCCGACGGTGGGCTGGGTGTCGCTGGGCCGGACCACCTCCCGACCAGCGATCTTGGCCTCGATCACGGCCTCCAGCGCCTCGCGGTAGCTGTCCTTGTACGCGCTGGGGTCGAACTCCCCGGACAACGTCTCGATGAGGCTGCCGGCCATGGCCAGTTCCCGCGACCGGACCTCCACCTGCTCCTCCAGGAAGGCGAAGTCGGGCCGGCGTACCTCGTCCGGCCACAGCATCGTCTCCAGGACGAACACGCCGTCGCGCACCCGCAGCGTGGCCAGGGACTCCCGGTTGCGCAGGGCCACCTTGACCAGTGCGACTCGGCCGGACTGCTCCAGCGCGTCGCGCAGCAGCACGTAGGGCTTCACCCCGCTCTTGTCCGGCTCCAGGTAGTAGCTCTTGGCGAAGTAGATCGGATCGACCTGTTCCAGGGGTACGAACTGCAGCACGTCAATGGCCCGGCTCGTGGCCAGGGGCAGGCCGGTGAAGTCCTCGTCGGTCAGTACGACGGTCTCCCCCGAGGGCAGCTCGTAGCCCTTGGCGATGTCGCCGTAGGCGACCTCCTCGCCGTCCTCGGCCGCGACCCGCTTGTACTTCACGCGACTGCCGTCCGAGCGCCGTACCTGGTGGAACGAGACATCCTTTTCCTCGGTGGCGCTGTAGAGCTTCACCGGGATCGTCACCAGCCCGAAGCTGATGGCGCCCTTCCAGATCGACCTCACACCGGCTCCCTTACCCCGTTGCGCGCACGGTACGGCGACCGGCTGGCGCAGGTCCACCTACCCGGCCCAGCGCGCCGGGTCTTGTCGGAACGCCCACGGAGGGCAATAGTCCGCACATTGACCCGGCCCCCCTCGGAAAGGTCCGCGATGAGACGCACGACCCGATGGTTCGTCCTACCCACCTGCATGGCCCTGGCGGGCGGCTCGCTCGCCCTGTTTTCCGGCGCGACGCCGGCCGCAGCTAGCGGCGCCAACTATGACCACCTCAAGAAGGTCCAACGCCACCTGCTGTCCGGCCAGGCCGCCCTCGAGCTGTCGGCGAGCGACCCGGGAAACCGTCCGAACGCTTTGACGCCGCGCAACTACATCCCCAAGCGCAAGGGCGCCGAGGGGTGCCAGCAGCGCCTGAACGACAACGTCAAGGTCAACGCCAACTGCGAGAACATCACCGACCCCGACCTGCAGGGGCGCGGTCAGTCCAACAACGAGACCTCGATCGCGTACAACCCGAACAACCCGGCCAACATGGTGGCCAGCGCCAACGACTACCGGCGCGGTGACGGGGCCTGCTACACGTCCTACACCAACGACAAGGGCAAGAGCGGGCAGGACAGCACCGTGCCGTTCAGCTTCACCCGCGGCCAGACCGCGGCCGCCGACTTCGGCGCGCCCCGCGAGTACTGGGGGGGCGGCGGCGACACGTCGGTCGCGTACGACACCAAGGGCAACGCCTATCTGAGCTGCTAGGTCTTCAACCGCGGCAAGCCAACGACCAGCAACCCGGACGTCTCCAGCGCCCTGCTGCTGTTCCGCTCGACCGGCAACGGCGGGGCGTCGTGGAACTTCCCAGGGCGCTACACCCGGGCCAGCGCCGACCTGAACAACGGTGGTACGCAGCCCTTCCTGGACAAGCAGCTCATGACCGTGGACAACACCGTCGGCAGCCCGTACCAGGACCGGGTGTACGTCACCTGGACCGAGTTCGCCGCGAACGGCTCGGCCTTCATCTACGAGGCCTACTCCAGCGACTACGGCGAGACCACGAGCACGCCGGTCCTGGTCAGCAGGACCACACCGCTGTGCTCCCAGACCTTTGGCGCGGGCACGAAGGCCACCACCGGTGAGTCCTCGAACTGCAACGAGAACCAGTTCTCGCAGCCCTTCACCGGCAAGGACGGCGCGCTCTATGTCGCCTACGCCAACTTCAACAACACCGCGAGCAGTGGGCTGCGCGACGATGGCGGACCGGGCGGCGCCGGTCCCAACGCCAAGACGGCCCAGGCCGCTCCGAAGGACAACCACAACCAGATCCTGCTGTCGAAGTCGACCGACGGTGGCCGGTCGTTCTCGGCCCCGGTCAAGGCCGCGGACTACTACGACCTGCCGGACTGCGCGACCTACGAGAACGGGCAGGATGCCGGCCGAGCCTGCGTCCCGGAGAAGGGCAACACCAACAACTCGTTCTTCCGGGCGACCAACTACCCGTCCGGCGCGGTCA
>JAABUU010000535.1_pt1 | contig 83808 bp, 97 predicted proteins | sample 5559301 | NCBI WGS metagenome assembly JAABUU01 (sample SAMN10711884, study PRJNA513360) | rock metagenome | isolation source: Antarctica rocks | place: Antarctica: Victoria Land, Richard Nunatak white
TGCGCAGATAACCCGCAGATATGGACCAACTGCAGACACCATTTCCACCTGGCCTGCATTTACGAGTGGTGCGAGCCTCCGCAAGCAGGGCGCATGGCAAGCTACAATACTGTTATGAGGATGTCCTTCCCTACTAGGCACATGTAGGCACATGTATATACATAGGCACATGTTGAGCAGCAGGCAGATGATGCTGCACTCACAAATCACCCCGGTAGGGCATGCATGCCCCGGCGGCGGCGTGTCCTGCATGCAGCGGCACACGTCTGTCACATGCGCAGTCGGCCCGCGGCGCGAGCGCTCAGCGGGGCTGCCGCGCTCGCGCAGGCTAGAAAGGAAGGAGACGTGCCCCATCTGCGACACGCCCATGAGCTTTGAGGAGCTGCTTGCCTGAGGCGCATGGGCGCCAGGGCAGCGACCGGCCTGTAGCTTGTGCAAAGTGTATCACCACCGAGCGCGCCCACGTTGCGCTGCTTTTGCGCTTGGTTTATCACTGTTGGGAGGCTGTAGATGCAGGCGGAAGGACACTGCTGAGTTTGTAGATGATGGACTTGAAAAGGGGTGCCCCAGGCCTTTCCCTCCAAAACAGTCACAAGCACAATAGGGCTGCAGCATCGTCGGAGCTGCTTGCACCCTGTCACAGGGCGGGCCGGAGACCACAACCGCTTCAGAACAGGCCCTTGGAACCGGCTCTGCCGAGCGGCATTGGCGGGCACTCGGCATCGCCATGGCAGCAGCATCCGCGCTGGCCACCGGCCCGGTCGGGAACCCCGTGCTGCACTACCTGCGCAGCGGCAAGCAGCGCTGCGTGGAGGCAGAGGCGCGGGCGAAGCCGAAGCGCGAGCTGTCGATGCTGGAAGATTTGCCTGAGGAGCTGCTCGAGTGCCTGCTGCCCAGCCTGGACGCCCGGGGTCTGGCTACCCTCATGCAAGTCTGCACAAAGATCAACAAGCTGGCGGTGAGCTCCCTCTCCTTCCGGGCCTGGGCCGAGCCATGGCATGGGGTTCGTTGGGAGTGACCCCGTCCACGTCCGCACGCGAGGCGGACGCTGCCGCTGCAGGGCCTGGAGCAGCGGTGGCAGGCGCTGTTCAACGCCCGCTTTGAGCCCTCCACGCTGGCGGGCGAGGCCGCGAAGCTCGCAGGCAGCTGGCAGCGCCTCTACAAGGAGAAGCACCTCAGCGCGGCCGTGGCGGGCGGCTGGGAGCGCCTGAGCGGCGTGGAGATGCGGGCCGCGGCTGCCCGCTTCGCCAAGCACACCGTGGCCGGCCGCTTGCACGTGGTCTTCCTCCTGGACGGCAGCGGCTCGGTCACCGAGGGCGCGCCCCGTGCCGGGCCCAGACCCCGGGCTGTGCAGCACTCGGCGCTGGCAGGCGCGGCTCTTGCCCCAGACGCTGACGCGGCGCGTGCGGCGGAGTCACCGAGGGTGCCCTGACCGCTCTGTGTAAAGTCACTGAGGGCGCGTGCCTCAGCAGGGCTGGGCCCGCTACGTGCTTATTGCTTCAACCTGTGGTGCAAGTGTGCTTGTTCCGGCTCTGTGGTGTGTGCAGTGTGCGTTGCGCTGACGCGACGTGTGTGGCCCGGTCACCAAGGGCGTCGTTAGTTGGAGGCCCGTCCGCGCCGACGTCCGCGTCGCCTGCTCTGCAGCGTCCCCCCACCGCACGTCTGCATGCTCTGCTGCCTAGCACAGGTGTTCTAGTCGCGTGTGCGGCGCTGACGCGCCACGCCGCGCGCAGACGACTTCCAGGCCATGACCGGCTTCACCTCGCTGGCGGTGGAGGAGCTCAACCGGCTGGTGCCGGAGCTGCAGGCGCGCGCGCGCTGCAGCTCACACACACGAAGCCTGGCAGCGGGTGGCTAGCAGGGGGTGGTTGCGGACTTGCCTGGCGCCTGCGCGTCCCGCCTGGCGGCGAGGCCCAGGCTGCACAGGGGTCAGCATGCCAAGGAACGCTGTGGGCTACATGCGCCGCTTCCAAATATTCTCCAGCGGTTGGCGGACGTGCTCAAGGCATGCTGCTGCGATGTGTGCTGGCAAGCGCATGTCGCGCTCCGCCCGCACACGCGGCCTGGTTATAGAGCGGCCGGCCGCGGCACGCAGGTGGCGGTGGTGCAGTTTGCGAGCGAGGCGCGCGTGGAGCTGCCACTGCAGGCCGCCGAGACAGCCGCATTCCAGGCCTGCGTCTCGGAGATGGTGCGGGGCTGCCTGCCCTGCCAGGTAGGGTTAGGGTTGTCCGCGCTCCGCGTGCGTGGCGTCCACGGCGCCCGCATGCTGAGGCCCGGGCATGCAAGGCTCCTGGCAGCGAGCTGCGGCGGCGCCCTGCCGCTGCCAGCCGGTGGGCGTGATGTCATGGCGCAACCGGGCGCGCTGAGCGGCGGCGCGCGCGCAGGGCCGCATGAACGGTGGGACCAACATCGCGCTGGCGCTGGGCTGCGCCGGGCAGCTGCTGCGCGCCGCCAGCGCGGGCGGCGACGCGGCGCGCGTGCTCGTGCTGCTCACCGACGGGCGCCTGGAGTACTCGCAGCGTGCGCGCGCCCCTGCGGCCCCGTGACACCGGGCAGGAGGGATAGGGATGGGGTGGGGCAGGGATGCTGGGCGCTTGCAACACCTAGATTTGCAACACCTAGAGTATCCAGTCTGCGCGTGCACATGTTGGGGGTTCTCGGTCTCTGGCAGCGAGAAGCCTGCTGGCGTGAGCGTACATGCATGCCCGGCAATGCCAGGCTTGCGCGCAGCTGCAGAACAGCCTAAGAAGAGGAGGAGGAAGGCTCTCAGAGTGCGCGCGCCTTTTCGGCGCACCCAGGGCGTATCTGGTTAAAAGCCTGTTTCAGCCAACTATGGCTGCCTAGGCAACAGGTGTCAAGCGAGCAAGCAAGTCATCCCATACCCACAGGTCAAGGGACCTGTGGGACATCAGGCAAGGTAGATCTTCAGCCATGCGAGAATGAAGCTGGCAACGCCGCGAATGTCCCGCTGCTGGGCTCAGGCAGGTCAGCTATAACAAGGAGGCCAGGTATAGCACCTGCAGCACTGCCTATGCAGTCATACATGATCGGAGGACCTGCAGCTGCGCTGCACCGAGCTCCTCAGGCCCCGCAACCGCGCGGCAGGCCGTGAGACGGCGGAGGTCGCGCGGCGGCTGGCGGACGAGCTGGCGGCGCGCGTGTTCGCGATGGGCGTCGGCCGCGGCGTGGTGCGCTGCGACCTGGAGCAGATCGTGGCAGCGGACGGCGGCGGCGACGCGTCCGAGCGCTACCTGCCACTGCGCACGCTCTCGGACGCGCCCTGGTAGCGGCGCCGCCGGCGCGTCGCGTCGCGGCAGGCGCCGCAGCAACTGTGACCCAGCGCCCCTCAGGAGGAGCCACATGCGCCCATGGGTGCCACGCGCACCCTCATCGTCATTGAGTCAGCTGATGGAGCCGCTACTGGCGGCGCGGATGCCGAGCGACGTCGCGAACGCGCGGGGTCATGCGCTGCGGTCGCCCCATGCAAGCGCCGCGTCTGGGTCAAGAAAACATGCAGCGCCTGGCAATCAACGTTGCTAGCGCCAACCAGCAGCGGCGCTCCTGGCGGCGGTGATGGCTGCGCGCTCTGGCCCAGCGCAGAGTGTTGAGGCGCCTGGGCCTGAACCCACGCGTGAACTCATGCGTGCTGCCCTTGTACTTTATGTATCATAGTTTAGTGAACGTAGAGCAGGATGCCAAGCGCCACGCCAAGCAGCAGCGAAAGGCAGCCTGCTGGCAGGCCGTGCACTGTACGTAGTAGTGATTGGGTCCGTTGCATGCATAGTTGCAATCGACGGCGGGGCCGCGCACATATGGTCAGGGCATATGCGGGCACTTTTGTTTTGCGCTTTCCATTTTTCTGCTCTTCTCACAACACTGTCCATGCCAACTCCCCCTGCTGCTCATAGCATGTATATGCTGCTGATAGCATGTATATACCGGCCTATACCATTGAGGTATAGGCTGGGGAGGGGCTTTGCTGCCTGCCCGTAGTATGCCCGGGCGGCAGTGGAGCTGGGGCACGCCAGCCGCATTGTGCTAGCACTGTATCATAGCTGTATTCAATGCAGCCCGCCGGACAGGCATGCCCTGCGCTTGTAGCTGCACCGCTTGGTTTGTAGAAAAGGGTAGTATAGGAGCGCCGGGTATCACAGCCCAAGGCCAGCCGCTGTGTGCTTGCTGCAAGCTTCAAATCATCCTGGTGGTGTGTTGCGTTCCCGCATCTTCGCGCACGGCAGCAAGGCCGAGGCTGCCATTTGTACATTGCAGGACATGGGTGTGCACGTGTCAGCGCAGCAGGCGGGGCCTCCAGGGTCAGGCCGAGCAGACGCTGTTGTGTTGGTGCGGCGTGGCATGCTCCAGTCCGCACGCGCGCGCAATGCTGTTGCCGGTGTTGTCGTGCATTGTCCTGTAAAGGAGGGAAGTGTATAGCTGAGCTGCTGGCATATCCCTTGCATGCAGCAAGGGTGTTTTCTGATTAGCTGCGCATGCAGGAAACAGTCTGGCTCATGCTCCCCCTACCAATGCAGGTCATGCGTGGCAGGAAAGAACCGGTGGATCGCAGGATCATGGTCTGGCAGCCGCTGCAAGGCTCTTGAGGAGCAGGGGGATTAAAAGAGTGAGCTCAGGATGTCATGGCCAATTCGCCAGCTATGCGGGTAGTCACCTCAATCCTACTGGGCAGGGCACACTGGAAATTTGGAGCGGATGTTTCCTCCACAGGGATGTTTAAAGTCAGCCGGCGACAGCAAGGCTGCTCAGGCTCCAGGATTAGCACCGTCATTTGAAGGCTCTAACGGGCGCTCGAGGTTCGGCCTAGTTACCCTGAAACCCCCTTCTTTGCTCCCAATTTTTGAAACGGAGAGAAGGCAGCAAAGCGAGAGGTGCAGACTGCACTGCTTGTATCGCGATCCGCAGTGTGTAACGAGGATTGTGGCAGCGAGGCGCACCTTGTCCTGACAAGCTGGTGCAGCACATTGGAGTGCCGGCCTGCTGCCGCAGCTGAGGCCGCACCATGCTGCGCGGGGGTTCACAGCCTAGCTCACAGCAACGGCAGGAGGATGATGCGAAGAGTCGCAGGCTGCGGACACAGTATCGCAAGCTGGAAGAGACCATCCAACGTGCGTCGCGGGCGCGATGTGCTGGCCCCGGCGCTCCCTGTGTGCCCGACCTTGGCTCTCAAGCTCGTCCGCAAAATGCAGGCAAAGCCACAGACATCTCCGACCTGACGCGCGATGACCTGAACCAGACGCTGGACGAGGCGAACGCGCTGCGTGCAGAGGGTGCGCACCGCCCCACGCAGCTGTGCGTTGCCGCCAAGATGTCGTGGCGCAGCGTCCCATGTGTGACGCAGCCTCAGCTGGGGCGCTCCTGGGGCGCAGTCGCACGCGCGCGGGAGGGCGTGGAGGACTCAAAGTGCTTTGCGGTTATCTGCGACAAGGGCGCGGAGGGCGCGCGGAAGCTCGTGTCTGGCGGCCGGGTGCGGCACGGCCTGCTGCAGAAGAGCTCAGAGGCCGTGCATGTGCTCACAGGCGGGCTTGTTTGGAGCCAGTGGCTGTGCACGTCCTGCAGCTCACTACGTGGCAGGGCTCGGGCTGCAGAGAACCTGGCAAATAACTGTGCATCATTGTCAACCCAGTGCTGCACGTATGTGGGATGCCTGAGCAACGGCAGCTGTTCAAGCAAAGCAGGGAGCAGGGGCAGCTGCCACTGGGGTCATACCTTCCACGGTGCGTGAGCTCTTGTTTCTCTCCAAGTGTCTCTAAGTGAGCACAACATACGCGCCAGGACGACAGAGCGCCGGCAGACCCCAGCGTTGCTGCAGCCGAATTGTGGGTCACAGCACCACGAGGGCAGCAACGCTCTTCATGTCCACGCGGCAACGGAACCCAACCTGTGTGCCCGTCGCGCCGCGCCGCGCAGGGCCGCACGGTGCGCGACTTCGTGCGCGCGCTGCGCGCGGTGCACGCGCCGGAGCACCAGGCGCTGGAGGACCACGAGGCGCTGCCGGCGGGCGCGTTTGACTGGCGCGCGCTGGCGGCCGTGGCCGCGCCCTACCTGCGCCCGGCGCCCGGCGCGGGCTGCCTGCTCGGGCCGCTGGACGCGGCGCCCAAGGCGCGCCACCTCGCTTTGGAGGCTGCTGCAAGCGCCAAGTGCATGCATGCGCCGCACGAGCGGTCGTGCATGACAGCGAGCGTCCAGTCTCGTCGATCAGGTCGCTCGCTGCTGCGGGAAGCGGCAAGTATGCGCGCAGCAGCGCCAGGGCCCGCGGATGCGGGTTTGCTGCCAGCGTGTCCGCGTCGCGGCGAGGGACACGTTCGTCCATAGGCATGTGATCGGATCAGGAGTCGCTGCAGCCAGCGAGCAGGAGCAGCCTGCGCCGGCCTAAGCGCGGCCTGCGCGCCCCGCCGCGCAGGTGCGCCGGGCGCCCGTGCGGCAGCAGCGGCGGCAAGTCGGCGCCGTGGCCGCGCCGACCGACCTGACCGAGGCCGACGCGGCCGCGACGGCCGAGATCGAGGAGAATCGCGGCGAGATGCTGCGCGCGCTGCTCGCGCGCGGCGGCACCGGCGCGGGCGTGCTGGAGACCGTGCTCAACCACAAGAGCTTTGCGCAGACCGTGGAGAACATCTTTGCGCTGTCGTTCATGGCGCGCGCCCGCGCCCTCCCCGCCCTCCCTGCCTGCCCTGCCGCCCGCACAGCGGCTCCGGGCAGCGGCCCCCGAGGCGGGCCGGCGCCGCCTGGCGCACCTCGCGCGCTCAGGCTCCCAGAGGGAGGCAGGCCTGCCGCTTTTGTGCGTTCGCTGGCAGAGCCGAGTCGGCTATTGCTCAGCATGATGAAGGAGCTGGTTCAGCAGTGGGCGTGCCTGCCCGAGCGCTGCTGCACTGCTGAGCGCTGCTGCACTGCTGAGCGCGCTGGCAGCCCAGGTCCGGCCGCCGCTCCGTGCGCGGTCGGCGCGCCAGGCGCGCGGCGCGCGCGCGCACGCCCCGAGACGGCCAGCCGCATCCGACTCGGCGTGCGGCGCAGGTGCACCTGGCGCAGGCGCGGCTGGCGCGGCACCCGGAGCTGGGCCTGGTCGTGTACCCCAACATGTCGGCGACCGGCGAGCGCGCCAGCAACCCCAAGGAGCGGCTGCAGGCGCGGCCTCGCGCCAGGCGCCCGTTTCCAGAACAAGACAAGTCGGTAAATAGATTGCTTGGGCGAGCACGGATTGCTCAGGCGAGCGTGTGCCAGGGGACTGCAAGCGAGACCATGCAACTGAGAGCGCGGGTTGGACACAGGTGGCGCTGAACTACAACATGGCCGACTGGGAGCGCTGGCGCCTCGTGGTGGCGCCGCGCGACACGCTGATGGCGCACCGCCCGCCCGCGCCCGCCGCGGCCGCGGCCGCGACGGCCGCGCCGGCGGCGCGCGGCGGCGCTGTGGGGCCGTCCCCGCGCGCCCGCGACGCGGCTGGCGCGGGCGCGGAGCGCGGGCCCTTCCGGATACATTCCGCGTCGCTCCGGCAGCCGGGCAGCGGCGGCAGCGGCGCGCGCGCCAAGCGGCGGCGGAGCCAGCAGGGCGAGGCTGAGGAGGAGGAGGAGGAGGAGGAGGAGGAGGGAGGCGGCGGGTAGGCGCAAGCGCGCGCCGCGGTGAGGCTGCCGTGCGTGGCAAGGCAAGCCGCGCTGCTGTGGGTAGACCCGTTCTGTGTGTCATGCTGACCTGTACGACCGTCCAGCCGAACTCGAGCACTGACATGTGTGCAGTTTTGTGCCGGCATGCTGTAGCACCCAAGCGCGTGCTGTCTTGTGTGGAAGCCCACAGTGCAGCTCTAGCAAGGTCCAGTGCGTTGTCCAGGGCCCTGCATGTCACTCATGCGAATGCATTGGACATGGATGCCCCATGAACTCATGACCTCTCTTTAAGGGCCGTTTTTGGTGGCTGTAATGCCAGGCTGCGAGCCTGAGAGGCAGGCGAGCTCGCATCGCACGAGAGGCTTCCTGGTGTCCTTGACAGATGATATGCGGCCTAGCCCGACGCGCAGGGCGCAGAAATAGTGGTTTGAAATTCCCCTGTTTGATGACAGCAGGTCCATCATGTCGTCCCGGCAAGCTCCCCCATGACACCTTCAGAAACAACTTGCATTGCTGATGTCCGGCGTAGTGACCACACCATGATTACAAAACGCACTGCAGCACTTGCTGCGGCGGGTTCAAGGCAACACCTGCAACACACCCTGTTCTCTGCTCTACCATAGCGCACCCGGCATGCGTTTGGCTGCCACAGCCGCGCCAACCTGACTCTGCATCCGACTTGACGTCTGCCTCAATGCCCTCAACCCAGCACCTGCGCAGCTTGCTCAGCCAGCTCCCTCGTCACGTTGTCCAGACCCTCCGCGGCCGCCAGCTCCTGCGCATGTGTAAGAATAGTAAATGCTGAAGAAGAAAGAGCCTGACCCTAGCAGCTTCAAGCCAGCTAGGTAGCCTACGCATGGACCCGGCCAAGCCTCCAGAGCTGCAGCCGTTGATCGTGCCAGCGTGCTCACGGTCATGTTGGGTATGTGGCGGTCGGGAGCGGCGCACATGTGCAGCCCGTGCGCTTCAATCAGTCAAGAACGCACCGCCCAACAGGCAGGCGCCAGGCATGCTCTGCGCTCTCCCCAATGGCCTGCCCGAATGCGGAGTGTGCAGCAAACAGTGTTCAGGTGATCTCAAGAGCGTGCAAGCAGCTGCCAGCAGGGGCGGGGGCAGCGCGCCTGCAGCGCCTGCGCCGCGCCGGCGCGCTGCAGCGCGGCGCGCAGGTGCGGCTCGGCCGCCAGCTTGAGCGCCGCGCGCAGCCCGCAGCGCAGCGCGCCCGCGCGCACCGCCGCCGACGGGCCCTCCCCCGCGGCCGGCGGCTGCCATGCGAGCAGCACCCCGAGCGGTCGTCAGGCACGCCATCTGGAGCAGTCTGTTGCGCAGACCAGGCTGACATGACACCCTCCATGAGGAGGCCGATGATCTCCCAGTTTCGGCTGCTACGAGGGTCACCTGCTGACGGGCACACAGGGTGGGCTCTCTGCGCAAGACGCATCTCACTGCGCCGCAGAAAGGAGGTCCCTGAGGTCAGGGCATCATCACAGGAGCTGGCGGCACGGCTAGCACATTGCGGCCATGCACCCAGGCAAGCGTGGCCTGCCAAGCCTGGCAGCGCCAGCTCCCATCATCAGCCCACGCTCCCAGGTCACCCAGTCGGCACGGCCGCGCATGCGCACCAGTGGCCTGACCACGCAGTGACCTTCATCTATCATCACCTACCTTGCTACAGAGCTCATGTGTGACTTAGCCAGCGCCTCTGCAGCTCAGTGGCAGGCAGCGGCGCGCGTCCGAGCCCGAGGGCCGCACCGGCCCGCCCGCGCGCAGCATCGTCACCAGGCGCTCCGCGGCGCCGGCCTCCGCCGCCGCGACGGCCGCCGCGCCGCCCGCCTCCGCCAGCTTGCCTGCCCGGCGCGGCGCCGCATCGGCGCGCCCGCACAGCCTGGGAGCATCTCATGCCAGAGTCTCTGGGCTCCTCCCACCACAGACGCGCTCCGTCCCTTCCGGCTGGCTCGGACCGGCCTAGCAAGGCCCTGCAAGCCGCGTCACACCACTCCCTCCAAAATCTTGATCCCCAGGGCTTGCACAGAGCAGCGTGTCTTAGCATAGGCGTTGGCGCGCCCGCATCCGCGTCGGCGCAGGCGACTGCGGCTGCAGGGGCGGCCAGTAAACTGGCGGCGCGGGTGACGCATGGCGGCAACGTATGCGCAGCTACCGCAACAGCCTCTGCATCCGGGGGCGCGGCGGCGGGTGCGCCCAGCCCGGCGCGCGCACCCAGCGCGCCGGCCGCGAAGCACTGCGTCTGCGGGTCGGCGCAGGTGAGCGCGGCAACCAGCGCGGCCAGGCCGCCCACGCCGCGCACCGCCTCGAAGCCGGCCGCGCCGCCGCCGGCCAGGCGCGCAAGCGCGCCCACGCCGTAGCGCTGCAGGATCGGGTCGCGCGAGGCCGCCCAGCGCGTCATGCCTGCGAAGCGCCTCCCACGTTTCGCCATGGATGCGCTGCGCTGCAGCGCGCCCGCCCGCTAACAGGTCTGGGCAGGAGCGGTGCGGGAGCGTGCAGGGCCGCCTGGGCGCACGCTGTGTAGCGGCTGAGCCCCAGCCCAGGCACAAACAATGGCCTATAGACCTGGGCAGATATGGAGAAAGCAGCGCTGCCGGGCAGGGTCACCGACGCGAGTCCCCGCGACAGACATGCGGGCCAGCCCTGGACGCGCGGCCCCTGCTCGCCCGCGACCGCATGCACGCAGCAGGCACCGTTCACCGCCGCCGCCGCCGCGCGCACCCTCCACCGCGGCGCCGCGCTCGCCCAGCAGCGCCGCCGCGCCGGCCGGCGAGGCCGCCAGGCCGTACAGCGCGGCCGAGGAGAAGCGCTCCTCGTCCACCGACTGGCGCTCGGCGACCGTGCCCGGCACCTGCTCCAGGCTGCCGTACGTCTTGTCCGCGGCCGCGCTCTCGGCCGCCTGCGGCCGCCATCGCTTCACGCTTGTCTTTTCTTAAGACGCATGCGCATGCCGCGGCCGTGCTCACGGCCGCCTGCGGCAGCCAGCACGTGCCCTCCTGCTCGCCTGTTGTGGACTCGCACGCACACGCCACTCCGAGCGTGAGGCGGCCTCCCAAGGTCTAGGGCAGCGCCGAGGCTGCCACGGTAGAGGGAAAACAGGCCTGCCTCCGCTGCAACATGGGCGTGCGGCCATCCCGCAGCATCCTCAGCCGTCTCGCGCGACTTTAACACGAGGCTGCACAGGCGGGAAGCAAGCTCCAGCGCGCGCACCAGGGCGGCGCCCTGCGCGGCGAGCGCGGCCGCGGCGCCCGATTGGGCCAGCAGCGCGTGCAACTCAGGCCGCCCGGCGAGCTCGGCCAGCAGGCGCGTGGCGGCCGTGCGCGCCACTGCGCCCTGCTCCTGGCCCTCGCGCCAGCGCCCGCGCGCCTGCCGCCGGGGCGCAGCGTCGGCCGGTCCGATCACATGGCGCAGTGTTGGGAAAAGGGTGCATCAAACACGTGCTGATTTGCAGTCCACGTGCTCATTCGGTCTCACATGCACGCGCCGCTATCACGCTATCTGTGCGCTGCATGTGCAGAGCTGAGGCTGCTGCGCCGATGCCCCTGCGGAGTCCGTGCGCACATGCGAGTCCAGACGCGCTCGGCTGCGGCCCGCGCGCACCTGCAGCGCGTCCAGGACGGTCGGCAGGAAGTCGGGGGACTCGGCGACGGCGCGCTGCGCCTCATCGGCCTTCATCAGATCCGCCGTGCAGCCCAGCGCCAGCGTCCGGACCTGCTCAGTGGCGGCCGCCTCGGCAGGAAATGGCGAGGGCAAGCGTGTCGCTCGCAAATGAGCAGCGACTAGCTTAGAACTGCACACGCATGTCCGGGGCCCCTCTGATGGGCCAATACTCCTCTGGTGGGCCATGCAATAAGCCATGCAGCGCTCCCATGCTGGCAGAGGCCGGCCACTCTGGTGACAGCGCACGCGCCCACCGCAGAGCAGTGCAACGACCGACAGAGCGGACCGGGAACAGCGACTCCGCTGCGGGGCACCTGCGGGATGGTGTCCGCGTCGACGACGGCGCGCACAAGCGCCGGCAGCACGCCCGCCGCCAGCAGCGCCGGGTGGTGCTCCAGGAATACGGTCAGCGAGGACAGCAGCGCGACCGCGCCCTCGCGCTCGGACGGCACGCCGCTGCCCAGGTCGCGCGCCAGGCGCTGCAGCGCGGCTGCGCGGCGCGGGGCACACAGCCTGAGAGCCGCGCCTCGTGAGTCCCTGCAAGGAGCAGAAGCCGACCTTGACCCCTACAGCAAGCGCTCTCGCGACATACTGGCTATGCTTAAGTTTAGTGGTCGCTTACACGCTGTCTCTGTCACGCACGGCCTCACCAACAGGTCACCAGACAGCACTGCGCGCCACGCCTGGCTCGAGCTGCTCGTTGCCACAGGCAGCATGTGCGGCGGCAGCAGCGAAGCCGGCTGCTAGCGCCCATGAGTATGGCACCGTCAAGCGCGGTTGGCGGCGTTGGTTTAGTGCCGCCGCCTGTGAGTGGATGCCAGGTTTAGCAGCGCTTTGCGCAAGTGCATGCGTGATGACTGTGCCCGTGCATTGGTCCAGTCTCGCACCGTCAAGCAGCCTCGAGCCTGCCAGAGCAGCGCCGGGAGCCTCGCCGCGTAACCATCTGCCTGCAAGCGACGCAGCACATGCAGTGCGTGCTGCCAAGCGGCGCGTGGCGCGCCCATCCTGTCTATCACAGATGGGAAGTCTGACTACGTGGTGAGCGATAGGGATACGTCAGACGCCTATATCGTCACCTTCCAAGCCAAAATATATAAATTATTAATCGACAACTTATTTGCTTATGTTGCAACCTTGCGCAAGGGCGTTTATCCGTGTGCATGTGATCTCCAGCGTGCACAGGCCGCGAGGGGTGTTTGTGGCGGGACGTTGCGCTTTCGGATCGAGCTGTTTGGGGTGACGCCCTTGCTAACAATATTAAGAACTGGGCCTGGTCCCTGCACCAGCGCCTGACTGATTTGGGGTACCCCTCGCTCGTCGACCACCGCCGCCTGGCCTTGCTTTCCAATGATGATGTTATGCGCCTGCACACCGCTCGCGAGCAGGAATGCTGGCAGCTCTGTGATGTTTGCCCACGCACCTGCCCCTCGCAGGGTGCCAGCTTGTGCAAGTATTTGCGGTGGCTCAGCCAGCCAGATGCCATTAGGAAGCAACGCAATTTTCAACGGAGTGGAGCGTGGAGCACCCCAGCCGGAAGCGCATAACTTTGCGCACCCGCCCCAGGCTCAGGCGGAGGCGGAAAGAGGCGTTGCCCCCTAACGGCATCTGGCTGGCTGACCACCGCAAGTATTTGCAGAGGCTGGCGCCCTGCGAGGGGCCGGTGCGCGGGCAAAAATCGCAAAGCTGCCAGCATTCCTGCTTGCCCGCGGTGTGCAGGCGCATAACATCATCATCGGAAAGCAAGGCCAGGCGGCGGTGGTCGACGAGCGAGGGGTACCCCAAATCAGTCAGGCGCTGGTGCAGGGACCAGCGCGCACGGTCCTGTTTCGAGCGGCCTGGCAGATGGCAGAATCCCACACCTCGCAGGCATGCGACCCCGCTGGCAGAATGGCGTGCATGAATGAAGCTGCCGCATAAGCTCCAACGATAGGCTGTTCCACAACTCAGCAAACTGCCACTGCAGCCTGAGTGTCATGCAGGCGCGGTCGGGAGCCCAGTGGCGAGGCCCTGCGCAGCAGAAACGACCACGCCCAGGTACCTGTACTCTGCAATGCACCCCAGGCGCGCCCCGCCGCACGTCCAGACGGGCCCGGGCGCGCCCCGCGCAGGCCCCGTCGCAATACACCATAACGCGCACTTTGGCGCTGCTGACTGCTGTGCCGACGGCTGTAAGGTACGTGTGCGCGACGTCCGGAAGGCGCTGGAGATCTGCGGCCGTTTCAGCCAGCAGGCGCAGGTTGTCTGCGTATACCAGGGTCGGTGCCCGCCGGCCGCAGGCGAGGGAGGGGCCCGTGTCGGGCGCCCGCGCCCGCAGGTGCAGTGGAGGCCGTCCAGCAGGAGGCCGACAAGGCTTGGGCTGAGCGGGCAGCCTTGTTTGACGCCGCGCGTCAATGGCACGCCAGCGCTGCGGCGCCCGCCCACGCTGGTTGCGTTCTCCGCGTGGGCGTACAGCGGTCGGATATTCGCAGCGTAGCGCCGTGCACGCCCAGGCGCGCCAGCGCCTGCCATATCAGCAGCCGTGGCACGCGCTTGTAGGCACCCTGTGAGTCCAGGGGAGTCCAGGGGAGCAGCAGGCGAGCGGCCGCCGCAGGCGGCGCGCATTCGAGCAGGTGCTGCAGAGTGAACTCTGGGTGCAGCGTGGACGTGGCCGACCGGAAGCCCGCCTGCGACGGGGCGCACAGGCCCGCCGCCTCCATGTACGCTACTTGGCCGCTCGTTCAGGAGCGCCGCATAGAGCCGCATTGTAAGCTCCCCCATCGCAGTCGGCCGGTAGTTGCCAGGCTCGCCCGCATCGCTGCGCCTGTGTGGTACCACGAGGCAGCTGGCACGGTGCCGGCGCGGAACAAGCAGTTCAGCACAGCCGTGAGCGCGGGCAGCAGCAGGCGTGCCCCGCGACTCCTCCTGCCTGAGAGCGTAGCGGAGCAGCTCCGCGGGCAGCCCGCTCGCACCCATTGACCGGCCATCCTTGAGGAGCGTGAGCGCGGCAAGCACCTTGTCCGGAGTGAGCGGCGCGTCGACCGTTACAACGGCGCCTGCCAGAGCCCTGGGCTGGCCAGGCGCGGCCGGGGGCAGGTAGGCGAGCGCGGCAGCGGGCCCGTGTGCCAGCTGCGTCACGGAAGCGCATTCTCGGCCATCAGTAGTGATGGCCCTCTCTGAGTGCGCACGCTACACAGGGCGCACTGATTCCCGCAGCTCACGGCTTGCACGGTTACATGCAGGGTTAGGATCCGTAGCCCCTACTCCTTGGGGGCCTACTTTGATTTGCAGGGACTCGTGTACCCGGGAGCTCCCAGGGCGAACCGTGCACCCACGGCAGGAGGCAGGCCCTGGTTACGCGAGCAAGTGGGACACAATGCAGTCCGCCGGCCCGCGCGGGGCTTACGGCGCCCGTGGCCCGTCAGCGCAGGCCACCCCCAGCGGCGCATATGCGCAGGACGGCGAGGAGCAGATGCCACTCGTGAGCGGGCTCCTCTGCGATGCATGCTCCTGCGCATGTCACTGCCGCCAGGTTCCGAGCCGGCCGCATGCGTGCGCAATCAGGTGTACTGGCTGGGCTGGGCGGCGTTCTCGAAGACGCGCGGCACGGCGCGCGTGGACCTGATGCGGCCCACGTGCGGGACACCTCTGTTTCTGATTTCCCACCGCAGCTCCAGTCTGGGCAGCTGTGAGGGGCAGAGAGCCCCAAGTGTGTGCATATCTGCCAATGCAGGCTGCTTGATAGTGCTGTGGTCGTGTGAGACGCTTGTGACAGTGTCCGGTGCCGTGAGGGCGTTTGCATGCATAGTGCAGCCGTGCCTGCCAAGCAGCGGTGGGCCTTGAAAGGGTCACATCCGGTGTGCAGGTTCCCGGCGCCCGGCAGCAACCTACTGCGCACATCCTCGGACGCCGCCCAATGGTGCGCGGCCCTAGGCTGGTGTCCACTGGCCTTTCCTCAAGTCAGCTTCTCGCTGTTGCTTTGCAGCGTATACGGGGTCCCTTGCTGCAGCCCATGGCCGCTGCTGTGAGCGAGCAGGTTGCACTGCTATGAGAGATCAGCTTGCACCCCTCCTTGCTGGATGTGATGACACACAGGCTGGCATGCGCTGCACTGACCCCATTGGGCAAGCCCGGCGCCTGAGCGCCCCGCCCGGTGCAGGGGCGAGCACGGCAGCCGGCCGCGGCGGCGCGCGCGCGGGGGCGGCGTGCGCGGGTACGACGTCGGCGGCAACCCCATAGCCGGCTTCCTGCCCGGCAATCAGACGGGTGTGCACCGAGTGTCCTGTTACTCACTGATCACAAGCCCAGCACCTGAGTGGCTGTGATACAGGCTTCAGGCAACTCAGCTTCATGTGCGTGCCTGTTTTGGGAGGCAAACCTGGCGACAGCCTCCCGCCCAGCCGCATGACAGGCAGTGGCTAGGGAATCAGAAGGCATCGTCGCGCACAGCGCATGCAAACTTGCCTGCTGCGGGGGACGCTGCATCGTCGGACACGCGCGCGCCAGGCGCGCGCGTCAAGGTGATGCGGCACATCCACTTTGGCGACCCGCCGCGGCGGCGGCAGCCTGCGCTGGACCTGCCGGTCGGCGACGCGCCGCCCAGCCGGCCCGGGGCGCCCGGCTTCAGCGCGCCGCCGCCGCCGCCGGCGGCGCTGAGAGCAGAGCGTGCGCTGCCCCGCATTCCACCTCATTTGGACGACCGAGCCCGCTGTAGCAGTTCCCGGCGTCCTGCATCGGGCCGCTCTGCCTAGCATGGGCCAATGCACAACCCAAGCATGCTGGACGACGCCATGATGTGCGTGGGGCCACAGTGTTGGGGCAGCCGAGGCGCGGCGCGTGGGGCAGCCGGCGCGGCCGTGCGCACAGGTGCAGGTAGGGCGCGCTGAGAGCCCCAGCCGGCGCGCGCGCAGGCGCGCAGCTGGACGGCAGCATGGACGGCGAGCAGGACGTGGGCGCGGCGCTGCGGCAGGTGCAGAGCAAGCTGGGCGCGTCACTGGCGGCGCCCGAGCGCCCGATGTTCGACCTGGGCGTCGGCCTCAACGCCGAGTTCGACACCGCCGAGCTCAGCCTGGTGGTGCGCGCGCGCGCACCCTAGCCCTACCCTAACCCTGTGCCATCCTGCATGCGCCAGCCTGCCTCGGTTGCCGGACGCGAGCTGCACGCCTCTCCCGTGTTGGCGGACGCCAGCCGGCCAGGCGGGCGCTTGAGCACCTAACTACTGGCGGCCCGCACCGCGCGCGCAGGCGCGGCTCAAGGTCAAGGACTGGTTCAGCATAAAGGTGCGCCGCCCGCCCCCTCGCTCCTATATTGCTCTCGGCTGTGCAAAGAGGCTTTTCTTTTAAAAGCGTATATGTAGAGTAGATGGAGCATGTGTGCGGAGTAGTGCGTGTCGTTGCTAACAATGCTCTTTAGCCGCGCTGCGCGGGAGCGCTGCCGCACGCACCGCGGGCGCCCTGACCGCCTGCGCGCGCGCAGCTGCTGCCGCGGCCGATGGTGAAGGTGCAGAAGCGCTGGCGCCTGGGCGACACGCCCGTGTCGCTGCGCCTGCGCTACGAGTGCCCGCTGGAGGAGGTCGGGCGCTTCTACGAGCCGCCCGCACGCCTGCTGCTGCGGTGCGCCCGCGCGGCGCCGCCGCGCGGCTGCGCGCGCGTGTGCATTCGGTGTTGCATGATGGGATGCAGCGTGTGCTGGAAGGATGTGGCCGATCTGCAGATGGACTTTGTCATGATGAGTAATGTGAAGTGGCATGTTCTCAACCGTGGGACCACATGAGCGGCCACGCTAGCCCTGAGGCTAGTCTCGGTTGCACACGTCTGTTGGAAGGGCGCTTGGCACTGCGCCTTTCATTGAAGAAGGGAGTGAAGGCAGAAAAGTGGCGCGTGAGTGCTGAAGTGCCGGCCTGTGCCGTGGCGCAGGATGGAGCACTGCGCTGGGCGCAGCGTGCACCTGACACCCTCGGGGCTCGACTTTGACGAGCAGCGCGTCCAGCTGATGCGTCCGGCGCCCAGTGTTGCCGGTCTATCTTGGGACGGACCACGTTGCAGTGCACTCTGTCATGACGCAGACAACCTTGAGTCCCACTCTTATGAAAACACTTTATAGTCAACTCATCAAGCAAGTCACTGTGAGGTGTTGTGCAGTGCAGACTGCGGCTACAGAGCGTGACAGAATATGTGCATTGCAGCTTTAAAGCCGTGAGCGCACTTGACTGGAGCGCCCCGGCCTGCCGCAGGGCTTCGGCACCAGCATCCGGGCGGCCGCCTCGGCTGAGTTCCCGCGCCAGTTCCCGGTGCCCGAGGGCGAGCAGCTGCTCGCGTTCCGCATCCACCGCCTGGGCCTCAAGGCGCGCTGGTAAGCGGGCGCGGGGCGCAAGCGCGCACGTGCGGAAGGGCCGCTCGTGCTGCACACACTTCTCGTGGGGATTGGGACCCGATCATCGTGTGCTGTGAGCGCTGAGCGGCGATGGATTTAAGGGTCGGGGACTTGACAGTGTGCCCGCTGTGCGCCACAAGCTTCGCATGCTCTCACAGGGAGTGTGCAGCTACGGCCTGTGCCGAGGACGGTGGTGGTGACGGCCTGTACTGTCCAGGTTGTCGGGCGAGCAGCAGCGAGCCGGCTTGGATGGCTGCAATGCAGTCGCTGCATGCACACTCCTCAATCAGTTGGGGCCTGCCCTTCTGAGTCGGCGGCATGGCTCGGTGATGTGAACAACCATTGTTGTGAATGTGCATGCTTCTTGGAATGACAGCACGAAATTGGGGCGCCTACATGCATTTCTGCATCGGACGTGTGTAACACCTGTGCCTGGCGCCGCTGCCTAGAGAGACCTATAGGTCAGATATGCGCTACCTGCGTGCTGTGTACCAGCTCGCAAACACACTCAAGGAGCACTTGTGCAAGCGCACCTGTTCGCTGCAGCTGCCACTGGCACGGCGCTGCACCAAACAGCACCACAGTGCTCTTTGCCAGCCTATTACACCATACATCATGGCACTCGCAGCGTTCGACTGTCTTGCCAAACACCTGCCCGCGCGTCAACCGGAGCCCCACCACACGCACCTCTGCGTGCACAGACTGTCGCCGCGCAGGCGCGACTTTGCATTATAAGTCGAGGAGGGTCCTGCCCTTGCACGTTGACAACGTTTATATGCACGTTGACAACGTTTACAACAAGCAGACTCTGCGTGCAAGGCAAGCGTAGGCCAACTGCGCTGGCGTACAAGCAAGCGACTCAGGCAGCAGTCACTTGCCTGCAAAAGCTGCGGCGAGCAAAGCGCGGAGCGCTTGCTCGCGCAGGCGGCCAGCGCTGGCGCGCGCGGCGGCCGAGCCGCGCACGTCGCTCATCCCGCAGACGCTGGAGGAGATGGCGGGCGACGCGGAGGGCGCCGCGCTGGCCGCGCGCCTGGCGACCGAGGGCCAGGCCGTCCTCACGCGCGAGGAGCGGCGCGCGCGCCAGCGCTCGCTGGACGCGCTGGGCGTGCCGCCGTTCCTGGCCGTCGCGCGGGTTCGCCGCTGCCGCGCCTGTCTGCATCCCGTGCTCTCCCCGCACCAGTGCAAGCTGCACGACGGAGACCGCTTGAAAGTGGCCGTCTGCCGACCTGCATCCTCCCCACGGTCCTAGCCTGCCTGAGCCTCTGCTTCACACAGCAGGCTGGCTGCAAGCAAAGTAGCTGCGCGCCTGGCAAAGGAGGCCGTGCGGCAACTGGCCGGAAGCGTGCTCGCTCAGATTTTGGACACACCTGTCAAGCACCCGCCCGCCCGTTGCGCAGGAGCGCGGCGTGACGCCGCTGCGGCGGCGCGAGGCGACCACGCTGCAGCTCAACATCGGGCTGTACTGCAACCAGGCCTGCTCGCACTGCCACGTGGAGAGCTCGCCGCGGCGCATCGAGGCCATGGACGCCGCGACGGCCGCGCGCTGCATCGCGCTGCTGGCCAGGCGCGCGCCGGCGCCCGCCCGCGCTTGCGGGGCGCCCCCGCGGCCCGCCCTTGCCGCCCTTGCTGCCTGTGCTGCCTGGTGCATATCCGTAGGGGCCCTGCGCTCGCCCAGGGCGCCGCACGGCCGGTGACAGGGTCAGGGTCTCTGGCGACCGCCGCCGGGCGGGCGCAGGGACCGCGGCGCCGTGCGCACGGTGGACCTGACGGGCGGCGCGCCCGAGCTCAACCCGCAGTTCCGGTGCGCCGCCGCTCGCCGCCTCACAGGCTCTTGCCAGCAGCTCTCTCTGTGGAGCGTCGGCGGCCTCGTGGCAGGGGTGTGAGCACATGCAGAGTCGCGGGGGGATGCGCATGCGCTGGGCGCGGGTGCGGAGGAGGAGCCCTGGCGGCAGGGATGCGCGCGCATGTGCTCCCTGTGAGCGCCTGCTCAGTCTGGTGTGGACGCACCGCGGCCGCGCCGCACATCCGGCTCGTTGCATGTCCACTACCGCGTGCGGCCCTGCCCCGCGTAAAAAGACCGGGAAGTTTTGGAAACCGGGAGAATCGCCGGGCGCGCGCGCAGGTTCCTGGTGCGCGAGGCGCGCGCGCTGGGCCTGGAGGTCATCGACCGCTGCAACCTGACCGTGCTGCAGGAGCCCGGCCAGGAGGACCTGCCCGCCTTCCTGGCGGCGCACCAGGCGCGCGGCCCCGCCCGTGCGGCCCCTTGCCCGGCGCCCGGCATGCCGAGCGGGCTCCGGCGCGCCTGCAGCCCCTGAATCCTAATCTATACCTGACTTTGTGCTGGCCCTGTGACCAGAGCAAGCTCGAGCCGGCAGCCTGGGCGAGCCGCTTGCCTGGAGCTGGCAAAGAGGTTCTCGGCGTGTGCACGACCTCTGGCAACCGACGTGCACGTTTGTTGCGTCGCGCCGCCCGCGCGCAGGGGGCGCTGGCCCCGCTGTGCAGGCAGGCACTGCTGGAGTTGGGTTTAAGTAATAGGGTTTGGCTGGGGCCTGACACGCGCCGCAGCGCGCAGGTGCGCGTCGTGGCCAGCCTGCCCTGCTACACGGCCGGCAACGTAGACGCGCAGCGCGGCTCGGGCGTGTTCGGGCGCAGCATCGCCGGGCTGCGCGCACTGAACGCGGCCGGGTACGGCGCGCCGGGCGGCGACCTGGCGCTGGACCTGGTGTACAACCCCAGCGGGCCCTTCCTGGCGCCCGACCAGGCGCAGCTAGAGGTGCGCGGCCGCTGCGCGGGCCGGGCGCTGCGCGAGGGCGGCTCTAAACCCTATGCCCTACATCCGCGTGCAGCGCCATCCCAGTCGTGCTCCCAGAGCGCTGCAGGCGCGCGCACTGGCGCGCGGGGCGGGCGGCCGGCGCGGCGAACGGGCCCTGGAGCCGGTCCTGACAGGGCTGGCGCTGGGCGAAGGCGGAGCGGCCGGGGCTCGCGCCGCGCGCTGCCTGTGAGCGCGCGCGGCGCCGCCGGCGCAGGCGGCGTACCGCGTGGAGCTGCGCGAGGCGTTCGGCATCGAGTTCAGCGGCCTGCTGTGCCTGAACAACATGCCGATCAAGCGCTATGTGGACTTCCTGCAGCGCCGCGGCCAGCTGCATGAGTACATGCAGGCGCGCGCCGCCCTGCGCGCGAACGCCACACCTCCCTCGCCTTGCTTTGGAACTGCTTTGACATGGAAGCGCGATTTGGCGTGGGCCTACCCTGCTTGCCGCGGTTCCAGGCGCCCATGTGAAAGCGCCGTGAGCTGGCGCGGTGGCGCTGGGCAGAGTGCAGCGGCTGGTCGAGCCTGCCGGGTGCATGCAAGCTCAGAGCTGAAGCGGGGCCCCTCCCTGCCTGCGCTCGGGGGGCGCTCGGCCGCGCCGCGCGCACCGCTGCTGGTGGGCAGCTTCGGTCATCGCCGTTGCGCCTTGTGCCGAATCGCAAAGGGAGTTGACCGAAGAAGCGCGCGCGCAGCTGCTGGTGAGCAGCTTCAACGTGGGTGCCGCGGAGGGCGTGATGTGCCGCGACACCGTCAGCGTCGGATGGGACGGCCGCCTGTTCGACTGCGATTTCAACCAGCAGCTGGCGCTCGGGCTGCGGTGCGGCCCTTACGCTATTCCGCCCTATGCAGCCACACTCTGCTGTGGGAGCATGCACGAAGCAGCAGCTGGCGCTTGGCCTGCTGTGCGGCCTGGTGCCTGGCACAGTATCACAGCGGACTGCAGTACACATCGGCTAGGAGCGTGAAGATATGTAGGCCAGTGTGGATTGCCCGCATGCATGATGCGCCGATACTGAAAATGGGGGGAGGTTGTTCCTCGCATAACCGCAGAAACAGGGTGAAGTGAGCACCAGGACAGATCTCTGCACAGACATGACCGTGACACACTCTGCACGCTACAATGTTAACACATTTCCTGAAAACGGTATCCATGCAAGGGGGCGGCGTTCGCAGGCTGCCTGGCCGCGCGCCGGGCCCGCTCACGGTGTTCGACATCGAGGCGCTGGCCGAGCTGACCGGCGCGCCGGTCGTGTGCGACAACCACTGCTTTGGCTGCACCGCCGGCGCCGGCTCGGGGTGCCAGGGCGCGCCCGCCGCTGCTGAAGTTGCAGCGGCCGGCTGACCGCCTCGACACGGCGTTGCACTGGTCTCATGTGAAGTGGACTGAGGTTAGGCAGGCGCGCCCATGACCAGCAGCCGCGCGGCTCAGGCACCCATTGATCATGTGTTGCTCCGTGTGGGACATGTTGCAGGCTCGAATTCCTGTGTGTAGTAGGGGTGTGTCATTGATGCTGTGTTCACAGCTGCTCTTCTGTGCTTCCTTGGCAACGTGCCTTTGCTATGACTGCATCAGTGGCCGTACTCGTCCGTTGCTGGTGCTGGAGATTGAATAGCCTTGAGGTCTTGTGCCCCATGTTGCCAGTTCTGAGGTGGGTCTACACAGTAAGCGGTTGCTGGGCGGTTGCTGGGTTGGAAGAGCATAGACAAGCTCATGGGTGAAAGCACTCAAGTACTACTGACATCAACCAGAGTGTGCAGTCAGGCATTTCTGAGCCAGCGCACGTACAGCTGCATGAGCCAGGCACCAGACGTGGATGTAAGGCTGCATATGGTCATTTGTCAGATGGCGTGCACGCCGCTGCTAGATCTCGATGGAGCACTTGCTTACAGTGGGAGGTCCAAGGTGAAACGGACTACGCAAGCACCAGATATGCAGCAGCAGCCGATGCGCCCGCAGCAGCCCGGCAGCACTAGCACAGGCGCTGCCTGGCGCAAAGGTGCAGCTCGCGCACGCCGCTCATGCTGCCTTGGCCGGCTCCTCCTGCTTCTTCTTCCACAGCGTGTCGATCGCCGAGTCAGCCAGGCCCTGCGCCGCGCAGCGCCATGCCGTCAGCACGGGCATCCTCGCAGCCAGACAGAGTCACTAGTCTCGTTCAGGTGCACCCGGCAGCCTACCCGGCACCACAGCTGCCTCTTCAGCATTTGCCAACACACTGAACAAGCTGCCGAACGCTCACTGCCGGCCCGGACAAGGACCAACAAGCCGCACCGCTGCTTTCGCCGGCGGGAGCCAGGCGCACCATAGCGCGCACGCTGCCAGCCAGCGCAAAGGTGCTGAAGCTGTTGGTGTACACGCCGTTGGCGTCCAGGTGGCCCACGTTGATCTGTACGCTCGCATGGTCCTTGGCGGTGATCAGCTTGTTGGTCCACGCGCTGCGCGCAGCAGACCGAGCTTTGCATCAGCCCAGCGCGTGTGTGTTAACAGTGAAATAGTTTACACGGTGCCTTGCAAGGCCCCGCTTTGAAGGTGACACGCTCCTCCGCACTGTAAAAGCCCCTTCACCCGTTCAGCTCATACCGAACACAGCTAATGAGCAGCGCCAGCCAAGCTGTGGTGCAAGGAGCCAAGCGCAGCGCCATCTCTGTTCTCCTGGCAATCCCTGTTGTGCTCCCACCAGCACGTCGCTTGGAGCCAAGTGTACGCGCAGGCCAGAGCAAGCTGGGCTCGGTCGCTGGCAGCACGCACCACTTGCGCGGGATGTACAGGTCCACCATCTCATTCTCATCGTTGATCATTTTGCCACGCTTGCCTGAGCCCCTGCTTGCTGGAACACTTTGGGAGGTTGGTGCGGAACACCCAACGCGAAGGCGGCCGCTTTGCTTTCCGGGGCTTGGTTGCCCTACCCCAAACATCTTATATTGGTCTTGATCAGTTCATATCATAATGAACCAAGGTGAAGGCTCACAGTCTTACAGCGCCTTCGCGGTGCCTCCTTCGCAGATCAGACACTTGGCAAGTGCAGCCAAGCATGTGCAAGAAGCAGCTGTGTGATATAAGCAGCGCAAGGTGCCTATAAAACGCTTGCCCTTCGCAATCCAAACGCTAGCAGTGCGCAGTACTGGCCATGGTTACAGCCACAGGTTTCAGGGCAAATCCAGCTTCAAATACCCCCTTTTTCATTGGACTTGGCTGCAATAGCGCATGCAAGCACAGCAGCCAAGTCAGCATGCCTTTGCAAGGACCGAAGGCCAGTGCGGCAAGGCCGAGCGCGCACTGCCAAACTTCCTCCAAGTCACAGCAACGAAGCACTGGCCCAGCTTCATGGCTGGGACAGGTACCTATGAGTTTAAAAGCTGCATTACTGCCTGTGCATGCCATGTCAAAGCTTTGCCTCCATAGGGACAGCGTCAGAACTGCTGACTCAGAAGGGGTACACGGCGGCCTGCGCTGACGCTGGCCGCACGCGCCGCCGCAGGCTGGCCAGGTCGTACCTGCGCGCGCCGCAGCATCAGCGCAGCGCATGCGCTGTGCAGAGCAGGCCAGCTGTGTGGGCGCCCAGCGTTCGCCTTTTGCAGGGAGGCTAGGAGGCAGCCGAGCAACCGGCCCCGCTGCTGGTCCGAAGGGGTTGGCAGCAAGAGCAGCGCGCGGCTGGGCCAGAGCCAGGCCGGCTGGCTGCTGCAGGCTGGCTGTGGCAGGCAACCATGAGTGAACATGGCTCTGTCTGCACAGCGCCGTGCAGCGGGCCTCCAACGTGCGGAGTGTGTGCAGGGTGCCAAGGGTGCTGAGGCAGGGCAGCGGTGCGTCACCGCCGCGCAACGGCTGCGAGCGGCGCGCACATGCGGCGCTGGGCGGGGTCGGACAGGCACGCGTGCGCGCGGGAGACCGCGCGGAAGAGCAGCGCGCTGGCGGCCGCCGCGCCCGGGCCGCTCACCGCCGCCTTGTCCGGGTGGAGCCGCAGCGCCAGCGCCCTGCACGCAGACGGCAGATGCGAGGGTAGGGGAGGGTATATGTAGGTATGTAGACATACCCTAAACCTACCTAGCCTTGTCCGGGTGGAGCCGCAGCGCCAGCGCCCTGCACGCAGGCGGCAGACGATATCCCCTGGGCGCGCAGCCGGCGCCCGCCAGGCAGGCAAAGGGCGCCCCGCTGTGCCGGCGCATGCGCGCACGCAGGACGCCACGCCCCGGCGATAGCTTACGGCGCAGGCCAGGCTGGCAGCCAGACCCTGTGCAGCATCAGAGGGGCGACGGGGGGAGGGGGCCCGACTCGCGGGCCGGCCGCCGCGCCGCGTACCGGAAAGCGGCGCGCACGTCGGCCGCAGGCGCGCACGTAGGAAGGTTAGGATTGGGAGTGCTAACCCTACCCTCCCCTCGCGCCGGGCACCGGAATGCAGCACGCACATCGGCCGCGGGCGCACATGCGGGCAGATTAGGGTTGGGGGCTCCCCTACCCTACCCCTGCGCCGCGCACCGAAAGGCGGCGCGCACGTCAGCCGCGGGCGCGCACGCAGGCAGGCCCAGCGCGGCGTAGTGGTCCGGCTCGGCCGCCAGGCGCGCCGCGCGCTGCGCGTCCGCGCCGCGCGCTGCCGCGCCGCCCACGCTGCGCTGCGCCAGCTCCGCCCAGTCCTGTGCGCACGCGCGGGGCCCGATCAGACCTATACTCTGCATCATCGCCATGCAGCGATGATCGCCAGAGAGAAGGGCCGGTGCGCTTTGGGGAAACATGGGCGCGTACACGTTGCAGTGCAGGCGCAGCGCTCGTGCTGCTCTGCCCAGCGTGCGCTGAGGTAACTGACATGACTCTACGCACGTCTAGCAGATGCAAAGAGGCGCATGCCAAGAGGCGCTAGCATGAGCCAATTAAGCATCCACGCTTACTTCCTGGTGCGTGAATGTGAGGCTGCAGGACGATCCAGCCGAGGCGGAGCGGCTGGAGCTGTGCCCGCCGGCCTGTGTTATGTGCGCACGCTGATTATCGCGCAGGGCTTGCGCGCGCCCGGCGCGATGATTTTGGTGCGGTCATCAGCTCCGCTGGCCGGCCGATCTGCCTCATGCTGTCCGCCGCATCCATGGCTGGTACCCGACTCGCCCCCCAGGCCTGATAGAAGAGTGTAACGCCAACCCTAACCCTACAAGCACACCTGCGCGGCGGCCGCATGCTCGCCCAGCGCGGCCAGGCCCTCGGCGCGGCGCTGCCGCGCGCGCAGGTAGCCGGGCTCCAGCGCGAGAGCGGCGCACGCGTCCGCCACCGCCTCGGCCGGCCGGCCCAGCACGGCCGCGCACGCCGCGCGGTTGCAGTGCAGCGCGGCCGCGGTGCCGGCGTCGCCGGCCGCCGCCGCGAGGCCCTCAGTGTATGCCGCGGCCGCCTCAGCAAAGCGCCCGGCCTGCGCCCAGCGAGGAGGGCTGGTTACCATGGCATGCGGATGGGGGACAGCCAGGCAATGCCTAATGTGTGCCAACCCTAACGTACCCCTATCATGTAATACCCACCGGCTGCCAGCCCGCTGCCGCTGCGCTCGCACACTGCGGCAGGCGCTGCCGGACCCGCTTTGAGAAGGAGCGGCGGGCCGGCAGCCGTGCCCATCAGGACGCTCAGCAAGGGCCGTTTGGCAGCGGCAGGGCCTGCACGCCGTCGAGCGCAGTGCCTGGTGCTCAGCATGCTGACCCAGCGCATGCGGGAGCGCGCGCACATGCGCGCTCACTCATGTTTGCGCAGCTGTGCGACAGCCGGAGCACGCGCTCCCACCCCCCGCATGCACCGCTGCATGCAGACGCGGCAGGCGCCCTGACCCTGGCCCGCGCGCGCGCCTGAAACGCTGCGTTGCCGGCCTGCTTGCGCGCCTGCGCGGCGTGCAGCGCACGCGCCGCCGCCGCCGCGTCGTCCGCGGCCTCCGCCTGCTGACGCAGCGCGCCGTTCTCCTGCGCGGGCGCCGCGCGCTCGGCGGCGCAATGCGGGTCGCTACGTTAAGCTAGGGGCTGCGGGCTGTACGCAAAGTGCATACGACAAATCACATGAGCTCAGACGCCTAGTGATCCACCGCACTCTGATACACCCGGTGATGCGCTACGCTCTGTGACTGTATGTAAGTACCACATGCGCGGCGCGCATGCCGGGCAAGACGCCCGTGCATAAGCAGGCGGGAGGCGGCGCGCATGGCGGGCACCGCCCGGCGCACGCACCTGCGTCAGCCGCTGCAGCGCGGCCTCCAGCTCGCGTACCCGCGCGGCCGCGGCCGCCGGCAGCTCGCCGCCGCTGCCGCTGTCCGTCCCGCCGCCGGACCCGCTGCCCCCGCCGCCGCCCTGCCCACCGCCGCGCACGTCGCCGTGCCCCGGCCGGCCGGCGCTGGCGCCGCAGTCCGTGCTACGCCCGCTGTCGCTGCCGGCGTCCCCCCCGCCGCCGCGCGCTGCAGCGCCGCCGGCGGGCGCCGCGAGGGCTGTGCGGCCGCGCGACGCGGCGTCCGGCGTGTGCATGGGGGACGGGCAGCCGTTATCGCCATCGCCGCCCTGCGCGACGCATGGGCGGAACGGTGAGCAGGGGCAGCGTGAGCGGAAGCCCTGTGATGCACCCCGCCGCACTTGGGACAAAGCACGCTTGTGCAGTGAAGCTTTCCAGCGGCCGCGCGCGCCGACTTAAAGCCCAGCTCCGCTCGCCTGCCGATTGCCTGCCGGTCGGGCGGGCCGGCAGGCCGCTAGCTGCAGCTGCAACCTGCCCCGGCCGCACAAGCCCGCTTCAGGCGGCGCGGTAACAGCGGGTGCGGGTGCCCCTGCGGCGCGCCTGCTGCAGGCGCGCCAGGCGCCCGGCCAGCGCGCGGCACTCGCCGCGCAGGCCCGCGCGCTCCGCGCGCAGCCGCTCGCGCTCGGCCAGCCACGCGCCCGCCTCGGCCGTGCGCGCCTCGTCCGCGAGCTCCGGGCTCGGCGCCTGCAGCACGGCATCGTAAGTGCGGTGATGGGCTTTGCACTGCTTCTGACCCGCGCCGCCCCTTCTAACGACAGCAAACTAGCAGAGCACGCGCGTAATGTGTCGCGGGCTATGCAGCGTGGTAGAACAACGTCAGCAGCGCGGGCCATGTCATAGATGACGTCATGACGCGGTCGTAACAGAATGCGTTGCAGTGTGAGGCGCCTGGCCTGAGGCGCCTGACGCATGGCGATCCATCTGTACAAGGACGCCGCCCACATGAAAAGTTGTATGCCCTGACCTGCCTATAACCCGGCAAGCAGGCGCCTGTGCCCACCTCGCGCGCGGACGCCGCCTGCAGCCGCCGCAGCTCCGCCTTTTTGGCGCAGTAGGCGCCCACCTGCGCGCGCCGCCCGGGCGCCGCCGTCGCGCCGCGCTCGTGGGTGTGGTAGGCTAGGGTACGAGCCTAGCCCTCACCTACCTAGGGCAATGCTCTCCGGGTGCTCATGCGCGGCTGCTGCCTTGCTGACTCGGCCAGCGCATGTGCACAAGCTTGTCGCGCCGCGGTCCCCAGGTTTGCTCATAATGCATCTGTGCCTGGAAACGAGGTTCATGCCGTCCTACAGGGGCCTGCAGCAGCCCGCCCAGGGGCTAACGAGGGCGGGCGCGCACCAGGCGCGCGTTCTGCGCGGCCAGCTCATCGAGCGCCTCGCGCGCGCTGCGTCGCGCCGCCAGCACCTCCCGCAGCGCCGCCTGCCGGGGGCGCACCCTGTGTGCCAGGCTTGGGACACTCGACTGTGTGCCACCTCAGCCTCCGCTCAGCTGCCCATGCAGACAGAAGCAGGCGCGTCGTTTCTTACCTTGTCTGTGATTCTCTCTGCGGCCAAGTCGGGCGGGCGTGTCAAGTTGGGGCGGGGGCACCTGTGCGCTCGCGGCGTCGGCGCGCGCGGCTGCGGCCGCCGCGGCCTCAGCGTGCCGGCGCTCGGCCGCCTCGGCCGCCTCCTGCTCCCTGCATGCGCCGCAGACCACCTTGCTCTAAATCAAGCTCAACGGGCTGCCGTGATGGTCCTGTGAATGTGCATCTACACGGCTCGTCGGGACACTTAGAAATGCCTCGCATGTGGCCCAAGCGGCCAGCACTGCGTGGCGTAGATACAGCCTACTAAAGCGCATGGCGAGTTAAAGCTCGTAGAGCCGCGGAATTCATAAAGTATGTTCCAGCCTCGTGTGTGTGGAGTGCAATCACTCTGTCCAGGTGCTTACTCCTGCGGCCCGCACCGCTGCGCCAGCGACGCCGCCTCTGCCGCCAGCTGCGCGCGATGCGCCTCGAAGGCGGCCGCCTGCCGGCGCGCGTGCGCGCGAGTCTCTCGCGCGGCCGCCTGCGCGCGCGCGGCCGCAGCCGCCAGGTCCAGCGCGCGCGCGCGCGCCTGCGCGCCCCCACGGCACTCTGCTACATATGCAATCCCCTGGCAGGGCTTGCATGCGGAGGCCAGTGGCGCCTCCATTTGCGCCGCTTTGCGCCACCGCGGACGGCCACCACGCCGCAGACACGGGCGTGTGGACTGCAGGACCATGCGACCGGGCCGCAACGCATCACGGCGCCAGGCGCCTGCTGGCGCGCAGGCTTGCGAGCACGATGCCGGCGCGCCTGCTCCAGCTGCGTGCCCAGCTCCGCATTGGCCGCCGCCGCGCGCGCCAGCCGCAGCAGCGCGCCGCCGTGCGCCGCCAGGCAGCTCCGCAGCAGCGCTGGCGCGCCGCTGCGGCCTGAGCGGCCCGCGGGCGCGGCGGCGGCCGCGCGCGCCGCGTCGCGCGCCGCTGCCCGCAGCGCCGCGCGCACCTGGGGCCACAGCGCGCTTCGGCACAGACCTAGATATTGTTGTCGTCGCCACTGCGCTTGCATGCCATGGCGCAGCGACGCTGGCCTTGGATGCTTCTCGGCAAGAACGGTCGAGGTCGCTGATATGCCTTAGCGGGAGGGCGCTGCTTGGCCGGGGGCAGCTCAGGCCTGCCCCTGAGGTTGCACGCACAGAGGCACGTCAACCTCGCTCGAGGTGCCTGCCGAGCACGCATGTCTGGCGAGCATGCTTGGCTGTGCCATTCGCAGCGCGGCTCACACTGCCTGTCACGCCCAGTCAATGCCCTGTAACAGCGACGCACCTGCAGCGCCTTGGCACTACGGTAGAATTAGGGTAGGGTAGGGCTAAACCTCAACCTATCCTGCGATGTGGCGGCGCGGCTCACGCTGCCTGTCACGCCCAGTGGGCGCCATGTTAGGGCGGCGCACCTGCAGCGCCTCGGCGCTGCGCGCGCCAGCGGCCGCGGCCGCGTCGGCGGCCGCCGCGTCGGCCAGCAGCTCCAGCGCCGGGCCGGCCTCCGGCGCCCACTCGAGCCCGGCGCCGCCGCTGGCTGGCCCCGGCCCCAAGCCGGCGCCCGCGCACGCAGAGCCGGCGGCCTCCGGCGTCCCCGCCGCCGCGGCGCCCGCCGTGCGCGGAGCATAACAGGGAGCCGGCGCGGGGCGGCTGCCGGGCGCCGCAGTGCCCGAGCTGGCATCGCTGGACGGGTCAGAGTCGCTGGGTGAGGTATAAGGCGCGGCCGCGGCCGCCGCGCCGCGCCGCGGCGGCGTCGCGTAAAAGACCGGCCGCGGCAGGGCGGCGCGCGCGGCTGGCGAACGGCGCGGCCGCTCGGGCGCCGGCCGCATCCTGCCGCTGGGGCTTAGGTCCAGGCTGTCGGGCTGCGCGGCGGTCGCGGCCCTGCTCGCCACGGCCGCCGAGCCCGCGGCAGCCGCGGCGGCCGCCGCGGCCGCATCGGCGGATGCTGCGGCGGCGCAGGCACCCGGCGGCGGCGCGGCGACCTGCCACCGCGCAGCGCAGCCGTGGAGCCTAGCGAGGGCGGCCTCGACTGCCGGGACAGCGCGCGGTGCGGACGGGTCGGGCAGCCGCCGCACCGACGCCCCCCGGACGCTGGCAGGCAGGCGCGCCGGCGACCCTGCCGCCTGCGGCATGCCACAGGTGTTCCTGAGCCGGTGTGCCGGGCAAAGTGGCGGGACCGCTGGGCCTGGTGCTGGCGCTTCAAGAAAAAATACGTCAGGAATATATGCCGGCGTCCTGACATATGAGCAGGAACTAACAAGCAAAGCGGACAGGATGCTTCGGATCAGTGCACTCAGAAGACAGAGGCAGTCGCACCCGTCGCGGCGGCGGCGGCCACACGGCGGGGCTGCGCCGGCCAGCCAGGCACGGCGCATGCGCCGGGGGTGGCGAGGCACCCGCGCCCTCTGGCGGCGTGCTCGCCGAGGCCTCCTCGCTGCCCGTCTCGCTCAGCGCGGCGCTCTGCGCCCTCTCGGGCGCGCCTCGCGCTCCATTGGCAGCCCCGCCCTCGCCAGCTTCAACGCTGCCCGCCTCTCCGCTCGGCGCGCCGCGCCGGCCCCCGTTCGACTCCGCCACCGAGCGCCAGAAGCTGCGCGCCACAAAGGACCGCCGCGGCGCCGCGCCGTTGCCGCCGACGGGGAGCCGCGGCCCCGCTTCGGTGGCCGGCGGCGCCGCCGGCGAGCGCGGGGCGCGGGGGGCCGCCTTCCCGGCGGGCGCGGAGGCGGGCGTCAGGCCGACCAGCGTGACCGAGCTGCGCAGCGGCGGCGTGGCGGCCAGCAGGGACGCGCTCTTGGCGCCGTGCGCCACGCTGCGCAGGGGCCCCGGCGGGCTCAGGCACGCGCGCGGCGCCGGCGCGCCGGCGGGGCTCCGCGCCGGCGCGGGCACGGCGCCGACGACGCAGTCGGGCGCTGCGGCGGGGCGCGGCCGCTGGCGCGCAGGCGGGGGCGGCGAGACGGCTGGCTGGTTCTCCTGGCCCGCGATGTGCTGCGCGGCGGCAGCCGCGGCTGCCGCAGCCGCGGCCGCCGCAGCCTTGCCCGGCGAGCGCGCCCCGCCCACGCTGACGTTGACGTGGCACAGGACTTGCCGCGCACCTGCAGCAGCCAGCGCTCAGGGCGCGGACCTGATGCATGCTTTACATGCACTGCAGGGCAGCACGCTGGGCACTTGCAGGCTCCCAGGTTGCGGTGCAAGGTAGGGCGTACGTGGAGAAGGCTCGTCACCCATCCTGGGCCGCGGGCGAGGGCAGGGTTGCTGCGTGCAAACACCTTCCAGCGGGGGTCTGCTGCGCCTACATGGCGCGCTCCACTGCGTTGGACGCACGCAACACTGCCCACCTCACATGTGTCCAGCACCGCTTTCCAAAAGCGCTTTCCATAAATTTGAACGGTGCTAAAACCCTAGGGTCTCTCCTCGGAATGGAAGGCGCTGGCGGTGCGCATGGAGCCTGATCCAGAGCACCAGCCGATGCAGTAGTACCGCGCATAGCACCTGTCAAGCCGGCGCAGGCCGAGGCCGCGATGGGATCGAAGAGCAAGAAGGAAAAGCAGGACAGGAAGGACAGGAAGAGCAAGAAAGAAAAGCGCACCAAGGCAGCCAGCAGCGCCAAAAAAGCGAAGCACGGAGGCCGCAGGAAGCGCAGCAGGCGCTCGCCATCATCAGACAGCGACCCGCCGGCCGCGCCGCGCGGCGCTGTGCCGCTGCCGCCGCCGCCGCCGCTGCCGCCGCCGCCGCCGCTGCCGGCGCGCGGCGCTGACAGGGACCAATGGGCTGATCGGCCGCTGCCGCCGCCGCCGCCGCTGCCCAGCGGCGGACGCGCGCGCGAGCCTGCCCCGCGCAGGGCCGCGGCCGGGGACTATTTTGGCGAGAGGGGCCGCGCGTCGCCGGCGGAGCGCCGGCCCACTGAGCGGGGCCGCAGGCGCAGCCGCTCCGGCTCGCTGTCCTCGCTCAGCCGCAGCCGCAGCCGCAGCCGCTGCCGCAGCCCGTACAGCCGCGCAGAGCGCGTCCCGGCGCAGGCCAGGCCGCGCGGGAGGCGGACGCGCAGCGACAGCGCGAGCATCCCTCGGGGAGGCAGCGCGAGCACGTCGCGGAGCCGGAGCAGCAGCCCGGAGCGGCCGGCGCAGGCGTCGCGCCCGGCGCCCGGGCCGGCGCCCGATGACCTCCGCCTGCCGGCCCTCCGCGCGGTGCTGCGCCACCTGGGTGAGCTGCGCACCAGCCTCAATCCCGCCAAGGATGCCTGACGCTGGTTTCATCTCTGGCAGAGAGCACTTGCTGCGAGCTCCTGGTCTCGCTGTGGCCGCACCCACTCTGCATGCATAAACCGCTCTGCATTGTGGCGGGCCTAGCCAGTCCTTGGCCATGCCCGCCGGTGCTCGACACCTGGGGATGGACAGCAGCACATCACCAGCGAAGCTGAAGGATGCCTGGTGCGGCTGGCAGGCTCGAAGGGCGCGCCGGCCGCGGCAGCGGGAGGAGCGCCGTCTGCCGAGCCAGAGCAGCCGGCGCCGAGCAGGCCGGCCGAGCGCTCTGGCCGGCAGGCGGAGCCGGGCGCCGCTGACGCGGAGCCCAGCGGGCAGTCCGACGAGCTGCCGCCGCACCTGGCCGCCGCGCGCGCGCTGGCCGAGTCGCTGCCGCCGCACGTGCGGCTGGGGGCAGGATCAGGGTCGGAGCCAGGGTCTGGCGACGGGCGCGGCGGCGATGCGGTGGCGGCGCCGGCGGGCCGCGCGGGCCGCCCTGCGGAAGCGTTTGAGGAAGGGGTGGGGTCTCGGCTGCTTGCGCGGCTGGGGCCTGGTTTGGGGTCTGAGGGGCAGCAGGGCGCACCAGCGCCGGGCCGTCGCGCTGGAGGTGCCCACCAGGGGCAGGAGCCCGGGCTTGGCCCGGCCGAGCGGGGGCCTGAAGCAGGCCCGCCCGGCGCTGACCACGGCGCGCCGGCCGCGCCGCGCCCCGCCAAGCGCCTGCGGTCGGTCATCGTGCGGCCTGCCGCCGCGCCAGCGGGCGCGCCTGGCGTCGCCAGTGCGGGGGGTGAAGCCGCCTCGGAGCAGGCGGGGCAGGCCGCGGAGGGCCGCGCTGCGCCAGAGCGCGCGGGCGGCGGCGGCGCAGCGAGCGACGACCCGCCCGGCGCCGGCGGCGCGCCCGCGCGCGCCGGCGCGCAGCCCAAGCCCTGGGGCGGGCCCGGCGACGCGGCGGCAGACGCAGTGCTGTCGCGCCTCCGCGGGCGCCTGACCAGGGCCGGCGCGCCGCGCGCGCACGATCCTGCCGCCGCGCCGCCGGGCCCTGCGCCAGGCCCGGCGCCCGACGCGGGGCCCGGCGAGCCCGAGCCCCCCGCCGAGCAGGCGGGCGGCGCGGTGGCGCGCGGCGCGGGCGGGCAGGCGGCCACAGCGCAGGGGGGCGATGCGGCGCGGCCTGCGGCGCCGCCGCCGGTGAGCGAGCCTGACACGGCGCCCGTCGCGGCCGGAGAGCGCACGGCCGCTCAAGGAGCCGCACGCCGAGCGGCGCCCGCGTTCCACGTGCGCTCGCTGGAGGCGATCCGCGCCGAGAAGGCGCAGCAGCGGGAGGTGGCCACGGGCGCGCCTGGCGAGGCCGGCGGCGTGCAAGCGCAGCGGGACGGCGCGCGAACGGCTGCGCCTGGCGAGGCCGGCGGCGCTGAGGCGCAGCAGGCCAGCGCGCCGGCGGCGGCGCCGGCGGCGCCCGGCAGCGCCGAGGCGCAGCAGGGCGGCGCACCAGCGGCGGCGCCGGCGGCGCCCGGCAGCGCCGAGGCGCAGCAGGGCGGCGCACCAGCGGCGGCGCCGGCGGCGCCCGGCAGCCGCGTACCTGGCCGAGCGGCGCCCGCACCCGCGAGCCAGCGGCCCGGCCACGCGGCGTCGGCGCCGGCGGCCGCGCCAGCACCGCAAAGGGACGCGGGCGGCGCGGCCGACGGCGGCGCGCCGGCGCGGCGCAAGCGCCCGCCCATCGTCTTTGCGCCGCCGGTCAAGCCTGCGCCGCACGCCGCCGCCGCCGCCGCGGGTGTGCAGGAGCGCGCGCCCGCCGACCCGCCGGCGCACGCGGGCGCGCCGGCAGCCGCGGACGGCGGACCTGCAGGCGGACCAGCATCAGGCGCGGAAGAGGGTGTGGGGGTTGAAGGCGCGGCTGCAGGCGGCGGCGCAGGCAGCCGCGCCGCGCCAGCGCCGCCGCACGGGCCCGCGCCCGGCGCCGCGCCGGCGTCCGCGGACGCGGCTCCGGCGCCCGCCGGGCCGGCCGCGCCGCCCGAGGCGGGCGCGCCCGCCGGCAGCGCGGGCGCGCCCGCTGCCGCCTCGGCGGGCGCGCCCGTGGAGGCGGGTGCGGGCGATGGCACCCGGCGGGCAGACCCGGAAGGGCGGAGTGGCGCGCCGGCGGCTCCCAAGAAGCCCGTGTACGACGAGCGGTACACGAAGAAGGACATCGTCCTGGAGGCCGGGGGCGAGCGGCTGGAGGTGCTGCCCTGGGGAAGAGTCAGGGTCACCCAAGGGTTGTCCATGGGGTTGCTGAACCTCGAGCGTGGACGCTGGTGACGTGCACGGACGCTGGCGGCGGGCCGTGGTCTGAGCCGGCCTCTATCTGTGGCGGGAAGCGCATGCGCCATCTCCGCAGCCCCATGTCCGCAGGGTGTGGGAGGTGCAGCGAGCGAGATACCCTACCATAGGTCGTTTGCCATGGCGCGCAGGTGGAGTACCGCGTGCACATCCCGGCCGCGGCGCTGGCGCGCGCGCGAGAGCGCGCCGAGCAGCGCAAGGCCGCCGCTGCCGCCGCCGCCGCCGCCGCCGCCGCCGCCGACACAGCGGCTGCCGCGAGCCCGCCAGCACAATCTGAAGCCGACCAGGCGCCGCCCGGTGCACCGGCCGCCGCGCAAGCAGACAGCACAGCCGGCGAGGGCGGCCCGGCGAGCGCCGCGGCAGCTGACGGCGCGGCCGCCGCGGGCGCTGCCGGCCCTGAGCATGCGCCGGCGGCGGCGAGCGCCGGCGCCGGCAAGCATGGTGGCGGCAACGCTGCTGGTGCCAACGGCGTGCCGGCAGGCGACGGGCGCGTTTGTGAGCCCGAGCCTGTGGCCAAGGCGCCTGGCACCCCGGCGGACGCAGCCGAGGCAGAGGAGGCCGATGCCGCCGTTGACGCGGCCGGCAAGGCCGGCGAGGCCGGCTCCGGCGACGGCGGCGGGGCGCCCAAGACCCGCAGCAGGCGGGGCGGCCGGCGCGGAGCGGGCGGGCGCGCGGGCCGCGCAAAGCGGCGGCGCTTGTAGCCTATCAGTGTCTCCATGCTTCCAGGCGAAACAATGCCCTGGCACTGGGCGTGTCAGGGCATGCCAGCAATGTGCTAGCTAACCTTAGACACTCATTTGAGAGAGACTTGTCAGGAGCCTGATATTGCTGACTTTCGCTTCTGCGTGTTTGAGATAATGGACGGGAGCACTGCGCACCTGTGAGAGAGGGGCGGCCGGGGGCAGACACCGCTTGTTGAGAGCACTGGACCGTTATGCAGACAAGCCGCGCGCCGCGCCACCAGCGTGTCGGAGAGTGCAGGCTGCTCAGACATACAAAGTTCAGACTGCAGCACATCCCAGCAGAGCCGGGCCAGCGCAGGGGCAGCGCAGGCCAGCGGTCTGCGCTGTAGCGCAGGCCAGCTCCGACATCACCGTGGACGTTGCTGTCGTGGGCGGAGGTGCCTCCCTTCCTCGCTGGTACAGGTGCACAGCGGTCGACAGCAGTGGGAGTCTGACACGTGCTTTGGGAAAGCAGGTATAATAGGCCTGTGCATCGCGCATGAGCTGCTGGCGCGCGACCTGTCGGTCGCTCTGGTGGAGCGGCAGGTGCCCTGCGCGGGCGCTACCGGTGCAGGCGCGGCCATCCCACGCCGAGTGAGGTTTCATTGCTGCTGCCCTGGTGCATCTCGCTGGATGCGCCCGCCCCGCACGGCCCAGTGAGTCATAAGCGCTCATATTGGCCGCCCGCGCCGCGCAGGGCAAGGCTACCTGTGGCAGGTGCACCGCGACCCTGTGGCCAGCCCGGGCTGGCCGCTGGCGGCCTGGAGCAAGCAGCTCTGGGCGCGCTGGCTCGACGGGTCCGCCGAGGTGGATGGCCCCCTTTCGGGCCCCCCTCTTACGGAGGGCTGAGACAGCTGGCCCCCGCTGGGCACCAATGTGTGAGACTCCCGAGGCCCCTGGACAGCCATGATGGGACCTGCATAGAGGACATGAACCCCCGTATTGGGCAGGCAGACTATGCCGTGGGGTTAGATTAATCCCATACGTCATCAGCCGTTCGGCATGCATTCTGCAAAGCCACCATGCAGCACCGCAGTGCACATTCTCGCGCATGTCCCCGTGATCACCCAGACTTTGGCAGATAGAAGGCCGACACTCCGGCTCTGCGAGGACACTGCAGCGCCATGCTCTGCTGTGTGTTCACAGAAGGTGGTAACAGACATGCAGGTACTGACAGAAAGGGTTTGTACACCTGCCGCAGGCCCTGGCGGCGCCGGGCGAGCTCGGGTACGAGCCGCTCGGCAGCCTGCTGCTGGGCGGTGCCGGCGACGCGCCGCGCCTGCGCGCGCGCGCCGCGGGCCTGGCGGCCGCGGGCCTGCCGTGCCGGCTGCTGGAGGCCGGCGCGCTGGCGGGCCGCGAGCCGGCGCTGGCGGCCGCGGCCGCGGCCGGCGCGGTCGGCCTGCTGGTCAGCTCCGATACGCAGCTGGTGCGGCGCGCCTGCAAAAGCTCATGGCCAGGATTGGGACAAGGGTTGGTACCCCAGCTGGTGCGGCGCCAAGTGGCTGCCCCAAACTTGGGTAGCCAGGTGTCCTCCTGGCCGTCCATGTGAACGGGGTGCGTGCCATGGCCGCGAGCGTTGTGCGGACTGGCGCATTGTCACCATGTGCAGCGCGCCCTGCGCACACCAGAGGTGAACATCCGAGCGGCCTGCCTGGCGCCCATGCAAGGGCGCGGCCTGCGCAGGACGGGCGGCGCGCGGCGGCGGTGCTGCTGGCGCGCTGCGCCGAGCGCGGTGGCCCGCGCGGGCGCTTCCACGCGCTGCTGCACGAGGGCGCGGAGCGGCTCACCGCGCGCGACGGGCGCGTGGCGGGCGTCGTGACGGCTACGCGCACGTGCGCACACGCGCGCGCTCCGGATGACTGCGGTGCTCCCCACAAGTCGCGGGCGCAAGGAAGAGCCGCGCCTTTGCGAGTCCAGCCCAAGCACGTTGCTAAACGAGATCACTTATGAACGTGAGGTCCTCGTGCAGCCCTGCAGCGTCTGAACAGCCGCACCAGGGGCCTGAGGCGCCTGGATGCCTGTCTGCAGCTCATGCGGCAGCCTGGGCGCCCCCCCATCCGCGCGGCGCGGCCGCCCAGGGTCACGGCGAGGCGCGCGGTGGTGCTGGCAGCCGGCGCGTGGACGGGCCGCCTGGTCGCGGCGTCGGGGCTGGCGTCGGGGCAGGGCTCTGACCCTACCCTAGCCGCGCGCCCGGGCTCCCCCGCGGCAGCCTGGGCGGACGCCTTCCAGCCGCGTCGGGGGCACCTGCTGGAGCTGGCGCGCCCTGCGGGCATGGCGCCGCTGACGTGCGGGCTCATGGAGGCCGCGTACGCAAAGGCGCGCGCGCGCTCTCAGGAGCTCAGGCACCATGCAGCCCACTCATCCACGAGAGTCCCAATGCGCCGCATGTCCCTGGCACGCGCCGGGTAGGAGTTGCAGCCCCGCTTGCTGAGAAACAGCGACCAAGCTGCAGTGCTTGCAGTAAACAACATAGCAAACGGACGTAGGGACCATTCGCTGACTGCCCTGCAGCGCGCGTGGCCACACAGCACGCAACTGACTGTGCGCTGCGACACGCGCAGCACTACGTCGCTGCGCTGACGTCTGCAGCCGTCGCGCCGGCGGCCGCTCCGGGCAGCCGGCTCTCAGCGGCCGGCGGCGGCTCTTCCGCACCCGCCGCCTCTCGTCCTGCAAGGGAGGCAGCCGCGCGCCCGCGCGCGCCTCAGCAGCCTGCCGCCGCGGCGCGCGGTCATAAGATGAGCCCCGCCGCGGACGTCAGCTTCACGGCGACGCGCGGCGCCGGCGGCGGCCTGCTGCTGGGCAGCAGCCGCGAGGACGCGGGCTTTGACGCGGCGCCCTGCGCGCGCGTCGCGGCGGCCATCCTGGCGCGCGGCGCGGCCTTTCTGCCGCAGGCGCGCGCGCCCTAGCCCTGTCGCAGCGGGCTCTGCTAGCCCGCGGGCCGGGTGCCAGCTGCTTGGGCGATCACCCCGGGCGCACGTGCAAGTTGACAGTTCTACCCAATCTCGCTGTGATGCATGCGCTGCTTGGCACCCGGCTCCTTACAGTGCATTTTGCCGCGCAGCTCGCAGACGTGGCGGTGGGCGATCTGACCAACGTGCGGGTGGGCCTGCGGCCCTACTGCACCGCCGCGGCCGGCGGCCCGGGCCTGCCCGCGGTCGGCCCTGTGCCGGGCGCGCCGGGCTTGCTGGTTGCCGCGGGTGCGCCGGCCTCTGGCTCCGGGGACTTCAGACGGTGCTTGCATATTCATGGCCGAATCAGACCTGCTCGCGGGCAGCTTCTGCAGCGCCGGGCGCGCTGCAAGCCAGATTCAGCGCTCCGAACTGGAACAACGGTCGCAGCCTTCCTTAACACCGCAGGGCATGCTGTGTTTGGCTGCGCCCTGTCCTTGCTGCCAGGCATGGGCGGGCAGTTCGCCTACGCCTCGGGGCCGGCCCTGTTCCTCGCTGACGCGGCGCGTCGGCGCGGCAGGGCACGAGGGATCGGGACTGACCCTGGGCCCGGCGACCGCGGCGCTGATTGGGGCGTATGTGACCGGGCGCGCCGCCGAGCTGCCCGCATGGGCGCCCGCGCTGCTGCCGCGCCTGTCACTGGGCTGAGGCCGAGCGGGCGTGGGTGCGGTGTGCTCCAACCCTGGCTCAGCAAACAGTCTGCATGCTTGGCTGGGGTACTTAGCAGGGATCAGCATGCTGTGAAGGCCCGGTGCTGTTGCGCTGCCGTGGTGGCCATGGCCCTGCCTGTGAGGCAGCGTAAGTCGCTGCTGGCCCTGCACCCCTGCTGTGCGCTGCTGCCAGCGGTGCTCAGCCCTTGGCGCCTCGCATGTGCGTGTGAGCTAGTTTGGCACCTTCACAGGCGCTTGTTGTACCTTCTGCAATACCTGGGAATACTGTGTGTGTTTTGCCCGATCGTCCTCCAGCATGCCCGACCGTCCTCCCTCACATGTTGATGCATCGCGTAAGCTTACGGGCTCGCAATTGCAGCCAGCGCCCTGCACGACGCTGCCGGGGCCCTGCTGCCCCTCGCTGCTGCGCCTGCCGCATGCCTGCGACAGAGCTGCTGTGCCCGGGCTCGCACATTCACCGCGCGTGGCCGCTTGTTCGCCTCTCCCTTGGCCGCCGGCGCCTCAGTCCTGCTTGATGCCGCTGCGCGCCGATATCAGCAGCGGGGCGGCCGCGCCGCGCTTTCCTGCCCCAGCCTCGCGCAGAGGCCGATCCTCTGCTGCAGGCGCGGCCTTGACCGGCAGGCTCCGTGGCCCCGGGCCCTCGGCTGCCGTGCTGCGGGGGTCGTGGCTGCTGGGCCACTCATCGGCCGCCATTCCCCACAGGCAGAATGCAGGCAGCCAGGATGGCCAGACGCGCGCCAACGAGGATCCGGAGCTGGGGTTTGAGTCAGGGTCAGAGGTGACGTCGGCGGGCGGCGGCGCAAGCACGCGGCGCGTGGCCGTTTCCACGGCGCGCCGCAGCGCCCAGTGCGCCAGCACGAAGCCCGGCGCCGCCAGCAGCTCCAGCCAGAGCGGGTAGAAGCGCGCGCTCACGGCTGCCAGGCTGCGCGCGGCGCCCGGCTGCTTGCCTTGCGTGTACCTCTGCCCCGGTGCTTCAGCGCAAGGCCTGAGAGCCTCAGGGGTGGTCCGCTCTGGAGTTTTCCATGCCCTTGCTGAAGCGTGGCGCCTGAGGTGCAACCCTCGGGCCTAGGGCTGCGGCGCCAGGTGGTCGTGGCGGCCGGCGCCGCAAGAAGCGGGCCGGCCGGGCGCGCGGCCTGCGAGGCAGGACCTGCTGCCCACGATCAGGTTTGGCGCCCCTTTCGGGCGAGCCGATGAGGGTAGGGTAGGGTAGGACAGGGCAGGGACCTGCTGCCCACGATCAGGTTGCCGCCCCGATCGGGCGAGCCGATGAGGTAGCCGCCGCGCGCGAGCCCGCGCACGGTGTACTCGGCGACCTGGGCGCCGCACCCCGGCCAGCTTCTGGTGCACCAGGCTGCGCAGCGACTGGCGTCATGGAGCCGCTGCAGATGACCTCTGCGGCCCGTCTGGCGCAAGCTGGCACCCTGCAAGCATGCATGTGTATGCGCCCCTGCGTGGTGCCAGCGCAAAGGCCCCGACGCGCGGCGCGCCTGGGCGGCCGTCATCATGTTCGGCACGAAGGAGGCTTTAAGCGCCTTGACCTTCTCGGTCTGGCCCCGGTGCAGGAGGCTCAGTAGTATAAAGGAGAACAATAGAGGCCGTGCATGCAATAAAGCAGGGGCAGCCCGCAGGGGCGAGGCAGGCGAAAGGCAGCAGGCTGTGCAGCTGCCGCAGCTTGGCATATTCGGCGGGCGGGCGGGGCGCCGCACCGCGGCCGCCTGCGCCTTGCGGATCATGGGCGTGTCCACAAACCCTGGGCAGGCCATGTGCAGGGTCACGCCCGAGCCCAGCAGCTGCCGGCGCGCATGCGGCGCATCAGGACAGCCGAAACGTGCATGGGCGCGGGCAAGCCGCAGGCGCAGGAAAGGGCGTGTACTCAGGTAAAAAGATATGTGCCTGTTTCCTGTCGCAGCCGGCCTCCGCGCGCTTAGACTAGTTCGTGAACATTAGCTGGGCATGTGCATCGACACCAAGCTCCGGCCTGAGCCAGGCACTACAGGACAATGTGCGCAGGGCTGGGGGTATGCACGGCCGTGCTGACGGCGCGCCTCGAGCCGCAGCGAGTCCATGAAGCCGCGGACGGCAAACTTGGATGCGCAGTACGCAGAGATGCCCGCCGCGCCTGCCGCCGCACGGCGCCGTCACTGTTTTGGGGGCACTGTGTTGGAGGATGGCTGGCTGGATGCAGTGCCTAAGCGCAGACTGCACCGTTTGTTTGCTCCAACCATGGCTACCGCACGCCTGGGCATGAACACAGACTCCAGCGCACAGAGCTGCAGCTGCAGGGCTGACGCCAGCGCCAACGGCGCAAAGGGTTCTTCTCCTTTCAATGCAAGGCTGATAGAAGTGTCTGGTTGTACTAAGAGCACTGGCTCTGCCCTGGTGACCAGGGGCGCGCCCATGAAGCCGCCGGTGGAGTTGATGACGAGCACGCGCCCGGCGCGCCGCGCGGCCATGGCCGGCACGCCCGCCTTGAGCGTGTGCACCACGCCCAGGTAGTTGACGGCGCACACGGCCGCCCACTGCCCCACGTCCGCCTCCAGGAACAGGCCTGCGGACACCGCACGTCGACGCGTGGGCGGTGAGGGCATGCACATCGCTAGGACGAGTGACTGGACGAGGTGGCAAGCACGCCTGCCAACAGACGGACCTCAGCCTATCTGACCAGGCTGGCAGGCCCGGAGTAAGACAGACAAGTCATTGCATGACCTGGCAGGACGAGCCACATGCATCGCCTCAGCAGCGCCAGGTATGTGCGCGCCCCTCAGGCGCCACAGATGCAGAGCCAACCTGTGGTGAGGCCCAATAGTAGCTGTTTAAATGCGCAGCTGTGGACTGCCTGGGTGGCACCGCTGTATGCTAGGCTGCAGTCTGAGAGCAAGTGTGTCAGCAGACTCGGCGCCCGCGGCGTTTGAGAGGCAACGCTCTGGCGCTGTGCTGTGCAGAGCGTGTGGCGCGCCTGCCCGCTAGCACCAGTGAGCATTCCCACAGGCATTGCCTCTGCACGAGGGAGCGCACCGCAGGGCCCCACGCCCGCGTTCGCGACCAGCACGTCAACGTGGCGGCCCTGCTGGCGCTCCGCATCCTCCAATGCCTGCTTCACCTGCGCGCTGTGTCAGAGCTCACGTCAGGTTGCGGCGCCAGCCTTCAGCGGCCATGAGGCGGCCCTGCCAGTGGGCGTGCTGCTGGGCACCAGATCCAGGAACGTGGCCCTGCACGCCGGCAAAGGCCATGCCTGCTGGAAGTCTGTGACGTCTGCACGGCAGCTGACCAGCCGGCCCTGGGCGCCGGGATGCCTGCTGCGCTCCGCGCCGAGGTCTGCTAGCGCGGCCGCGCAATCACTAATGTCCAGCAGCGAGACTCCGGCCGCGCCCTGCTGCAGGAACTGGCGGGCCAGCTCCAGGCCGATGCCGGAGCCGCCCCCAGTGATGGCGACGTGCGCGTCCTCGAACGCGCAGTGGCGATCACGCAAGCACATGGCGACCGTCGGAATGAGACCGGCTGATGTCAACCCTGAAGCGGCTGTGCAGGGGCAGCCGCAGGTGTGCCTGGATGCACAACGTCTTTCAAGGAGCAAAGACGTTCGTACGCTATTCGTATCTATTCGTATCTATTCGTTCCGAAAGGCCCTTCACAACACCCTGCACTGCCCGTTCAGGGAGGCCAAGCAGGCACCTGCACTTTGCGCAGCAGCAGCCACACGCGCTCGTACGCAAAGTACACCAGGAACTTCAGCACTGCCTCAGCGCCGCCCAGGGCAAGTGCCTGCTCGACGCGCACGCTGTCCCCGAACGCAACCAGCACGACTGCCACTGTGATGCAGGACGAGAAGAACCGCCACACGATGCCCTTCACCGCGCTCTGCACCAGCGTGTCCTGCCGCCAGGGCGTATGCTCAAAGTTGGCACTCTTGCTGCCTATATCATGGGCTAGCTTGGCACTGCATTAGCAGGAGCACTGCTGCACTGCTCAAACATAGTGTGAAGCGGCTCACGTTGACAGGACTGTGTGCCAAGTAAGACACTCGAAAAAACTCCAGTGCCAATGCAAGCGCGCGAGAGGGCCCGAGCACCGCTGGGGCGTCAATCTCCCGCTGCAGGCTGACCTTGATTTCGACCGTTGCGCCATCAGCAAAGCCCCTCTGCGCCGCGCGAGTATGTCGTCGCCATGCCCACTCACATGTGGGACTATTGCAGCGAGCCAGTGCACGCTCACACCTTGTAACCTGTATCATACGCGGCCTGCGCCTCGGCTGACCTGCGCTCTTCCGGGTAGCCCGAGCGCCGCTCGAGCGAGCTGCGCACTGTGTTGCTCGCTCGAACTCTATTGCTTGTACGGTGTGCGGTGCGTTGACGTGCAAAAGCTGGCAGCCCTCTGCGAAGCGAAAGCACACTGCAGCTGGCAAGCATTAAGGGAATGAAAACGGACTGTGTGGGCAGGGCACCAGCCTTGTCACTTTATGTGTTTTAGTTTCAACGTGCCAGCTCGACACGAGGAGAGTGCATGCGCAAGGGTCCCTGCATTCCTGTTGCTTTCATCCCTTCACTCTAGGTCCCGTGGCCGGAGCATCACGCGATGCGCGGCCAAACGGGGCGCACACAGCAGACGCACGTCCGTGTGCGACTCAGGCAGAACGCTTCCCCAACAAGACATACACGGCAAGGCAATGCTCTGGGCCTCCAGGACACTGCAGCTTCGCTAACAGGCAGGGGCCACGTGAAAGGAGAGGCCCCGCTGGCATCCTGCGCTGCACAGCCCCGACCACCAGCTATAACACAGACATTCAGGCGTCCGCAGCTAGACAAAACCCCGTCAACCCCGTCAGCGGTCAGTACAGCGTCAAACAAATGTCAAACTGCAGTGTCAGGCGTCAATCAAATCGCGCCGCCGGCGGGTCGCCGGACAGCGGGGTCAGCATATACAGGAAATCACTTCGGTCAGGTCAGATGGGTAGTCAACAACCAAGTCAGTCATGCGTCGGTCAGTCAAAGAATCAGTGAGCAGCCTACGGGCGCCAGCAATGGTCATACAGAGCCGGCTCGATGAGCGCCCGCGGTGCCGCGGGCGCCCGCGAAAAAACCGGACCAAAACCCCTCAGGTCGAGGAACGATCTCCCGGTCTATGCAATGTTCTCCCGGTCTATGCAATGCTTCCCTCGCAGCAACGATGTACACGGCGCGAACGCCCTCTCACACCTGCACAACCTCTGCCCCCTGCACCCTGCTCAGAAGCCCTGATGTTTCTCCCGCACCCATGCGCGCGAGGCAGACCGCCTGCCGCCCCGCTTCATTCACATATTAGGGATTTGCTGGCCCAGGCCCTCGCGCGGGCGCCATGCCTCCCTGTAACACGGCGCGCTGCCGCGGAGCCGTGCATTTGTGTGCAGTCAAAATCAACGTGTCAGGCGGGCGCGCTGCACGGCAGCGGCCCTGCCCTGGTCGTCTCGTCAGCGTCATCGTGGGAGCCCCAGCAGCCGTGCCCCAGGGCTGCGCAAAGGCAAGCCCTAAGCATGCGAACAGACTGCCGCTGGGCGCCCCGGTTACCCCAGTCATACGCTAGAACCTGCCCCGTAATGTTCGTCAATGCACTGGAGTCGTGCAGGTGCCGCTCAAAAGGCCCCGCGCCGGCTCCTGGGCCCTCCGGAGGTCAGGAGCCCACCCCTTGCTCCGGCCCCTGCTCCCCAGCCGCTCTGCAGTGCACCTGCGCCTCTTGCCCCGCGATTCGCGGCTCCCAGGTCGATCCGTGGGCCAGGTAAAACAGCAGCACTCCGGCTCCACGCCAACCCCGCATGAGGAGGATGGGCAGCATGAGGTCGACCAGCAGGTAGCGTTGTGGCAACGCGCCGCCAGGGCGCGGCCCCAGCTGCAGGAGCTCCAGAGGCTGCAGGCGCGCACGGCGCGTCTCACCCCATGGGCGTGCCGAAGTTGAAGCCGCCCTGCGGCATGCCCGCCGCGCCGCCCGCGTCGGGCACCTGCTGCCCGAACCGGTACGTGCCCTGCGGCGCGGCGCGCGGCTGCTGAGCGCATGCTGCTAATGCATTCGCACGCGCACAGAGGCACAGCACACCTAACTTTTCTCTCTCCTCTAACTTACCACACAGCGCGCTGAATGACGCTGCCGCGCCTCTGCCTCGCTCACACAAGCCGGGCGCCCGACCAGCCCGGGCAGCCTGGGCGCGATGCAGGACCGGCCTGCGCCCCCCCCGGCGCCCTGGCCGCACACGCTTGCACGTGCTGCGCTCAGCATTCTGCACATGCAGTGGCGGTCGCGCGCGCGCACATCGCTGCAAAGCACTCCGCGCGCGCGGCGCCGCCAGCGGCCTGTGAGGCAGGGTAGGGCATGGTAGGGTATTGCAGGGTTAGGGCGCGCCTGGTTGGCGTCCACCTGCGGCGCCAGGTTCTCCACCTCGCCGTCCTCCACGTCGAAGAAGGTCTCCAGGATGTTGACCGCCTTGTCGTAGATGTCCTCGTTCGTGTGGTTCTGCAGCTCCTCGATCTTGTCCAGGCCCTCCGCCTCGTCCACCAGCTGCGCGTACGGGTTGGTCCCGCCCGCGCCCGCCAGCTCCTTCTCGGCCTCGCCCACCTGCGCGCGGCCGGCGCGCGCCGCGTCACAAACCCTAACCCTGATCACCTGACCCTGTCACGACCTCACAGCAACCCTACACCATGCGCCCTGCCGCCCCACAGAGGGACGCCGCGTGACAAGCTGCGCATGCTGGGTGCACTCTGAACCGCCGGGCGGCCTGTCTGGATGCACCATGTCGGGCACTAGGCAGCAGCCGCGCCGCCCTGCCACCCGACTGAGACCGACCCAGGGGCAGCCGCTGCCTCTGGGCGGCCGCCGGAAGCACCCAGCGCGGGTGCGCGCTCGCCGCGCTCGCACGCCACGCCCGGCAGCCGTCCCGCGGTGCACCCAGCGCCCCGCTGATATATGGATGCACGCGCGCAGGCGGCACCTTGAGGATGTTCTCCAGGCCCTCGAGCGCGACGGTGACGATGCGCACGTCGGCGCACGTGAGCAGGTCGCACAGCGGGCGCACGCAGCCGGCGTGCACCAGGTACTTGATCTGGTCGGCGGTGCCGCCGCTGGTCGCGTTGCTGATCGCCCACGCGCTCTCCTTCTTGATGTCGAACTCGGCCGTGCTCAGCAGCTGCACGAGCGGCGGCAGGATGTGGTTGTCGATCACGGCCTGGATCTGGTCCTTGGTGCCGGCGGTGATGTTGGAGATGGTCCAGCAGGCCTCCTTCTTGATGCTCTTCTTGTGGCTGGTCTGCAGCAGGTTGAGCAGGCACGGCAGCGCGCCGCAGTTGATGATCACCTGCGTCTGCGCACGCGGCCGCCCGGGGCGGCGCCGCGCGTCAGGGTTTGGGGTTCTGGCTAAGCTCAGGGCCACATTGATGGGCACTCCACAACGCGCCGCTGGTCCAGCAGATGCTTCCCTTAGTCCTGCTGCCATAGGCGGTCGATCACGCCAAAAGGGTGCAGCTCTTCTGCAATCGGCAGCAGGGGGACAGCAAACAGGCTGGCCTACTTAAGATGTGGACTACTTGAGATGTGGTCGGGTGCGTAGCACGGTGTTGAAGACTTGGGGCGGACCTGCAGGTCGTCGCCGGTGACGATGTTGCCGACAGTGCGCAGCGCCGGCACGAGCACCGAGGCCGACTGGTGCCTGCGCGCCCGCGGCAAGACGCTCAGCTACCCTGCCGCATGCGCTCGCCCCCACGCGCCGCGTCCTCAATGCCAGGCAGCATCGCCGCTCGGACCTCACGTGTCCTCACACGCACACTGACGCGTCAGCCGCACTCCTCGCAGCAGGCGCCCCGCCCGACCCTGGCAGCAGGACCAGTTGTCTGCGGCAGCCGCCCCTGACCCTGACCCTTACCCCGGCCGCGCGGCGCATGGCCGCGCACAGCAGCCACTCGTCCAGGCGGGAGCACACGCCGGCCTGAATGACCTCCTGCATCTTGTCACGGGTGCCGCCGGACAAGTAGGACCGCCCCTGACCCTACCCCTAGCCCCAGCCGCGCAGCGCAGGGCCGCGCACAGCAGCAGCTCGACCAGGCGGCGGCACACGCCGGCCTGGATGACCTCCTGGATCTTGTCGTTGGTGCCGTCGGACAGGTACGACAGCGCCCAGCACGCGTCGGTCAGCACCTCCTCGTCGTTGGAGTGGATCAGCTTGGCCAGCGTCGGCAGCGCCAGCTTGGTCTGCGATCGCGCATGCGCGGCGCTCGGCGCTCCCCTGGCGGTGCCGCGCTGCCCACTGCAGTGGCACACCTAAGCTTGTGCTACATGGCTAGATGGAGCCAGTAGAATAGTCAAGCATGACGAGCCTGCATGGGATGGGTGACCGTGGGGGCCGCTCGCTGGCAAACCAGGCCAGTGGCCAAGCCCGGGGCGCAAGCGCGTAGCCGCAAGCGCGAGAGCACCTGTGACCACAGCAGGGCGAGGCTGGGGGGACCGGCACGCCCTAGCGCACACACCTAAGATACAGCAGGGTCAGCACATGGCAGGCTTCAGCCGGCGCGTGGACATGCACTGCACCCATATTGAACCTCTGTCCTTGCTGTCTGCAAACAGAATCCTATATCGCTATCGTCTACTACAGGACCACGCATTATTCGCGTCTACACAGACGGCTGCACCTGCGCTGCGGATGGCGGCAGCAGGGCAGGAACACACGTACAGCGCAAGGCGCCTGTCTCTCGCCGGCCCGATGCTGCGCAGGACAGCGTGCCTGCCGGCTTGCCGAGGTAACGGCCAAGGCTAATGGCGCACTGCAGGCAGGGCAGCAGCCTCGAGCTCGCGCCCCACTCTTAGAGAGCGCACCTCCTCCTGGTCACTCTGCCTATGTGCCTGTTGGGTACAGGCGACAGCCACGTCCACAGCCGTCTACAAGCAAGCGAGGCAGTGTGTGCGGGCATGGCCCGCTCGGCGGCAGGCAGCGTGCCTGCTCAAAGGGCGGCTGCGGCTTGCCGCGGCAGAAGTTGGACAGCGTCCAGGTCGCGTTGCGCAGCATGGAGATCTTGGAGTCGTCCTTGAGCTGGCTGAGCAGCGGCACCAGCGCGTTGCTCTCCAGCACCAGGTCGCGGCACTTTGGGGAGTCGCCCGCAATGTTGCCCAGCGCCCACACCGCCTGCAGCCGGGCAGCGTCTCACACCAACGTTGCTGGCACACCAAAAGACTAGGGCCAGAGGCCCAGCAGGAGCAGGACCACAGCGTCGGTTTGGTGGCTGACCTGCTCCCTGACATCGTCGCTGGGCGAGGCCAGCAGCTGTACAAAGATGGGCACGGCCCCGTTGTCGATCACCACCCGCGTGTGCTCGGAGGTGCCGGACGCCACGTTCGTGAGCGCCCAGGCCGCCTCAAACTGGCCCGAGCCACACCCGTCAGCTCTGGCTGCAGCCGGCGAGGGGGCCCGTGCCAGGGCCGGGCAGCGGGGCGGACCTGCAGCTGCGGCACGTCCTGGCGCTGCAGGAACTGCACAAACCGAGGGATGACCCCCTGGCCAATCACCTCCTCGATGGGTGGATTCCGCTCTGCGCGCCCGCAGCACGGTCAGCCAGGCGCCGCGGCAGCGCCCGCGCCCTGGCCGCGCAGCACCCAGGCGCAGCGTGTATGCGCGAGCCGCACGCACCGATGGAGAGCAGCTTGCGGAACTGCGTGGTCGCCTCGAGCTGCTGCTGCGGGTCCTCGGACCACACGCCGCGCACCATCCCTGGCAGGCTCTCCAGCTGCGCGCGCCGGGGCGCCGCGGGTGAGGCGCGGATCAGGCGGCCGCAAACGCGCGCTGCGGGCCCCCGCCGCGGCGGGCCGCACCTTTTGCTGCACGGCCACCCCGCTGCGGTTGGAGTCCTCCATCGCAAACCCCTCCGGCACCTGCACCAGGCGCTTCTTCTGCAGGTTCTCATCGCGCTTGTTCTTGCGCAGCTCGATGAGGTTGTCCTCGCGCTTGCGGCGGCCCTCCTCAGCCGACACGCCCTTCTTGAAGCCCTTGCGGCGCAGCTCGGCGCTGCTCATGGTGGGTCCGTCTCTGTGCTGACACTGGCTGCTCTCTGCGCCTTTGAGCCTCGGAGCAAGCCTAGGGCAGCCTTCCGATTCGGCTGGTCCTTTTTAAATGAACAAGGAATTGTGTCATGTCACAGAGCATGTCCTGCTCGGCCTCACTTGCAGTAAAAAGGGCATGCATGCAGAGATGGCATCAAGTGTGCCTCCTGAGCGTGCATGGCTCCCTGGCAGGCTCGCATAGCTGTAGCTTAGCATGAAGACACCCAGGCTTGGCCGAGCCTGGCAAACTTCTCCTTGCATGTGGCTGCTTGCTGAGCAGCCAGGGCATGCAAAGCACAAAATAAGCAACTCTGTCGCAGTGTTGCAGATCACCAATACCTTCCAAGCGACAAGACTGGCAGAAAGCACATCCGAAGCGTGTGTTGCCACTCGCTGTTCGGGACACAGCAGGTTCGGTTGCCTTGCATGCAAGAAAGGCACCTGCAAGCCAAGGCACACGGCTGCCAAGGTGCATGGCTGGACAGGGGCACACAACAAAACTCCAGCAGGACCTCACGATGTTCTTCCGCCACCCAGCCGGCCCGCCCTCAGCCGCCGCGCAGGAACTCTGACAGCCGCACGGGCCCGCCGCCGCCGACGCCGTCGGGCTTGGGTGCGCCGTTCGCCGGCGCGCCCCCGGACCCGCTGCTGCTGCTGTCGCTGTCGCTGCTGTCGCCGTCCTTCTGCCTCCGCTTCTTCCGCTTCCGGTCCTTGTCCTTGTCCCTGCTCTTCTTCTCTTTGGTGCTCCTCTTGCGCCTTTTTTTGTCGGCCTTGTCCGCCTTTCGCTTCTTGACCTTGCCCTCTGTGACCTGCGGGCGCAAACATCAGGGCTCTCTTCTGCTGAGATTAGTGCAAGCCTGCAAGGCAGGTAAGTACTTGCACAGACGCCCAGCCTGGTTTGTCAGTTTGCCAGCGCCTGCACGATCGCGCGGCACACCCACAGGCAGAATTGCTTTGCTGCACCCACTGCCGGTTACGACAACCTTGGCTGCGTGGTGACCATGCACAGGCTGTCAAGGTCATGTGCAGCCTTGGGCAGTGATATATGTCTGCCAGGGCCCTGCTGAGACGCCCTACAGTTAATACCTGCTCCCCTGACACTTCAGGCAAGGAGTGGTGTTGCGCGCAAGTGAGACCGCTAGCCAGAGGCCAAGCTGCGCGCTGAGGCATGGCACAGACATGCAAGGCCGTCGCTGCGCTCCTCTGCACCGAATACCCAGTGCCGGCAGCGGGCTGCAGCGCCTTGCGCAGGTGCAGGTCGTGGACGCCTGGTCCCAGCTACTGAAATACGCACGCCAGCCTGCCTGAAGCCCCACCTCCCACATCCCGACAAGCAGCACTCCGTCTGCACCAGCCGCTGGGGCAGCGAGGCCGCACCGCCTCGCGCAGGTGCGCGTGATTGGTCCCCTTGGCGAGCTTGGCCGCACGGTCAGCGTCCAGCTGCGCGCGGTACTCCCGCATCGCGCGCTCCTCGTCCGCGCCGGCCGCCGCCTCGCGCGCCGCGTCGTCCTTCTGCTTCTTCTTCCAGTCCTCCCAGGACATGCGCTCGGTCGTCAGCGCCGCGATGCGCGCCGCGTGCCACTCCGGCGTGTGGAAGCTGGCGTCGACGGTGCCGTCGCCGAGGCCCGGATCCACAGCGCCGTCCTCGGTGCCGCCGACGTGCCGCGCGCGCTGCATTGACTTGTGCATAGCATTCTTGCCCATGGCGGACCAGCGTTTTGAGAGTTCTCGCAGGCGAGCTCAGCCGGTCGGCTTCCCTGCGCAAATGGAACACGTGGTCAATGGTCTGCGAAACAGCACAGCGCTGGCGCGTCTGCACACTCACGTCCACCAGGGGCGCACGTGCGCAGGCTGCCGTTGTGCTGGGGATCACGAGCGGCCTGGCGGCCTGCTCTAGCTTGTCACGCCGCCAGCCCGGTGCCTGCTATGCCATCAGGTTGCTTTCCAGGCTGTGTGCAGAAGCAGTTGCGTGTCACACGTGAGTGACCAGGAAGACCAAACGCGCAGCTGGTTTCTGTGCGGGTCCAGTACACCGCTGGCTCGGGGCGTGGCAGTGCAATGGCAAGGAAGCAGCTCCAAAAGGCCTACAGAGCACAAGACTTTTCGTCTGGTCTATGCCTCCTGTTCAAAGAGAACTATGGAGTGCAGTGCCTGCCTTCTTAAGCGTAGGGAGCACTCCCGGAGCAGGCCCAGGGCTCCAGCAGGGCTCTGAGCGCTGGTGGCTTTCGGTGATGAGTTTGAAGCGCGGTGAGTCCACGGCCGCGCATAGTGACAGATGACTTCTGCCTAGTTCTGCACAGCACAGAACCGACGTAGCTCTGTCGCGCGCACAAGGCGCAAGCAGAGCTTTAGAGGCCCCAGCGTTGGATGGGCCAGGCGTTGGGCTATGGCTAGCAAGGCTTGTGTGAACCGGCTGCAGAAGGAGTACAGAGCGCTGCTCAAGGCGCGTCGCTACCTCCCTGCTCTGCGCTTGCTCTCCGACTTGCTCCTTGTAGCGCAGTGCTAGCGCAGGCTGTGACGTGGCTGGAAGCCTTGGTGACGTGTGCTGTGTCGCGCCAGCGTAGCTCGCACCGTGGCGAGGCCTGAGCGCTGTGTGTGCGGCAGGACCCGGCAGTGACGGGCATCGTCGCGCACCCGCTCCCCTCCAACCTCCTCGAGTGGCATTTCGTGCTGGAGGGCGGCAAGGGCACGGAGTACGAGGGCGGCGTGTACCATGGCGTGATGATCTTCCCCTCCACGTACCCCTACCGGCCGCCCTCGCTGCAGATGCTCACTCCCAGCGGGCGCTTCGCCGTAGGACAGAAGATCTGCCTGTCCAACACAGACTTCCACGCGGAGACCTGGTGCGCACGCAGGCAGCAGCGCCCGCCTGTCCGGCAACACTTTTTGAAACCACGCCAGCGCTGTGGTGTCTGTGTGTCTGGCACCAGCGCGCGCTCGCCAGTGCGTGGAGCCTCAGCTATACGTGTATTTGGCTTTGTCTGCTCGACGAAGAAAGTGCCTGGTCGAGGCGGGCACTGTTTCCCCAGCGCAAGTGGTGCTGGTTAAAGACTAGCGACAAGCACAAATACACTGGGGAGCTTGCCGCTGATGCAAAAAGCCTTGACATGTTCACTTTGCCGTGGCCGAGATCATGGACTTGACTGCGCAGCCTGGGCTTGCAGGAACCCTGCGTGGGGCGCGGGCACCATCCTGGTCGGGCTGCTGTCATTCATGGGCGAGACCGCGCACACCACCGGCAGCGTGTCCTCGTCCAGGGCGGAGAAGCGCCGGCTGGCCGCGGCCTCGCTGGACTACAACATGCGCAGGCGCGCAGCCGCGCCCCTCCCTGCACCCACCGCAAGTGCCTGAGCAGCCCCAGTCCGCGGGTGCGTGCTGCGGCGCCCAGATACCGCCCTGACTGTGAGGAGGTGCCGGAGCTGGAGCAGCCCTGCGTGCGCCTGCGCCGGGGTTCACCAGCGCGCTCAGCGCAGGCTGCACTCAGGTTGCCTGGCCAGCTGGTGTGCATGTGGGCCAGCCCGCACCCCGGCCTTGTTCAGGCGCCGTCCGGGCAACCCGAGCGCGCTTTTAAGCGCGCGTGGGTGGCCTGCCGCAGCGCGCGCTTCAGGCGGCTGTTCCCGGAGTACTGTGAGGAGCACGCGCGCCGGGTCGCTGTGAAGTCGCAGGCGCGCTCCGCTGCGCTGCAAGGTCCCGAGCGTTTCGCAGCGCGTTGCAGTGCCCGAGCACTGCCGCGGGTGCAGCTGGCAGCATTAACTGTTGTCCGGGGTCCTGTGTAAGGCCCAGATGCTGGGCAAATTGCTGGTGTTGTGCTGGTTGCATAGGATCTGGTGCGTGCTTGTGACAGAGGGAGCGCATATCGCCTGACTTGACATCAGGGACAGGAAGAAGGCACTTGCCTAGACCCTTTGCTGGGTCCGTGAGAACCCCAGTGCAGCTCCTGGGCTGTTTGTATATAAAAGCAGGTGCACTGCACTCTGCTGTCCTGCTGTTTGTGTTGCTGACAAGCTGCAGCATGCAGGTCGCCTGCGGCGCGCCGTCGCAGGCGCCCGCGGTACCTGCAGGCGCGGGCGTCGCAGCAGCAGGCGCACCCGCGAGAGTCGAGAGCACTTGGGTGGCGACGCTGACGTCTCTGGGCATGGCACTGCTGCTGCTGGGCATTATCCTTGTGCCGCTGCTCTGCTAGCGCGTGTGCCTCTTACACAGCCTGGCACCGTGCAAACCGGCTGTTCTGGCGGGATTAGGCTGGGGCGGGGAACGGTAGGCGGTAAACAGTAGGTGAGGCGCTGCCAACAGCGCTGCTGTTGCCTCTGTGCCAGCGGGTGCGCAGCTTGCTGTGCTAAACAGGGAGCCTGGACAGCAGGTGGATGCTTTTTTTAAGCCTGGAATGCATGACTGGGGTGTGAGTGAGTAGTAATGCCAACGGCTGTCACTTTAGGTTGCTGGCAGGTGGCTGGCGATGTCGCAGATTTGACGAGCTCAAGAGGTACTGGCACCCCTGATGTGAGAGTGGCCGAGCAGACTTGGCAGCGCGAGTGTTGCTTGGTGGTGTAGAGACCGGGCATTGTTAAGGAGGAGAGTCTGACAGGTCAGGTGGCAGACTCCTGCTGCCTGCGATCAGGCAGCACAGGTCATATATGCAAGTGGCTCTAATGCCCCCCTAAAGCTAACTGTAACACTTCCCCTAGGGTGTGGCAAAATATTTGCTTTGAATCCAGGTCCATAGCTCGGAGCAACTTGCTCCTTCAGCGCGTCAGCTACACAGGCCTCGTACCTGCGCGTTGTTTGGTGTGAGTGTCCAGGCACAGGTGCATTGCAGGCCAGCTAGGTCTCTGCAACGATGCCGGGCTTTGAGGAGGTAAACCCGCGCTGCTTCAGCGTCTTTCATGGCGTAAGCTTGCTTTCTGAGGCCAGAGTGGGGCACTGACTCGCCGACGCTGCATGCGATGTGCATGGCAGGGCTGCAGCGCCGCGCTGGCAATCTTGCGGCTCTACCCGGGGCGCACCAAGCGCCCAGTGCCGCCGCCAATGTGTGCGCCCGCACGTCCCTGGTTTCCCGCCCGATCGTACCGCAATGCATGCAACCGACACAGCACTGCCTGCAGGACCGCACAGCAGCGCCAAGAGCTCTTGGCTGCCTGGGAGAAGCTGCTGAACGAGGGTAGGCTCCTACGCCGTCCGTGCATGCGTGCAGAGCAACGCGCGGCCGTGCGTGCAGTGCACACCAATGCCGCCCCAGTCCCGCCCACGGCTGAGCACAAGCTTGCCGCAGCCGCAGCGTGAGCGCGGCATGGTCGCAAGTTGCACGCGCAAGAGCTCTTGTTCGGGTCCTTGGTCTCTGTGTGGGTATTCGGGCATGGGCCGGCAAGTGTGCTCCGTTGCTTTTCTTTCAGGTATCCTTTCTTGATAACTACAGCACTGTAGAGGTTGTAGGAGAGGGACATTTTACAAACGAGCGTTTAGCCAGGATGCAAGATGCCAGGTGCTGGTGAGCGCGCGCGCGCCTGTGCAGGATACCTGCACGCGTGCAGCCTGCCAGCGCTGGCAAGGAGGCCCCTGTCGCATCTGTGGTGTACAGTCTCAGGGGTCTTCGGGCGCTCTGTGCCGCATCCTGGCTACTGCAGGCTTTTGACTCTCAGGCGGCTTTCTTTGAAGGGCTGGGATACTTTAGTGCATTCAGTCCAGGTCCCGGGCGAGCGCTGCACGCCGCAGGCTCGCTGCTGGCAGCCGTCATCCCGGGTTGCTATCGGCAGGGGAAGTGGGAAGAGTGCTCGTTTCCATGTGTTTGCCTCATGCTGTGCACTGTCAGCGCAAGGATTCTCTGCATGAGTCGGCCTCTCGGTGTGTTGCGCTTGGGCTGGCTCGCGTCTCTGCGCCCTGATCGAGCCGGCCTCCTGTCAGTTACAGCGGTGCATGCACTATTGTGAGTACTAGATGCATCCGGCGGCGCGCGCGGACGCCCAAGGCCTCAGGCTGCCTGCTGTGCCGTACTGCGTGTGCGGTGCAGCAAGCACGCTTTGTGGCCGCTCGCCTGGCATGCAGGCTGCGGGCCGTCCAGGCAGGGGTTTGCCTCAGCGTGTGCTGGCTGTTGGTGTGGCCGGGCTGTGTGTGGCTTGGTGATGTGCTCTACTGTCTGCTCTCAGCATTCTGACGGGCCGGGCTGCACATGATTTGGTCAGGTGCTCTAACAGCTTTTATTTTTGGCACTCCAGGAGGGCAGGGGCTCTATGAGCAGAAGCGAGTCGCAGCGTGGTTGGCCCGCACGTGAAAATCAGCCGATCCTGGTAGTTGGGGCCGGCCTGCATGTGGTTTGCTAAAGTGCCCTGGTACTCCTCCAGCACTCAGACGGCGAGAAGCGGGTCAGCGACATGGCTGGGCTGCGTGTGATCAAGAAGTGGTGGTGGCAATGGACCGGCCTGGTACTGACCAAGTTAGGCGCCCTATTATTTTTCCTCAGCGTGTAGGCAGGCCTGGCATCAGGTCCGCAACCTGGCTCGGCTGCGCATAATGATGCGCCAGTCTCATGCGTGCTCAGACAGGCAAACTGCATGTGTGCAGTTGTTTACCAGCGCGTGGCTCATGTAGAGTGTCGAGTCTTGTGCTCTACAGTGTACATACCTGTGAGGCGAGTGGATTGTCAGGCTGCCGTATTGCTGAGCGCTGGTCTCAGCAAAGCACATGGATGTTATCTCTGGCAGGACCTTACTAGGCGTGTAAACGACCGTAATCCTCCTGACGTTTTTGCCATGTTTCCAGGCAGCTCCTGTTCTCGAACCGTGACCATGTGTGTGCATGCAACATGCAATGCACAGGGCATTGAATGTCAACATGCAGGGTGAACCCGCAGGTGCCTCTGACAACTTTGGCAGGAAACGCAGAGCGCTTGCCGTGCACGCAGGCTTCTTGCAACATGTCTGTCGCGTGGCTAAGCGCTGCTACAGCACAGCGCTACAAGAGCACCGCCTCCTTCCACAATGCCCCTGCTTAACCAGACTCATAGTATGACGGCAGTGAGAGTTATCTATGAGATTTATCTATAACACAGTACCACTGCTAGTAAAAAGTACGACGTATGCCATAGCGCCCTGCAGGTACCACGACGCTCGCGGCTCGAGATATCAGTCCTCTGCACAGCACTGCCTTGTGATCACAAGGCATCTCATGAGGATGCATGGAAGCTCCTAAGGGTTTGCTGCAATTGCACCCCAGCCTTCATGAGTGCAGTGTCGGAATGCGCGCATAGACTCAACGTCCTCGATATCTGGTATTTGATGACTGAACAGCCCCCGCGTGCACACGGGACTGTCAGCGCAGAGGACAGCCTGTACATCTCGCAGGTTGTGCTGTTTCAGCTTTCCGCAGGCTGTCAGTCCTGTCTGCCTCATCAGGCAGCACTGAGCCTTTTGCTGGGTGCAGGGCTGCGAGAAGTACCACGAGAGGCTTGAGGTGCGCGCCGCCTGTTTTGTTTTCAGTGGGATTGAGGCACACGCACCGCGGCCACCTGCACCTCCTAGACAATATGCATGAGCAACCTGTGGCGCAGGAGTGCCTGGCGGAGAACAACAGGGACTGGCGCGCCTGCCAGCGCGGTGCGGAGCCACTTTGCCTGGGAGTCATTGAGAGGAGTGCAGCTGTAACTCCCTTTGCTCCTCCCCTGCCTTGCCCCTCTATAATCTCTCGGCACACGGCTGCTTGGCTGAGACATCTTTGCGCGTGCACAGAGGTGCACGCGTGGCGCGACTGCTTCGCGCGGCAGCCGCAGGACGCAGCCCCGGCAGGGCAGTAGCGCTGCGTGGATGCCGGGCGAGCTCTCGGTGCCGGTGCTGTACCGCAAAATCCTGCGCGCCGCCAAGCTCTTCCCGTCCATCAAGCGCAACGCCATCATCGCCGACATCAAGCTCGAGTTCCGCGAGGGCCAGGTGCATCCCTGACTTTCAACGGCACCACCGGGTCCACACTCCCTTGTGAACGCACTTCACAGTTTAGCCAGCCCCACCTTGACAGCAAGCTCCGTTGCAGGCGGTGCGGGACCCGGCAGAGGTGGAGCGGCGGCGGTCGCTGGCGTGGCAGAGCCTGGGGCAGCTGGAGGACTACGCGGGGCTGGCGCGCTCCACCTCCAAGGACCTGGACATCTTCCTGAAGGGGCCCGCCGTGGGCGGCTCGTAGCCTGCCGGGTACCAACGCATGTCACCCTATCTGGCTCTGTACGCGCCAGTAGCAGCAGCGAGGTCTTTTGTTTTTGCATGTGGCTGTGAGTTGGCGTGTGTACAGGATACTACTTTATAGGATACTTCACTCGCGGTTTTGCAGCAGCAGACGGGAAACGTAGCGGCCGGAAGCCGACCGGTATTACTGTCTAGCCGCATTCATCAGGTCTGTTCAGCAGTGCTCGGGAGTGTTCGCCTTGCTGCAGGCTAGCAGCTGCAAGTTTGGGCCTGTGCTTTCCTTGCTTAATCTCGAGTCATCGTGGTGACGGCTTCCTAATAGAGCGTCTGCAAAAGCTAGCACGACCTTGCTGGGAGTGTGGGCACCATGCTGCGCCGGCCGATGCTGGGCTGGCTCCATTGGCTGCTGCCGGGCGCGCGGGTGGGCACGAGCGCGGCATGCGCTCCAGCGGGCGGCGAGCCGGCCTTGCCGAGCGGCGGCTCGCGGCGCTTCCGGGTGCTGTTCTGCGGCGAGGAGTTTCCTTGGGGCTTTGAGTTCACGCGGGAGGCGCTTGAGGGCGACGCCGACATCGAGGTGCGCTCAAGCAGCTCTGCTATGAGCCTGACGAGTGGCGTTCTTGGACTGTGTGCGGTGTTGTGGGTGAGACGCGAGGCGCTTGGCGCCCGCCGAGACGCAAACTGTTTTGCATGCACTGCTGAGCTTGCGTAGCAACATCTTAACATGCCAGTGTTTTACTGCTCACACGAGCTGCTTCACACGAGACAATTGGCAACTGCCATGTGTTTGTGTTGTGTCAATCCCGTGGTGGCTTACAGACAGGAGCCCAGGGTTGCTGCGGCTGCTGAGCGACCTGAGCGCGTTCGCGCGCCCGCAGGTGGTGCGCTGCCGGCGCGAGGAGGTGGCGGGCGCGCTGCCGGCGGCCGACCTGGCGGTGCCGCTCGCCGCGCGCCTGGACGCGCGCGCGCTCGCGGGCGCGCCCCGCCTGCGGCTCATCCTGCAGTACGGCGTGGGCCTGGAGGGCGTGGACGTGCCGGCGGTGCGCGCAGCGCTGGCTTCATGCCTCGGTGAACAGTCGTGTGCTGTTTGTGACTTTGTTGATGGTCGTGGTCGGTACTGACCCCTACCTGAGCTTGCAACCCATGGGCTTGCACGGTGTGGTGTTAGTGGATTTGCAGCTTGGTAGCTCCTGTTTGACAGGAGCGCGTAGGAGAAGATATACCAAGAGTCAGACTTGCAGGTGTGAGTAAATGACACCCAAGTCCTGCATCCATATTCGCCAATGTCACGCTGCTTGCGCTGCATTGGCTGATCAGCATCAGGGCCTGGCGCGCGCGGCAGGCCACCGCGCAGCGCATCTGGGTGAGCAACATTCCCAGCCAGGCCACCGGGAACGCGCTGTCATGCGCCGAGATGGCGGTCTACCTGACCCTGGCCTGCCTGCGCTCCGCCAATGCAATGGCGGCCTCCATCCGCGAACGCCGCATCGGCGTGCCGCTGGGGCGCACGCTGTTCGGCAAGAGCGTGCTCATCGTGGGCTTTGGCGGCATCGCCAAGGAGCTTGTGCCCAGGTGTGCGCATGCGGCAGCCAGAGCGCGCTGACCGAGGTGTGCGCGATGTGCAGCGCCCCCTTGCCTTGGGTGTGCGCAGCAGGCAACGTTGGTCTGTGCATAGCCGCTGGTACGCTTATGGGCTGTCTGGTCGCCAGCTTGTGTGTTTGCTCACACTGGCTCCTGTCACGTTAGCTTGGCATGGCCGCACAACGGCAGTGCAGGCAATTCTTCTAGCTTGACCTGCGGGCAAGCAGGCGCGAGCTATGCGCTGCTGTCATGCTAGGGGAGCCTGTTGCGCGCGCGCTGTCAGCTCCCGCCCGGGGGTGCCAGCCCTGATCGCAATCTGCCGCAGGCTGAAGCCGTTCGGATGCCGGCTGGCCGTGGTGCGGCGCAGCGCCTGGGGCGGCCCGGCCGATGCGGTCGCGGAGGCGCTGCTGGATGAGATGGGCGCGTGGGCCGACCTGCCGGGGCTGGCGGCCGCCGCGGATGTGCTGGTGCTGGCGTGCGTGCAGGTGCGCGACGCTGCTGCCAGTGGGGACTGACAGTGAGTCCGGCGCCAAGGCCCTGATGTGGGTGGGACCCTGCAGCTCCAGTGAGCCGTGCAGGCAGAATTGCTGCCGTTTCTGCTTGCAGCACGCATGCATGTTAGCGAGGCCCAGAGCTTGTGCTGCAGCACCGCTGCTCAGCGAGCGTGATGAGTAGCTTCACCCTGCCGAGATGCCCTGCGCCCTGTGTGCGCGCAGACGGCGGAGACGCGCGGACTGGTGGGCGCTGAGCTGCTGGCCGCCTGCAAGCCGGGCGTGATTGTCGTCAACGTCTCGCGAGGTGCAGGACACGCTTTGCTGCGTTGTATTGGAACATGACAGTTGCAATGTTAGGCGCGTGTGCGGAGGACGCTGCCAGACTGATGACATGAACAAGGGTTGTGATGTGAGCCGCAGCGACCCTGCCCGAGCAGGCGGTCTGCTGGATGAGGCCGCGGCGCGCGCGGCGCTGGACAGCGGGCGCCTGGGCGCCCTGGGCCTGGACGTGCAAGCCGGCGAGCCGGTGGACCCGGCCGGCTGGCTGGCGCGCCACCCGGCGGTAGTGCTCACGCCACACGTGGCCGGCGTGACCGAGCTGTCGTACCGCGACATGGCGGCCATGGTCGCGGCCGAGGCGCGCCGCGCGCGCGACGGGCTGCCGCCCAGCGTGGCCCTGAACCATGTGCGGCGGGGCGGGGAGGAGGGAGGCACAGCGGGAAGCTGATGATGCATAGTTCATAGCCCGCGGGGCGAGCTGTATGGGCGGAAATGCCGCTGGTCTGTCTGCGTCTCCGACGCAACTGTTGTATGCACACCGGCAGATTGTGTGCGGCTGCGGCTCGCGGCGCGACGTGCGTGATGTCCGATAGCGGGAACCAGATGTGTATGGAGAGGGCACGGGGTTGTGAGCCACGTGCGCCATGCCAGTGTGCAGTAACACGGCCATCACTGCGCCTTTTTCAGCGCCGCCTCAAAGCTCCGCAGCGTGCGCAGCACGTCTGCCCGGAACGGCGCCTCCACGAGGAAGCCGTCTGCGTCGAAGTAGCTCGCGACGCTCCGCTCCAGGCTGGCCTCCTTGCTGCGCGCGCAGGCTTGTTGTCACGCGCGCGCAGCATTGCACAACAACAAGCCTAGCAACATGCGCGCGTAGCATGTTCACCGGCAATTGTTGCCAGCATGCATGCCGCTGAGTATGCGAGCAGCTCCTACGTAGGCGTGGATGCAAGCTTACCATTCTGCTCTTCCCCTTTGCACATCAGTGCATCTGCCGCAAATGCATGGGTGTGCCGCATGCTACCAGCATGTGCTTGGGGGGTAGAAGAGGCACAAGAGACACTGAGCAGGCGTGCAAAGCAAGTATGCACTGCACCCCCGCTCACCACACCGCCACGCCGCCCTGACATAGACGCTGGGCGCGCCTGCCAGGCGCCCTGGGGTGCGCCTCCAGCTTCAGCCCGTACTGCGGCGAGAAGCGCGGCAGCTTGGACGCGACGCGCAGCGCGCCCTTGCCCCCCTGCCGCGGCAAAGCCCCTTGATGGCCCAGGGTTGCGGCGTCGAAGCCCGCGCGACAGCACCACACACAAACAAAACACCGTCCTTGCTTGGCTGGCAGTACGTGCTCTCGGCCACGCTGGCAACACCAGCTCTCTGGGGTGCGACACCAGCTACCGGGCTGGCCCCGTTGACAACCTAAGCAGCCCTCATAGAGGATGATAATATTTCTTTCAAAACATCGGGGGAGCCGGCGCGCGCCTTCCGCGGCCGCGTGAACAGGAATGCGTCGCCCTCCACGCGCGAGACAAACGCGTTGAGCGCGAGCGTGCACGCGCCGTACGCCAGGACGCAGACGAGCATCACCCACCACTGCGCCGGCCACTTCTTGGGGTAGAACTGCGCCAGCAGCGCCAGCAGGCACCTGCGCACACTCTCCACTTCAGCTGCTGCACAGTCCTCCTTGTAGGAGCATGAGGTGGCTGGTGATTGCAGGAACGCTGCGCACGTGAAGGTCCCCAGGCCAATCTTCACGTTGCTTACATAGTGGTCCTCTTCGTAGCCGCTGTCTGCCAGCACCTGCCGCGAAGCAACACGGCTTGTTGCTGCCGCCGCTGCCTGCAATCTGCACTGCAGTCTGCACTGCAGTCTGCACTGCAGTCTGCAAAGCGCTGTGCACAGTGCCAGCTAGTGCGGTGCACCATCAGCTGGCCAGCAGACCTGTACTACGTAGTCATCCAGCGCGCGCTTCAGGCTAGCCGTGTCGCCCAGGTCGACTGGTGCCGTTGCGCTGACCTTTTCCGCGTCTACAGAGTTGCCCGCGGCCGCTGCCAGGGCCGCGCCTGCCGCTGCAGGCACCCTGGCAGCAGCGCCACGCGCCATCGCGCCTGATTGCGCGGCGGCACGCCAGATCACGCGTGCTGTGAGAGGTGCGCTGCAGCAGGCAAAATGGACGGGCTTGTTTACTGATGGGGGTCCTTAGCTGCAGACTGGTAAAAGCTTGCTCTATTTACACCAGTATTCCTGCACTCATAGACCTCAGATCTGAACGGGAGCTACTAAGAGAGCTCTGACTGGGCAGTAGGCAGCAGCAAGGCAGCAGCAGGGGTTTGGTGGCCCTGATGATGCTATCATTAAGTGTTTCCGACAGCTACTGCATTCTGACATGCATGGTGAGACGTGCATGGAGTCAACATGTGCGTGATCGCCAATTTCTGCCCAGAAGGCTTGCAGGGAGTTACCATTTGCACTGCCACATGAGGGTGAGCGTCTGACGTCAAGAGCTGGGTCATCATACCCAGAGAGTCAGTAAGCTAGACTGTATAGGGCTTAAATGGTTGCAGGTACCAGCACGTTATGTTCCTTCCACACAGCAGCGGCGCCGCACCAAGTATATGGGTATGTACCCCTGTCTACATATACCTGGGAAGCTACTTGTGCGTATGTGCGGGCAAACCAACAGAGTGCAACCCAAATCAGGCCTATAATCTGCAACCCGCAGAACGTGACCCACAGCTAGGCCTGCACGGCCATCCCGGCGGTGCGCGCAGTGAACGCGCGCGAGGGCAGGGGCAGGAACGTCTTGGATCCGCTGTCAAACCTGAACTGCGCCGCCGCGTCGGCCGCAGCCACGCGCGCCGGCCCGCTGCCGGCCACCCGCACCGCGGTCTGCCCGCCAGCCTGCGCGAGCGCTGCTGCGTTACTTACAGCTGATAACACAACTGTAGCGAGACTGTGATTTATGGTGTTGCAGAGCTCCCTGCCAGCTTTGCGGCTGCGCTATGAGCGAGCTGCACGGGGTGCCCACAGGCACGCCACAGCATGGCAGCCACACCAAGCATGCTGTGCAGCGGGCTTGGTGCTGGGTGAAGGGAATGGTTGCGGGTCACATGCATTGGGCGGTTTGTCTGTGCGCCTGCATGGCGTGCGTGCGAATGTGAGTGGCACATGCTGCTGTCTGTGTACAAGTGCAGCCTGCATGCAGGAGCAGGAGGGCACCCGAGAGCACGGACATGGGCGGGCGCCTTGCAGGTGCTCGTGCGGCAGACCCCGCTGCTTCTTCACCCTTCAGTCTGCTCATGTCACCACTCCTGGGTCTGTGCTGCACCACCCGGCGACCAGTGCCTCTGCAAGCGTTGGCAGAGCAGCCGGGCAGCGCACTGCCCTACCCCTGACCGGCAGCAGCTAGGATTGGGCATAGGGCAGCGCACACCTTACACTATACCCGCACCGGCACTGCGTACAGCCCGCGGAAGCACAGCGGCCGCCCCGCCACCTGGAACAGGACCAGGAAGCTGTCGCATGCGGCCGGCCACGCGTCCAGCGCCGCCAGCACCGCGCCGCGCTGGCCCGCGCGCGCGCCGCCGGCCAGCACCACCTGCGCACAGGTCGTCAGTGTGCTTGCTGTGGTTAGGGTCGCAGCAGGTATGGGCAGGGTTGCCATGCTGCCCGCTCCGCCCGCCAGCACCACACGGGTAACTCGCCGGTGCTGGACGCACGCCGGGCCTGTGGTAGTGGCTGACAGACTGTGCAGGCAAGGCACTCTTACGACAGCGTACAAAGAGGAGCAGCGCAATGCGTACAGAGCGCGCCGGTCAGCACTCCCGCAGGTCTTCCTCAGGCTCCACCAAGTTCGCACGACTGCCACCTTCCTTGCCAGCTTTGCTTCTGTATTGCACAGCAAATGATCATGCCCTTTAGCACCATCTGTGTGGGCATGCCTGCTCCAGCGCGAAGCACATGAGGCGGCGGTTGGTCGCGCGGCGCAGCACGGGCAGCCCGGGCGACCGCTGCCCGGCGCCATGAGCCGGTGCCCTGCTCGGCCCGGCCGCGCGCCGTGGCGCGGGGCTCTGCGGCGGAGATGTTGGGGCGGATGGGCCAGCGGACGCTTGAGGCAGTGCCCGAGGCGGCTCGACGCCCTGCTGCGCCCCCAGCCGCGGCGCCGCAGCCGGCGGTGGTTGAGCAGCAACGTCAGCCTGCCCGGGCTCGCCCGGGACGCCGTCCGCCTCCTGCCCGCCTAGCGAACCTGCTAAGCTGGCGTCAGCTCCCGCTGCCGGAGCAGGCCGGCTGGCGGCTGCCTGCGCGTCCGGCGGGCGCTCCGGCGGGCTCGCGTCGCGCCGGGCCAGCTGGAAGCGCGCCGCATAGCCCGCCCCAGCCAGAGGCAGGGGCCGGGCGTGGCCCCTGAGCCCCGCGTCCGGCGCGGCCGCCTTGCGCAGCCCCGCGCTCCGTGCGCCCAGAGGGTGCCGGGGAGGGTTTCTGCCCAACCCTTTTCGCTGGCTGGCCTGCTTGCCGCTGGGCGCGTTGCGCAGCGCCGCGAGCGCCGGGTCACGCATCTGCGCGGCGTCGCGTGGCCGCCGGGCCGCCGCGGCCGCCGGCGGCATCGCGACAGGTGCGGCCCGCCCTGGACTGTTCGCGCCCCCCGCACCGCGGCGTCGAGAGAGCGCGGCCACTGCTGCACGGCGGCGCTCGGCCGCCACGGCCCCGTCCCTGCCAGTGTTCTCTCCCGGGGCATGCGCGCTTCCCTGCGCAGCAGCCGTGCTGCCTGCTGCAGCCAGGTCATGCCGCAGCGGGACTGCCACAGCATGCGCGGGCTGCGCAGCGGCGCGGGTCCATGCGGGCACGGCAGGGCTTGCAGGGCTGCCAAGAGGCCGGTGCACGCACGGCTGCGGCATCTCCCAGGCGGTGTGAGTTATCATGTGGCCCGAGCCTCTGGTCTGCAACGGGACATGCGGCCACCCCTGGGCGGCCACCCACTCTGGCTCGCCCGCTCGCCACACGGGAGCTGGGGGCCACTCTGCAGGCGGCTCGGCCGCCGCTCGGGCGCCGCGCATTGTGCCCTCACGCGCAGCAGGCAGCCAACCCAGGTTCATACCTGATCCAGGCTCCGCAGGCTGGCACACTGGCGCCGCATGCAGGGGCGCGTGCGCTGGCGGCGCCTGCGGCCGTGGAGCGCTGGCATTGGGCGACGCTCGCGGCGCCGCATGCTCGGCATGCGCCGGCGACCCTGGAAGGCCTGCACCGATCGGGGCGGGCGGTGCTGCCTGCATGGGCGGTAGGCTTAGGGTTAGGCCCAATGCGCCTGCCTCGCCTGCCAGAGCAGCGCGGGCTCCAGGCAGCATGGACGGCGCGTACGGCCGCAGCGGGCCTGCGACGGGCGTCCCTCCGGGCGCCACATGTGCGGGCGGCGCAGGCGGTCGCGCCTGGCCTGCTGCCAGGCATGCCGGCGGGGCCGGGGTCGCGGGCAGCGCATGCGGCGCGGCGCGCAGGGGCGGCGCGAGCGGCCACGCCCGGCACAGGGCCTCCTCGGCCCAGAGCTGCCCGGCGTGCGCGGCAGGCGCGCCGCCGCGGGGCTGGACTGGAGCGGAGGGTGCCGCAGTGACTGCAATCGTGCGCGCCGGCATACCCGGGGGCCGCCGCGCAGTGGGCGCAGGCTCGGGCAAGCCGTCGCCCGCGCCTGCCACCGGACGCAAACAGTGCTCATGACTGCACGCTGCTCTGTGCTTTCAGGGTATCGCTGTGCATGGCATGCGCACTCGCAGGTGACGGACCGATGAGGCCGACCCAAAAATTTACGAAAGCGGGCGCACCGTCAGCGTCATCGTGCTCGCCGCCTCGCATCGTTGCTGACGTCATGGCAGCCAGGATGACAGGCCCGCAGCTCCCGAGCGGCGCGGAGCTGGCGCCCGCCGGCGCGAGCCTGCCGCCAGGCGGCGCGGGCGCGGCCGCTGACGCGGTGGCAGCTGCGGCGGGGGGATCCTGGCCCTGCTGGGCATCCGCGCCTGCGCAGGCTCCCCGGGCGCAGGCCGTTCTGGGAGAACAGGCGCCAGGGCCCCGCGCGGCAAGCTGGAAGCTCGGCCAATTGGGGCTCGAGCACGCAGCGCCCGGCGCACGGCCCGTCTGGGCGCCGCGGTGCCAGCGCACGGGCGTGTCCATCGGCGGGCGCAGGGGGGCGCGCGACGCCGCGTCCTCGCATACGAGCTGCGCAGCGCCGGCCGCATCAGCGGCGGTGCTGCGCGGTGGCCTCACGGCCAGCGGCGCGCGCAGCGGGCTCGACGCGGCTGCGTCACCGGAGGCTAACAGTGCGAGGCCCGACGTGCCCTCTGTCGCCCGGCCAGACGGCTCCCTGGCCGTCGAGCGCCGTAGCGGGGAGGCCGCAACGGCCCGCTGCTGCGCGCATGCGGCGCTGTCCGCGCCCCAGCGCAGCGCCGCCCCGGCCAGCGATGCCTGCAGCAGGGCCGGCGCGGCCATGTCGTCCGTTGCGAGCGAGTCAAGCAGCGACGCGCGGCCGCCCCAGAGAGCGCCCAGGCCGCTTGATCGGCTCGCGTGCAGTGGTGCCTGCGAGGCGGGCGCAGCGCCCGCCGTGCGCCGCGCCTCCGCCTTGCTGGACGCCCTGAGGCGGACCTCCCGCAGTGTACGCCAGCGCCGCAGGCGCCGTTGGAGCGGCGAGGTTGCCGGCCACGGCGGCGGCGGCTGCCGGGCGCCCGCCGCCGAGGACCTGTAGGGCTCCGCGCCCTGCTGTTCACTTGCGAAGCCCTCCTGTGCGGGCGGGCGCGGCTCGCTGTGCGGGGGCGCGCTGGACGCGCGCTCGGGCGGGTCGTGCGGCGGCGTGGAGGGCACATCCGACAGGGGGCTGGCAGCTTCCGAGGGCGCTGTCATGGTCTTGCGCGCATGCGCGGGCGGACCGGGCCGCGCTGGGGTTGGCTCGGACATGTCAGGCTCGACATCTGTGCTTGCAGAGCAGGCGGCCGGGCCCAGCCCCGGCTGGCCGCATGTGTTCCGCTCGGCCAGCTCCTGCTGTGCACCCTTCTGTGAACTTCCGGCAATGGTGGGGCTGCCAGCAGGCGAGCAGGGCGAGGCGAGGCCTGCTGGAGCGACATCAGCGCTGCGCTCCGGCGCCCAGCCAGGGCGGTCAGCGGGCTGCGGCGACGGCGCCGCATGCTCACCGGCGGGCGCCGAGTGCGGCAGCCCCGCCTGTCGCAGCCCAACAAGGGTTCCCGGAAGTGTCACGGCCTGGGCGGCCGGCTGGCAAGGCGCCCGGGCACAGGCGCTGGGCGCATCCGCGCAGCTGTGCGGCCGCCCTCGAGCGCTGTCGGACGAGCGTTGCTGTGCTCGAGCGCGCGGCAGCGCTCCAAGCCCTTCCTCATTGGAGGCCGTGTGGCGTGCCCCGCAGCCAGGCCGGTCGCCGGCGAGCTGGCACTCCTCAGGCATGCTGGCAGCGTCGGCGGCCTCGCGCTCCGAGTTGCATGCGCCGGCATGTGCCCCGCCCTCATCTCGAGCGCTCGCGCCGCCTGTCAGCTCCAAGCCGGCCTGGGCAGCCACTGGGTTCTCTGCAGAAGCGCGGTGAAAGAGTGAGAGCGATGGGGGTGTACGCTGCGGGGGTTTGCCAGGCGCGCTCTCTTCAGGCTTGCATGCCGCCTGAGCGGCCGCCTGGTTCCCAGAGCTCGCATTGACGTCTGCCCTGTGCCCTTCTCCATGAGCAACTGCGCCCGCTGCAGGCTTGCTGGTCTCTCTCGCACACCCAAGTGCAGCGGCCGCTGCAAGCGCGGCTGCCGCGGCAGCCCCAGGCACCCAGCTGGCGCGCCCTCCGCTGCGCACGCCCCTGCCGCGCACGAGCGACCCTGCTTGCAGGATAGGGGCAGGGCTGCTTGCACAATGCATGTTGTCGAGGCTGCCTCACCACACGAGGCCTGCAGGGTATACAAACACGCACACATCATCTGTGCCCCATGCCCCGCATGTCACGATGCGCCGGCATGCGCAACAATGCAGAGCTGTGCACCTGCTCGTCCTGCGGCATGCACGCGCGAGCGCGCCATCAGCAGACGCGGCAGCGCCTGCTCTGGCCTGGGTGTGTTGGGAGCGCATGGTGCTAGTGCGGCCGGCTGCCAGTCCCGATGCAGCCCCTGCCGCCGTGCCTGCGCTGAGGTTCGCAGGGACGCTGGCAGACGCTCGATGCTGGTTGCCCATGGCAGGGACTTCGTGAGCCTCTTGGCCCTGGCCGGTCGCCGCGCTGCACAGCCTGCGTTTGCCACAGACGCTTTGCTGAGCAGGTGCCTGGACAGATCCGGCCGGGAGCTGCCGCAGGGGCTCCCGCCGGATCCGCGCGCCCCACGCTGCGCTGCAGCTGCAGGGGTCACGGGGCGGCGCCGTGCTGCCAGGGCCGATGCCTGCCGTGCAGCTTTCGGAGCGTGTGATGCGCCGCGAGGCAGTTGCATCCTGTGCAGCCCCAGAGCCGGCCGAGCTGAGCCCGGACTGCCCCAGCGCATCAGGGCCGTCCGCAGGCTCCAGCGCAGCGGCAATGGCCTGCTCACCCAGGCTTAAGAAAGCGGCAGAGCCGACCAGCTCGCCTGCAGGGTCGCACGACACAGGCAAGCTGCCAAGAGCGGTCGCGGGCGCGATACCCTGGGCATGCGCCGATGCGCGGCAGTCCAGAACGGTAGCGGCCCCCTGAATCAGGCAGACCCTCCTCGCTGACCAGTCCGCATCAGCGCCACATGTGCCGGCAGCCACAGGACCGCCCACAAGCCCACAGCTGAGCTTGTCCATGCAGGCTAGGGCCTCCGCCGTGCTGAGCCCTGCATGTGAATCTAGAGGCTCCGGCCCGGCAGCCGGCGGGAACAGCGCGCGCCGCACGCGCCCGGCGCGGCCGCCGCTGCCAGCCGGGCTGCGCAGGCGCGGGCTCTCGCAGGGCACCGGGCACGGCGCGGCCGTGCGGTCGCCGGGGCTGCCCAGCGGCTCCGGGCACCCGGGGCCCCAGCCGCCTGGCAAGCCGGCGCTGGTGCGGCCGGGCGCGGGCGCGGCCGCTGCCGCGGCGCCGTCGGGGTTGCGCAGCAGCGCGGGGAGCCCCGGCCCCGAGCTCTCCAGGCACAGGTCGGCGCGCGGCGCAAGCGGGGCTGAGCCGCGCAGCTCAGCAAGCACAGCGCCTCGGCCAGCAGCGCCGCTTTCCCCCAAACTGCTGCATCGCATTGGGTGCGGCGCCGCCGCGTGGGCGCTGCGGCTGTTCCACGGCTGAGCATGCCCCGAGATCCGGTCAGTGGTCGCGGCCTCCGACCCGGCGCTGCCGCGCAGCCACGGACCCTGCACGGCCGTGCCGCTGCCCTGCAGCTGACCTTGCCCTGACCAGAAAAACGCCGGTTCCAGGGCTGAGGCACTGGCCGCTCCATCTGCACGGGGGCTGGGCATGAACTCCGGCGCGGCCGCGGCGTGCGGACCCTGAGGCCGGCCTCGCGGCCCCAACTCTGGGCTTGCGCTCGGCCAGCAAGCGGGAGCGAGCGCGCTGGGGAACCGCTGCTCGTTGCTGCTGCCGCCGAGCGCGAGCCCCAAGTCCAGGGCTGGCGGGCGGCGCGGCGGCGGCGCCTGGGGCGCGGCCGCTTGCGCATCCGCGGGACCCCGCCCTGTCCGCGGCCATGGCACATGTCATGGCATAACATCATGCACACAGCTTGTCCTGGTGCGCGTGTCTATGACCACTGCCTCGCATGTCACACCTGATCCCTGTCCCACGCGGAATGACCTGTAGCAACAGGTCACGCTCCTGCAGGCGCCTGCCAGGCTCGGCGGGGGCCGACCTGCCGCGTCCGGCGCGGCAGGCGCGCTCGCGCCCGGCGGCGCGCCCGCGGCGCGCGCCGGCTGCGCCGGCCACGCCGCGCTGCCGCGCGCGTGCGCCAGGCAGTAGGCCGTGTACAGGCGGCGCAGCAGCTCCTGGACCGCGGCCGGCTCCACGGCCAGCACGGCGGCCACCAGGTCGCCGGTGCAGGCCACCTTGGCGCGCACCAGCGCGCCTGCGCGTGCCAGTAGGCAAATGTGCGTAAGTGTCGCCCCTGGCACCAAGGAAGAGAACGGAGATAAGTATTATGGCAGGCTCGGTCGAGCTCGGGCGCCACTGCAGGTTCTGCACAAGCGTGCTTGCGGCACTGCCGGAAACAAGTTGCGCATAGAGCCACATAACAGCAGCGTGCGGCAGTGCCCCACCGCACCGACCAGCTCATTGGCTGCTGATACAATCGCCAGGTGCACCCAGGTGGCTGCCTGGGTGCAGCGGTGTGCGCGCCTGCCAGGGCGAAGACCTGCTCGTCCGCGTCCAGCGAGGCGCGCTGGCTGGCCTCTGCTCGCCGGGGGCTGCCGTCAGGGCCGGCGTCCGCTCGCAGGCGCGCAAGCGCGGCCAAGAGCACCGCGGGCCGCGCGGCCTCGGCCACGCTCGGCAGCGCTGCGAGGCCGGTGAGCCGCTGCAGCCACAGGCGCAGCATGCCGCAGGTGAGCTCCACACGCCGTGCTGGGCTGCCTGCTGGCGCACTGCCGCCTGTTCCGCTGGGGGAGCTGCGGGCTCCTCCCACTTGCTGGGAGGCGCTGCGCGCAGGCGTGGCAGCGGCGCAGGCAGGCGCGCGCGGCGACGCCGGCAGTGCCATGCGAAGCGCTCTCAGGAGTGCCAGGGCTCCCCCTGGAGCGCTTGCCTGTGAAGACGCGCTGGTCTGCCTGCTGGTTCTGTCTGTGTGTCTGGGGCTTGAAAGTTGGGGGCGTTAGGTTGCAGGGTCTCCCGACTTTGCTCTTCACTTTCTCTCTGGATCTGTGATCCCTTCTTTCTGCACCGTCTGCGGTAACTCAGCAACAGGTTGTCCCGGTATGGTGCAGCTTCACGTGAAGGTACGCGTTCATATACTTTTTTTTCTGCTTGTTCATCAGCGTTTGCTTGTCTGCAGGCTGAGCGCAGCAGCTCGTGCCCCCTTGTACCCACCTCAGCCCCCTTCCTGACAACCGCTACGTGTGTTTGCACAGAGGTCTGACCAGGACCACTTCCTGCTGGAGGTGCCCGCCGCAGCTCTGGGCCGCGACGCGCTCGTCCTGGCTGTCAGCGTGAGCAACCTGCGCAACCGCTTGCTGCACGTGTGCGAGCACGGCGCGGCGCTCGCCCGGCGCGGGCCCGCGCCGGAGCCCTGCGACAGCGACGAGGAGGCGGGGACTGGCGCCGAGGCCGGGAGCGCCAGCACGGCAGCTGGCTGCACCCCAGCGGACGTCATACACACAGCAGGGAACCAGGCTTGCAGTGCAGAAGACGCATGTGAGCCTGTGAGCAGCGCCGGTGCGCTCTCGCTGCCTGTCTTCCTTGTCGCGGCCTGTGACAGGTTGCAGCGCAGCACCTGGCGCCGCTTTTAAAGGGCGCAGCAGACGGTGTCAGCGCAGCCAAAGCGTCTCGGATGTGCGGGCGCGCAGTGCCTGACTCGCACGCCGCTCAGCAGCTGGAGCAGGCGCTCGCGGACGCCAAGCGGCTCGCCCACACGGCGCGCCCCTGCTGGCAGACTGAGGCCTGCAGCTGTCCCGAAAAGGGCGTCCAAAGCAGCAGCTGACTGACAAACCAACAGCTGACTCCTACATCCTTGCGCTACAAGAGACAGCAGCGCATGACAAGGGTAGTGCATGCAGCCCAATATCAATCACACGATCGCACCAACACATGGGCCTAGAAGCTCACATTCTGAGAGGCGGGCGGCAATGTTTACTTTCCTCTGCATAATACAGGCGTTTGAAGCAGTGCGCATGTCACTGCACACAGGATCAGGTCGGGCGCGGCGCGGCGGCCACCGAGGCGGCGCTGGCGGGCGCGCTCGACGCGGTGCGCGGCGCGGTGCTGGACGCATTTCCGGGCGGGCTGCCGCCCTGGGAACCCGTGCGGCGCGGCCTCGAGGGCGACGCGGACGGGCAGGCGCGCGCGCGCTGTCGGGCGGTGTTCCGTTTCATGCAGGCTTGGTGCCCTGCAGGTCGCTTCCTCTCAGGAAACTAGTCATGGCTCCGCGGAAGAACAGGCAAGCGTGCAGTTGTCAGGTGCAGCATGCATCGCCACTGCTCGTGATGCTCATATGTAAGGCTGTTGTGAGGTAGCACTTCTGGTCAGGTGCGTTGCCTGGTCCGGCTTCTCCACGAGCGTGAGCACGCTCGAGATCGGCAGAGCTTGGCGCTACTCGTTAAGTGGCCATGCGTCCGCCATGCTTCTCAAGGCAGCAGGCACCACCGGACACCCCTGTGCGCCAGGGTGCCGCTGCGCTGGAGCCGGACGCGGCGGAGCTCTGGTTTGCAGGGCGGCAGCTGGAGGCGGGCGCGCCGCTCAGCGCGCGGCTGGGCCGCAACGACAAGACGCGCGTGGTCGTGCGCCTGCAGCAGCGCGGGGGCGGCGCGCCGATGCGCGAGCCGGTGCAATCTCTACAACAGTGAATGACCGTGTTTGATGAATGCCTGTTCGTTGAGATGCCCTCAGCCTCTCCCTGCACCTGGAGACGGCGATCAGCGTGGGTTGTGCATTGCGCTAAGTCCTTGTAAGAGCTTTGCACACAATTTGTACAGGATGCTGTCTTCCCAATGCCGTCCATCTTCCTGACGGTCTGCGCATGGTGCATGCACGAGTGCCCTCATGCGCATTCTTACGGTCTGCTGGTTTCACGCTGTGATGACTCGAGGATGCACCTTGGGCAAAGGTTGCACGGTGTTGCCCGCAGGTCGTGGATGAGGCGACACACAAGGCCATGCTCGCCTGGCACTTCAAGAAGCAGGAGCAGCAGAAGGTGCGCCACCCTCAGCTTCTTGTGGCGGGACCGACTCACCTCGGGGGCATGCATGCCGCTAGTCAGCTTCTGATCTCGTGTGCCTGTACCCGGTCGCGCCAACTGCCTGCAGCCGCGGCTGCATGCGCGCAGAAGCTCGCCGAGGACGACGGCACGGCCTACTACGACTCCGCCTGGGCCGACCCCAAGGCGCTCAAAACGCACTTCTCGGGCGTCCCGCAAGTCCGGCTGGCCTGATGACCTGTGTGCAGCGCTTGGCGCCTCCTGTGCCACATATGATGTGCCTTATCAAGGTGCACAGATGTACACAGATGTTATTCATTGTGGACCATGCCAACAGGCTACACGGACAGTGTAAATATCCTCGCTACACACGTATGTGATGTTTTGATTGTGCTTTCGCTGCATTGCCTAGTCAGACCGAAAGGCAGAGACTCACGTTTCTGCGTGAGTTTCTTACGCAGAACCTGTGTCCACACCATGTGAGCATGAGCATGATGATGACCCATCGCACCTTTGGCAACAGGCATAGCCTATGGTGGCACATCCATGTACACCGCCTGGCTTTAGTGCATGGTAGCATGCCTTCATCACTGTTGCTTGCGCAATCCCATCATCTTGGCGAGCATGTATGTCGCGTGCAAGGCATGCTGGCATGTGTACTGCTCATCGTGCTCCTTGACGTTTGCTGATGCAGGAGCACCACATGCACGTCCAAGCTTTCAGATTCCTTGACTTTGTGCTGCTCGGCCAGCGCAATCTTCAACGTCTCTCAACACCGCCGCGCGCGATGGCACCACTAAGCCACGGCATGTGCCCAGTCTGTCTCCATCCACCCACATGCCGCTGCTCCGCAGCAGCAGCATGCAAGGGTTGCGGCACCCGCCGCGGCCTGATCCGCACCGCTCAGCGGCCTGGTGTCATGGTGCATGGTGCATGGTTCAATGGCAACCAGCAAGAAAAAAGCAGGCATGCTGCGTCACGCATGCAGTTTTGCACGTACGCAGGCGCCAAGCCAGAGCTCCAAATACCCAACGCTTGTCTCACACGGTGACATAGCAACTGCCGCGGGATTGTCAGGAGGCACTAGTCCTGTTAGGTGGCGGGACCCCGAGCACTGCAATCCTGCATTCCACCCCCTCGCTCTTCAAAATGACAACGTCACTCTCAGATGGCCCGTCTGAGGGCCCGGCGGGCAGCCGGCAGCTGAGCGCCCCGCTCACGCCTGCCCCGTCTGCGCGGCCACCTCCGCGGCAAAGTCCGTCGAGCGCTTCTCCAGGCCCTCGCCCAGCACATAGCGCGAGAAGCGGCGCACCTGCAGCCCCGCGCACGCATCATGGCCTGCACCTCTCGTCTGCGCACTTGCTTAATTCCTGCAGCCTGAGCACAGTCCATGCAACGCATAGGTATAAGAGAGCAGGCTCGGGCTGCGAGGCCGCATGCGGCCACCCCCTGGCGATGACAGCAGCGAGCTTGACCGAATCCGAGCGCCTCGGCGCGCAGCTGTCGTCACCAGACGCCTCGCGCGGGACACAGCAGCGCAGCGTCTCACAAAAGCGGCGCCGCGCCTGGATGTTCTCGCCAATGGCCGCCACAGCGGCCTTGATGTGCTCGGCCACGCTCTTGCCAGTGTCCTTGAAGAAGGGCTGCTCCAGCAGCGCGCGCTCCTTGGCGATCTTGGCGACGCGCCCGTCCACGATCTTGCCCCTGCCGCGCCGCGTGCCCGCTTGTTCAGGCCATGCCGGGGACGTTGGTCGGGGACGTCAGCACCAGTGCCAACCCTTAAATTTAGGTCATGGCAGAGTTATGTGATGTACAGAGTTCTGCCAAACACTCAGGGTACATGCCATTCTGAGTACAGGAGCCGCACTACAACTGCATCGCAGGGACCAGGTTGTCCACTTCGTCACAAGCGGGCTGGAGGCCCGGGCGTGCAAGGCCCGCCGGCGGCACACCGGATCGCCTCCGGCTTGGACAGGATGTCCTCCTTCTGCAGCTCGATCGCACGCTCGCGGTCCAGCTCCTCGGCCGACACGTCCTCAATCGCCACCACGGACACGCCGGGGCTGGCCGCGATCTGCATGGCCAGGTCGGCGACGAGCTCGCGGAACTTGTCGCCGCGCGCGACAAAGTCCGTCTCGCAGTTCACCTCCACCAGCACGCCCAGGCGCGCGCCGGCGTGGATGTACGACGCGACCGCGCCCTCGGCCGCCACGCGCCCGGCCTTCTTGTCGGCCGACGCGAGGCCCTTCTTGCGCAGGGTCTCGGCAGCCGCGTCGAAGTCGCCGCCGCTCTGCGCGAGCGCCTTCTTGCAGTCCATCATGCCCGCGCCCGACTTGTCGCGCAGCTGCTTGACCAGCTTGGCGCTGACCTGCGCCGCGCGAGGCACGCGCTCAGGCCGCGGCCGCAGTCGCAGCGGACGTGCTACGCACCCTTTTCAGGATAAGATTGGCTCCCTAGCAAGCACCATGTCGCCGCTTTGTGCAGGTATGGCACCTTGCAGCATCATGCTACCCAGTGCACATTCCCATGAGCGTCACGGCGCCGGGTGCCGCGCCTCCATCTTCGGCGCGTCGTCAGCGGCCGGCGCAGCCTCGGCGGCCGGCGCGGCGGCCTCCGCCGCGGCCTTGGCGGCCGCCGCGGCCTCGAACGCGGCGGTCTGCTCGGCCACCTCCGCGGCCAGGTCCGCCGTGCGCTTCTCCAGGCCCTCGCCCAGCACGTACCTGCCGCGCGCAAGCCAGGATTGGATTAGGGTTAGGGCATCCCACCCTAACAGCTACACCAGCAGCAGGTTATGCACGCAACCACACCCTGACGCTCCCCCACGCTTCCTCGAGGCTCCAAGGCATTCGGTGGCACAGACTGCCGCCCCACCCGTCCACCCTCGCGCACGCGCGCGGGGAGGGCCTGAGCGCGCGCGGGCGCGCACCGCGAGAAGCGCCGCACGGAGATCTTCTCGCCGATCGTCGCGGTCGCCTCCTTGACCACGGTCGCCACCGTCTTCTCCGGGTCCTTAATGTACGGCTGCTCCATCAGCGCCATGGCCTTGACCAGCTTGGCCACGCGGCCCGCCACGATCTTGGGCCTGCGCGCGCGCGGCGCGGGGTCGTGCTCAGCCGCACTTGCGCTGTAACACTCGTTCGCGGGCTTTGCCTATCATGTCCCATGCGCTCTTTGAAGCCCCGGTGCCGCCTCTCTGATCAGCCCATTGCCACCGCCTTCACGCCTCGCGTGGCGGCGCGCCAGCGGCCTATGACCTGGCCAACACGTCCACTTCCTAATGCACAGGCAGCCTCACTGGGCATTGGCCTCTGCTGACTGCAGTGCGATCGAATGCTCAGCGGTACGCCCACGACCTTGGTGGGTTGCATTGGTGGATGTGCCACCATCAGCCCGGCGCGCACCGGATCGCCTCCGGCTTGGACAGGATGTCCTCCTTCTGCATCTCGATGTCGGTCTCCGTGGCGACCACGGCCGGCGCCACGTCGTCCGCGGCCACCACCGCCACACTCTCGCACGCCGCAATCTGCATGGCCAGGTCGGCGACGAGCTCGCGGAACTTGTCGCCGCGCGCGACGAAGTCCGTCTCGCAGTTCACCTCCACCAGCACGCCCAGGCGCGCGCCGGCGTGGATGTACGAAGCGACCGCGCCCTCGGCCGCCACGCGCCCGGCCTTCTTGTCGGCCGACGCGAGGCCCTTCTTGCGCAGGTACTCGGCGGCCGCGTCAAAGTCGCCGCCGCTCTGCGCGAGCGCCTTCTTGCAGTCCATCATGCCGGCGCCCGACTTGTCGCGCAGCTGCTTGACCACCTTCGGGTCGATCCGCGCCTCCGCGCCCGCCGCCGGCGCGCCCGCCGCCGCGTCCGCCGCCGGCGGCGCGGCCACCGCCGCCGCGTCCGGCGCGGCCGCCACCAGCTCCGGCTCCGGCGCCGGCGCCTCGGGCGTCACCTCCTCGGGCGCTGGCGCAGGCGCTTCCTCCGCAGCGGGCGCCGGCGCGGGCGCCACAGGCTCCGGCTCGTGCTCCACCAGGCGCTCCGGCGCGGGCGGCGCCGCGACGGCGGCCGCGTCCGGCGCGGCCGCGACCAGCTCCGGCTCCGGCGCCGGCGCCTCGGGCATCACCTGCTCGGGCGCCGGCGCCGACGCCGCCTCCGCAGCAGGCGCGGCGTCCGCCGTAGGCTCTGGCGCGTCCTGCTGCATCTGTGGCGCGGGCGGCGCGGCGACAGCCGCCGCGTCCGGCGCGGCCGCCACCAGCTCCGGCTCGGGCTCCGGCTCCGCGTGGGCCTCTGGCTCCGGCTCGGGCGCGGGCTCGGGCGCGGCCGCGGGCTCCTCCGCGGCATCTGCCGCAGGCTCCTCCATCGCGGGCGCCGCCAGCGCCGCCGCCGTAGGCTCCGCGGCAGCCGCCGCCGCCTCGAGCTCGGTATCCGCTGGGAGTGCGCCCGACAGCGACTCGGCCACCGCGTCCTCCGCCGCCGGCTCGGCCGCCTCCAGCGTGCCCGGCACGTCCGCGCCGGCCTCCGCTGCCGACTCCGCCGCCGGCTCCGCCACCGGCTCTGCCGCGGTTGCCTCTGCGACAGGCTCCGGCGCTGCGGGCTCTGGCACAGCGGGCTCTGGCGCGGCCTCCTCCGCGGGGGCGGGCTCGGGGGTCGCGGCCTCCTCCGCGGCGGCCAGCGCGTCGCCGAGCGCCTCGCCGACGACCTCCGCGTCGGCCGGCGCGGCCTCGGCGACCAGCTGTGGCTCCGCGGCGGCGACCGAGTCAAGCAGCGCGTCCTCCGGCGCAACCTCGGGCGCGTCCGCGACCGCCGCCTGCACTGCCTCGGCGGCCTCCGCCTCGGCGGCCGACGGCTCGTCGGCCGCCGGCTCGTCAGCCGCTGGCGCGCCGCCGACCTCCTCCGCCTCTGCAGCCTGCAGCGAGCACAGGCGCTCAGTCCTGTCGCCACTGGCCCTTGCCGCCTGCACCATGCGGACGATGAGGGCAACTCTTGCCGCCTGCAACACTGCCACACGAACAGCCGCCTGTGGCCTCATGAGCAGTCGCGCACATCCATGCAAGCAGTGATGGTCGCACCGGGTCGGCCTCCGCCGGCGGCGGCGCGGCCGCAATGCCGGCGCGCGCGAGCGCGGCCTGTAGCGCGGTCAGGCCGCCGGTGCTCGTTGACACGGCGCCCTTCTCGGCCAGCGCCTTGTCGGCCGCGCGCTCCGCCTCGCTGCGCCCGCTCAGGTCCACGCGCCGGTTGCGCTCGTTCACGGAGACCACGCGCAGCTGCGCGGGGACCCCCACGCTCAGCTTCAATCGCCGCTGCGCGAGAGGCAAAATGGAGGCAGGCCGTCCGCCCCTCACGCGCCCTCGGCATCTCCAGGCGGCTTCGTGCGCCTCTGCTGTCCCTGTGTCTCCGCCCGTGGCATGAGGCCAGCGGCTGCATGCTCAAGCAGGGCCGTGGCTCTCGGTCGACACAGGCGGAACAGCTCCGGCAATGCTGGCACGGTCGGCCGCCACGGCGACCGGCGCGCCCGGCGGGGGCCGCACCGTGACCTGCGTGCCGGGCGCGTACTGGACCGACGGGTTCACCTCGGTGCCGTCCGGCGCGACCATCTCGCTCGCGTGCAGCAGCCCCGACAGGCCCTCCTCCAGCTCAATAAATGCGCCGTACTCCGCCACGCGCGTCACCTGGCGCCCGCGCGCTCGCGCGGAATGAGCGCACGCACCCCCATCCCAGCCTCTGCCCTGAGCTGCCTTCTATGTGCGCTTCATTTCTTGTGCGCGTGACACATTGATAGCACGTGCCAGGCAACCGTTCCGGGTCAAGTAGGAGGGACGTGCTGCGAGTATTTAGCTTCACTCCGCTTGAGTCAGCCATATAAGCACGTCTCACCGAGCAGGCACAGGTCAGGCGAGAGACCACGAGCACAACAAGCCCACACACTGCCTGGCAGACGCCACAGCCTGCACAAGCAGCACAGCAGCGCACAAGCGTCACAGCATGCACTCGCGCATGCTTGCCTACGCAAAACGCAACTCCCCTTTTCCACCGGGTTTGCATGCTGCAGCCCTGTGGCTTGCAATGCCGTGCAAGCTGTGCCAACGCCCGCGACCAGGCGACATGTAATGCGGCAGCGCATGCACGCCCTAACCCTAAGCCAAGCATACTGCAACTGCGCGCCTTGCCGGTGACCTCGTCGCCGACCTTCACGTTCAGCGGCTTGGCTGGCGCGCGTTGCCTGCCCGGGCCTGCAAGCGCACGCCCCACTGACATGCAGAGACGGCATATTGCCAACCCAGTACGCTGCGCCATACCTGCATCTGCACTCTATGCTCTCTCAGGATGCAGCGGTTCTAGTGCTTCCCCATATTGCACAGCACTGTGGCACATGCGAGGCGGGAGCCTGGCGCGGGGCCCGGGCGCCACCTGCGCGCGTGGCGCCCCCGCGCGCTGCGCCTCCGCGCGTGGCGACCTTGCCGCGCGCCGGGCGGTCCCCCTCGCCGCCGGCGCCGTCGCGCGGCGGGCCGCGGGCCGGCCTGCGCTGCTCGGAGCCCTCTGGCCGCATGGTCAGGCTGATCCGGTTGGCGGGTATGTCGATTGATATGATACGCGCCGTCACCGCCTGGCCGCTCTGGACCACCGAGCCCACGTCGGAGACGAAGCCCTCCTGCGCAGCAGCGCTCGGCGGTCAGGGGCTTTGCGGCTCAGTGCTGCTCGGGTTGGGTGGGGTGCGCGGCTGCTGTGCGCTTGCAGGGCGGCGAGCGCGGCAGGGCTCGACGCTGCTCAGGCTGGGTGAGGTGCTTGGCTGCGGTGCGGGTGCAGCGCAGTCTGCGCAGCAGAGCTCCTACAAAACACGTGCGGACAGTACTCAGAGGGAAGTGCAGGCTACGCACGCCGGCGCAGAGCCGCGCACCCCGAGCTGCGAGATGTGGATGAGCCCGTCCGTGGAGCACTTAATGTCGCAGAACGCGCCGTACGCCATCGTGCTCGTCTGCACAGCACTTGCAGGCTCAGCCAGGCCAAGCAGGCTCAGCCAGACCAAGCAGTAGGCCAGCTGGAGGCAGCGAAGCCAGAAACAGCAAGTGGAGTCTATCATGCACCACAGCACAATGCAGGCAAGGGGCGTACGATGACTCCCTCGACCTCCTGGCCGACGGCCAGATCCTCAATCCGGTACTTAATCTCACGCGGCGGCCTGCGTTGCCTCTGCATCCCTGTCGAGCGCCGCCGAGCATCGGCACCCCCTGGCTCCCTGCCAGCCTCGGGCGCAGCCGTCTGCGGCTCCGCCTGCGGCACTTCGGGCTCCTGAGCGGGCTCCTCGGCAGGCTGCTCGACGGGCGCGGCCTCCACATCTGTGGAGGCTGCCCGAGCTAGCCTTGGGCCCCTGAAGTAACACCTGCTGAAGGCTGGGGGTCCCCTGCAAGCTCCACAGAGAAGTCAGTATCCTGCACCAGGCCGGGTAGACCGCCGACGCACTGTGCACAAGACTGCGCAGCGCGTGGGCGCAGCATTGGAGCGCATCAAACAATAGATGGACGCACCTGTGCAAACACCTCGCCGCACAGCGCCTTGCCTGCAGGACCAGACACCGTCTGTTCAGTTGTTGGCTACTGTGACACAGTACTTGTTCAGCACAGAGCGCAGAAAGTGCGCGGTAACGAGTCGGCGCACCAGAGCGGTTCGTGTCAGCACGCACGGCTGGAGGCCTCTGAGCGCCTCCATGATGGGCGAAGTTGGGAGCTGTCCGACCGCCGCTGCCCGCCTCTGAGGTCCATGGATGGGAACACGCAGCCTCCGAGGATGACAGGGTATCAGCGGCAGCCCGTGCAGCCCTAACGGCTGTCGCTGTTACACTTGATGCATCACTTGTTTTACACTGCATCAATTGCGGCTTTCATCACACGGCCTTTGTAAACGACAGCGAGCAAATCGTAGGGATGATGGAATCACCATAACACAGTCTCTTCATAAAAGGCATAGTGGAAGCGAGTTGTGGCGAGTTGTGGCCGCACATGTACACCGCCAGCTAGCTGAGCATCCCAGGCCCGCTACAGCAAAGCTACAACCCAGGTAAGCTGGTCACTAGAAGGCAGCCTTAGAGTTCACTCCGCGCCGCAGTCAGCCGGCCCAGCAGCGCCTGTTCGCAGTCGGCGTCGCTGCAGCGGTCCACCGCGGCAGCCCTCGCAAGCGCGCCGCTGCGTTCACCGCCCGCGGCTGCCGCAGGGCGGCCGGCGGCCGCCCGCGCAACCGCGGCGCACGCGGCCCGGATGCTAAACCCCGCAGCGGCCGCCGTCCCGGCCGGGGCGGACTCTGCGCCCGACAGGACGTTCGGGCGCCGCCCCGCCGGGCCAGCCGCCCCCTCGTCCGGCACAGTCGGCTCGGGGTCCGCACCCGCGCACAGCGCGGCCGCGAGGTCGGTCGTGAGGTCGCGGAACGCGCGGCCGCTGCGGCCGCGGCCGCGGCCGCGGCTCGGCGGCCCCGACGCCATCCCTTGCCCGGCGGCCTGCCGGGCGGCGCACCACGTCGAGCACGCGATCTCGCGCTCGTTGTATGCGGCGCCGCTGCGCCGGCGCTGTGGGCGCGCGCTGGGCGGCCGATACGGGCCAGCCGGGGCTTCGAGCCCTGCCGGGGTGCTGCCGCGCCGCGCCGGCTCGCCCGCCGCCCCAGCGCCCCGCTCATGAGCCGCCTCCAGTTCGGCCGCATGGGAGCTCGCGGCAGCGTGCGCCAGGCTGTGCTGGGCAGCGCCGCCGTCGTCGCAGGGGCCTGGCCCCTGGAGTGGCTCCAGCTGGGGCGCATGCGCCTCTGCGGCCGTGGTCGCCCGTCTGTCCAAGGGCCTCGGAGGCAGGGTCGCATCCGCCGCTGCAAGATCCGCGCTGGCAGCGCTCCCAGACGCAACCTGGCGCCCGGCTCCGGCCCCCCGCCCTCCGCCCCTGCGCCGCGCTTGCGAGCCGGCACGCCCACGCGCGCCGCGCCCGCGGCCCCGCCCGCCCCCGCCTGTCCTCGCTGCTCGGGCTTCACACGCGCCGGCCGCAGCTTCGTCCCGGCCCTGCTGCGCGGCGGGCTCGGCAGCGGCTGTGGCGGCCGCGCCGCCGTAGCCCCGCTGCTCAGCAGCCGGCGCGGCAGCGGCGGCGCTCGCGCCACAGGGTGCCGAGCTCGAGCTAGTCGCCCGCGCGGCGTCCGGCGCCGCCGCCAGGCACGTCTGGCTGCTGCCGATGCTGCCGGGCTCCGCGCCCGCGGCCGCCGCGGCGCCGCCGCTGGGCAGGTGCACGAGGAGGCCGCCGGCGGACGCGGGGCGCGACAACAGCGCGGCCGCGCGCGCGCGCGCGTCGGGCGCCAGCAGCGCCAGCTGCCGCTGTGCGGCGCTCTGGAGGCGCGCGCGCAGCGCCGCGGACGCGCGGTTGCCCGCCTCTCCCCCGGCCGACCCGCACGGGCCCCCGTGCGCGCCCGCGCGCGATGCGGGAGCCTGCGGCGCGCCGCCCGCCGCGGGCGCCACGGCCGGCGCCGCGCCCTGGCAGTCGAGCCCGCCGGCGCGCGCGCAGACGAGCGCCGACGCGAGCAGCGCGGCGTCCTGCGCGGCCGCGCCGGCGTCGGCAATCGCGCCGAGGGTCAGCGCGCGCAGGCCCGGCGCCGCCCACGCCGCCCACACGGCCGCCCAGCGCGCCGCGTCGGGTGGCCCCGCGCCGCGCGGTATGGGCACAACCACAGGCTCAGGGTTTGCCGGCTGGTCGGCGCTAGGCGCGGGCGCGATCAGCGCGCGCCACTGCTGCACGAACGCCGCCCATAGCTCCTCTGGCAGCGGCGCGCCAGCCCTGGGGCTCCCTGCTGCCGTGATCCGGTCTCCGGGGACGGGCTGTCCCGCAGCAGGCCCCGCAGCGGGCTGGCGCTCCCGCGCATCTGCTCCCGTGCTGCTGCCCCGGCCTGGGCCACCAGCCAGCTCGCCGGCGCTCTCGCGCCCGGCCCTCGGGCCGGCGCTCGGCGGCGTGCCGGCCATGAGCCGCCGCATGGCGGCGGAGAGCGGCACAAGCTGCACCGGCGCGGGCACGGCGGGCGCGCGCGGCGCGTCCCGCCCGCCGCTCGGCGGCGGGCGCGCGCAGTCGGCCGCAGGGCCGTACGCCGCGCGCGCGCCTGTGGCGCACAGCCGCGCCGTTGCTTGCGAGGCCCTCACAAGGCCCGCTCAAGCGGCGGCCTGCCCCTGCACATCTGCTGGGTCCAGTCGAGGGCAGGTAGGTCAGTCAGCATGGTGTGGGAACCGGGCCAGCATGCACTCCCGAGCCATGAGCACATGCACTGCCACTGGCAGCCACGCATTAATGGACAGTCATGCTCCGCTAGCAGCGCCCCAGCTGCCTTCTCTGGGCGAGCGCACACCAGGCATCGCCGGCGCGTGGGCCGCACCGCCAGCCGCCGGGCTTCGCGCCTCGTCCGCCGGCCCCAGGGTGCGCACGCGCTGCGCGTGGCCCGTGCGCGCCTGCGCGCGTCCAGGCCAAAGAGCACATTCAGCCACGGCGGTACTGCGTGAGCGCGGCGGGCGCGACGAGAGTGGTCTAGCTGTCGGGCGGGCGCACAAAGCTTATTCCTGCTCGCAGAGAGTGCGCACCGGTGCGCAGGTGGCGCATGCGGCGCCGCTCACGGTTGCCTCGCTGTCGGCCGGGGTGGAGGCCGTACGCGCGTGCGCCGGCGCGCCTCCCGGGGACGGCGTCGCCGCCGAGCCTGCGCGGCCGCTGCTGCCGGCCGCGGCGGCCGGCAGAACCAATTGCGCCGGCGGCGTCCCGGCGCACGCGCTGGTAACCGCCGCCGGGGCGGCGCCGGTCCCTGGGAGCGGCCTCGCGCGGCCGCTGCTGGCAGCCGCGCGGCCCGGCTGGGGCGCTGGGCCGGGCTGTGTGCGGGCGCTGGCAGCCGCCGCCGGGCTCGAAACGCTGGGCGGTGCAAGCGCCCCGGCCGGGGCGCAGCTGGTCAGCGCTGCGGCGGATGTGGGCGCTCGGGCCGCCTCCACACCAATGCTGGCGGCAGCGGCAGCGCCAAGCGCCTGCGGCAGCTGAGCCAGTTCGCCGCCAGCGGCAACCGGGACGTGCCTGGCCACCAGCTGCACCGCCGGCGGGCGCCGGCCGCTCGCCGGGCCGGCGCCGGGCAGCGGCGCGGCCCGCCCGCCCGGCGGCAGGCTCGGCACATCGGCATGGCGCACAAAGCCTGCAGCGCGCAGACCGCTTAGCCGGTAGTAACCGTGCTGCAGTGCTTGGCAGCGGGCGCAGCCAAGTGGTGAGCAACGGCGGCCGCCCGCTCACCCAGGGCAGCGCACGGCTGAGATATACAGCCACGCCCGCCGCCCGCGGGCGAGAGATACTTCTGTGTTATTTAGCCACACAAGCGCGGGTGTTGGGGGGGGGGGGGGGGGGGGGGGGCCGGGCCCCCGGGGGCCGGCCCGCCGGCCCGCGCA
>JAABUU010000536.1_pt1 | contig 83764 bp, 89 predicted proteins | sample 5559301 | NCBI WGS metagenome assembly JAABUU01 (sample SAMN10711884, study PRJNA513360) | rock metagenome | isolation source: Antarctica rocks | place: Antarctica: Victoria Land, Richard Nunatak white
GCCCCCCCCCCCCCCCCCCCCCCCCCCCCCCCCCCCCCCCCCCCCCCCCCCCCCGCGTACAACGTGTTTGTGAGCTGCCCTCATGCAGAGGTATGCGCACTAGTAAGTTGCTGTGGCGGACGCCCGCGCAGGTGCGAGTCAGAGCCGTAGCGCCGACGAGCACCGCGCCGTCCGGCGACCCGGCGGCGCGCGCAGCTGACGAGCACGAAGCCAACGACCGAGTTCTGGTTCTGCGTATCTGGCGCGTGCATGTGCGTGTGTGGGGCACCTAGTGTGCCTGTCTGTGGAGCGAGGGTGCGCGGGCCTGCAAGCGGGCTTGTATAAGCACTGTCGCGCCCTGCATCAGCCGACAGCTTGTCGCTATGCGAAGCAGGAGCGGAGCAGGGTCAGTTCGGCGCGCGGCGCCACCAGGACAGCTTCTGTCTGCTTGCTTTCCCAGGCCCGAGCGCTCTGCTAGAGCCAGCCCATGCCACTTTATGAGCGGCAAGTTTTGGGGCGCGTGTTGCAGCCTCGTGCTTGAACTTGTGTGTGCGCCCTCGCGGTCGTGCCTGGCCAACACGTGTTGTCCTGCACGGTCGCGTGGCTCTGTATTCATGTGCAACAGAGAGGTGGGTGTGCAGGAGCATATTGTTTCAGCGCTAGAGCAGGGCCCCGGTGGTTTGCATTGCAAGCCTTGTGCCCAGAACAGATGGCCTTGCCAGCGAGTGTGCTGTATGCTGTAGCATATGCCCTGGTCCACTGACACTTGTCAGCGTGTTCTGACACATGTAAAATATAGCACTGACAGAGGCACGCACACATGGTTTCCATTTGTCCTTCCAGTCAGAGCAACGGTTGTCAGGAATGGCGTAATCAGTGTGCGGTCTGCCCAGCGATGCCGCTGCTGAGAACGGATGCTGGAGGGACTGGTCAGTGGCCATAGTGGTATTTGGAAGGAGACGTAGGGTGTGCTCCAGTTCGCAAGCTGTATACAGCAGGCATGTTGAGCAACAGCCCTTCAGCACCTAGTTGCATGGCGTGCGAAGGCTTTTCACACCAGCTCTTGGCATGGAGCAGATGCACTGACTGCGCCCTTCATCCGTATAGGTCGAGCAAGAGCGCACAGGTTGACTCACCTTGCCAGGGCAGCTGCTGGCAGTGCATAAGCTGCAGACCCGCAGCTGCATGCCCATGCTCCCACGCCGCAGAGTAGAACAGCAGCCACCCACGTCGAGGCATGTGCGTAGACGAGTAGAGAAAAGGCTCTGGCATAGCAAGCATGCCAGATTCGACTCCTCACGCTGCTGCAGGTCATAAGATGCACATGCTGCCCTAGATGCTTGCAGCACACTTCCGTGCTCAAGAGGCCCCAAAACAAACACCCTGCACCTCTCAGCATTATGCAACGCTCCTGCAACAGCAAGTCAGCACCATGCAACCGCTCCTCCAACTGCAAGTCGCAGTTGTCGGCGAAACCCTGGCACCGCCGCAGAAACACGGGCCAGTGTCTGACCTGACCATATCAACGCCGCTCTCCCCAGGTCCTGGACCCGCCCCAGCAGGTCTGCACCAACAGAGCTTCTGGACTAGATCAGCCAGCCAATTCTCTGGCACCTCGCAAGCCCCCCGCATAGGCTCACGCCGCTACCACGCCCCAGGCTCACGGCGCCAGGTGCTCTGCCAATCCCATCTAGGGTCACACCTCGACCACGCCCCGGACTCACGGGTGCTCCAGGTGCTCCGCCAGCGGGTCGTCCAGCTCAATGCGCGAGAGCAGGATGAGGTAGCGGCGCTCGTGCGGGATGTTCCACACAAACCCCAGCTCGGCGTCGCGCATGCCCGCGCCGCCGCCGCCCAGCAGCAGCAGCTCGCCATCCACCCACCTGCGCGCCCGGGGCGCCGCGTGTCAGGGTATTACTATCCTACCCTAGATCCTGTGACTTGAGGCGAGGCAGCGTGACCTGGAACGCCGCTTTCGCAGCAGCGCCGGCCTGCCATGCATCCGCCGGCGCCCGGCGGTGCGGCTGGCCTGCGGCAGCGCCGCCCGCCCAGGCCGGGCAGAGCACACCGCGAGCAGCCGCGCGCAGCCGCTGCCTTGTCGAACAGGCAGGCGCGCGGCGGCGCGCACTTGGGGTTGGCGACGCCGCGCCCGGCAATGCGGCCCTGGCTGCGGAAGCGTGCGGCCATGCCCAGCTCGGGCAGGTTGGGTTCAGGTCCGTGATAATGTAGCAATGCACCTCCAATGCACCTCCTAAACTGCGCGCAGCGGGGTCGCACTTGGGGTTGGCGAAGCCGCGCCCGGCGATGCGGCCCTGGCCGCGGTAGCGCGCGGCGACGCCCAGCTCGGGCGGGTACGCGTCCTCGCAGCGCAGCCGGTGCCGGCGGCCGGTGCGCGCGCGGAACGTCACCGCGCCCGCCGGCACGTTGCGGTCGCCCGTCAGCTTCACCGCCTGCACGCCCTCCTCGCCGTCCTGCGCGCCAGCCCACCACACGTCTCAACCAGGTTGTCACTGAGACCCTGAACAAACAGGTTTAGAAAACCTCGTGTGTTGAGGAGTGCGGCATGCAGCCAATCACCCGACTCCACAGAGTCGCCAAGCACCGGATTACAAAGGTTTAGACAGTCGACCCATGCAAGCGCGTGAAACGATGACGGAGGCCTTGGTTCTGCCGCACCGCCGCGCTCCCGTTCAAGGGGCCCTGGGCATCGAGTGCCGGGCGCGCCTCCCAGGTGAAGCGCTGCAGCTGCAGCGCCTGCGCGCCGACCGACCCGAACGCGCCCAGGTACAGCCCGGAGAAGGGGTCAGTGCGCGGGTAATCGGTGCGCAGCCGCGTGTACGTCACCGTCCCCTCCAGGCCTGCCGCGCGCGCGCCGCGCACACCGGCATCAGGCCATCACCCTCTGGGGAGACTGCTGCATCCCTTACGCACTGCAGGGGAGCCGCGCCCCGCGGCGCGACGGTTGTGGGCAGACTGTCGGCACAGGGGCTGAGGCGAACGCAGTCTGGTGACGCACGCTGTGGATAGAGGTGCGTGCGCCGGCGGCGGCGCCGCGCAGGACCCACCCGGCCGGTCGCAGCTTTCAAGAGCAGCACCCGAGGCGAGCTCTGCACGAACGTGCTGCGCCGGCGACCGTGCGCCTGTGACGTACGCATGTGATGTGCGCCTTTCGGAAGTGGCAGGAGAGGCAAAAGTAGGGTCTAGGGTAGGGGGTTTGGCGCACAGAAGCTGGTGGAGGCCTCGCGCTGCATGGACAGGATCGCGCTCGCGGCCGCGCTGCGGATGACCTCGGCCAGCTTGGCGTCGCTCATCGGCAGCGGCCGGTGCGGGTGACGCGACTCGTGCACGCGCCGCACCTGCGCGCAAGGAGACCACGTCACGCGCGAGGCTGGCAGCGCTGGCCCGCTTGGCGAGCAGTGGCTGGCGCACCGCTGGCCTTCGATCACTGCTACAGAAGCGAAGGGCCATGCCGCCAGCGCAAGGCCGCTCACAAGCGCCCTGCGCCGGCGCGCGCCTCGGCGGCGGCGGCAGGCAGGGCGCGAGGGCAGAGCCAGGGCTGCAGGTTCAGGGTAGGGCCCACCTCGCCTGCGACCTTCACCCAGGCGCTCTTGCCGCGCGGCTCGCCCGCGCGGCGGTCCTCCGCCTTCGCAGGCTCGGCCTCGGCGCGCGGCGCCGCGTCGCCAGCGCCGTCGGCCGGCGGCAGCACCTCAACAGCCGGCGGCTCCTCAGGCTTGCCCGCGCCGGGCTTGCCCGCGCCGCCCGGCCTGCCCGACAGCTGCGCCGCGCGCCGCTGCAGCGCGGCCAGCAGCTCTGCGGGGCCGGCGGCGACCATGGCGCTCAAGTCGGCGGCCAGGGAGCTGCTCGGAGGGCTGGAGCCGTCAGGCTGTGCGCTCGAGGCGCGCGCCGCGCCGTCCGCGCCGTCGACGCTATCCGCGCCGTCCGCCGCGGGCGGCACGGTCAGCACGAAAGTGTCGCGGCTCGGGCGCGTGATATGCGCGGGCGCGCGCACGTAGTCCTGCGCGGGCGGCCTCTGCTTCAGGCTGAATGCCCACATGACGTCGCTCCAGCACGGGCAGCTATTGCGGGCACATGCACACTGGACTTCACCAACGGACATCCAACGCTTGCCCTTATCAACACAGACGCGCATACTGTCAGCCGCGCCTGGCACACTCACTCTGCTGAGCGGTGTCCACCCCACAGCTGCGGCCCCGGTGCGGGAGGACGCACGCTAGTGCCGGCCGTCGTCGTGCGCTCATCATCGTCCTCGGACGCGCGCTGCTCCTCGACGAGCATCACCAGCTCATGATCGGGCTCGTGCTCGTGCTCTTGCTCGCGCTCGCTCAGCGCGCTGCCGTCGTCGGGGCTGGACTCGGCATCGGCGCCGCCGCCGGCGCCCATCGCGGACACGAGCTCGTTCAGGTCCTGCACGAGCTCGCCCAGCAGGAAGGAGCCCTGCGATGCGGACAGGGTCAGGGTTAGGGCTGGGGTCAGCATCGGCACCAGTGGCGCCATGGCAAACATGAGCTCGTCCAGGTTTCCTGCACCAGCTCGCCCAGCAGGAAGGAGCCCTGGTGCGGGGCAGGGCGGCTGTCAAGAGCCCTGTCCTGCCACCCGCTGCGCGCTGCACACCCTGTACATGCCGCTGCCATCCGCAACGCTGCTCACCACTCGACAGCATGCTAGGTGGCGCTCTTCCCAAGCCTACGACGCCGCCTCACCACCAGCCAGCCCGGAAGGCAATACGCCCCCTGTGCGGCCTGCAGGCGGCCTTTGCCCACGCGCTGCAGCACCGCTCACGGTTGAAAATGCTAAGAGTTGCCCACCGAGAGGACTTAAAGTAGCTGGCGCGCACCCCGGCCCCGTCGTCGCCGCCGCTGGGACCGGCGTCGCCGCGGGCGGGCGCGTCGTCCGGGCCAGCCGCGTCGGGCGCGCCGCGCGAGAAGCGGCCGCTGGCGAGCGAGATGCGGATGACCTCCTCCTCGCCCACCGCCTCCGCGTCCACCGTCACGCGCATGTCGCCCGCCGCCGCGCCTGCGCGCCCGCGCAAACAGCCGCGTCAGCACATCCCTATCAGCGTATCAGCATGTCCCAGCATAGCCCTGCGGCTGCCGCGCGCGTCCACCGTCACGCGCATGCCGCCGGCCGCCGCGCCTGCGCCGCCGCCCGACGGCCGCATCAGCGCGCCTGCCACGCGCGTCTGCTGCCGCACGCAGACCTCCGGCCGCCGCGCTAGGGCCGCCGTCCACAGCTGCAGCGACACGAACGCATCGCCGGCGCTACAGGTTCGCTGAGGCACATTTTCCCAGCCAATGAAACAAGACTGGGGCTCTCAGCTGGCAAGCACTGGCGCCTTTTCTGCGTGGACAGCACCTATAGCCCCAAGCGCCTGACAGGCCCACCTGCAGCCAGCGCCTCTTCGATGCTGCTCGGCGCCGCGGCCGCCTCGGCGCGCGGCTTGGCGGCCGCGCGCAGCACCGAGGCCTGCTGCCGCAGCTCCCCGTCCTCGCCGCGCGCGAGGAACACCTCCAGGCACGGGATGCCCGCCTGCCGCAGTGATCACAGGGTAGGTCTAGTAGGCTTAGGATTTTTATACGCTGCACTCGCCGCGAGATGGTCACATGGACCATGCAGGAGCCCGCCAAGCAAGCCCGGGCTCTCGGAACGCGCGTCAGGCGCAACGCTCGCGCCGCAGCTCTGCGCAGCGACCCCCTTGCGCGCGCGAGGGTGCGGCAGCGGGCGGTGCGCGGTTCGCAGCCGCGCGCACCTCCTCGAACGTGACCTCGACCTGAGGCGCGTCCGACGAGGACGTCATGAACGCAGCGAAGGGGCTCGGCTCGTTCGCCCAGCCCTGCGCAGCGCGCAGCGAGGCGCTGAGCGGCCGGCCACGCGTCAGGGTCACCGCGCGCCCAACCCGACCCGCAGTACGGACAGCCGGTGCAGGCTGCATGGGTTGAAACAGAGGCAGGGGCGCGGCTGCACTGCGGCTGTCACAGCAGGCGTACAGGCTGTGGCGACCGCGTCTGCGCCGCCTGCGGCAGCCGACGCGAGGATGGCTTGCTCGCTTGGCAGATAGAGGCATGGGCCAGCACCCTACGCCGTCCAGGGCCCTCACCGCGGCGTCCTTCTTCCGTCGCGGCACCCGTGCACCACATGCTCGCATGTGCGATGTTGGGAGCTCGGCGCGCGCGCGCCTTCAGCTCCGCCAGGTCGCGCGAGGTGTACATGAGCCCGCTCAGGCGCCCAAAGTCGGGCGCGACGCGCAGCAGGTGCCCGCAGGGGTCGGCCTCGCTGCGCGCGTGCCACCAGCCGGCCAGGCCCAGGCCGCCCGCGTCGCGCAGGCGCGCCGCGGCGCCGTAGTCCTCCGCCGCCAGCGCCGCGCGGTAGTCCTGCGCGCAGCGTAATGCGTGGCCTCGCCGCCGCGCGGACTGTGGCAGCGCTGCGGCGGCCGGCGGCGCGCGGGCGGCGCGGACGCGCGGGGAGGCGCGCGGCCGGCGCCGCTGGCGGGAAGATCTTTTCTCACCTCACCTAATGACAAGTTTGACACCATAAATTCTATTTGTTCCATGAGACTTTCCGTGTAAACATCCTATATAAAGATTGCATGTCTTGCAATCAGGGGGCGCGCCTGCAGCACGCTGCCGACGGTGTCGCGCGCCTCCAGCTCGGCCAGGCCGCCGCGCAGCGCGGCCGCCACGCCGTACGCCTCATTCGAGACGGCCGCCTCGATGGCCACGTGCACCTCGTCCGCGCGCTCCAGCGCGTCATCGACGTCGCGAAAGTACTGCGCGCGTGCACCGCCCATATTGCTCACAGGAGCGGCACAGGTCGCTTGCTCTTGGTCCGTGCGCTGTAAGGCGAAGGTCCCAAAGGTGAAGGTCGCGGGTTTGCCCAGCCCGCAACATGTCTCATGCACTGACCAAACTCCCATTTACGCCAGAACAAGGCCCCTAGCGCCAGCGCACTTCCACGCCGCTTCCGCCGCAATCCGCTCAGAAGCAGGCGCGCTGCCTCACACAACATGATCTAGCTCTTGGGAGCGTGTCCGGCGAGCCCGGTCGTGGCGCGCACCGTCTGCCACTCGTCCCAGGACGAGGCCTCCCCAGGCGCCAGCACCGGCGCGGCAGGCGCATCGGCTGCGTCCTCGCTCGGCTCCGCCGGCGCGCCGCGCTGGCTCTCACCCGGGCCCAGCTTCAAGCCGCTGACAACGCCAGCGCCCCACGCACGCAGATTGAACAGCGAGCCGCCGCCGCCGCCCTCCGGCGCAGCCTGGCATCTGCGGCGCAGGATCGAGAGGGTACGTTGAGCGACACTTTGACACAATACTTCTACGTGACATAATAGCAGGCACACCACTCACGTGCCAGTGCCGGCGCATCACAGATAACGTCCAAGCGGCACAACCCTGCAACTCTGCAAGCCTCTCCACAGCCCGTAAGCACCCGAGTACGGCCTGCACACCTCGTGGCAGAGCCGCACCTGCAAGCGCGCTGTGGTAGGCGGCGCGCAGGAGCTCTTATGCTGCCCCGCTCCCTAGCCCCGCCGCTGCCTCCCGCTCGCGCGTGCGCGCCACCTCTGGCGAGCTCCCCTCTGCACTGATGCCGCAGCGTGCCCTGCTGGCACAGCACAGCGCGTGAGTTGCAGCACTGGGCTTGCTAAAGAAACTCACTCTGCAGGTTGGCTGGCCAGCGGGGTGCAGGAGCGCTCCACCTCGCAGGGCCCCCGTTTCCTCCGCCAACCAGTTGCCGCTGTGAACAGCTGCCTGCTGCAGGGCACGCCCTGCCAGCACAGCAGGCCGCACATACGCACACGCAGCAAACCACACCATGGTCTTGCTGGCACGCTGAGCCACCAACATTCCAACCTCTCAGTCGCGTGTCACACAGGCTGCACAGTCATCCTGACCTCCAGACCGTGCGTGCGGGTATGTGAGGGCGCGCGCCTGCCGGCACGCCTTCATGGCCGGCCGTCAGCACTCACCGCTGCTCACGCACTCCCTGCCCCACAAGGTCGGGAGCGCTTGCGGCGCGCCGCTGCGCCACCACACCCGAGCAAACTTCAGCGCCAGGTGACTGCGGAGCGGAGCGTGGCGAAAAGCACTGCTAGTGGATATGCCATCAGAGGGAAGACGCGCTTTCACGCAACATAGCAAGCGACCATGTGCTGCACACGCCTGAACCTGCTATGACTGCAGACGAATACACCGCAACATACAAGGAGGCTGCTGTCAATGCCTAGGTGACCGACCCTGGCATCCTGCAGCAAGGTGAGCAGCAGCAGGCCGCGCTGCACGCACCTGGAACGCTGCAGATACTGTAGATACCTATGTGCGCAGCTTGGTGTCAAGCATCCGCCGCCACACTGGGGACCGCACAGCGCCGCCTGAGCACCGCAGTCTGTCCAGAGCTACTGACAGACAGCCCTGACGCAGTCCAAGCTCGACAGCCAGCCCAGGCTTGCACAGGCGCTCCGCTAGAGGAAGGTCCAGATATCCGGGTGAGCTTGCCTCCAGGGTTAGGGGCAGCGCCGGCGGGCTCTGGCGGTGGAAGAGGCGCTGCGGGGCCGGGAGGCTCAGATCCTTCCTGTTCATACATATGATGAGTGTTGACAGCATCCGCGGCGCTTGCTGCAAATGGATGTGAGGTGTCCGGCCCAATACCACTTGTTACTTCGAGGACACCGTGCGCTCTGACCACATGAACGGCACACCTGCGGCTGGGAAGGCCGCGGCCTGAGCTTGCAGCGCACAGCTGCTGCTTGATGTTGTTGCAGTCGAACAGCTATCTATGAGGCAGCTGCTGGGAGACTTGGTGCGGCGGCTCGGAGCTCAGCAGAGTCAAGAGGACGCAGCGTGTGTGTGAACCAAGGTCTTGCTGTGTGAACGTGTCTGTGGTGAGCCTGCTGTGGCATCTGGCAGCAGGTCTGCACTGCGGTCAGCACCAGGGTCAGAGCACAGCCGCTGTTTTGTCTGCAGCCTCAAGAGTGTTGTTGTAACAGACGGTGCAGCTCCGGCCCCCAAGTTTCGTCCATTGCTTGCTTAAGAGTGCTTCCTGGTGCACACCTGCACTCTGCGCCAGCACTGGCGTAAGGCAGCCTGTACTACCTGGTGTCCGAGCAAACTCTGTATCCGCACAGTCTGTCTCAACACAGCTACGGCTGCCCACGCGGGGCCTTGCCAGCGAGCGCCGCCTGCAGGGTGATGCGCTCGGCTCGCCACACGCGCTCCTCTGCGGCCGCCGCGGCCAGGTCTGCTGCTAGCCTGTCCTGCCCATGCACCAGGGGCTCGAGGGCCTGCGCGGCAGCAGGGCATAAGTTGATGCGGCGACCACTGCATGGAGCGGGGAGCAGAGGCCTGTATGGCCGCAGGACGCGCACGTTTCCGCAGCACTCGTCTGTGTCGCGCAATAGCATATGGCACTTGGTCGTATGGCGGACGCTGAAGCAGCAGGTCAAGCCTCAAGCAGTGCTGCTACGGCGCGAACTTGAGGACACCGGAAAGCGGCGCGCCTCTGTCACCGCGGCGACCAGTGCGCACGCCGCCGCCAGGTCGTCCAGGTCCTCGAACGCCTCGCCGCCCCCGGCGGCACCGGTCGCATGGGCGCCGCCCGGAGCCGCCCCACTCATGAGCCCGCCCAGGCCGTCGCCCTGGACGCGAAGCGCCCCGTCCTCACTGCTTTGGAGCCGCAGCTCGCCCGCTGCCGCGCGGACCCTGCGTGTGTCTGCTACCCTGCCATGCTCTGTGTATTTCTCCTCGCCGCTCCAGGTGGCAGCAGGATGCGACGCGCGCGCATGCAGCTCGCCCGCTGGCGCCTGGCCCGCACGCACGTCCAGGCCGCTGCCCGGCCTGGCAGACCGAGTGGGCAAGGGCGGCAGCGCCTGCGGCTGCATGCGTGGCCCGCCTGCTGCCGGGTGCGCGCCCACGCGCGCGTACGGCGGCGGGCGCGACTCAGCGTTGCTCCAGCCAGGCAAGCCGAAGCCCCCGTGCACGTCCAGATCGGCCTCAGGGGACCAGCGGCGGGCAGCGCCAACCTCGGAGGGCGGCCCGCCAAATGACGCAGGCCCACCCTCGAGGCCACTTGCGGACCCTCTCATGAGTGCATGGCCGATGGGCGACGGGCTGGACCGGCGCGCCGGCTGCGTTGCTGCCTTGGGTCCCAAATGATGGTCCTCTGGCAAGACAGCGCCCGCCGGCGCCGGGTTGGTGTAGCGGCCCGGAGGACTGGCGGAGCCGCGGCTGCGGACCGCCGTCGTGGCGGCCTGCGCCAGCATCAGCAGGAACGCGTTTGTCTTCTCTGGCTCTGCGCCTGCGAGCACCTGCGCAGCAGCTCCATGCATGTGAGGCTGCGGAGGTGCGCAATGACATGCTCATGAGGGCAGACAGCTGCTCGATTGGGTCATGACAGATTACTTCTGGGCCAGAAGCGTGCATGACATCCTATCAGACAGCAGCTACCGCGCTGCATGCAGGACGAAATACGTGACGCCGTGCGCAAGGCGTGTGCTGCACTCAGACCATTGTATGTGTACCTCTATCAGCAGCTATGAAAAGAGTGGGCGCTTCTAAAGGAGGCTGAGGCGGTGCCTGCAGCGGCTGGGCTGGGACAGCGACGCACAGCACCGCGCTCACAGCGTCAAACGCCTTTTGCAAGTACGCCGCACGCGAGCCACGGTCCTGGTCCCCGCAGCCTGCACCGCGTCAAGCTGACTGTGCAACAGACTGTGCGCACCACAGTCTTGAGCGCCCACCGCGCACAACGTCACAAGCAAGTGCTTGCGGCGGAGGTATCAGTGCTCCGGGGGGCCACTGGATTGCCGCAGAGCGCCTGGGTCGAACCTGCAGCTGCCTGGCGTCGAGCTCTGCGCCGTGAAACAAGCCGGCTCCAAAGCCGGTAGTGCTCTGCACCTGCAACACACGGCCATCAGACTGTCTACCGCCCCCAGCGCGCCCGCACTTGGCTGCAGTTGCGGGGTTTCACGCTCTGCCGCACGAGGCCACAGCTCGTAAGCGCAAACCTAGCTGGGTGGCAGGCAAGGCGTAGGCGAGGCGTGGGCGCTGGCAAGGCATACGCGCTGGGCACACGTGTCCTCCCTGCGCACTTCAGTGACGACGTCGTGGAGGAAGCGGAAGGGCGGCCGCTGCAGCAGCGCCGCCGTCAGCCTGGGCCGCCGAACGAGCGGCGCGTCCCCGCTTTGGAGCGCTCGCTGCGTCACCTCCCAGTACGGCTCCTGCAGTGCTGCAGACCGATCTGTCATGTTTGTTCCTGCCTAGACCGGAGCCCCAGCCAAGAGTGCAGCGTGCTATGTGAGTTTCATGGTAACTCCTGCCATAGCACGTGAGGGGTGTGCTTGTGCAAGCAGGCGAGAATGATTCAACTCAGTTGCTACGTGCCGCGCATCCAATCAGGCTCTGAACGCACCTCCGGGCCGCAGAGGCGCAGCCATTGCTTGCTGCGCGTAGGGGCTTGCGTACTCTGCAGGACCAGGAGATGCAGGCAATACCAACGCTGCCTGTGCTCCTGCAGCTTCGCTTTCAACAGCCCCACCCGTGGCCTGCGCAGCGCTCGTCAAGCAAGTAAGTCAGCGCAGCAGTGTCGCGCGTCTCAAGCTGACCCGAGCGCTTAGTGCAGTGCAAGCAAGTGACACAAGTGACTGCCTCTACCGGCTTTCAGCACAGTGGGCGCCACTCCCCATACACTCTGTACTGCCCTCAGGCCCATGGCAGCCTGCGCCTCGGCCAGCAGCACACCGCAGCTTTGCGTGCCAACAGACGACGTGTTTTGCCCGGGCTGCGCTTGGCGCGACGGCACGTGCTGGGACGGCGAGTGTGAAGGTCGGCCCCATCAAGGAATCGTGGACACCCCTCAGCCGGCGCAAGGCTGCTGCACGAAACAGCGCGCTGCTGTGCAGGTCTGCATGCAGAGGCCGATGCACGAAGCAGGCAGCACAGCTGGGCCAGGCCAGCGGTGCCAAAGCTCATTGTCACAGCAGGCGCGCCATACCTCTTGGTCTCAGCCGTAGGACAGTTGTTCGATCGGTGGCTTGCCTGTCCAGCTGACACCACAATGGCAGGCGCGTGTCCCAGCACGGCCTTGGGTATGTGCTGAGACGCGCACAGCATAGCAGTGTCGCACCAGAGCGCACCTCCTGCGTTGTCTTGGGACACGTGCAGCTTACACTGTCCTGCAGCAATGCGCCACAGCGCTGCTCCTGCTCGTGTGGCAGCCTGGGCGTGGGTGCGCGCTCTGCAGGGCCGGAGCGCTCTGGCAGCACCTGGCTGTTCAACGCGGTGCGGCTGCTGTACGAGGACGCGCGAGAGCCGCTGGACGCTTTCTGGATCACGCGCCTGACTGACGCCGCGCTGGACGAGCGCGGCTGCGGTACGGGCCCGGCCCTGAAGCAGGAGCGCTCGCCAGCATGGTCGGTTCACCCGCAGCGGCCGCCACGCAAGGGGTAACCGCACTGCTCACCTGACCGTTGGCTCACATCATGCACAAGGCGGAGGGCGTGTCGCTCACGGCGCACCGCCGTCCGGCAGGGCGCTGGCCGTGCTGCCAGCCTGCCCCCTCGATAGCAGGCCTGCACTGCGGGCCGGCCGCCAGGGCCACGCTGCCGCGGCGCCGGCAGGCCAGCCGGGGCGGCCGCACGTGCTCGTGAAGACGCACGGCTGGAGCGCCGGGTGGGACGTCGCGCGCGCGGCGCACGTGCTGCTCACGCACCGCGACCTGCGCGACGTGGTGGCCAGCTACCGGCGCATGGGCTGGGCCGCCGACCTGAAGCGCGGCTACGTCGAGGACCACATGCGCTGGCGGGTGCGCCCTTGCCCGGGTTGCATACCCTGATCAGGGCTCTGCACCGTCATTGGCGCGCCTGTGGCATGTGAGAGGGACTGGCCACGGCCGCGCCAGTCACGCGGCTGGCGGGCGCGGGTGGGGGCCGCGACACTGCCTCGAGGTTGCCCAGGCGCGGGCCCGCGCGCTAACGCGTGGCGGCGCGGCGGCAGGCCGCAGCGGCGCGCGACGTGGCCTTTGAGGACATCGTGGCGCACCCGCGGCGCGAGCTGGACGCGCTGGCCGCCACACTGGGCCTGGCTGACAAGGCGCGGCCCGCGCGGCGCCTCCGATGTCGGCCCAGCTGCCGCCCGACCGGGGCTTGTGCGTTTCTTGGCATTTATGGACCACTCTGGAGACCCCGAGCCAGAATGCCCGCTGTGCATACCAAAATGCTGATAGCCCAGACGCCGGGGTGCTTGCAGCGCCCTGCAACTGCTCGGAGCAGCCCCGGTCTGCAGGGCGGGCTCGTGCTCGGCCCGGCAGGCGGCAGGCTCCAGAGTCAGGCTCCTCCCTGAGGGCCAGCGCAGCAGCCCCGCATGCACGTCGGAGCGTCTAGCGGGGCGCGGCGAGCAGGTGGACACGGCGGCCGTGCTGGCGCGGCTGCAGGCGCTGCGCGCGCCGGAGCGCGGCGGCCCGCCGGACCCCGTGACCAAGCTGTGGCCGCGCCACCTCGGCGCCGAGGCGCTGCGGCGCCAGGTCGGCGGCGCGACCGCGGCGGAGCGCGGCGCTGGCGGCGCTGGGGCGGGCCGCGGGGCGGGCCGCGGCGCAGACCTGAAGGCCAGGTTCCCAGACTACTTTGCGCTGTATGGGTATGAATAAATGGCGCGGCCAAGTCGGCTCGCTTTCAGACGCTCGGCGTGCAGTGGAGCGGGCATGCAGCGCGCGCATGTTAGGATGCAGGTCAGTGAACACCCCTTTGCACATGTGCTAGACAGAGAGGTAACCCTTGACCTGGGGATGCCATCGTGCCAGACACGGCGTGGGATTCGCCCAAATAACGACGCTTGCAGTGATGCGCAGCAGCAGATGTAACATGTACTGTGGCGATGTGTGTGGCAGATGGCACATGGTGTACAGGGTGCACAGCTTTGCAGCATCATGCAGCTTCTTCCGACACTGCAGTGCGACCTTGCGCGATAAGAGCAGGTTGCTGATCGGCCTTACTACAACGATACAGCCACACCCACACATCCGACGCGCCTCAGCTGCATGCCACATACACGCTTTACAGCCTCCTGGAGGCCATGGGTGCGGCATATGCAAGTCGCGTCGCACAATGCACACAAGTTCAATCAATTTACAATTGGGAAAACCCTGCATCCTATCTCAAAACCTGGCGCTGCTTTGGTAGAGCCCAAAAGGTGCAAAGCGCAAACATGGCGCACGCTGCGCCGCAGGAAACCTGCCTGCAGAGCCAGCAAAGAGCAGACACAAAGCGAGCGCGTGAACCATGCGCCAGCAAACGTACTGTCGCAATATTCAAGGCTCGCCAGGAGGGGCACTCAGTGTGCAAAGAACAATATACAGCGTTGCAGCGTTTGAGAGCGCACCGCGCAGCACCCAGGCGAGGCCCCCATGGCACCTAGCGGTCTCGGCAAAAAGGAGCAAGGCGGCTCTAGCGCGTCCGCTTAGCTCACACTCGAAAGGTAAATGGGGCTCATGGCCTGCATGACGCCCCAGAAAAACCCCAAGCGCTCCTGACAAGGCAATGCGCCGTTGCCTGCGGCAACCCTTCCTGGCAAAACTGCGCGGCTCCCTTCTGCTGCAGCGGGCCGTTGGCAAGCCTCTGCAGCACGCCGCGCTAGCAAAATTTTCACAAGCCACTACCCCGTGCGTTTGAGCTTTACGCTAAGGTCGTTTACAGATGCCACACCGCAGCGCTGCCTGCACGATGACACCAACGGTGCCACAGCCTGACAAGCGGGCTTTGTGAGTCACATCGCCCGATGATGGCATCTGCACAGTGTGACACTCATACCAGGGCTGCACAGCGCAGGAAATGACCGGGGGGCGCACTGGAGTAACCACACACCGGTCGAGCAAGGCCTGTGCGGAGCCCAAATGCCATGGCATGGGGAGCCGATGCAGCGCCGGCAGCACGCACCGCGGCGCCCGATGCGAGCGTGGCTGCCTCGCCTGCAGCGCAGGCCCCCGCCGGGGCCCAGGAGCGCCGCTAGCGGCGCATGCCGCGCCGCCGCCCGGCGCGCGCGCGCTCGCCGGCGATCATGGCGCGCTTGGCCTGAAGTGTGACGTCCGAGATGGGAATGCCCAGCTCCGCAGCCAGCGTCTGCTGCACGCGCTCCACGAACCGCGCCTTGCTCTCGCCCTGCGCAGCGCAAGCCCGCCGGGTCGGCCCCAAAGCGCTGCCTAGGCTGCCGGCAGGAGAAACACCGCAGGGCTCTGCGACGCGGCCCGGTCGTTGCCGTGGCGCTGCCAGCGCTTTTGGTTGATGGCAGCACGAGCTTGGGCGCGCCCGGGTATGCAGCATGCGCATGCCGTGTGCGGCGGCGCATGCATCTGCCTGCCCGCCTCTCGACCCCAGCACATCCATTCATTCATTCATTCAGCATGCACAAACACACAAGGCACCAGAACTATGCCGGCATGCAGGAAAGCATGCATATTCCGCAGGTGCCATGCCGTCTGGGCCGCACACGCGCACGCAGCGCTGGCGGTCGGCCGGCGCGCACCTCCGCGGGAACCATGGCCGGCAGCACGGCCGCCTCCAGGCGCACGCGCGGCGGGAAAGAGAACCAGAACAGGTTGGCCAGGAAGCCGGACGTCAGCGTGTGCGTCTTGATGCCCCAGGGCAGCGCCACGCGCAGCGCGACCGGCGCGACCGGCAGGCCGTCCGCGAAGCGCATGAAGCCGCGGCTGAAGCGCATCATGGCCGCACCGCTCGTCATACCGCCCTCTGCGCGCGCGCAGCGTGACTTGCCTCTCACAGCGCTCTCGCCGCTCTGGTGCGCCCTGGTCCTGCCCAAACCCGCATGACAACATACACATGCTGTGGGTGCCATCGAGGCACTAAGAATTCGTTACATGCTGCACGCCGCAGAGCATGAGCCGCGCACATTGTGAATGATTGCTTTAAGCGCCGTATGGCGCAGCTGCGCATGGCGCTCGTCTGGTCTGCCCTGTCACGTGTCGGCAGGTCTGGAGGGGGACAGGGGCGCGGCCTGCCGCGGCCGACACGCGCTGCTGATCGCACCCGGGAAGATGTGAACAGGGTCGGTCAGGGCCGGCGCCGCCAGCTCCTCGTACACCTCCTTCGTCGCGTGCCGCAGCAGCACGCGCGAGTTGCGGCCCTGCGCGCGCGCGCCCGGGTGCCTCACACAGGCGCACCATTCGCTGCATGCGCGCAAATTCGCTGCATGCGCGCACATCAAGCAATGGACGGCCAGCATGACCCTGTCCACTGTGTGCGCATACAACTATCGATGGACGGCCAGCACACGCTGCTGCAACTGGGCTGCCTTGTGTGCAGGTGTTCACAGACATGCCTGCACATGAGCATGACCATCTCCATGCAGATTTGCACAGAAAGTAAAAATGACCGCGCCCCAAGGCGGCCACAAACGTGTCTGGCCCACTCGCAGGTCACACGCGCGCTTGCGCTCTGCATGCCCGCCCATGCGCCCCGCGCCTCCAACGAGTCGCGCCTGCGTCACGCGCGGCGGCAGCGCGGCGTTGACCAGGTGCACGCAGCGGCGGCGCAGGCTGTACAGGACCATTAGGTCACCGGTGGTGCTGTGGTTGCTCACCATCACATGCCGCCCCGCCGGCAGGCGGTCTGCATCGCGCCACGTGACCTCGAGGCCCAGCACCGCCTGCAGTGCTGCGCGCGCGCACGGCAGCGGCTCAGGGTAGGATAAATTGGATTCTCTAGCACAGCCCGTGTGGCTGGGCAAGCGCATCAGCTGGGGGCTGCATGACAGGGCGCTCGAGAACGCTCCGCACAGTGCCGGGTGCGCTCCGCGACCTGCACGCCCTGCACCGCCTCCAGCAACGCGCGCGCAGACACAGAGCCGCTGCAGCTCTTGTGAAGGCCGCGCGCCCGCAGCTGCCTCTGTGCGCGCCTTGTACGCATCAGCGCATCCAAGCATATGCTCGCGGGGTACCGGGGCCAGGTTATCCGGCGCGCGCTCTGGACACGCTGTCGGGGATCGGGCGCGGCTGCACAGCACGGCCTGGCACCACTGTGTCCCAAGCCCCTGCTCTCGGGCGCCGCTTGGGGATGCGCAGGCGGCCATGCGCACCCCGTATTCCGAGGACGCTGTCCGTCAGCCAGGCCGCGTCTGCGAGCAGCACGGCCACCCACACGGCCATCCGCACCGCCGCCAGCACGCACCCTGCCCGCCGGCCCCCGCCAGGCGCATCAGTGCCCTGCGTTGTCCACTGGCTGTGTTGCAGGCACCATGGCTGCAACCAAGCTGCCAACCCGTGACAACAGGTGCGGTGGCTCAGCTGGAACACTGTTGCGGAGCGGCAAGCACTAATCAGTACGCCCCCAGTGCACTTGCTCAGCAAGAAGACTGCTGCAGCACGGCAAGCACCAGTCAGCACGTCCCCAGCGCAGTTGCTCAGCCGGGAGACTGTTACGGCACGGTAAGCACCGTTCAGTATGTCCCCAATGCAGTTGCTCACATGGAAGCCTGTTGCGGCACGGCAGGCGCTGGTCAGCACGCCCCCTATGCCTTCAGCACGCACCCACTGGAAAGTAGAGCAGCAGGCTTGGCGGCCACTCTTCCACATGGGCCGTCGGAAACAGCGCCACTTGACCAGACGTGGATGGCCGGTCCAGGTCCTGCTCAGTGAGGGGCTCTCACAGTGCGCCTAGCTTTGTAGCAGACAAGCCCAGAGGCGTGCACACTAGGGGCCACTGCCAATGCAGCGCCGCAGGCTTATCTTCAAGGCTGCAGCTCAAGTTCGAAAGCAAGTGGGGGCGATGCACTCACAGAGCATCACCGGACAGCCGGCGCCAGGTATTGCACGCAGCACAGCAAGCACAGTGTCTCACACTGACATTGCGCGTCACCCATCAAGACAAAAAGCATGCCCGGCGGGCACCTGCTCCAGTGTCGGCGCACGCGCATCCTCGAACAGCGGCGCTGCAGCGCTGCCCTCCAGCACCGTCTTACGCGCGTTGCTCTGCACCACGGGGCCGGGCTTGCGCTCGCTCTGCAGCTGCACGGTGCATCGCAGCGCCGTAGACCTGCTCCTGCAGCCCCGGTGGTAGCAGGCGGCCGCGAACCGAGAATGGGGTGCTGCGGGGAACACGCGCATTGCGCCGAGGCTCGCCAGGCGCGTGCGCGCGTACTCCCAGCGCCCTCAGCACGCAGCTGATTTTGTGCTGCTAGGACACGCCTGCGGCCACGCCGCGCTGGCAATGACTTGAGGCTAAACCCTGACGTCTCAGCTGCCGAGCTCGCGCAAGTTTGCAGCACTGTTCAAACTTGCTCGCTGCTTGCTGCCTTTCGTCTTCTTATAACCATCTCTTAGTGTTTGCACAAAGTCTATCACAATGGTGGATGGTGAGGTCAACCGCCAGACGGTGGGCTACCCTTGATGCATGCCTGGTTTCAAGCGGGTCGGGGAGTGTAGAGTTAGGCAGTCATAGAGCAAGCAGATATGCTTGTTTTGCAGCGTTAAATAAGGTCTGTGCGGGAGGTTTCGACGCTATGCTCGAACTGACGTGCAATTTGTCAGCCGCTGTGACATTGGGGACGCCATGACCTCTACTGCTTGTGCTCATCGGTCTGTCAATCCACTTGGCCTATCTGCTGAAGCCTTCCCTCTTGACTTCTTTTTTGGTTGGACACCTGTGGGGTGGTACTTGGCGTGCGCCATCCTGCATGCTCATGCCTTACAACTGCTAGCTGCGGCGCAGGTGGGCGATGAGACCACCAAGACTGGAGCGCCCAAGGAGACCTTTGGCACGGGCACTGCTTCGCAGTCCGAGGCTGGCAAGAAGGGCGCTGAGATCAGCGGTGCGCCCCTACTGAGGATGCACTGTGCACTGTCGCTCTGCTCTTGGGCACACATGTTGGTATGGAGTGGTGAGAGAGTTCTGTGGAGTGCGGCTTGGTGTTGCTTTTGAGCGTGGACGTTGTGGCAAGGTCCCGCTACTGCCTGCTTTATGGTGCTCCATTTTTAGTGAGTGTGTGTTCCATTTTAAGTGAGTGTGTTCCATTTTTGGTGAGTGTGTTTTCTGGTGCAGCCAACCGTTCCGAGGACGCCCGCAAGGAGGCTGGCCGCAAAGCCGCACGGACCCGTGCTGAGCGCTACGGTGAGGAGCTCAAGGTGTCTGCGGAGGAGAACGATGACCTGAAGGGCACCGACACCACGAAGTGAGCTGCGGTATGTTGTTGACACGGTACTGTATGAGTCTGATCAGGCGCTGCACATGATTTGCTTTTCGACGGTGCATGTGAGACTGGCCCAGGTCTGTACATACTCATTTTACAGTTCAGGCGCTGCCACGGGTTCCTGTGCTATCAAGCAGCATGTTAGGGTTCTTACGGAGTTTTCAACACTTCCGTATACAATTTTCTGCATCCCATGTTGCGAGGTGCCTGCCATATGGTGGCAGTCACTGCAAGCCACAGGCGTGTTGGTTACATGTGTAAGGGATATGCGTGTGCATACCAACGAACGATTACTGACACAGTCTGTACTACACGTGAACTGTAATACAATTTGCTGCGGTTGCGTGTGGTACTGGAAGTATAAGGTTGACATGCTGGGAAGATCGCTACATATCAAAGATGGCATTTCTACAGCTATTGGAATACACGTTGCACTGTATCGGTGGACGCACTGTATCGGTGGACAATACTTAGCTTGTGGTCTTGAGCGCAGCATTTGTGTCATAGTCGACATGTTCTGATGATGCTCCGCCACGCCGAGGCCACACAAGTCCAGCCGATGGTAGAGGCGTACCCTACTTAAACTGCAATGCAGGGCAAAAGCTAGCTCTCCTGTCTGGATGGAGATAGGGACTGCATCAAAGTGTGCTTGAGTTCATATAAGCTCTGTCTACAATAGCTGAGTCTGTATAGAAGAACATTCTCCCACAAACTGTACGCAATGCCGACAGGCACCATTGACCGCAAAGAGGTGCGGATACAGTCTAGCATCCTGATGTTGCTTGTGTCTGTTTATGCCAGCAAGTGCACGCTGTTAGTGCTTGCCCTGGTGTTCGATGTAGGCGTCCACAAGCTGAGTCTGGGCCATCCCATAATGCCCCCGATTGGCTAGTCGTGCTGATGTGGCGCAGGTGGAGGGCGAGACGACCAAGAGCGGGGCGCCCAAGGAGACGTTTGGCACCGGCACCGAGTCGCAGTCTGAGGCTGGCACCAAGGGCGGAGAGATCAGTGGTGCGCGGCGTGCATGAAACCGTCTGTTGGCAGCTGACTTCTATGCCACGTTCATGTTGGAATACGCTTGCCAAGGTGCTGGTTTTGCAAACTTGGGGCGGTCCCCTTGGGGCTGGAAATGAACTATATCATATTGCATCCGGATATCAGCCAACTATGGCCATTTAGGGCGCTGTGTGCGAGCTCAGTGCGCTGGAGCAACCCATGGTGGTAACGTTCGGTATTTACGTCCTGCCGGTGTAATGAGCATGTTCTGTGTGCGAACACAGCCCAGCGGTCTGAGGAGGCGCGCAAGGAGTCTGCGCGCAAGGCCGCGCGCACCCGCGCCGAGCGCTATGGCGAGCAGCTGACCGTGTCTGCGGAGGAGAACGACGAGCTCAAGGGCCACCCGACCGGGAAGTGACAGGGTCAATCAAGTTGTCTGCGGCTGTGCCTCGTCAGCAGGTGCAGGAATGTTGCACCGTGTGACCAGGCTAGGTGCATGATGCCCATGTACATATGATGTGGGGCCACATAAGCGGGTGTAAGGTGTCTTGGTAAACGCGAGTGTGTCTGTGGCCAGCCTGTTGACGCTGCAGGTGTACAGCAGTGGCGCAGATGGTCGTGCATTACCACGTTGTGGGTAGCTTCGGCTCTCATTAATGCACATAATAATATTGCACATATGTGACGCGCCATTTCACGCACATCTCTTGTAAAAACACAGAAATGCGTACAAAACAGCTGTTGTGTTAAGGCGTGCGGTCTTGAGGGCAATGTCATTTGGAAGCCGCACTTTTCCCACCTTAACACGCCTGGGTGCTTGAAGGGCGTGCGTGCTCAAAGCCTGTCCATATCCTACAGACAACTTGTGCAGGCGCCACACATGAACGTTTGCACATGTTACAGCCTGCAACTTACAGGTATATTTTTGAGACGCCCGACGGCCTCGCGCCGTGCGTGATGGTGCGGGGAGTCAACAAGGTTCGGCCCAGTTTTGCATCTGTGGGAGCTGCGCTGGCAGCTGTTCATTTCAAATATATATGCTTTAGGGTCATGAGTAAAGAGTCCGAGATGCTACCAGCTTTGGGGAATGGCATACGGCTCCCTACTCAAATGCAATTGAGTGCGCTCAATAGTGTTGCAAATGATTGCAAGTATGCTCAGGCGCCTGCGCGAGCCGCATGCTGTCTTGTGCCTGGTGCGCAGCTCGACACCTCCCTGCACACTGCGTGGCAGGCCTGGAGGCATATGTCAGTGTCTGAGCTGTCTTGTTGACCCACAGGCGAGGCTTGCCGCGCTGAGGCGCATCAGCGCGCCGCCGACGGGCTTGGAGGCGGACATTGCAGAGGCCAACAGCGAGCTTGATGGCCTGCTTGGGGGAGACGCCTTGTCGTTCCCAGCAGCGCCTGTGGGCGCGCAACCAGACTATGACCGTGAAGACGTAGCATGCCCACAGCCTGCTCCGACCTGGCACACAGCACCCGCGGTTGCGAGGAGCCGGGCAGCCGCACACAGCATGGAGCCCGCGGCGGCCAATGTAGAGCGCAGGCCTTCAGAAGCGGAGAGCTCCGCCGCCCCGCGCCTGACGCACGTCGACAGGTCCATCCTGCCTCCCTTGCGCCTCACGGCCTTGCCCTCTGCCTGCGAGTCCTGCAAGCTGCCGTCACCGCGGCCATGCAGACCTCGGCCTCAACCATGGCTGTCCGCGCGGCGGCAGCGCGGGCCGCGCGCACATGGTGGACGTGAGCGGCAAGGCGCCCAGCGTGCGCTCGGCGACTGCGTCCGGCGTCGTGGCGCTGGGGCCCGAGGCCTTTGCGCTGGTGGCGGCCAATGGGCTGCAGAAGGGCGACGTGCTCACCGTTGCGCAGCTGGCAGGCGCGGGCGCGGGGCCCGGGTGGCGCCGGGCTGCACAGGGGCCGCTCCTCCGCGGGCGCGCGCTCGCTGGGCAGAGGGGACCCTGCCCCCCGCTGTCCCACTAGTCTTGCAGCTGCATAGTAGATATGCGGTCACGTGGGCGCCGTGGTTGCATGGGACAGCGGTGAGCTGGTGCAACGCGGCCGGCCGCTAGCCCGGCGCAGGGCGCCGCGGATGCGCCCATGCAGCCTGCATGTGCAGCGCGTGGGCGTTGTCAGAGGCGTGTCTCCCCGCCAGTTCCGCGCCGCGCCGTGCAGCCGGCGGGCGGGCGCTCGGCAGCGGCTGGGGTGGCGCGCCTGCGTGCTGAGCATGGGGGAGCCCTCGCGCGTCCATGCAGCGCCCGCCGCGGCGCGCAGGCATCATGGGCGCCAAGCAGACCGCGGCGCTGATCCCGCTCTGCCACCCGCTGCCGCTGAGCAGCGCCGCGGTGGACCTGCGGCTGGACGCGCGGTCGCACGCGGTCGCGATCGAGGCGCGCGTGCGCACCGCGGGGCCGACCGGCGTTGAGATGGAGGCGCTCACGGCGGTCGCGGCCGCTGCGCTGACCGTCTACGACATGTGCAAGGCGCGCCCCTAGCCCTAACTCCAGCCCTAACCCGCCGGCACGCCCCTCAGCATGGCTGTGGGCGTGCTCCGGGGTGGCCGCCGACGCGTCGACTGTGTACGGCCTGCGAGTCGAGGCGCGCCTGCAGCCCTGCGGGAGCGGAGCAGCGGCGCGCGACGAAGCCGCTCGCGGCTGCAGCGCTCTGCTCGCGGCGGCTAGCGGCGCCTACTTGCGGCGCCTGCGCGCTGCATGGGGTCCGAACGCTCACAGCAGCTCTTGCTTAGCAGCAGCGATGATGTGTGCTCACAGCAGACATCAGGCGCCAGTCGGGTGACCGCCTGCGTGGCGCATTGGCCGGGCGACAAGCTACACAGACTACAAGGCGTTGGTCCATCAGGCCGCCCCATGCGCTCCATTAGTGCAAGTACCATGGCTGCCACCAGAGCATGGTTGGGGATCGGACATGTAACCTAGCCAGCAGAGCGCAAGCGCGTGGCGGCATGTGGGGGGGGGCGCAGGCGGTGAGCCGCACATCAGCATCAGCCAGATCCGCCTGTTTGCGTGCTCCAGCAGGGCGCATGCGAGTGACCGGCGCGGGGGCGGCCGCAGGCGGTGAGCCGCACGATCAGCATTGGCCAGATCCGCCTGGAGGAGAAGACAGGCGGCCGCAGCGGCCCCTTCCGGCGCGCGCCCGACGCGCCCGCCGCCGAGCCCGCAACGCAGCCCGAGCCCGCGCCGCGCGCGCCCGGCCCGGCCCCGCCCGGCGCGCCCGGCCCGGCCGCGCCCGGCGCGGCGGCCGGCGGCGGCGGCCACGATTACGGCGACCCGCACGGCAATGGCGCCGGCGCGGCGCCGGAGGAGCGCTCCGCGGAGGCAGCGGCGGCGGCGGCGGCGCCGCCCGGCGAGGCGGCGGCGGCGCCCGGGCGGCGCGGCGGCACGCTCGGCGCGCTGGCGGGCCAGGTGGCGGCGTTGCGGGGCGACGTGCGCGCTGCGCTTGAGGGCGCCGCGCTCGCCCGCGCGGCCGCCGCGCCCGGGCAGCAGGACGCGCCGGGCGCCGCGCACGGCCGAGCGGCGGCGGCGCAGGAGGCGCCCGCCCCGGCCGGCGGCGGTTCGCCGGGCGCGGGCGCGCGGAGGGCGGGGCGGCGCTTTGCGCTGCCCGACGGCCTGCCGGCCGAGCGGGGCGCGGTGCGGCAGGGGAAGCGCTTTGTGCTGCCCGAACAGACCAGGGCGTGAAGGCTCATGCACGAGCGCGCCCCCTGCTCTTCTGGACGAGCAGGCCTTACGCCCTGTGCAGCGAGTCGTGAGATTTTGCGACTGCGCATGCAAAGTGGCAGGGCCTGAGGGCTGCGCCACGCGCAGTGCCAGACCAGGGGCAACAAGCCCTGCACGCTGGTTTACACTGGTGCACCGATGGTCTCCGTCCTTCTTTGAGCCACACGCCCTGGAGGCCTCGCAGACATACACAATCACGCCCTTGCGGCCGGCACCCACCCCTGGTCCCCAACCCTGGCCCCTGGCCTGGACCGGCCACCACCCGGCGCATGCACCCACCCCCGCCCCGCCCCTGCCCCCGGCGCCCCAGCGGGCCTGCCGCACCGCGCTCGTGCAGGCCGGCGCGGCGGCGAGGCCCTCGCCATCGCCCCGCCGCTCACCCCTGACCCCGCATGGCCCCTGAAACTCAGTGCGCCGGCCGGAACACACAGACGCACGCCTGCGCGGCCGCGAGCACCTCGCCCGTGCGCGCGTTCCAGGCCAGCGCGGCGACCGGGCCCGGCAGCGGCGCGGCCGCCAGCGGCGACACCGCGCACGCGCCGCCCACCAGGTCGACCGCGAACAGGCCGCCGGCCGCGCTGCCGACGACCACGCTGTCGCCCAGCGGGCTGACCGCCATGGCCGCCAGCGCGCTGCGCGTCCGCGGCGCAGGGTGTGAGCAGACGCGCAACCAGATTGCGCTGCCGACGACCACGCCGTCGCCCAGCGGGCTGACCGCCATGGCCGCCAGCGCGCTGCGCGCCCCGGCGCAGGGTGTGAGCAGACGTGCAACGAGATTGCGCTGCCGACGACCACGCCGTCGCCCAGCGGGCTGACCGCCATGGCCGCCAGCGCGCTGCGCGCCCCGGCGCAGGGTGTAAGCAGACGTGCAGAGAGATTGCGCTGCCGACGACCACGCCGTCGCCCAGCGGGCTGACCGCCATGGCCGCCAGCGCGCTGCGCGCCCGCGGCGCAGGGTTTGCTCACACCCGCAGCGGCGCGGTGGGCGCGCGGCGGCGCAGGGGGACCTAGCCCTATCAAAGCCCTGTCCCCAGGCTGCTTTTGGTTGCGACGAGACATCAGCTGGCCCCGCGGTCAACCCTATGTACGAGGATGTGGCGGAACATGGACTCCATCCCATGGAGTCCCGCAGAGGCTGCCGAGCGTTGACGTGCGCGGCGTGCGCGCGCCAGCGCGCGCTGGACACCCTGCAACGACCCCGCGCGCGCGCCTGCCGCCGGGCACGAGCGCGGCCGCGACGGGCCGCCCCGCGCGCCGCGTGTCCCAGAGGCACGCGCGCCCGTCGGCGCCGGCCGTGGCCAGCGAGGTCTCGCTCACCAGCGCGGCCGCCGCGACGCCGCCGCCTGCCGCCCAGGTGGCGGCGGGCCGGCTCGGTTTGGCGCGCAGCTCCCACCTGCCGCGCCGCCGCGCAGGCTCGGCGGCCGCAGGGGTGCACAGCGTGTGTAGAAGTGGCGGGCGGTGCTGGGCTGACGCGCGGATGAGAGACTTCACAGCGCGCCATGAAGCACCAGTGCCAGGCCAACCTTTTGGCCTGGGCGCGGAACGCGGCTCGCAGCTGGCGCATGCACGGCCTGAGGCGGAGCGCGACGGAGGCTCGCCGCACCGGCGCGCTGCGGGGCAGCCGCGCGCAGCGCGGCCGCAGGCAAGCTGGGCGCGCTTGCCAGGCAGCGCGGCGCGAGCGACGCTGACCTCGCAGCGCAGCCGTGCCTGGGGCGAGGGCGCGTGCGCAGGATAGGGTAAAGTAGGGATAGAACTAGGGTTAGGGGCCACAGGAGGGGCAGCACAGGTGCAGGCTGCCGTCGGCGGCGCCCGACACGAGCTGCATGCCGTACGGCGACGCGTGCAGCGCGCTGACCGGCGCGCCGTGCGCCTGCCAGGCCGCCTTGGCGGCCGGCAGCTCGCCCGGCGTGGCCGCCGTGTGGTACACCGCCAGGCGCGTGCCATGGCCAGCGGCGCAGCACCCCGCCAGCGCGCCGCCCCAGCCGTGCAGCGACACCACCTGGGGCCAGAGCGGGTCTCAGACGAAGAAGACGAAGAAGACATAAGGTCAAAAACTACTAATCCGTCTGCAGCACGTTTTGACATGCTGCGCGGCCTGCCAGGGTGCACTGGCGGCGCCTCGCTCGGCGCGCTCGCTGGGGGCCTGTACCTCGCGCTCGTGCTGGTGAAGCCCTGAGCTAGTTGCCTTTCAGCCAAATAAGAGCGCAGAAAACACAGCAGCGGCCTGGCCTGATGCGAGAGCTGCGGCCCCGCGCGCGGCGCGCGCCTGCGAGCGCGGCGGCGGGCGCGGCGGCGGCGGCGCCGCGCCGCCGCCGGGCGGCAGCGGCGGCAGCGGCAGCCGCCCGCGCGGCGCCAGGTAGCCGTCCTGCGACGACATGGCCAGCAGCGCGACGCCGCCGGCGGCCGTGCGCAGGTGCGCGCCGGCGGCCAGCAGCAAGCGCGCGCCGCGCTCGGGCGCCAGGCTCTGGCAGCTGTCCTCCACCGCCTGCGAGTGCATCACCTGCGCGCGCCAGCGGCGGCCCCGGAGCATTAGGGTCAGGGTACGTGGTGGCCGAACTCGGGTGCTGAATGGCCGGTGTCCAGCAGCGCAACGGCTTGCTGAGAGCACGGAAGACAGCGCGCAGCTGCGCCGTGCCAACGCGCAGCCCGGCCAGGCCTGCCGGCCTCCGCGTCACTGTCACATGGCTCCGCTATATTCGAGGACAGCGGGCGCGCCGCGAAGCGAGGCCATGCACGCAGTCTGTCACAGTGCAGTCAGGGACGCGAACCCATACGCCCTCATAAGGGGCGCGCCGTGAAGCGAGGGCATGCAGGCAGTTTGATACAGCGCTTCCAAACATGCGCATGCGGAGCCACATGCTGTCAGGCGGGCGCGCGCCGTGAGCGAGGCCTCGCCGCGGCCGCCGCTGGCGGAGCACTCCCACAGGTTGAGCAGGCCGGCGGAGGCGGTGACCAGCCACCCGGCATGCCCGTCGCCGCCCGGCAGGCCCTCGAACGACGGCGCGTACGCCATCGCGGTCACCACGTCGCCGCCGTGGTCGCCCGCGTCCGTGCGCCAGCACGCGCGCCTGCGACGCCGCGGCGCCGCCGGCGTCGGGGCGCGCCGCCGGGCGGGCGCGTGCACGGGCAGGCAAGGCCGGCGGCGCCGGCCGCGCCGCTGCCGCGGCCGCGCGCGGCTGCACGGCACGCTGGCGGGCGATGCCTAGCCGCTGCAGCGGCAGGGCGCCGCCGGCTGGACAGCTGCCGCGCGGCGGAGCGGACCATGGACATGCCGCGATGCGCAGCGCCCCTGCGTGTCAAGCGCATTTCCATGGCCGGCTCCGCCGCGCGGCCGCTTCCAAGGCCGTGCGCGCACACCGCAAGAGCAGCCCGGCCTGCACACAGTGGGCGGCCCGGCACGCGCTGCTTACCATCCCCACACGAATGCACGGCCATGCGGCGGCTGGCGTGTCAGCACAGGGGTGCGCGCCAGCCGGGCGCGGCCGCCAGGGCGGGCTTGTGCGGCGGCGGCGGCGGCGCGGCGGCCGGTCGCTGCGGCCGCTGCGCCGGCTGCGTTGGCAGCTGTGAGGCCTGGCGCGCACGCAGTCAGCTCGGCGGGTGCTGCTGGGCACCCCACAGGCGGGCCCACCAGGACAGGCCTCGTCTTGCATTGGTCCAGCTGCACACGGCACGCCTCACTGGTGCCTCACTGAGCGCCGCTGGCTGCACTGCTCGTACCATGCGGAGGTAGGAGACACCCAGGCCAGACCCGACACTCCGATATCTCTGCCCCAGGCAGGTCCATTTCACCTAAGGTCTGAGCAGCTGGAGGTCCAGGGCTGCACAGTCCTCGTTTCAGGCCTGGCCGCGGGCCGCGCCTCTGCCAGCGGCGGGCGCGCGGGCGGCGGCGGCTGCACGGGCGCCGGCATGCGCTGCGCGGCCGGCGTGGCGGGCGCGGCGGGCGCGGCCTTCGTCGCCCGCTGGGGGTGCGCCGGCGGCGGCGGCTGCACCGGCGGCGGCATCCGCTGCGCGGCAGGCGTCGCAGGCACCGGGGGACCGGCATGCGGGTCGGCAGCGCGGGCAGGGGCGCCGTCTGCCGGCGGCGCCGCGGCGGGCGTGGGCGGCGCCGCGGCGGGCGTGGCCGGCGCCGGAGGACTGGCCTGCAGGGCAGCGGCGACGGCCGCGGGCGGCGCTGCGGCCGGCGCATGCACGTCCAGCGCAGGCGCGTAGCCGTTGGCGAGCGGGCCGGGCAGCGCCCCGTTGGCGTGCTCGCGGGCGGACGCCGCAAGCGGGCCGGGCCTGCGCGCCGCAGCATCAGGCAGTGTTGCGATACTGGTGAAAGGGTGCTTCAGTGCAGGCTGTGTCATGAGCTGTAGATACGTGCCGCCCTGCCCAACAGCCGTCATGGGCACCCAGCATCTGGCGGGCGCAGGTAGCGCCAGGCCTGCGCGCAGGATAATGGGCGCCCCACGCACAGCCTCACAGGCGCTCCGCGTGCAGCTTAGCTGTATTAAAAACAGAAATCCCGGCCAGCGCCGCCGCAAAACAAAGCTTGAGAACCACTGCTGCTGATCGGTGCACGGTAAGGTACAGCGACTCTGCCACTGTGCCAAGAGCAATGCTTCACGTGACAGCGCGTGTGCAAGACCCAGCTGCACAGCTGCCAGACAGGACTACCGGTAAACATAAACACACACTACAGCACTGCAGTGCAATGCTTGTCCTTTTGCCGGCATAAGATGAGACACTCCGTTCCTGCTCTTGCTTCCCTTGTTGCCTTCCACGGTGAGCGTACAGAAAGACCTCCACTGTGACCTGTGTCCTGATGCCACCACGTGCCTTCACACTGGCAAGACGTGCCCACCTGGTATCGCTGCTCAGCAGCGCCTGGACGGCGCTCTTGAGCCGGCGCACGGTCTCTGCCAGCTCGCCCTGGTCGAGCTCCAGGCGCGCGGACAGCCTGCCTGCGCCGGGCGGCACGCCGGCCGGGATCTCAGCCGTCCCCATCTGCGTGCCGCGACGCGCAGCACAGCGTCTGCACCAGACCACAGGGCTCCAGGTGGCAACAGCTAGCACTGCCACTGCTTGGACGTACACCTGCCTGAGCTGGCCTGGAGCGCATGTGGGTGGACTCCATGGGTGTGGCCTTGGGGCTGCTCTCCATGCATGAAGCCAACACGGATGCGTCCAGGACCACAGTGGGCCAGGCGCGGTGGCCGTTGCACAGAGCGTCCTGCTCGGCACGCGCGGGGCTGAGATGAGGCCGCGGGGGCGCAGCGACCTGCGCGAGCCCGGGCGACGCATTGCCATAATTACAACTGCGGCCCTGCCCTGGCGCACCGGGACGGCGGTCAACCCCACGCTGCGGGCCGCCTACCTGGCTCACCTGTACCCGCAGCTGGAGGTCTGCAAATCCAGAATGCTCTTGGGCACAGTTTTGCAATAAGTAGCTGTGTGCGTTCTGGCTGGCTGGACGACCCGTGCTGTGCTGAGCATGAGGCAACTGAGCCTTTTCAGTGTTTGTCAGGTCGCCTGAGGGCGCTGTGAACTGCTCAGCAGGCAATGTTGCGCTTGTAAACTGCGGGAGCAGGGCTGTCGATTGCAGTGTAACCAACTGTTACGCGCTTGCGCTCAAAGCCCACTGCAGCTGCATACACTGACCTGGTTGCTTGCGAGGTAGCTGATCGCATCGCTTCTATGAAAGTTGTCTCATCCTCACTGCTGCTCTTTTTGGCGTGTGCAGCACACTGTGTGTGCAGTCTCTGTGGCTCGCGAGGCTCGCGGCTGAGGCTGGCGCCGTCTGCAGGCGCAGTCTCGCAGTGAACCAGACCGTAGGCTGCCTGCGCGTCGTACGGCGCCCTTCGACCACCACCTGAAGTGGAAAGAGCTTTGAACGTGTCGACAAGCGCTGGTTGTCGCAGGTGACGCTGCTGGTGCCGTGGCTGGCGCCGTCCGACCAGCGGCGCCTCTTCCCGGACGGCCTGGACTTCGCCACGCCCGAGGCGCAACAGGCGTGGGTGCGCAGCTGCCCCGCTCGCGCCCCAGCCGCACGTGTCACCGGGGCTAGGCCTGCATGCGTGGACACAGCGCGCGCGCTGCTCGCCAGGGGAGGCGAGCAGTGCGCCGCCAGCAGTGCATGCGGAGCGGCTGCTGCCTGGGCGCGAAGCTCGAACTGCACAGCAAGCCAGGGCTGCCTGCGAGCTCCATGCATGCCCTGCGCCTGCAGCCTGCTTGTAGCATGCTCGCAGCATGTGGCTCCAGAGTGCAGGCCGCGGCGACGCTCGGGGGGGCGCGCAGGTGCGGGCGTGGGTGCGCGAGCGCGCCGGCTTCGACGCGGCCTTCCGGCTCACCTGGTACCCGGGGCGCTACGACGCAGCGTTCCGATCCATCTTTGCGGTCGGCGATGTCACGCAGTACGTGCCGGACTGCGAGGTGCGGCGCCGCTGGCTGCGTACAAGCGCATTCAAAATGGGTGGACAACGAGCGGGGAATAACCGCGCACTGGAGTCAGGCGCATGCGTGGTCAGGGGTGCCATGGTGCATGGCATGATGCTGCAATGTCTCTCCTTGCTTCGCTAGGCTGTGTCGCGCACAGAGCCTGCATGCACAGACCTGCACATCATCATAATAGCTGAACGGGAGTGCAGAGCGTGGGGGCGCGCTGATGCAATGTTCCAAAGCAGCGCAGGGCCTCGCCAGCGTCATCGGCCGCCCCGCGCCTCCCGCGCAGGCAGGCCCAACCGTGCCGGCCTCGATTGTAAGCAAGGACACCGCAGAGGCAGTACAAACGGGAGCGCCGGGGCGGGGCGCAGGCAGATGCGAGGATCCTGGAGGAGCTGGAGCACCTGACCTGGTGTCACCACGGTAGGGTAGGGCAGGGTCCGGTACCCTACTGCTGGGGCGGGGCGCAGGCGGACGCGGCGATCCTGGAGGAGCCGGAGCACCTGACCTGGTTCCACCACGGTAGGGTAGGGCAGGGTCCGGTACCCTACTGCTGGGCCGGGCGCAGGCGGATGCGGCGATCCTGGAGGAGCCAGAGCACCTGACCTGGTGTCACCACGGTAGGGTAGGGCAGGGTCCGGTACCCTACTGCTGGGCCGGGCGCAGGCGGATGCGGCGATCCTGGAGGAGCCGGAGCACCTGACCTGGTTCCACCACGGCCGCCGCATGACCGCCAAGTTCAACCACGTCATCGGCGTCCTGCACACCAAGCGCGCCCCGCCGCCTCGCCGGCCCTGCCCAGCCCGCACCTGCCGCCGCGTGCGCTGAGAGGGCCCGCAGGTGGACGCATGCCGAGGTAGAAACACGCATGGCGTGTAGTTCAGGCTTGCTCATGGGGCGCCAGCCTCGATGATCCTGCAGTGCGTGTGGCATAGGATGACACTATCTTGACTTTTGCACGCGCATGTGGATCTGTTCACATGCACACCCACCTTGCAGCAGTGGTTGCAGCAGGGGTAGCAGATCCGGAAATTACAGACTGCCTGCCCTGACTGTATTCTACACCCTGACTGGCGTATACCCTGACTGGCTGCGGCGGCGCCGCACGCAGCTACATCGACTACATCCGGCGCGGCGGCGGCGGGACGCCTGGCGGGCCGGCGGCCGCGCGGCTGGTGTACGCCGCCAACCGCAAGCTGTGCAGCGTGCACTGCCACAAGGCGCGGCGGCTCCCGTAGGGGCCGTGTCAAAGCCGCACTCACCTGTCCTGCCCAGAGGCGCAGCGGTGCAGCGGACGCAGCGACCGACGTGTAGTGCTGCGCCTGTCTGTCCGGCAATGCGACAGTAGGCGCAGGCGCAGCGACAGCTGTACAGTGCAGCCGCCAGTCTCGTCATGTGCTGCAGCAGAGCAGGTGGCGGGGCGAGGGTCGTGCGGTGCAGCCGCCCGTCGTGTCGGGGCAGTGCAGCAGGGCAGCAGACGCAGCGGCAGATGCGCAGTGCTGGCGCCTGCCGTGCCCAGTGACGCTGCAGCGCGCCGCCCGGGGCGACCGGCGCACACAGCCAGGGCGGGGCGCGCGCAGGTGGTCAAGCTGTTGGACGCGGTGCAGAGCTAGGGCGGGGCGCGCGCAGGTGATAAGCTGTTGGACGCGGCGCAGAGCTAGGATAGGGCGCGCGCAGGTGATCAAGCTGTCAGACGCGGTGCAGAGCTAGGGTGGGGCGCGCGCAGGTGATCAAGCTGTCCGACGCGGTGCAGAGCCTGCCGCGGCAGCGCACGTGCTTCGTGCACGGCGTATCCCCCGTCTTCCTGGCGGTTGGCGACCGGGCCGCCGCCGGCGCGGGCGCCGCGCGCAGCCCCGGCGACGCGCAGGAGGCCCCGGCCGCGGGCGGGCCGGGCGGCGGCGCCGGCCCGGCCGCCGCGGAGCGCGCGGACCCCGGCGCAGACCCTGGCGGCCCTGCCGGCGCAGCGGGGCGCGCCCGCAGCGGCGCGGCATCGGGCGGAGAGCCAGGGGGTGGAGGGAGTGGCGCGTCAGACCATACGGCCTCGGACCGGGGCTGCAGCTCGGGCCGCCGTCCACCACTGGATGCTGCGCAGGACGGGGCGCCTCTCCATGCGGCAGGCTGGAGGGGCAACGGTCAGGCCGAAGCAGACGGAGGCGGCGCAGCCGCATGCAGTGGTGATGCTGGCTGGCCGGGCGGCGGCGGCGGCCGCGCCGCGTGTGAGGCGGTTGGTGCGGGCAGCGCTGTCCCAAATGGCGAGGCGTCGGAGCCCGCATCAGCAGGCGGCTGCACGGACGGTGCAGGGTTGGAAGCTGGGTCGAAAGCAGAGCCCAGGCTGTGTAGCACTGCAGACGACGGCGGCGATGGGAAGACCGCTGCGGGCAACGGCGCCGCGCCGGCGGCCGCCGGCTGTCGCGCAGGCGGGGCCGGCGGCGCAGCCGCGCACGCGGCTGGCAGCACAGCAGGCATGGACGGCGACGGTGCTGCAGCTGCGTCGCTCACCGCAGAGGTTGGGCACGGGGCCCTGCGCAAAGCGGGCCAGTGCGTGGACGCCAGCGCGTCGGCGCCAGGGCCGGCGACAGACCCCGGCGGCGCCGCGCCGGCCGGCGGCGCGCCGGCGCGCTTTGCCAGCGGCGCCTACTTCATCGGGAAGGCCATCTGGGGCAAGGGCTACACCGAACTGCTGGTGCGCGGTTTCAGTTCCTGACATTAATATTTAGTTATTATGATGCCTGCGCATCTCACCACCAGATGCTTGACACGCAGGCGGCGCCGGGGTGTGCAGTGCGGGGGTGCCTGCTCGCAGATAATTGATGTATCTGGGCACGTGTGTGCGTGGCAATGACGTGACATAATGTGCGTGGCTACACGACCTGTACCATGCCCAGGGGAGCGCCAATGCAGACCTCGCAGACATTGCGGTCACAACGGGTTGGGGTGCAGTTGCGCTCTGCACCTAGCGCCTCTGAGTACCCGCCCCATCTCGCAGGCGCTGCTGGCAGCGCCCGGACACGCCTGAGCTCCTGCCTTGCCTCGCAGGCGCTGCTGGCAGCACACAAGGCGGCCACGGGCGACCTGCTGCGCGTGGACGCGTACGGCTCCGGCGAGGATGCCGACGACATCCGCGCGGCCGCGGCGGACGCCGGGCTCGACTTTGCGATGCACGGCGGCGTGGACCACCTGGACGCGTGCCTGCGGCCCTACCGGTGCGCGCCCAGCCGCGCTGCTCTGTGACCCTTGGGGGTTCTGAGAGTCCGAGGAACTTTTTAAAAAACCCAAGCGTCTCGGCGCGCAGATTCGCAGTTGCGCTGCTCTGTGACCTCATGAGACGTGCGCGCGACACGCCCTTGGAGTGTCTGAGAGTCCAGGGGACCCTGTGATTACCTAAGCGTCCGAAATTCCCCAGAGATGTGAGCGTGCACACATAGCGATGCTGACCACGTTGGCCGCCGTTTGGGCAAGCAATGAAGCAGCCACGGATGGGCACCCGCTGGGTCCTGGCATGCCGCGGGCGCGAGCGCGGTCAGCGCCGGCCTGCGAGGCTGCCTCGGCAGCGTGTCGCGCTCGCCAGGCCCGCCCGGATTCGGTTGCAGGCCCGCGCTGCCTGCAAGCACACTCAGAGCGTGCGTGCCTCCGCCCGACACAGCCCCGGGCGCCCGCGCACGAGGGGCGCATGCAGCACGCAGCCCCTCCGCCCCGCCGTGCGACGCACCGGCCCGTCAGCTTGGCTGAGAGGGAGACGCCCGCCGCCGCAGGGTCTTCCTGAATCCCAGCACCAGCGACGTGGTCGCCACGACCTCGGCTGAGGCGCTGGCGATGGGCAAGTGGCTGCTCTGCCCGGCGCACGCCAGCAACGCGTTTTTCGCAACGTTCGCCAACTGCCTCGTCTACCGCTCGCCGGCCGAGTTCGCCGCACAGCTGCGCCTGGCCGAGGCGCGCCCGCGGTGCAGGGTAAGGCAGGGTCATAAGATAGGGCAGATGTGCCCGCGCCTTGCGCCGCTGCCCCGGCCGCAGCGCCAAGTAGCCGCGTTGGGGCCCCCTGCTGCAGGGCGGCGGTGTGCTGCCAGAGCATTGCGCTGCCATGCTGCGGACATTCCGTGTGCAAAGTTGCTACATGGGCGGCTCCTGCGCGCTGCCGTGAGCCTGTGAGCGCCCCACACCCGCGAGCCCTCCGCCCAGCAAACGAGATGGTCGGAAGTCACCGGAGCGCCCGCACGGCAGAGTTGCGATCCGGCGCCGCTGAGCGCGGCGGACCGGCAGCGGCTGACGTGGAAGGAAGCGACGGAGCGGCTGCTGGACGCGGCGCGCATCGAGCCCGACGAGTGGCCGCCGGCGCTCGCGCGCCTGTACGACGGCCTCACCTGGCCGCTGATCAACGTGGCCGTCGGTGCGGCCCAGGGTTAGGGTAGCCCATGGTTCTGACGTAATAGGGTTAGGGTAGCCCCTGAGCCTGCCCCACGCCTGTACGTCGGCCTCATGTGACCGCTGATTAATTTGGCCGTTGGTGCGGCCTGCGCACGAGCAGCCCGGGCCTGCAGCCAGCGCCTGCCCATCCCGGGTGCGGGCTAAGACGAGGAGGTCGCTGGTCAGCGGCGCCCACGCTTGCTGCTCTTGGACCACCCTGCCTGCGTCAAGCCTCCCTGCGCGGGCCACGCTGCAATGTTGCGGGCACGCCGCGGCGTGACACTCTGATACAGCCGTCCTGGGCCCCTGGTGATGGCGCGCTCCTTGCGTGGATGGCGTGCTGCTGCTGTGCCGCCGCAGGCGTTCCCTGCCGCAGCGACTGCAGCGCGTCCATGACGCGGCTCGCTGTGCAGGCATCGAGGCCGTGCGGCGGGTGGTCGGCGCGGGGCGCTTCACCGCGAACAACCCTGGCAGCATCCTGGACTACGACCCCGAGGCTCCGGGGTCCAACCCTATGCCCAGCGGCTGCGCGGGCGACCACGTCGCGTACCACCTCGCGCTGGGCTACCCCGAGCCGCGCATCCTGTGAGCGCGCGCGCCTGCCTGCGGGCCGGGCCAGGCTGCTGGATGCCCCGATCGTCCGCCACGCTCGCGCAGCGCTGCGGACCTGCACACGCTCGCATCCATGAAGATATGCGCTGCGAGCGCCATGCTTCCTCTCATCCTGATCAGCTTGCAGTCCACCAACATCAGGTTGAGCTTGGCACCGCTCACAATACCCTGTACGGCCAGCAAAATGCATGTGTGAAAATTGAACTGGGGCCCCTAATGGCCCAGCAAAACTTGTCTGCATTTCGTTGCCTGGGCCCCGCCGCTGCGAGCCTGCTTCCAGCGCGGCGGCGCCTCCATTGCCCGCGCTGAGACCATGGCGTCGCGCCGCGCTCTGGGCCGCCCCCGGGCGGCTGCCTCTGGCGCTCCTGTGTCAGGCTGATGCTTGCACCCTCCGTTCTGCTGACCCGAGCACTTGTTCCTGCATGCACAACCTGCGCTCACTAGGTTGTCTTGTACATCAGGGCCTGGCAAGGCACTAGCGCACCCAAAGAGGATGCTGCACAAGCGCTCACCAGAACTGGCAGCTTGAGAATTCTAGGCGGGTCTGCGTGTGGGATTCGCTCTGCTAGCTGCGGGAGCGCCCCAGCCTGTGTACGTGTATAGTATGTCAGGGGCCTTGCCTTGCCGCGGCCTCCGTTTGCACTGCACGCGGCTGAGCCTGAAACCAACAACGCATGCTCGCCTCAGGCACACGTCTCAACAGTGGGGGCGCCCGCATGTCCCATAGACCATGCAAAGCACGCACGGTCCATGCTGCGTCAGTTCGCTTCCAAGTCCGCTGACATCTGCATGTGCCGCGAAAAGCATTTGTGCGCAAGCCATGCACAGGCAACCACAGGCAGCAGCAGGCCAGGCAAATGCAGGGGCACACATATGCAGAGTGGACTGGTTTGTCGTTATGGCTGCTTTGCCAGTGCTCTGCTGCACACCAGCACACAAAACAGACGGCCAGAACGCCTCCCACAGGGGAGCAGTGGCGGCAGCAGACAGGTAAGTATCGACTGCACATAGCGTACAGAGACAACACGGATCTCTACTCCAATGGACAGGGCGCCTGCTCCAGGCGCGCCCGCCCCCCATGGCCTAGTTCTGGCACCGCCCTTCATAACCAAAGGGCGACGATGAGGCGCTGCTCAGAAGCAACGCCTCGGCAGGCCCATGTCGCCACAACAGCCGAATCACGCACATATCAGGCTCAGCCACCCCACCAAGTGCGCCTGAAAGCCCACCCCTACGCCCCGCCCGCAGCGCTCGGCGCGTCGGCGGCCGCCGCGCGGCCGCCGCCGCCGTTCATGGCAGGCGCGGCGTCGTCGCCGGCAGCATGGTCGTCACCAGGGCTCTGCGCCGGCGCGGCGCCGCCCGCCGGCGGCGCAGCGGCCGCGCCGCCGTCGGACCCGCTGCCGGCGGCCGCGCCGCTGGCGCCGCGCGGCGCGCGCGCGCGCCGGAACGACTTGGGCTTGTGGTTGTTGAAGAAGTTCTGCAGGCGGTCCTGCGCGCGCCGGGCCGCCGCCGCCGTCAGCGCGCGCGGACGGCGGGCCTCACAAAACCCTTGCGTATGTGGACACGTGCCAGCGCTGTGCCACTGGGAGCACTGCCAGCAGGCGACGTTGCACGGCGCGAGCCTGCTGGCCAGCCTGGGCTCGCCACTGTCGACAGCGCTCGATATGCAGCCCTGGGCAAGCCGGCTTGCGCGGCTGCCGCAGGGAAGCATCGCGTGGTACAGCCTCCAGAGCCTGTGCTGTGCCCTCGGCCGCACGCACCGCAGTCTAACCCTAAACACACCCTTACCCTTAAATTCCACAACCCTACCCTCGCCCAGCAGCAGGGCCGCGCCCCGCGCGCGCCTTGGTCATGCCGTGCTGCTCGCAGAAGGCCTCCTTCTCCTCGCGCGACAGGCTCGGCAGCGCCCACTGCGCGCGCTCCGCCAGCGCCTCCAGCGCCGCGCGCTGCACGTCGCTGAAGCGCGCGCGCTTGGGCGGCCGCGACTCCTCCGCCTCCGGCTCCGGCCTGCGGGTGCGCGCACGCACTGCCGGCTCGGCGCTGGGCGGGGGTAGGGTATATGGTATATGGTATATGGTAGGGTCAGGGCCCCTTTTCTCGGCGGGCGCATGCATCCGTCGCGCTGCAGCGCTGCCCAGTAAGCGGGGGCCGTCAGCCAAGAGCAACATGTGCCCGTGCAGCATCATGCCATATATGATGGAGCCGTGGCGCCGGTGCAGGCCAGCGTGGTCAGACCATGGCACCAGAGCAGCCGACGAGGTATGCTGCTACAGGAAGGGTGCAACCCTGGGGGCCCTTTGTTGCCTTTCGCCCGACAGGGAGCCCTCACCACGGCAGTGCCTCCGGAGGCTTTGAGCGTATTTGCGGCAGGACGCGCAGTTGGATATAGCGGGGCGGGAAACAGCTGCGGCTCATCTGGGCTCCGAGGCGGGGGGCTCTCCTGGAAATAGCGGGGACTGCGGAAAGCGGCTGCGGCTCACCTGGGCTCGGCGGGCGGCTCGGCCGGCCTGGCCGTGTAGGCCGCGACGCGCCGGTCCCACTTGGCGCCCAGGTCCGCGCCGCACGCGTCCGCCAGGCGCAGCTGCGCACTCAACCCTACTTAGAACGCACAGACTCGGTGCGCGGCCGCGCGGGCGGGGCGCGCGGCGCTCTGAACTCATGGGAGCTCATCAGCTGTGACCCCTGGCTCCTGTGCTGGTGGTCAGCGAATCCCCGTGCGCGTGCGCGCCGCGGCGGCCTGCGGCCCAATATGCATCTGCCGCGCTCCCACGCACACCCCACCCACACCCCACCCGTACCAACACCCACGGCGCACCATCTGGATCAGAACGTCGCACAGGTCCTCAGCCAGGCGGCCGCGGTCCGGCCGCTCCGGCTCCGGCAGGTCGCTGTGCATGCCGCCGAAGGTGTCCGCCGCCGCGCCCACGCGCGCCACCTGCGCGCGGCCCCGCCGCTGTTGCCGCGCCGCCGCATTCGCGCGCCGCTGCGGCGCGCTCAGCAGCTGCGCTCATGCGTCCACCAGACGGGCCTTTAGCAGGACAACCGCACCCCGCGTCTGCTGGGCATCAGCAAGTGGCTGCGCACGCCGCTGGATGCCCCCAACCCACGCTATACTGCATAGAGGGGCGTCAGCCCCTGAGTCACCAGCGCTGCAGCCTCAGACATTGGATGCTCTCGAGCCTGCGCTGACGTGAGCGCAGCCGGCCGTGCGAGCGGGGAGAGTGCTGCGTCACCAGGCAGAGGTCTGCGCTCAGGTCCACAAACAAGCGCGACCTGTGATGTCTGCAAAAGCCCCAGCAGAGAGCGCAATCGGCTGAGCAGCCTTGCGACGCCCAGACCCTCGGCGAGCAGTGACGTGAACGCCGCGCCAGGGATCATTTCAGGCCGAAAGGGCTCCTTGGTGGAGCCCGAGCCTAGGTGCCGCCCGGCCAGGGCGCACCAGGGAGCACAGCAGGCTGTACGGGTTGTTGTCCTGCCCATCTGCGCACGCCGTCTGCAGCCCGCGCAGGGCCGCCCACGCTGCCGCGCCATTGAGCGCCTGCGGCACCGCGGCCGACCCCTCCCCCGAGGCCGGCGCAGCTGGCGCGGCCGAGTCATCCGGCTCAGCGACGTGCGGCCCCTCCGCCGCGCCGGGCCGGAGGGGCTGCAGAAGCGCCGCGGCGGCACCCGCTGCGGCGACCAGCGGCACGGCCTGCGACGGCGGGGGCGCCGCGGCCGGCGCAGCGACCGGCGGGGCGGGCCGCGCATGTCTGGCCACGGGCGTCCTCGCCAGTGCGTGCGGCGGCGCAGGCTCCCCGCTGGCAGCGGCATGCTGCGCGCTCATGGTAATAACGCCTTATCGGCTGCCCAGTGCCTGTGGGGCTCCCTGCGCGTGCGCGCGCTGGAGACTGCGACTAGCCCGCAACGCGCATGCGGAGGCGATGCCCTGCAACCGCCAGTTGTCAAACCATTGAGGCAGACGCCACGCTCACGACCAGGTTCCAAGTGCGCTTCTCCGCGGGCGGGGTGCTCACAATAGCGCGCACGCCTGACGCGAGCAGCGAGTCAAGCTACGCGGAGACCACAGCGCACTGAAAGGAGTGTGATGGACCGGAGTGCAGCAAGGAGGAGGACCTCATTACCAGCCCACAGCCTCGCCTGGAAGAAAACCAACGGTCTCTAGGGTTGAGCTCCGAAACCCGGCTCTCGGCTAGCAGTGCTGATTTGCTCCTATATATGTGAACAAAAGTATAAGGAGCCCCGGCGTACGCACGTGCAGCTGATGCTCGCACGCGTGGCTATCCGAACCCTCGTGCAAGTGCCCAGGCCTGCGCTGGCGCGCGCAATGTCCTCACTGCGGCACTACCCGCTCGCAAAGGACACGCAGCTGGTGCTGCAGCAGGGCGACATTACGCGTTGGCAGGGCGATGCTATTGTCAATGCAGGCACGTGCGCATCCCTGACACCCTTGTGTCGGGCCAGAGCTGTAACCTGAGTATTTATAGCGCAACTGTGCCCTGAAGCACAGTGTCCAAGGCAAGGCAAGATCGGCTGCACACCACTCCAGGACAACGCATCCCTGCTTCGAGCCTTATGTGCACGTGCTGACTGCTCTGAGTCACAACAGCCAACGAGCAGATGCTGGGCGGCGGCGGCGTGGACGGAGGTGATGCCCAGCTGCCTGCCTTCTGCTAAGTGAGTGCAATGTGATTACAAAAGCGGGCTGCTGGCAGTGCCCCTCCAGTTGGACCGTCGACGCCTGCTAAGGGCGTGCAGCCATCCACCGAGCGGCGGGCCCAGAGCTATTGGGGGAGTGCCGGCAGGCGCCCCAGGCCAGGCCTGGGCTGCGCTGCCCGACCGGAGAGGCGCGCATCACAAAGTGTGCAGCCCCTCCCTACGCGCCCCCACTTTCCTGACTGGCACTTCTCACTGAGCGTAGCGCTACCGTAGGCTTCCATTGTCGTCTGCTGCGGTGGCTTGCCAGTGTTGACCGGTGTTCTGCATGCAGGGCTCGCTTGGCAGACTCCATGAGCAGAGGGGTCAGGCAGGCTTGTGACGGACTCGTTGGTTGGCAGGGGGTATCGGCTGCCTGCAAAGCACGTGATCCACACAGTCGGGCCTGTGTACACGTCGCACACTCCTGAGGAGGCTGACCGCCTGCTCAGCAGCGCATACAGGCAAGCGGCGGGCCGCCACCTCTGTGTATTTTCCAACACTGAAATGCTCTCTGCTATATGACAGTGTACATATGGAGTCACAGCTGGGCTGGCCCTTGGCGTTTGGTCAGCTCAGCCTGTCTTGCAGGCAGTGCGCCATAGTGGCTGGTGTTGCATGCGAGCTAGTCACCCACGCTTGTTTGCAAGCTCATTCCGAATCGCTTGTTGAGCCAGTGCTTGCTGGTGGGTGGTCTCAGGACGCACATGCCCAAGGCGTAGCACCCTGATGTCATCTACAGCAGTCCACTGGACGAGCCACACCTGGCTGGCGAGCAGGAGTTGCCTGCAGCTGGCCAACCGGGAAGGCCTGGCCACGGTCGCGTTTCCGGCCATCAGCTGCGGCGTGTACGCCTTCCCGTACCCGCGGGCGGCAAAGGCGCGCGTCCCTGCCCTCACCCGTCTGTGGGTTTGCGGCGGGCTTGCCCTGCTGTGGCGCTCACGGCCTCTGTGCGAGGTGCCACAGCCCTGCATTGAACATGTGCATGCAGCCGCCCGACGGGGTGCCAGAGCGGCTGAATAGGCCCATGTGTCCTGTGGAGCTGACTGGTTCTGCCAGAGGCTGCAGGGTGACCATGCAAGCCCCCTGCACAGGCAGTGCACGGCACTTGTCAACAAAGTGCCTCAAGGTATGTGACATGTGCGGCGCAGGTGGCCCTGCAGACGTGCGCGGATGCTGCGGGCAGCCTGCGCGAGGTGCACTTTGTGCTGTTTGGCAGCGAGGCCTTTGAGGAGTTCTGCCGCGCGGCTGACGCGCGCACGCCAGCAGCCAGCGGCGGTGCAGAGGGCGCAGCCTGACACGTACCGGGGGCTGTGGCGTGACTGCGCTCCTCGTACCAGGCTTTCACGTTGGCCATGCCTGCGTGACTGGCGGCCACAGCACGTCATGCATGATGATGCTGGCTTTAAGCAGCCCCGCAAGGCAGCAGAAATGCACATGAGCCCAAAGCATCTAGCTGCAGAGGCCTCCACAGCCTGCAGCAGGAGTGCAGAGCTGTAGCTGGAAGGTGGACGGGATTCAGAACAGGCCAAAAGTAAATACACTGGAAGGACAGTTGGCACAGTGTCGCACAGCTATAAGTACACCTGGATGCTCATTCAAAGTGCAGGCTGATGGCCAGAAGACTGTGACAGACCAGGCCTCTATCACTGGTTGACGGCTAGGCACTGTTTCAAATGCTGCCTGGGTGTCTGCATGTGGAAGGAGAAGTGCGCCTGCTGCAAGACATGCCATGCATGTACATGCATGCCTTCAGGCAGTACATTTGTTATTACCTATTCCAGAAAACAGCTCAATCTGAGGCCTGTCAGAAAGCGGAACATGTCCAGGCTCCCTGGTTGCCTGTGTACTGGCGCATAGCGTGCCTACTTGATGGCTTGCTGACAGTGCAAGTACTGGACAGGCGACTGGCGCAGTGGCCTCTCCGCAACCGTGGCCAGGCTCCCTGTGCAGAAAAGCAAGGCACTGTATGCCTTCGCATGAGCACGCAGCTGCGGTGGGTGCCACGGCTGGCTGCTTAGCTGGAGTGTCGCACCGCTTGCCTTGCAAGCTGGACTTCAGTACTCCTAGAAGCGCTCGCGCGCCTTACCCTCCAACCTCAAGCAAGCAGGCGTCTGCGCCCTGCAGGTACAGCATCCGAGCTTGGAGGGACTGCCCGGTGTCATCCTTCACAGGATCGTGTGCAACGTGTGGGACGCGCGTCCAGCCCTGGAGGCCAGCTCCGAGGTCCAACTTGCGCTGTCGCTGCAGTGTGTGAGCCGCCGCTTCCAGCAAGTGCTGCGCGCGCACCCGCTGCAGCTGCGCCTGGACTTCTCCAACACGCGGCTGGCCGAGAGGCACCTGGCCTGGCTGGCACTGCCAGCGTGGAAGGACCATGTGGCATCGCTGACCCTCTACAACTGGCTGGCCCCCGCGTGCGAGGCGCGCAGCAGGAACTTTTAGGACCCGGGCCTGTGCGCAGAGAACGACGTGGTATCCCCGCTGCTGACCGTCCTGCACGCAAACCAGCGTGGCAGCCTGCGGCAGCTGCTGGGTATGCCGCTGTGCCTGGGTGGGGTTCGTACGGAGCCCCTGCCTGACTATTCTGGCATGAGCTTTGACCAGTTCATGAGTTCCCTGCATTTCACGCGGCATGTGGACTTCTGCACGTTTCACCTCACACACCTGGGTGTGTCGGGCGGCTATAATGATGCCATTCAGTTTGACAAGCTGCCGCAGACAATGGTCAGTCTGGTATTCAGGGCAGCACACAGAGAAGCCAGCGTGCAATTTTGGCTATCATGCGCTGCCGCACAAGCAGAGATAATCGTGTTTGGCGGCAGCCCGGTGGTAGATCTCACACGCTCCTGGGCACTCGACGGCTGGCATGTTAAAATAAAGGCAGGCAGTGTAGGGATGGTTGCGTGCAGTCCTATGCTTTGCCCACATCCGCTGCGCAGCACACTCACAGGTATTAGGGAGGTGCGGATTGATGCGTGCTGCGTCACAACTAGCTATCTTTCTTGCCCCGGGGAAGAGCTTTCTAGCTTGGAGGTGTTTGTTGACTTGCTGTGTCCGGCAAGCCTGGAGTATATGGAGATTACATCAGGTAGTCACTACCCCAGCATTGAGCAGCAAGTGGGAGAGCGTAAAATTCCGAATGCCTGGCGGCTTGTAATGCGCAAGATGATTGATGCATACGGGGCCCAATTTGCGTTTGAGATTGACGACGGGTTGCAGAAGCGGGTACTGTGGCGGCGCTGGCCGGCGCCGGGCACGCAGGAGTATGAAGCTGCCTGCAGGCTGCATGCAGAAGCAGCACACTGGGCTGCTGTGTAATTACCCATGGGTAGCTGCTAAGCCTCGGGGCATGCAGAAGGGCGTGCATGCAGATGGTTAGGTTTGGAGTGGAAGTCTAAACACATGTAACATGCGGGACGACGACACCTTACTTGGGCATGCCTGCAATCAACCCGTAGTTTGCTGCGTCGCACATCGCACACCTGCAGACCGTCGCCACGTGGGGTGGAAGGCTCATGCCCTTTTGACAATCCATCTACTGGCGCCCATGCAGACATGCAAGACAGCGCCCTCCATGATGGCCAGCCCTGCAGGACATTCATGCCAGTCTCCACAAGAGTCAATAATCGCGTTCCCAACTTCCTTCAATGCCACAACTGTCTTGCGCCCCCGCACTCTGCCCCAATGTAACCCCCTTCAACCCCTGATCCTGCACAACGCATGGTCGCGAGGTCAGCCCAGCTGTCAGGCCGCCAGGCGCCCCTGCTTAAAGTTCTCTGCAGGGCTTGGAGGCCGCCGGGGCCCACCGCAGCCAGCTCCTTGCGCAGCCGCCTGATCACACATGCACTTGAACAAATCAGGAGATGTATTAGGGTGCAAGGCGGAGCAGGCAACAGCATGCTGCTGAACGTGGGTGCCAGGGGACAGTTACAGGGTCGCATGCATGGTTTCTTGCTGCATCGATCCGGCTGATATCCATTCAGTCATCCTAGGCTGCTTGTACTCTGGCTCTGTACTGCATTGACACAGCTCAGGAACCTATTGGGCAGGTGCATGCGCTCTCGCGGGCCACAGCTTTCCTGTGCTTCATTGAGTACCCACCAAGCACAGCCTGTATATGCTGCGCTCGAATGCCGGCCTCATCTTGCTCCTGGTGTGCAATGCCAGCCCAGCAGCCTTGCAGGGCACCTGCGACCTGCCCACCGAACAAGGCTTGTCGCAACAGGACAGCCAGCAAGCAGAGCCACACAGGAGCCGCCAGCCTGAGCTGCGGGATGGAGGGGCGCTGCGTGCTGCGGCGCTTGAGCTGCGGGGCCTGCTGAGTGACGCGAGGACCGCTTCGGCCGCGCTGAGTTCCGCAGCCCTCGAGCTTCAGGGCCTGCTGCAGGCTGCCGATGCCGCTGCCCTTACGCTGGACACCGCAGCAGCGCGATACGACTCTGCACTTCAGGCCATGTCGGGCCACACCATTGCAGCAGCTGCGGTCGCGCACCCCGCGGATGCAGACTGGCTGCAGCCTGGTGCAGGTGCGGCACAGTTGCTCAACGGCAGCAGTGCTCTGCGGGGCTACCGCCGCTATACCAGGCACTCTCGTAAGCTGTGAGCCACACAGCATACCTTCATCTAGGTGTGACTGGCACGCACGGCAGACTGCGGTGATTCAACCAGCATACTCACGCCCGCGCTCCTGCCTCTGCAGGCGGGCGGGCCTCCACTGCAAGAAGAGCGCACAGTGAGCCGCCCTTGCACACAGCCCAACAGCGTCTCAGGCCTGCTCGCCCGGCAGGCGGTGCGGCGACGCAGCTGGTGCTGCCGCGCGCGCCGGCCGCGCGCGTCGTCGCGCGCCCCCCGCCAGCCGCCTGGACGGACCACTTTGCGCTGTCAGCGGTCGTGCGCGTCGACGGCGCGGCCACCGCCGCGGCCGCGCTGGGCGAGGAGCTCGCAGCGGTCGGCGACGCGCAGGGGCGCCTGTACCTCTTCCGGCGCGACGGCAGCCTCGCCGCCGACCATGCCACCGGCGCGCGGCCTGGCCGCGACAACGCGCCTCTTCCTCGTCGGCTATAGGGTAGCGTAGGGTGACCCTCACCTGCGGTTGTGCTTGGCGAGGACCAGCGGGCTGCTCGGCCATGTTTGTACGCCTTCACCATGCATGAAAGCGCCTCGCAGAGACTTTAAAAAGACATGCGAGCAAGTGCCGCAGGAATTGCAGCGTACCCACGCTCTTCTGCCCCGCGCGACGGCTGTGCCTGTGTTTGCAGGCGCGGGCGAGGTGAGCGCGATCGGCGCGCACAGGCTGGCGCGCGACGAGGTGCTGCTCACGACCGGGCACACCGGCGGCCGCGTCCTGCTGCTGCGCATGGCCACTGCCAGGTGCGGTGCGCAGCATAGGGTTAGGGTTTGTGGGCGCTCGTTGCGCGCGCGTGCACAGGCAGGGGCTCCCGTCATGTGCTTGCCGCCTCAGCACACTATGCGGTGCTCATCATCGGGCATGCGGATGACGGCGCAGGGCCTGTTGACGTCGCGCTCCCGCCAGCTTCAACGCATGCATGCTGCTGCTCATGTCGCTTGCAGTGCATGCTGGGCGTGGCGCAGGAGTGCGCGCAGCCGCCTGCCAGGCCACGCCGCACGCGCCAGGCGCCAGGCCGGCAGCAGCACTGGTTCTGCATTAGATAGAAGGTGCTGGGTCAATTGCAGGATCCTAGACAGAGGTTGCTGGTTCGGTTGTGGGAATGGGGGTAAGCATGTGTGTTATGCTGTGCAGCTGGCGCGCCGGATGCCGCCGCGGCTGCGGCCCTGGCCCCGGCAGAGCCATGACGGTGGGCCCGGCGCAGGGCGGCGGACGGCGAGGGCGCGGAGGACGTCGCGAGCATCGCGCAGCTGGCCGAGTGCACGCCGCCGCCGACCGGCGACCCCGCGCCTGTGGGCGCAGCCGGCGCGAGCGCCGGCCTGAGCCGAGCAGCAGCACAGGGGAAGGCGGCTGCAGCCGTGCCTGAGCCGCCTGCAGCGCCTGCAGACGCCCAGCCCGGCCGCGGCGCCGTGTCCGGCGCTCACGGCGGCGCCGCGGTGACGCGGCTGGTGCCGCTGCGTGTGGGCGCGGCGCGCGGGCTGCGCGGGCTGCGCAGCGTCCAGGTCCTGGCGGCGAGCGCCGACGGCGTGCTCCGCATCTGGCACAGCAACGGTGGGTGCGCACTCGATGCGCCCTGCCTGCTTGACACGCTTTGCCTGCTCAATGCACACATGCATGTGCACACGCTACAAATGTAGCTGAACTCCTGCGGGATGGGTGGAGGGTGAGGGTACGCAAACAGTCCTGCTCCATGGCCTTGCCGATCCAGGGAGATTGCGGTGCCTAAAATCTGCTTGTATCATAAAGCTTGCCCTGCAGGCACGCTTCGCGCGGCGGCCGCCGGCGCGGCCGGCGCGCTGGCGGCCTGGCAGGCGCCCTTCGGCGCGGCGCTGCTCACCGAGCGCGGCCTGGCGCACCTGCACACGCGCGCTCGGGCCCCCGGCGCCGCGCCCGCCGTGCAGCATCTGGGCTGCGAGGGCCTCGGCGCTGCGCGCATCATCGCGGCGGCGCTCGCGGCGGACGTGGGCGGCCACCCTCTGCCCACGCAGGCGCGGTCTGGCACGCTGCTGTGATGTCTGAGCTGAGGGTCTCAGCATGTGTCACTGCGAGGACGCTCATGTCGAGACCGCCCTGCTTCAGCATCATGGTGCATGGAGCTCAGGCTCAGGCACAGGCTCATACTTGTTTGTAAGGGTGCCATGGCAGTGTACTTCTTCCTGTCGACACCCAGCACATAGTGACAGGCGCCTGGGCCTGGCCCATAGCCAAGCTGCTGCGTGCGTGCTGCCGCGAGGCGTGGCCTGTTCATGTGTGCGTATGAGCGTCATGGAGGCGCATGTGTAAGCAGCAGGCGCGTGCTGGTGGAGATCGTGGGTGGTCCTCCCTACCCTACCTTACCCTATCTCAACGCCAGGCCCTGGCCGCAGGCCTTTGCGCTCACCGCGGACGGCGAGCTGCTGACGCTGGCGCTCGCGGCCAAGAGCTTCTCTGGGCTGCCGGCGCCGCCGGCTGGCGAGAACCCTAAGACCCTGGCCCCGGCTGTTGCCCGCCGCGGTCGGCCGCCGCCCTGCCGCGTGCAGCACCGGCGGCCCCTCGGCGCGGGCGCGGGGCCGGCGGCCCTGGCGCCGCTGCGCGGCTACCTCCTGCTGAGCGCGGCGGGCGCGGCGGCCGCCTTCAACGCCTCAGGCGCCGTGCAGCGCTCCGGCCCGCGCGACGTGGCGGCCGCGCGGCTGGCGGACCTGGCGGCGGAGCTGGCCGGACAGGTGACGCCCCTGTTCCCGGTGATGACGGAACACCTCATAACAGGCCTCCCCTCCCAGTTATGGCGCCACGCCGCTGGCAGGCTTGCGAACAGGAGCGGCCGTCCCGCAGATTGACGCGGGTTTCAGACGCGCTCGCCCACATGCACTCCCCCTCACATCCTACGTCCACAACATGCAAGCAAGGCCCGGGCAAGCGCACACAAGGCTGCTGGCCCTGCGATGCGAGGTCGCCACCACACCATGTGTTGCACTCATGTTCTCCCAGGCACACACGTCAGCTTTCCGCTCCCCGCGGTGCTGCCGGCCCGCGCCCCCGCCTGGCACCCAGCGCGAGTCCTAGCACCCCGGGCCGATGTGCGCCTGGCAGTCCGGGCAGCAACCCGCGCCCGCCAGCGTGCCGCAGTCGCCCACCACGAACATGTGGCCGTTGACGCAGTGCTGGAAGTGGCGCTCGCCGGCGTCCCTCAGCGCCTGGTACACAGACGCCCTCTCCTCGGGCGTGGCCGGCCGGAAGGGCTGTGCGGCCGGCTGGGCGGGCTGCGCCGCCTGGGCGCCCGCCATAAGAGCCCTCGGGCGGTTGCAGACGCGCGTGCGGGCGTGGGTGAAGAGACCTGGGCGCGCTTACGTACATTGTCAGCGGGGCAGAGCGGTGACGCCTGGCTGGTGCTGGGCGGGCGGCCAGACCTGCCCGGGTCGCACCTGCAGCAGCCAGATCGGGCGGCAGCACCGGAGCACCTGTGGTCCTGCAGGGATGTCATGCATATCACTCTGTCCAAGACATGCTATCCTTTAAGGCTCAGGGTGCATGCCCTGCAATCCTGCATCATCTCCTTCAGTTGACTCGCATCACGGATGCTCGGCCCGGCAAGCACTGCTGTGGGCCCAGCCCGAAAGGTCAGGCGGCAGCGCGACTCGCACGTTTCCAGCACTTCCAGCGCCAGCTGCTCGGTCTGCTGCAACGCCTGAACAAAGAGCAGCGGAACTCTGCACGCAGTGCATGTGCTCACCGGCTTTAACTTGCGCGCCCGCTGCAGGACCCTGGCGGCGGCGGCGGCGGCGACGGCGCGCCTGTTTTGGCGGCGGCGCGCCAGCGCCTGGTGGTCCTGGGCCTGGGCGGGCCGCTGGTGGCGCTGTTCGATGCGCGGCTGCCGTCCGCGGCTGCGCCACGGCCGCCGGGCGAGGCGTGGTTCCGACCGGCCCTGGCGGTCGCGGCGCTTGCCCTGGGCTACTACCAGTTTGCGCGCGTGCGGTGCGCGCCTGCGGCGAGGCTGTTGCTGTGCGTCGCTCTGGCGATCATGGCCAGCGCGACAGTGCTTGGAACGTGCGTGCAAGCGGGCGCAAAACCTTGTGCAAACACCTCCTGCGATGCTCGCACTGTCCTCACACAGCTGTGCACCGCGCTGGCCCTGACCACCTGCCGCGCCCTGCAGCGGCCGTGCGGAGGCGGGCCGGGCCGGTGCGCCGCGCCCGCCCCAACCCGATGCGGGGTCAGACCCTGGGGACGTCGGCCGCCTGGACGCCACGGATGCGCCGGCATGGCCCGCCAGGGCGCGCGCCGGGGCGGGGCGCGAGGACCGGCGCGCGCGCTTGGTGCGCTTCCAGGGCGCGGGCGACAGGCGGGCGGGCGCCAGGAGGCGCGGGGAGCCAGCGGAGTGGGCCGGCGGCGGCGGCGGCGCGGACCGGCGTTCGGCGGCCGCGGACCTGCGGCGGCGTGCGCGGCTCGCGCGCTTGGAGGACGAAGCCAGGGGCGGGCCCAGCGAAGTCCTCGGGACGGACGCGGGGGCGGCTGAGCCGTGGGCGGCCGCGGAGGGGCGGCCGCGCGCGGCGCTGGGGCGCCACGAGGGCGCTCCCGGGGACGCACGGAGCGGGGTCGTGGGGGGGCCTGCTGAGGCAGGGGGCGGGCTTGCGGGCGGGCCTGGCCTGCGCGCTGCGCCCGAGGCGGCGCTGCAGTCCGCACGCAGCGCATAGCGCACCTAGCTGCTGCCAGGGTCACTGCAGCGCCGTGGCCTCACATGTGTGGACCTCCTGTCGGCGCACGGGCGCAGCTGTGGGCTGGCATTTGGCACGTATAGGCGGGACCTGGCGCAGGCAGGCTGTGGCAGTGCAGGGATGCGTGCCTGGGCATGCGCCTTGGAGGCAAACGATGTTACAACGTCTGGACACCGAAGCCAAAACAGAGGGAGGGGAAGGGGGGGCCAAAATTTGAGTCTGTTCCCATGCGCCCGGACGGACCGCCAGGCCCCCGCCCCTGCCCAGCCACAGCATCGACACCGCTGACACCCAGCCGGCGGTGTAGAAGTCGGGGCCCACACAAACCTCTTGCCGCCCTAAACCCAAATTTGGCATACTGTGCACCCTGCGCCCGCACCCTCGTGCAGCACGAGGCCGCGCAGGCGCGCGCGCACGCCTCCCTTGAACGGGGCAGGCCTGTGCGGCTCGCCGCGCCCGCCTCAGCTGCTGCCACCCGCCGGCTCGCGCTGCTTGCCGCAAGCCTGCAGGCCCGCGCTCTGCGCCCCGCCCAGCGCACCCCTCCGATGGCCATGCTGCGCCTCCACCCGCTGAGCCTGCGCATTCCCCGCTGCACATACCCAAAGTATGCATTTCCGCTCCTGCACCGTACCTCCAAGGCCCTCCTCCGGCACCACTTCCTCAGCCTCGCCCCCCGCATGCCACCTGCCAGGGCCTGCGCAGATCTGGCTCGGTCCAAAGGGCGGCAGCACTGCCGCGCCGCCCTCGGGTAGCCAGTGTCCGCCGCCAACCCTCGCTACGCCTGCTCCTGTCGCAGCCGCGCTGCGGCATGCGCGCACTGCCCGCTGAGTGGGCCCGCGCATGCGCGGCACATGCCTAGCGGGCAGGCAATGCACGCCGGCCCCGCCATGACGGGTCCCGACCCGACAGGCTCCCCTGCATTTGCAATGCCGCACGCATGCCCAGGAGCGCAGGGGGCGCTCTTCCTACCCACCCCATTCAAGTGCGCAGCTGGCATTGGCTCATCTTTGCAAGTGCAGCCCATCGGCAGGTGTCCCATAACACCGGATTTCTGATACAAACCCGACTGGTGCCAGGTCCACGGGAGGGTGGCCAGAGAGCCTTCCTCCGCATGCCGCTCTGCAGCATCATGAGCAGACCAAACATCCCCGCACGCACCGCTGGCAGTGGTCCGCTACTTCACGCGCATGCACATGCAAAGGGACTGAATGAGATGGGGCTGCCATACAGAGCACTGTCTGTGGGGACGGGCCTTGCACTATGCTGTCCGAACCGCACGGCACCCGCAGTGCATTCTACTACCCTTGCTGCCCTAACCCTCCTCCACCGTGCCGCAACGGGCGCAGCCGGGCTGCTAAGCAGGAAACAGCTAACCACCTCACTTGCGAGCGGGGTTCTAAAGCAAGAATGCTGATTCGCCTGACACCGGACACAAGCAGCCTGCATGCCCCGCTGCTGCACCGCGCACCCCCAGTGCGCAGCATGTTTGCAGAAGAAGAGGGGGTTTACACAGCGGCCGGCCTTGCAGCCGGCTGGCCCCGCGTGGCGCCTCAGCGCATGTGCGGGAAGCCGCGGTCCTCGAGCGCCTGCTGCGCGCCGCCCTGCTGCGCCGCAGCAGCGCCCCCAATCAGACCGACCGGCATGGCTCTGCAGCTGGCCGACGGCCGTCGCTGCTGCGTCGCGCTGCTCCAGTGAGCGGAGGCCGGGCTCAACGACAGCAGCCCCGCCGGCGCATGGCTCACCCCTACATATGTGCTGCTGCAGACGCTGCCCTATCCCAGCACTGCTGCAGGCCCTAGCCTGCACCGGCACTGCAGCCGACCGGCTCCGCGACTGCACACCCCCCCCTCATTTTAAGCAGAAATGCCCCCATCACAAGTGCACAGCAACCATGCGCTGCTGGAACGCCAGGCGCGCGCGCGGCGCCGCTGCTGCCCCCTGGCCCAGCAAGTGTGACGCCAGCTGCAACACGCCGCACTCGTGAGCCACTACTGCAAGCCACATGGTGCGGGGCGCACTTGCAGCGGCACCGCTGACAGGCTGCCCCCGGGCGCGGCCGCCGGGAAGAAGCGCTCGAGGCCGCCGCCGCCGCCGCCGCCGCCGAAGCCGCCGAGCGCGCCGCCGCCCAGACCGCCGCCGCCCAGGGCCCCCAGGCCGCCCAGACCGCTGCCTGGCCGCTCAAAGGCGCCCGGCTGCGGTGGTGGCGCGGCCGCGCCGCCGCCGCCGCCGCCGCCGCCCATGCCGCCCTGCGCCTGCTGCAGCCGCTGCATCGTCTGGATGCGCAGCTGCATCTGCGCCTGCGCCTGCAGGCCCTGCGCGCGCGCACATGCGCCGCGCTCGGCATCAACAGCAGGCAGGCAACCACGACACCACCGCAGGCGCCTGCGGGCTCGAGGGCGACATGCATACAAGTACAGACAAGGCTTGCGGACGTCTGGGTGGCGTCAGCGCCCACAGACTGCGCCCACCAAAACCCCATTGGGGCAACACGCCGCGGCGCGAGCCCGCGCAGCGCGGGCGCGCGCGAGAGGTGCAGGCCAGGCGCGGGCGCGCGCGGCAGGCGCGGGCCGGGCGCGCGCGGTGTCGCGCGGGGCGCGCCTGCTGCTGCTGCGCGCGCAGCGCGGCCTGCTGCTGCGCCTGCGCGTGCGCGTGCGCCTGCGCCAGGCTGGCCGCCAGGTGCCCGCCCGGCGCGCCGCCGCCGTAGCTGCCCGGGCCAGCGCCGTAGCTGCCGGCGCCCAGAAAGCCGCCCGGCGCGCCCGGCGGCGGCGCCTGGTTCGGCGGCGCGTGCTGCTGCTGCTGCGCCTGCACGCGCAGCATGGCCTCGCGCTGCGCGTGCTGCTGCGCCTGCTGCGCGTGCAGCATGCGCACCAGCGCCTCCTGGCTCAGGCCCTGCGCGCGCGCCGCCGGGCGCCTCGGGAGCCTGGGCGGGCGCGCTCGCTCGGCAACACTGCAAGTGCTGCTTGCGCTTGGCGCGGACGCCGCGGGCGGGGGCCGCAGTAGCCTCGTGTATGAGCAGCTCGGCAGTCTATACATCAGACCACGGAATCATGAAAGTCATTGGTTGAAAGTGTTCTAAAAAGTGTGCAGAGATCGTTTTGGCGGCACGGGTACAGGTGTTTATCACTGGGATAAACACCGCAGCAGTGCTGTCACGTGGGTCAGGAGTCCCAGAGCCACGCGCGGCTCGCATCGCCCGGAATGCGTTCGGGTGCGTGTCGAGCGCCGCGCGCCTGCTGGCCGCCCAGGAACCCCTGGCCGCCGCCAAAGCCGTGCAGCGCGTGCTGCGGCGGCGGCGGCGGCAGCGCGCCGCCCGCGTACCCGCCGGGAAACGGCCCCGACAGGCCGGGGTGCGGCGCGTATCCCTGCGGAGGGAAGCCCTGCGGCGGCGCGCGCGGCGGCGGCGGCTGCGCCTGCGCCGGCGGCCTGTTCGCGCGCGCCGGCGTGAGTCAGCCTCCCTACATCAAAGCCGGCTGCAGAGATGGAGGCCCATGTGTTCAGTGCGCCCAGTGAGGGCAGCGGTGCGCCGTTACAGCAGGCTTGCAGCTGACAGCGCCACGCCGCCGACGTCGGTGCACAGCAGCCACGCCCGCCGCCAGACCGCCCGCGCGAAGCCCGCATGGAAGCTTCCCGGCGCGAGCGGTTGCGTGTGCAGGCCGCGCACCGCTGCTGCAGCAGGTGCGCCAGCGACGGCATGCCGCCGCCCAGCTGCTGCGGCGCGGGCCGCGCGCCGCCGCCGCCCAGCGGCCCGTTCTGGCTCAGGAAGTGCGCAAGCAGGTTGCCGTCCGGCCGGCGCTCGCCCGTGCTGCCGCCGCGGCCGTCTTCGCCGCCGCCGCCGCCGCCGCCACCGCCGCCGCCGCCACCAGCGCCGCCGCCGCCGCCGCCGCCGCCGCCGCCGCCGCCCAGGCCGGCCATCTGCGCGTGGAACGCTGCCAGGAGCGGGTCCAGGGAGGAGGGTGCGCTGCGGGGAGCGTCCGGCGGCGGGCCGCCGGGCGCGCCGCCAGGCGCCGCCAGCAGGCCGCCCAGCCCGGCGCCCAGCCCGCCGTGCGCTCCCTGGTGCGCCTGGTGCGCCTGCGCCTGCGCCTGCTGCTGCTGCGCCTGCGCGCACAGAGTTCCCATCATCATGAAAGCCGCCATCACACGAGAACTGAGCAGGACGGTGGACGCTGCAAAGCATCCCCCCCTCCCCCTGACGACAGTCGCGGCGCAGCAGCACGCAGCGCGGATGCGAGCGCGCCGCGCCGGCCTCATCGTCCATGGCTCACAGAGCGCCCCCGATGAGCTCGCAGGGCGGGGCAGGCACAGCGCCGCGCAGGGGGCAGGCACAGCGCCGAACAGGGGGGGGGGGCAGCGGGGGCGCGCGCGCGCCTGGTGGAAGTGGAACTGCTGCGCCTGCTGCGCCGCCAGCAGCTGCTGCAGCCGCTGCGCGTTGAGCTGCATTGGCGCGCCCGCGCCGCCGCCGCCCGCGCCCGCGTCGGGCCCGGGCGCCAGGCCGGGCTGCTGCTGCGCGTGCCCGTGGCCGGCTGCCGCGCCGGGCGACGCGCCCCTGGGCCCCAGCTGCGCCGCGCTCGCGCCGCCGAACGCGCCAAACGCGCCGCCCGGCCCGGGCGAGCCGCGCGCGGCGCCCGCCGCCTGCAGCAGCGACAGCAGCGCGTTGCCGGCGGCCGCGTCGCCGAGCAGCGGCGCGCGCGGCGGCGGCGGCGGCGCGCCGCCCGGCAGCGGCGGCGCGCCGCCCGCGCGCGGCGGCGCGGCCCCCAAAAGGTCACCGCCTGCGCCGCCGCCCAGGCCGGCCCCCTGGGCGGCGCCCACGCCGGCGAGCCCGCGCTCCAGTTCGTCCACGGTGCGCACGGCCGCGGCGTGCGGCACCGCCGGCATGGGCGAGCCGCGCGCCGGCGCGCCCGCCAGCCGCGCGCCGCCGCCCGCGCCGCCACCGCCCGCCTGCAGCGCCGCCTCCAGCAGCTGCGCGCCCAGCGCCGGCGCGGCGCCGGCGGGCAGGGGCGGCATGGGCCCGGGGCTGGGGCCGCCTCCGCCGCTGCCCTGCAGCTGGAGCAGCAGGCTGGCGCCGGCGGCGGCGCCGTCGGCGGGCGCGGCCGGCGGCGCGCCCTGAAGCGCGCCCCCGATACCCCCCCCGATGCCGGCGGGCGGCCCGGCCAGCGGGCCGCCGTTCGGCTCCATGGTGAAGAAGCGGCTGAAGCGCGAGCTGAGGTCCGCGGCGGCCCGGCCGCCGTCGGCGGCGGCGGCCCCGGGCGCCGCGGGGCCGCGCGGCGCGCCGGGCCTGGCACCCTCCTCGTCGTCGTTGAGGAAGTCTAGGTTGGCGGCCTCCTGCGCGGCCGGCCGGACCGTAGTTAAAAAAAAAAAAAAAAAAAAAAAAAACAACGCTGTGAGCACAATACCCCAGAAGCGGGGCGCCTCGGGGGCCGCGTGCTCCACCCGGCCAGCCAGCATCGGCAAACCATTGAGCACGCGCAGGTGGGCGCAGGGCGCGCCAGGCCAAGCGCGTCGTCCGAATCGGCGAACAGCTGGTCAACGTCGAAGCCGGGCGGCGCGGGCGGGCGCGCGGGCGGCGGCGGCGTCGCTGGCGCGTGCCGCGGCGGCGGGCGCTCGGCCGGCGGCGCGCGGGCGCGCTCGTCCTCGGCCAGCGCGGCCAGGCGCATCTCCTCCAGCTCATCGTCGGTCAGCAGCTCCTCCATCATGGCCTGCGCGGCGGCCAGGTTTAGGTTAGGCCAACCCTACATTGCAGCGCGGCTCGGGTGGGCGCTGGCAGCGTGTGCAGCTTTCCATACATCCTGGGCGCTCTCGTCCGCGGCCAGCGCACGCTGTTCCAGACAGGGCGCAAGGCGGCGCGGGGGAGCGGCGGGCGCGCGCCGCGGAGGTGCCCTGCGCAGCGCGCTCGCGCGGGCCGCCGGCGTCCATGCGCGCGTCGCGCGCGTCCGCCGCGCGCCGCCGCGCGTCGGCCAGCTTCTGGCGCTCGGCCTCGAAGGCCGCGCGCTGGCGCTCCGCGCCCGACATGCCGCCCGCGTCCTCGCTCGCCGCCCACTCCGGCACGCCGCCGCCGCCGCGGTGCTGCGCGCGCGCCGCCGGCCGCGTCAGCCGCAACACAGACAGCAGGTCCTGCCGGCCCCGGGGCGCTCGGCGCGCGACGGCAGCCGGTGGCGCAGGTTTGCCCGACCCCCGCCCTGGCTGGCCGGCGGCCGGGCAACAGCAAGATGCCGCGCAGGCGCCCGCATGGCGCCAGCCCGCCCTGCCCCGCGTGCTGCTGCAGCGCCGCCACCGCCGCGCTGCCGCGCGCGGCCGCGGGCGCCGAGCCATGCGCCGCGGGCGGGACCGGGCACGCGGGCGCGCGGGCGCACGTCGAACGACCCCGGCGCGCCGCGCCTGTCCGCGTACGCGCCCGCGCCGCGCCGCGCGCCCTCCTGCCACTCGCGCGGCGGCGGCCCCGGGTCCCCGCCGCCCTTCTCCTTGGCCGCGCGCCAGTCGCCGTCGCGGGCGCGGTCGCGCGGCGCGTCGCCGCGCGGCCGCGCCTCCGCGGCCGGCCGCTCGGGCGCGCCCGGCGCTGGCTTGCCCCAGCCGCCCGCGCCGTCCAGCGGCGGGTTGCGCGGCTCCTTGCTGGTCGCGCCCATCTGCGCGGGGTGCCGGCCCGTCAGCATGACCCCACAGCATGCCGAGCGCGGGCTCCTGGCGTAAATCAGGAAAAGGCCGATGCAGCACACAGCAGGCCGGCGATGAGGCTGGGCCTGCAGGGACCGTGCAGCCTGGGCGCGGATGCCCTGGCGCCTGGCTCTGCAGAGGAAGCTCAGCGGAGGGCCGCGCTGCGCGGGAAGCAGCGGGCGCGGTGCGCGCCTTTGCGGGGAATCCCGGCGGCGGCCCCACGGGCGCGTCCCAGGGCTGCTGCCCGCGGCCGGGGCCGTGCGGCGCGGCGCCGCCGCGCCGCGCGGCGCTCCACTCGCCGGTGCGGCCGGGGCCGCCGGCGCCGCGGCCGGCCGGCGGCGCGCCGCCGCGCCACTCCTCGCCCGGCCCCTTGCCGGCGCCCCAGCGCTCGGCGTCCTGCAAGCCGCGCGCGCTCAAAGCCTTCAGTGTGCACATGCCACACACGAGCACACGGACAACAGGCTCGCTCGCATCCATTGCAAACCGCCCGCGGGGCCTCCTGCGTATGTCCTCCTCCGCCCCGCTCCATCCCCCGCCCCGCCGCGCAGCAGTCCGCATCAGGGCAAGGAGCGCCCTGCGCCCTCGCAGCGTGGCCCCGCGCGCACCGGCCGGCGCGCCGGCCCCGGCCGCCGCGGGCTCTGCAGCTCCTCGCCCTCGCCCTCGCCGCGCCACTCCGGCGGCGGCGGCTGCAGCACGCCCGGCGGCGGCCCGGTCCCGGGCCGCCGCCACGGCCGCTCGCCGCCCTCGCCCGGTCGCCGCCCCGGCGCCGGCGGCAGGCTGGGCGCCCCGGGCGCGCTGGGGCTCACCGAGAACGCCGCGCCGTCGTCCACCAGGCGGCTGCGGATGGGGCCCACCTGCCCGGGCGAGCCTGCGTGCGGCCCGGCGGCGCGCGTCGCGGGTTTGCGCAGGGCACTGCTGCGGGCTGAGCGGGGCGCCGGGCAAGCTCATGCCTGCTTGCGCAGCTGTCCTCGCGCGGCGGTCAAGATGGCGCACCAGGCAAGGTTGACTTTGGTTGATAATGAATCGTGTGTGCTGCGCAGGGCAGGAACAAGGCGGCCTGGCAGGGGAGGCTGAGCCCGTGCGCGGCGCAGGGCAGGCGCGCGGCGGGCAGGCAGCGCGGCGGAGGGAAAAGCCGCGCGCGCGCCTGGCGGCTTGAACCCCATGCGCCAGCTGTCCTCCTTCCAGGGCATGGGCACGGGCGGCCCCGGCCCCGGCCCGTACACGGGCACGGCCTTCGGCAGCGAGGCCTCCCTGTCAAAGAAGGACACCTCCTGCAGCTCCCTGCGCCCAGCGCGCGCGCGCCCCGGTGAGCAGGCTCGCACGCGCGCAGCCGCGCGCGCACGTGGCCGTCGCGCGGCTGCGTACGGGCCGGCAGCGCGAGGAGCGGCGCGCGGCCCGCAGCGCTCGGGGCCTGGGAGGCTTGCAGGGATCTGAGTCAGGCGCGGCCGTGGCCTGGCCAGAGGCACGGCCAGCGGCTGCCGTCACCTGAACAAGTCGGGGTCCAAGCCGTCCGGCGGCGTTCGCGCTCCCGGGTGATCACGGTATGCCAGCAGGCCCTCCCTGTGCGCGCGCATATGGCCGCATCGGGCCCAGCTCGGGCGCTCGCAGTGCGCCGCTGACCGCGGCAACTGGATGCGTGCTGAAAGAGCGGCGCAGGGCGCGCCGCCGAGCCACAGGCAGCGCTCGCGCACTGGCGGGCCGAGGCCCCATGTCTGCAAAGGCGCGGAGGTGAACAGAGTGACGCCCGCTGCAGCGGCCAGGCTGATCACAACGGTCCCAGCTTGCAAGGACGCTTCAATGTGAGCGCGCGAGGACGCCGCGATGCACGGCTGCAAGCGCAATGCCCAGGAATCGCGGAGCAAGCCTGCGCCGATTGCCAGGCCTGGCAAGGTCTGACTGTGTCTGTTACCACCCCTGCCAAGGCCGGCACACACCGCGTGTATCTGCGACTCGCGCTCCGCTGCGCCGGCGCCTGCGGCAAATCCACGCCAGGCGGGGCGGCAGGCATCGCCCTGCGCGGCAGAAACAAGCGTTCGGCCCGTCCGTGATGTGGGAGGACTGGCGGCGCCCCGCGCCGCGCTGCACGGAGAGAGGCACATGCGCGCAAACCCTCTACTGGACGCCGCGCTCATTGGCGCGCTCGGTGCCTGGTTAGACGGATCCGGGGAGTCAGCAAGGGCCGCACCCCTGCCCCGCGGCCGCCCCGTCCTCCTGCGTGGCCGCATCGGGCGCAGCCGGCCCCGCCTCTGCGGGCGCGGGATCTGGCTGCGGCGCCTGCTGCTCGGCGGCGTGCGCGCCCTCAGCCCCATCCTGTGAGCCCATCCTCTCTCCAACCTCGCCGATAAGTGGTGTCGACCTTGTGCAACACTTGATGGGGCTGCTGAGCCGAAACAAACCCTGTTTTTGCTGTGAAGAAACTTTCCCAATACGGGGCTCAGAGGATAGGTTGACAACGGGTGGTGACGGGCAGGGGACTGGCAGGGGGCTGGCAGTATGCCACAGCCACGCCACGCCACAGCCACAAGCATGACTGGCGGGGGCTGAGCTGCTTGCTGCAAGCGCATGGCAGCACTCCTGGGCGGGGAGCCCAGTGTGCCTGCCCTCCGCCAGTGTGCTGGGGCACACAGCGCCCGCTGCCCGTGCAGGCGACCTGCTGCACCTCACGTCCTCCGCAGGAGGACTGTGCTCGTGCATGCGGCGGCAGACGCGACCAATGTACCCATCATGGTCAACAGCTGCACCGGGAAGGTGGGCTGTTTGTGCTGGCCTGCGCTTCGTCCTATGGAGGCAGCGTCAGCGAAGGTCGCCGTTGCCACAAGCTGGCGCTTGTGCAGTGGCACGTGCAACACTGTGTTTGCTTGACATGCAGCTCCAGTGGGGGTGTCCTTCACAGACCTTGAAGCTTCAAGCTTCAAGCACGTGACGCCTGCCTTCGGCGCCAGCCCTTGCCTGAGACCTGCGCCTGCCGATGCGCAGATGGGCCACGCGACCGCCGAGGCCGTGGTGCGCGCGGGCCTGCACTTTGTGCCGTACAGCTTCACCGGCTCCAGCGAGGCGGTGGCCGTCGGCAACGTCGGCGTGTCGGGGATCCCCGTGGAGCTGGTCGCGCCCGCGGAGCGCCAGAGCGCGATGGAGCGCCTGAAGGCGCAGTTCCCGGGGCTCATCGTGATTGACTTCACGCTGCCGTCGGCCGTCAACGGCGCGCCTGCCTCTGCGCCAAGCAGAGCTGGGCATGCGCAGCTGCAGAAGGATAGCAGAGCTCGTGCCCCACACAAGTGGCGCCGAACTCCCCACTGACGACACATACCTTGCATATCACGACCAGGAGCATGCTGTGCTTGTGGGCATGCATAATGATGGCACCGGTAGACTGCTCTGTGCCACGCGTTAGTAGCAGCCTCCACACCCCTGCCGCGTAACCCAAGTGCAGGTTTGTCGGGAAGTGCCAATGCGAGACAAACTGCGTGTGCTGTGTGCGAGAGCTTGGCCTGAGCGCCCGTGCAGCCGAACAGCAGCCGCAAGTGATGACAATCGCTCAACCCAATGCATGCTGTCACGACATGCACCTTGAAAAAACACACTACGGCCTAGAGCCATTGTGTTGCTGTCTGCCGACTGCCTTGGCCCGCGAGAGGTCCTCAGCACCCCCTCACACACGCGCTCTCCGCTGCTCTGGACCTTGCTGGAGCATGTCCGCCATGGCATGCAGACCATGATGAGCTGTCCTGCGCGGCCAGCGGGCCTGCTGAGTGTAATGACCGGCTGTAGCAGGCCCTGCAGGCGCATGCAGACAGTGATCGATTGGAGCAGCGAGTGGCCTGCCACTTAGCGCCCCAGTGCAAGTGGCAGGTCACTTGCTGCTTCCGACGGCTGACAAGTGTGCTGCTGCGCACACTCCGTAACCCCGCCCCGGCGCGTGCGTGCAGACAATGGGCGGTTCTACGCGGCCAGCGGCCTGCCGTTCGTGATGGGCACGACCGGCGGCGACCGCGAGGCGCTGCTGCGCGACGTGCGCGCGGCCGGCGTCAGCGCCGTCATCGCGCCGCAGATGGGCAAGCAGGCGCGGCTGGCAGTGTCTGCTGCGTGCATGCATGCTTGCGCATGGTTGATGCGCAGCGAAAAGGTGCACGAACAAAACCACCACATGACCAGCATGAAGGCACGCCAGGCAGCTGTCGAAGGAGGCGCTCCCATCGCCCTGCCAGGGCCCTTCGCACACGGTTTGGACAACGGGGCTACTTTCGTGGATGAGTAAAGCACACCTCGGAAGTAGGCAAGACAGGCTGTAAGACGACCACCGTGACCACGGCTGTGTGTGATTACTCAGCTGTCTGTCATCATGCCTTGCCGCTGAGCGGGCAGGCTCAGTTCTGGCATGGGCCGCGCTGCTGCGCTGCGGCGTCGGACAGGGTCAAGGAGCGATCCGGCCGCTGCCGCAAGCCGGGCCCCAGCCGCCGCGCCGCTGCGCTCGCAGGTGGTGGCCTTCCAGGCGACGATGGCGCTGATGGCGGAGAGCTTCCCGGGCGCGTTTGCGGGCTACCGCCTGGAGGTGACCGAGTCGCACCAGCGCGCCAAGGTGGACACGTCCGGCACGGCGCGCGCGGTCGTGGAGTCCTTCAGGAAACTGGGCATCCCCTTCTCTGAGGCGCGCCCGCTCGGCGCCCTGCCCGGCGGCCAGGGCTCAGTAGGGTATGGTAAGGTTAGCCTCGCCCTACAACTCTCTGAGGCCGGCGCGCTGGGCGCGCTGCCCGGCGGCCAGCCCCGGCGCTGGCCCCGCTCGCAGATCCGGCGGACACATAGCAAAGCTGATTCCGTAGCAGAAGAGTGAGATACGGCGCTTGGGCAGGCATGCTCATCAGTGGGGCAGTGGCAGTGGTTCAGTTCCCACGCTGCCCAGGTATTGGCAGAGACACAGGGGCTGCAGTTGCGCACCTGCCGAGACGCAAACGCGCATGGGGATGCACAGCGCCATGCAGCCGGCGCGCCCGGCGCGGGGAGCGCGCCACGGGGCGCGGGGCTCGCAGAGCTGAAGGCCGGCCCCGCCGCGCGCGCGGGGGCAGGCGGGCATCCGGCGCGTGCGCGACGCGAAGACGCAGGTGGACGCGATGGGCGTGCCGCCCGCGCACCTGGACGGCCACGCCTTCCACACGTACAGGCGCGCGTGTTTGCGGCCACCCTGTGCGTCTGGTGGGCTTGCATGGTCCCCTGCTGCTGCCAGCCCGCCAGCCATCTGCATCACCCGGCAGCCACGCCAACGTGAGGCACTCTCGTTACGCGATCACCCCTTTTGCGGCGACATGGCAATTACACTCCCCTGCAGGCCTCCTGGCCGGCTGCGCAACAATGAGCGCAAACGTAGGCGCTCGCAGCTGGGCTCTTGCAGCTGGGTCGGTAGGCAGGTAGACAGGACCGAGGCAGTCCTGTGCCTGCGTCCGTCGCTTCAAAAGACTTAAGGGCCACGACATTCCAGGCGTGGTGGCTCGCCGCGCAGGCTCATCTCGCCAGACGAGACCGTCGTGTTCGAGTTCAAGCACAACGTGTGCGGGCGGCAAGTCTATGCGGAGGGCACCGTCGATGCGGCGCTGTTCCTGGCGACCAAGGTCGCCGAGGGCGGCCCGCCGCGCGTGTACGACATGGTCGACGTGCTGCGCGAGGGCGCCATGCGCTAGGGTAGGGTGTCTGTGCCCTAGGCCACCACGCGTGTCAGTGCGTGCACCTATCCCGGGCCGCCCTCGGCACACACGCGGCATGGGGCGTGTGCCATGCATGCCCCTGCGGGTGGACGGGCCGCGTGAGCGGGGGCGTGGGCGCCATGCTGAGGAGGCAGAGCGCTTCCTCTCGTGCACTGAGCGAGGCGCTTGCTGCGACGCGGCTTGGAGGGTGCTGGTTATGGCCGGCATGGCGCCACTGAGGTACTGGCATGCAGCCAGAGTCAGGATGGACAAATTTCAGACCGGAACGTCCAGAGCGGAACTTGCTGGCATGAACACGCTCGCATCGAACTTGGGTCCTGTGTGGAGGGTGTGTGGAGGGCGATCAGCGCAGCGTTGGCCTCTTTTGCCCGGCAGCGGACTGTCGTTTGCGGGAGCCCTGGTGTGAGCCAGAAGAACATCGTGTGTGTTATTGGGCTGAGCTGTTGTGTCTGCACTGAAGTAGCATGTGCAGATCTGCAACGACGCTGCTCTCGCTGCAGCTGCCGGCGCGGCGGCCCGGGGCGCACTGCTGAGTGATCGCATCAGGAGGTTTTGCGGTGTGGCATGTCCCAGCTGTGTCACAGCACACGTACTTTGGTGCACGCAACGACGCAAGGCCATGCACGCGTGGCACTTTACCACAGGTGCAACCTCACCACGCGTGCCATGTGAGCGTTGCGAAGCGCGCAACCGAGCAGCGCCACTCTCGAGTCTGCCACTGCCAGTTCCGCATGGGTTGAATGCGCGCAAAAACCCTAGCGCCAAAACCCTAGCGCCGGCCCGCGCGTCGCACGGGCGCAAGGCCTCCCCGCGCGGCGCGCCGACCATGACGGTGCACTGAGCCGCTGCGCCAGCCGCCTGAAAACTGTCCTCTGCCCCGGCGCGCGCGCGCAGGCGCGCGCGTGAGCACAGGCACTGCGCGGCGCAGAGAGCAGGCAGCACGACCTCCCCAGGCTGCCCCACCCTGCTCCACAGGCAGTCACAACGGACGACATGCTGACGCATGGCCCAACCTCTGATGCAAACACAGAGCTGCAGTTCTGCACTTCTGCTGGCAGCTCTGCTCGCGGCTCTGCCGCGGTGGCTGGCGGCGCAGCGCATTTGATGTTCTGCACACCCAGTCCCCCCTCCCCCCTCTTCCCGCGGGCTCACGGCCTTGCAATGTAGCTCTGCCAGGGCCACACCGCCGCGCCGGCTGCCCGCGCGGCCGCGCGCAAACAGCGCGCGCCCCAGAGCAGTACCCCACCATTGCTGGTCTAGCCCGCGCCCCGCACTCACGCCGCGCGTAGCGCGCGTCATGCGATCTTGATCGGGCGCTCGAACGTGGAGTAGTTCTGGTGCCGCGGGCGGCGCGGGCCCGTGTCCGCGTGCTCCAGCCCCAGGTAGGGTTTCTCCCCGCTGCTGTAGTGGTCCTGCTCAGCGGCCACACGCCACTCAGCACACACGCTGCCGGCAGCAGCGGCCCCAGCGCACCGCACGCAAGCGGTGCGTCACGCCGCCGGCCGCCTCCCTCAACCAGCCACTCTGGCTGGCACACACAGGCTCGCGCCGCTGCGCTGTGCAGGCCTTGGTTGAATGCACCCGCCATGCATCGGGCCATGGTTGGCCATTTGGGACCGGCGAGCCGCCCGACGAGCGCTTGCTGTGCAGGCTCCTGAGTGCGCAGCCGCCGGCGCGCGCCCTGCAAGAGCCGGGCGCCCGCAGACCGGGGCCGCTGCAGGGCTTGGTTGGGATCAGGGTAGGACATGGGGCCGCGCGCCTTTTTGGGGAAGCGCGCCGCCACCGGCTCCGCATCCTCTAGCAGCTTGGGCGGCTGCAGATTGGTCAGCGTTGCAAAGCGCCACTTTGCAAACTCCTCTGCGGCCACGCCCAGCTTCGCCTGCGTGCGCCGCGCGCCGCTCGCCTCAGGCATCCCTCCGACTCTGGACGGCCTAGCGGCGGCTGCACTAGCAAGTGCCGCGCCGTGCGGCCGGCCGAACTCACGCGGGTGTTCAGGCCAGCCAGAACCCAGCCCACACACGACGACACGATGCAAGAGTTTGCGGCTCTCGTGCCCTGCGACGCAGCGCATCGAACAGGACACTCCTCAGCAGGCAAGCAGGAGAGTACCCCATGACAGAGACCCCAGCTGCCGAGTAGCCGATGGCGGCGCTGGGATAGGGTATCCTGACCCTATCCAGGTGCACGACGCGCGCCTGGATCCGCGGCTTGAGCTGCGCCAGCGTTTCCCGCTCGCCCACGCGCATGAGGAACGGGTTTCCAAAGTTTGTCACCTGCCGCACGTGGCCCTGGATCAGAACGCCAGCAGCAGCGGCGACAGGCTGGTGCGCTGACTGTCAGGCCACAATGAGCTGACATGTGCACACCGAGCTACGAGTGCACGTGCATGCGTGCCACCCTGAGACTGACGCTCGCCTCGCACGAAGCGGGCTCCAGTCGGTCCGTGCGCTGCTGATATTCAGCGGTTCACAGGGTGGCAGCGCATGCGCGGGAGACTCCCCGCGTTGGCCAACGGCGTGCCGCCGCCCAGCGCGCATGTAATTGTCCACGCCGGCATGAAGTGTTTCATGGGGGCCAGTGCACGCATGGAGGTCCCCCCCGGGTGCCCCGGCCGCTGCCGGGCGCGCACGTGGTTCTGCGCGTCGGCGTGGTAGTGGTACACGTGGATGAGCGAGCTGGGGCCGGCGCCGGCCTCCTCCGCGTCGTCGTCCGGCTCCGCGCGCACGGTCCAGTACGTGTCATTGATCGCATCGATCTTCTCGTCTGGCGGGAAGATCTGCGCGCGCGCGCGCGCGCGCGTCGAGCCGGGGCCGCGGGCAGCGGGTCTGCGAGTGCAGTGGGTTGCAGCACGCGCCCACGACGTTCTTAGCAGGAAGCGTGCCTGCTGGCACGCTCGCTTGCAATCTGATCAGGACCTCGAGGTTTGCTTTGCCGGCACGCAAGGTTTGCTCTGCCGGCGCGGTAGATGGAACCCTCGACCAGGTGCCAGGCATGTTGCATGGGCACGCGGGCACGCCCTGAAGCTTTAAGACGTCCAGGCATCAATTGGCGCTGGCACCCCTGCTGGCCGCCTGGCAGCCTCATCACGCCGGCCAATGGGGGGCGGGCGCGTCACTCGCAGAGTCAAGAGCAGGTTCTTGAGCATGCAGACATCGGCGCGGCGGATACAATACGCGCGGCGCCGCGCCTTGTAGATCTTGGAGTAGAAGACTTCCAGAAGGCGCAGACGCGTGGGCCGGCCGGACGCCGGCAGCTGCGCGCGCAGCGCCTCGCACACGTCCGCGGCGGCGCTCTCCTTGGGCAGCCGCACCGTGTGCACGCCCGCCTCGGCCGTGTTGGCGCCGTGGTAGTACACCTGCGCCGCGGCGCGGCCGGCCTCGTGGGCGGAGCAGTCAGGCCTGGAAACCCAAACCTAATGTTAAAGCTTGCTACGCCCTGTCCCCGATGCGCTAGGCACCGTGACATCCCTGTGCTGCGTCAGTAGGCACAGGGTAGGCACAGGGTGCCGCTTGCTGCGCCGGTGCGCAGCCCGCGCGCGCGAGCATGCCTGCCGCGCAATGGCCCACGGCGGGCGCGCGCGGCGCCGGGCGGTACAGGTTAGGGTTACTCCACCCTAAACCCTACCATGTACAGGCAGCGGGCGCGCGCCTTGAGCGTCTTCAGCTGCTCCAGGCGCGGCAGCGGCAGGTCCAGCACCTCGTAGTACAGCGCGTCCGCCAGCATGTTGAAGTGCTGCAGCATCTCGGCCAGCGTGCCCACTTGCCGCCACTTCAGCGCCTGCGTCTTCGGCACCTGCCGCGCCGTCTATCTGTTTCAGTAGACTCAGCAAAAGACTTGCCAGCGTCGCTCCACCCAAGTCGGCCGCTGCAGGGACTATGTGGCAGAGGGAAAGCTTCATGCCTTCTGTCGCGAGCGCCGCGGCTACGGGGTGGGGCGCAGGCCTTGCCGCGTGCCAGGGGTTTTACCGCTGCCTGATCTGCCCAGCCCGCAGCCTGTCATGGCGGCTGCTCGACACAATGCCGAAGCACCGAACTGCCTGTTTTTTATTCTGTGTTCCGAGCGCACCGCGCCCGTGCGGCGGCACCTCCGCCGTCGAGGCCGTTGCAGCAAGGGGCGCACAAGTGCACGCGCCGCGCCGCGCGCCTCGCTGTGCGCCTGTCGTTGCAGCGGCATGCAAGCCACAAGCGCATCTCTTGTAGAGTAGGGTCCCCTTGCGCGCGCCTGCGTGTACGTGTTCTGCTGCGTGAAGCGCAGCAGCTGCGGGTCCGCCAGGCCGAGCGCGCCCGCCAGCGCGGCCGCGACTGCGTCGTAGCTCATCTCGCGGCTCAGCTCCAGCTTGACGCCCTCCTCCTGCGCCGGCGCGCGCTGCATCGGCGCTCTTTCCCGCTTTATTCTCACCTAACTTTCGTATGGTAACGCTTCTTTTTCGCTTTTATATGGCGCCGCGCTGGCCTGCAAGAACATGCTCACTAACACAGGCCGCCCTGCGGTGAGCAGACAGACTGCGGGCGGGGTCCAGACGCGTCGTGCAGACATGCTGCAGGGCACCGACGCAGCAAGCTGCCTGCCCCCCCGGCCCCCGCCCTGAGCAGGGTGCAGCGGCTGGGACGCGCCTTGGGGTCGTCCAGCTTGCGGAAGGCGACCATCCAGCGATACTTTACGTACTCCAGGAAGTCCACCACGCGCGGGTACTTGTACCGCGCCGCCTCCGCCTGCGCTCGCCGGCGCGCTGTCTAGCCCATAGGGTTACTCAACCTTATCCCAACTTTCATGTACCCCAGGAGGTCCACCATGCGCGCTTACTTGAACCGCCACGCCTCCGCCTGCGGTCGCCGGTGCGCTGTCAGAAGGAGAGGGTTAATCTACCCTAACCCCTATGATGCGGCGCAGTCGGCCCTACGCCACCCTTTTTAAATGCGCCTGGGTGCGCCGAAAGGCGCGCGCACTGAAGAGCTTTCCATCCTCCCTGCCTAACCTGGCCACCACATCACGCACGCTGAGGCGGTCGCCACGCGCTGCACGTAGCCGCGGTGAGCCAACCTGCTTGTGTGAGAAGCGTCCGCACGCCCTCAGGTGCGCAGCGCGCGCAGGGGCATCACTTGCAAAGCTCGGCGTACAGTGCGGCTGGTTTGAGTGCCCTCATGCAGTGACTGACCCGCGTCGGCGCCGCACGACACCACACACTCGCCCCAGCCCTACTCCCAGACCTCGATGCATAGAGCGTGCAGCCGCCCGGACCATGCATGCAATCTTTCTTCTCGCCTCCCGGGCCTCCGTGCGCCCGCCTCCTGCAGGCGCCCGCCTAGCGCCGGCAGGCCCTCGGGCCCGCCGGGGCGCGCGCCTCGGCCACCGCGGCCTGCACGATGAGGATGTCGCCGTGTTCCAGCTGGCAGCCGAACAGCGTTTCCGCGTGGCTCAGGCAGTCGCACATCACGGCCGGCTCGCTCTTCACCTCCTCCCAGACCTGCGGCGGCGCGGCCGCGTCCGGCAGCCCCGCGCGCTTGGCCAGCAGCGGCAGCAGCGCGCCCACCGTCTGCACCCGGCTGCCGAAGATGTGGCCCACAAACTGCGCGCGCGCGGCGAGGGCCTCGGAAGAAGAACAGCGCATGTGCGTGTCATTCGTGACGACAGCCTTGCAAGCAAGTGGCCAGGGACGTTATGAGGAGTCAGCCGCAGGCGCAGCGCCGCGCCGGCCCCGCGCCTGGCCCCTGCCCTATCCTTACCCCACCCTCCCTGGTCAGCTTTGCAAGCGGGGCCGAGGCAACCTAGGCCGGCCTCGCAGCTTGGACCTGGCGCCGCGGCGCGGCGTCCCGCAGGGTCTGCTGGGGAGGACTCGTAGGGCTTTGGTGCGGCAGCACCAAATTCTCAAGCCAAACGACCAACACACAGGCAGGGCTCAAGCCAAACGACTGGCACACAAGCAGGGTAGGAGCAAGCACTGGCCAGCAATGCCTGTCCCGGGGTGAGCGGGCGCGCGGCGGCGGCGCCGCGCACCCGCAGTGTCTGCGCGGCGGGGTCGTAGGCCTTGAGCATGAGCAGCACTGACTGCTTGCACAGCGGCTGGAAGTGCAGCTCATCGCTGCCGGGCGTGCGCGCGCTCGGCTCCTCCAGCCACAGGTCCATCGTGGCCGGCGGCTGCGGCAGCGTGGCCAGGCCGCCCTGCCGCGCGCGGCCGGGCGGCGGCCGGTCGGTTGCACACCCGCACCACGTGACCTGCTGTTGACTTTCTTGGTCACACCTGACTTAGCATGAATGTGCACCCGTCAGTCCCTCGTCCCTTGATGGATTTAGGGTGAAAGGGGCCTCCAGCTTTGCACGCCCCGCTTCCCTTTGCTGTCACAGAGGGGCGGTGGGCCTGGGGTCACACGCGCACGTGGCCCGCGCTGAAGAGCGCGTCGTCCGCCCACGAGTTTGAAATTCACACAGAGGGGTGGTAGATCCAGGCTGCACCACGGCGAGGCCCATGACAGCACTCTTGTGACCCGCTCACTGCCCTGGAGGTTTACAGCGGGGGCGGCGGGCCCGGGCCGCGCCCGCGCGAGGTCCATGACAGTCAGCGCGTCGTCCACCTCGGCCAGCACGGCGCTCGGGCGCAGCGTGCCGTTCTGGCGCCGCGCCCAGCGCCACCAGCGCTGCCGCTCGGGCGCCACGCCCAGCTCCTGCGCCGCCAGCTGCCGGAAGTCCCGGAACAGCATCTGCTTCTTCACGCGCAGCGCGCGGACCTGCGCGCGCCCCGCATCGCCTATAGGGTTAGAGTGGGTCTCACCCCACCCCTGCTGCCGGAAGTCCCGGGACAGCATCTGCTTCTTCATGCGCAGCGCGCGGACCTGCGCGCGCCGACCCGCCGGCCTGACCTCACATATAGGGTTAGCATAGGGTAGGCCTAAACTTACTCCATACCCGCCCAGCCTGACACAGCGCCTGCCCATCCTGCCTGCGGAGCCGCGGCCGGTGCCTCTGCCACTTGCTGCGCCCGCGCGGTCTGCGCCATGCCGCGCGGCCTCGGCAGGCGCAGCCGCGCTGCGACACCCTTAACATGCTCGCTGTTGCCCTCAGCTGAGTATTGGGCACGCGGCGCGACATGCAGTGAGCAGGGCTGCGGGCGCGCCTGCTCGAAGTCGATCAGGTCGAAGAACACCTTTGACCCGATCTGCTCCTTCAGGTCCTTCGATGTGGCCGCGCGCACCTGCGCGCGGCGGACGCCCGGCCTCAGTGCACGCGGGGCGCAGCGCGCCGGACGGCTCCCATCGATTGCGTGCAGCCTGAGCCGGCGCGCCTGCTATGCCGCGCTGGCCCCGGCCGGCGCCTGCGGCGCAGCAGAGCGCTCGCGCGCAGGCGCCGGCCTGCGTGCCAGCGCCAGAGCCATGGGCGCACACGCGCGCGCCGGGGCGCCGGCCGGGGCGCCGGCTGGGGCGCCGGCCGAGACGACGGCCGGACCCGAGGCAGCGCGGAGGGAACTGGCGCGCCCCACTTGCAGGTACTGATACGCCTCCAGCTTCTCGCCCAAACCCTATTGGTACTAAAACGGGGGTGGATTAGGTGGTTAGGGTCGGGCGCGCCGACCTGCAGGTACAGGTGCGCCTCCAGCTTCTCGCGCCGCCGGCGCTCCTTCTCCGCGTGCTCGCGCTCCAGGCGCTCGGCCACGTGCGCCTGGATGTCCGCCTTGCTGACTTCACACATCACCTGCGCGCCCGCCCGCACGCGCGCGCCTCAGCGCGGCAGTCTAGTTCTAACCCTAACCCTATGCCCGCGCGCCTGACCAGGTCGCGGGCGGTCACACGGTGTCGGTCCACCAGGGCGGCGGCAGGCCAGGTTCCTTGCAGCCCGGGCTGCTCAGTCGCCGGGCTGACGGGCCCTGGGTCTGGTGGCCGGCGGCGGGCAAGCTGCAGTGTGCCCCTGGCATGCACGCGGTGAGGAGCTCTGGAGATGCAGCCCTGCCATGCGCGCGTTAGAAGTACCGCCGCAGGACATCGACCGCGCCAGCGCCCCCACCCAACCCCACCCGCCGCGTCGCAGCCCCTCTGCAGTCCAGCCCGGCAATCTGAGCGAGCCGCCGCCGGTACCGAAGCAGACAAGAAGGCGCGTTTGCGGCACTCCGAGAGTTGCGGCACACGAGGAGCACAACAGCCATGGCAGCGAGAGGCGAAGGGAGCTGTCGACACCCTGCGCCCAGGCCGTGCTGCCGCGCGCCGGGCTGCTGCAGCACGGCTTGGGTGCACGAGGTAGACATGCACCCTACGTCACTCGCTGGCATGGCCGTTGTGCTGCTCGTGCGCCAGCTCAGACTGCCGCATGCGCCTCCGTCTGCTACGCTACTGGCGGCGGCTGGCTTAGGCTGGGGGCCTGGGCGGCAGACGGGCTGTCACGCGGCGGGCAGGAACGGGCGGGGGCGCTGGCGGGGTCCCACCCAGAGGGCCGACTAGGCCTCCCAAGCCCCGAGCGCCGCCCGGGCAGGGTCGCTGCGCGCGCGGCATCGCAATCCAGGGCCTTACCCAAACCCTACCCTTAACCTAACCCGGGCACGCGCCTGGTCCCAGTCGGACGCGCGGGTGTACACCAACACGACCGAGTTGGAGTACTTGGTGAACTTGGACGCGCGGCGTTGCAGCGCAGGCCCTAACTAAACCTATCTCAACCCTACCTCGCGCGCCTGGTCCCAGGCGGACGCGCCGATGTACACCAGCATGTACGCGTTGGAGTACTCGTTCAACTTGACACAATGTGCCTTGACACAATGCGTGGCATCGCAGCGCAGGACCTAACTACACCTATCTCAACCCTACCCCGCGCGCCTGGTCCCAGTCGGACGCGCGGACGTACACCAGCATGTACGCGTTGGAGTACTTGGTGAACTTGAACGCGGGCGCGCTGCCGTAGCCCGGCGCGGCCGGCGGGTTCTCGTCCTCGCCGCCAAAGTTCTCCTCCAGCGCCTTGCGCGCGTCTGCCTGCGTCACCTGCGCGCTGCGCGGCCGCGCGTCGGCGACAGCACATGCAGCAGCGCTGCGCGCTGCTCGTTGGCTCAGGCGGAGGCGGTCGTTTTCGGATCCCCATCCAGCCGCTTCCCAATCGACTCTGCAGCCTTTCAGGTCGTGCCAGTCAACTCAGTCACATCGTGCAGTCGACCCCAAGCGTGTCCAGGCCCTGATCGGCGCCGCGCCGCATCACGCGAGCCCCCGTGGCTGCAAATAGCCGGCGGCCCGCGCTCGGCGCGTTTGGCAGCCCGGCTTCATCAGATGGCAGCGACCGCGCGGCGGGTAGGCATCGCGCGGCCGCGCGCCTTGTCGTCGTCGAACTTGAGCCACTGGCGGCCGTCCGGGCGGATGAACGCGTAGTAGTGCCCGCCGTGCACGCCGCCGCTGTGCACCAGCACGCTGTGCAGGCGGTACTGGTTGCGCACGCCGCGGTCGGCGTCGGCCGCCAGGAATGCGCCGCCGCCCGCGTCCAGGTCCAGCTCGTCCGAGAACTCGTAGCGGTCGTTGATCTGCGGTGCAGCCAGGGTACAGGGTTAGGGTCCGCGCTGCGCCCTTGCGCCACCGCCGCAAGACACCGGCGCATCGCTGCGTTTTTGAACACTGAGCTTGTCGCAGCGCTCAATTCAGTCCAAGATTGCTGGGGCCCTCATCCGTCGCTCGCGTTCAGGTCCGCTTCACCCAACAGGTTGCAGCGACCGCTGAGCCACGGTGCGCGCCGCCTTGGCCGGCCGCCCTGTGCCTTAAGAGATGCCCGCGCCATGCCATCCAACCCCAACAGGCTTGTGGATGTGCAGTGACCTGTAGTGCATGCTGCTTTTGGTGGCTGTCGCCACACGTGCGCCGTGCCCGTATTTCTGCTCGGCTTGTCCGGGACCGAGTGCTGAATTGCAGGCGGGAGTGTAGGATAGGGTAGTATGACACCTTCAGGCTCAGGTCGCGCTCGTAGTCGTAGTCGAAGCGCTTCAGGTGCAGCATGAGCACCGGCGGGTACGCCTCGAACAGGACGCCCTTGCGCGCGTCCTGCGCGGCGCGGCCAGCCCCGCTGCAGCGCCCAGCGGGGCCGCGAGCCTCGCCGGCGAGGTCGCCGGCATCGCAGATAAGACAGCTGAGCGCCGTCAGGACAGCGAGGTCAGCCTGGGGTGGCACTCGACGCATGCGCGGCTGCGGGAACGACGGCTGCCACGTTGGACGCACCAACTGCAACTGTGGCTCACGCTGGCAACCCGCCGGCACGGCAGCAGCCTGGTCTGTCAAAGCGGCATGGTCCGCGGGCCTGCGCCCGGGAAGGGCTGCAATCCCTTGGAGCCGCCCAGCGCCCGGCGCGCCTGCCTGCCTTGGGTAGGCTAAGGGTTAGGGGTCAGGCGCACCTGCATGCCATGCCCGGCGTCCCCGGCGTTGTACTGGTTGTCGCCCTCCATGCACTCCACCTCGCAGTACTTTTCAAAGGATGCCTGCACGTCGGCGCACCCGCGCACCACCAGCTGCGCGCGCGTTCAGATCAGGGTTATACGACAGCAAGGCGCTGGCCTGCCGGGGCCAACTGGCACCCCTCCCGCCCGGTCTACGAAACATCCAGCCCCCCCAGCCCTCAGCCCCTTGCCTCCCTTGCCGCCAGCGCTCACTGCAGAGCAGTGGACGGTGCCTGTGCGTCACCCATTGCTTGCGGAAGCTCCAGCGCCCCATCTGCTGCAGGCGAGCGCAGGCCCCTCACGGAGCTCAACGAGCTCGTCGGCGACGCCACTTCGCGTGTGCCCCGCTGCTGCCTGTCCCGGCTGAGCAGCTGCTGCGGCCTTCCCCGGCGCCACGGCCAGGGCGCAAGCATTCACGCAAGCCTGAACCCTACCCTATCCTCCGGAGCCGCGCACGTTGAGGTCCAGGAAGATGTCGCTGCGCGAGCTCTCGTAGTCGACGGTGATGCACTTGATGAACGAGCGCGTGGAGCCCTCGAACAGGCTCTTGATGGTGCCCTCCACTTTGGTGCCCTGCACGCGCGCAGCAGCGCAGTGGCAGGCATGGCAAGCCCTCTATCAGGTTCATGATGGTGCCATCCATCCCGGTGCCCTGCACGCGTGCGGCAGCGCGGTGGCGGGCACAGCAAGCCATCCATCAGGCTCTTGATGATGCCCTCGGATGTTGGTCCCCTGCACGGGCGCAGCAGCGCTGTGACGGACATGGGAAGCCTGCGCCTGGCGCCTCAGGCAGACGTGTGCAGCTCGCAGGAGGGACCTTGCATCTGTCCGCAGACCGAGCAGACCAGCGGTAAAAAGTCAGCGAGATGCCGGCGCCGCTGTTCCCGCAGGGTGCATCGCCGCCGCCCCCGGCCTGCGCAGGGGAACCCCGACATGGGCCCAGCGGAGGCGACGCACGATGCGAGGGCGCAGGCCGGCGCGCCTTCATCTTCTCTTTAGGGCCCCTACCCGACGGCCCTACCCTAACCCTAGCTGCGGGGGCCGCCGGCGCGGGCGCGCCTTCATCTTCTCGTCCAGCTTGTCAGTGAGCATGCGGTTGAGCTCCTGGATGTCGTGCTGCATGAACGCGTCGACCGAGTCCCACCCGAACGACTTGGTCAGGTCCTTGGTCGCCACGCACGTGTCGCTGAACTGCATCTGCGCGGACACTACGCATGCGCTCAGCAGCCGCGCGCGCCGCACACGCGCTGCACCGTGCTGGTGATGTCAGTGTGTATGGAAAAAAAATCGGCAGCGACCGCACCCCATACACAATGTTTGCGACAAATAAATTTTCAATGGGGTGGAGCACAATGTGCCATGCGGTCCGCTGCGCTCTCAGCTACAAAAATTTCCTCTTTCAAGTTTCTTTTACCTCTCTATCCAGGCGACCTGGCCCCGCCCTGCGAGGCGGCCGGGCGGGCGCGCCTTGTAGAACAGCGACTGCAGCGCGAGCGGGATGGAGCGCTGCGGGTCGTCCTCCTCCGTGGTCGGCATGTGGTAGACGGCCTGGCGGAAGCGGTTGATGTGGAACAGCGTCTGCAGCAGCGAGTTCATGTAGCAGGTCGCGCCCTGCGCGCCGCGCGGGCCGGCCGCGCGTCAGCGCCGCGCTGCGCCGGCGCGCCAGGCGGGGCGGCGGCGGCGGGCAGCAGGGCAAGCGCGGGCGGCGCTGCCGCAGGCGCAGGCCAGCAAGCCTTGGGAGCACCCGGCTGTCACACAGATCCCAGCATTATGTCATCAGCTTTTATGATGCATGTGGACCGCCATGCTGCGACCTGTCGGTATGGACTATGCCTGGGGTTTGCTGCGCGAGCCTCGATGCTGACGGTAGCGACCTAGTCGCTGCCTAGCTGGCCAACTTGCAGTCGCATCACCACAACATGCGCTATCGCCGGAGCAATAGTGTGGTGAGGGCCATGCAAGAGCCCTGCTGTCTGTTGCAGCCCGGTCCAAGGACAGAGCTGCAGCCAGGAACTGTGCACAGCAGAGCCACAGACCACGACACTCACGGGCTCAGGCACTGTCCATCACCATACCCGCACCGGGCAGCCGGGAGGCAGCCAAGCGACCTCATGCCAGTCAAAAGCTGGCGCCTTTCTGCAGAGGGACAGCCGCGCGGAGGCGGTCCCGCGGCGCGCGCACCTGGTTGCGCAGCCCAACAAATCCGGTCTCGCGCTTGCTGTCGTGGTACGCGTTATCCAACCGCTCGACCACGACGTCCACGGACACCTGCGGAGCGACCTCGCGCGCGCTGAATTACCTCGCGCGCGCTGCAGTCGCTCGGGCGTGCCACAGTCACGTGAGGATACTTATGATTGTCTCAAGAGCGACCTGAGCTGCAAGGCTTTGAGCTGCAAGGCTTTGAGCTGCAATGCTTAACGCTTTGAGGAGATGGCAATGCAGGTCTGAACAGGGCAGGGTGCGGTAGGGTAAGGCCATCTCCACCCACGTGCCGCGAGCGGGGCCTGGCGCCCCGCGCGCACAGCGGGCCATGCAGCCCTCGCTGCCCGCGCTGTGCTTGCATTCTGCATGCGAGGCCCCTCGCCGGCCCGCCGCCTCGCACAGAGCGCAAGCCCGCCTTATGTCCCGCATGCGCGCAGGGCCGGGTGGGAGGCGCAAGACTGCCGGGGTGGTGGAGCGGGGAGGCAGGAGCGCGCCGTCGGCGCGCCAAGCCTGCATGAGGACTCGCATGTGCGCATGGGCGCAGGGCCGGGTGGGAGGCGCGGGGGGCGGCCTGTAGTGGAGTGGGGAGGGAGCGGGGCGGGGGGAGCGCGCCGTCAGCGCGCCGTCCGCCAAGAAGCCGCTGGCGGGGTCCTCGATCTCCTGGTAGGGCGCCATCTGCGAGAAGCCCCAGTCGGAGTCCGACGCCGTGAACGTGTGCGTCGCCTCCGCTGCGCGGCCACACGGCGCGCGCGTTGTCAGCCCCGCTCGCGGCTTTCGTTCCAATGCGCTTCACCCCAGTTAGCCCCGCTCATTGCTTCGCTCCAGTACGCTTCGCTGCCAGACGACACGACCTGCCGCGGGGGGTGACGTGCGCCTGTGCTGGCACTGGGCACACTCGGTGCTCCTCGGGGAGTGGTCCGGGAGTGAGGTCATTGACGACAGAGAGAGCGCACATCCTGACGTCCGTGCCGAGACCCGCATCGACACGGTGCTGTGTGCACAGGCCGCCTCACAAGCCCTGCCCGACCCTCACCTTTCCGGATCGTCTTCTTCGGGTCCTGGTGGTTGACGACGGTGAGCTTGAACGACGCGGTGCGCATCCAGCCCAGCTGCGACGCCTCGCCCTCCGCCGCGTTCAGGAACAGCGACATGAACGTCCAGCCCGGCCCCGGCCGGCTGCCATGCCGGAACAAGAGCAGGTTCCTGCGCGCGCGCGCGCCGCGCCGCGCCCGTCAGGGGCGGCCGCGCGAGCGCGCGCGGCCCGCGGCCGTCCGCCGCGCAGGACCCTCAGCGGGGTCCGGTGCGGCCCACGGCATGCCCCTGCGAGGCCTGCAGTAAAACGTCGCTGCCCTGCCTCACCGGCATCACTGCCGGAACAGCAGCATCCCCTGCACGCTCTCGCGCCGAGGAGTCGCGGCGTCAGTGTGCGGCAGCACAGTGCTTGTCCGCTCTCGGCTGGCTCCCTGCCAGACCCTTCACCACTTTCTGTGCACCCCAGGGCTGTGACCCAGGGAGCATGGCGCAGGGGACAGCACGCAGGTGCCCAAGCCGGCCTTGCAGCTCACCGCCCCTAGGCGGCTTTCTGCGCGCAACGTGCAGGTGTGTGCAGGCACACGGGCGACATCAGGCGCTGCCTCAGCACGGGGAGGCCGCAGGCGCGCAGGGCAGGTCTCTCGAGCTGGGGGCGCGCGACGCACGCACCACTCATGGCCGCCGATAGTGAAGAAGTCTGACACGTGCCGCTGCGTCAGCTGGCCCGTGTAGTTCTGGATGACCCACTGCGCGGGGCGCGTCACGTGCGCGGCCGTCAGGCACAGCTCGCAATCAGGCGCATGGGCGCTTCAGAGCACAGAGTGACTGCCTGCTAGCCACGCACCGTGTATGTCCCGGCCATCTGATTGTCCTCTGGCTTTGCATCTGAGGCTGACACCTCAGTGATGCCTGCCACGCGCGGCCCAGCCACTCCTGCGCCCCGCAACAACAATAAACTACTGATGCCCTGGGGTGCGAGCAGCAGCGTCGCCTGCAGAAAAGCATGCGTGAAGGCGCCGCAGTAGTGGCAGACGCAGTGTCGCTTATGTTCCTGCGGCAGTAGTTCAAAGCGCCGGGCACTTGAAATAAAGGCTCACCAGGGATCTCGACATCTCCTGGGCCCGAGACATCCTCCACCATTGGCTCGGCGTTTGAGTCGCCCTCCTCCATCATCGCCGCATCATCCAAGGCCATCCTGGGCCAGAGCCCTCAGCCCAGGGGGCCTCCTGGGCAGGCCGGCCCCGCGCAGCGCGCGCCTGAACGCTGAGCGCGTCGCAGACTGGTGCTGGCTGCAGGCTGGCCACTTTCAACTCACGCTCACCAGAGCTGCAGCACTATCCCTGCACCCTTGCTACTTGTCTCGCGTTCCTCAGAAGCGTGGATGCTGCAGTTCTGTATTGGTGCCTCTCGAGACGAGCAAGCTCAGAAGCCCTGTCAGGACAAAACCTGTGTAGTGTCAAAGGAGACGGGAGCTGAAAGCTATTCAGGCGCTGGTGCAGTCTGTAATATACAGCACCGTTTGAGCTGGTGCTAAAACGCAAGGCGGTGCTATAACTTGGCAACAGAAGGCTGGCTGCACACCATGGTTGATCCAGGAGACTGGCCGAACGCTTGGAGTGGCGACGCTCAGCCGCGGCTTTACTTTGAGAACCAGGTGTGCTGTGGAGCAGCACAATAAGAAGCAAGTAAGAGGCTATTGTCCAGTGCTAAACTCAGTCTCTTGTTGATTGTGACCGTTCTTGCAGGTGGCTGCACTATGCGGATTGCACTGCCTCAACACTCTGCTCCAGGGCCCGTACTTCCAGGAGTTCGATCTGGCACAGGCACGCCGCTCTCGCCCAGTGCAGTGTCAGCGGCTCATTGACCACCGCTTGCGAGTGCTGACACACTGTGCATCGGCACTCTTGTTGCCATCGGTTTGCACAGTGCGGCAACGCGTAGCTTGATATAAACTGACTGCTAGGCTGCTGTGCGGCCTGCAGATTGCGCACAAGCTCGATGCAGCCGAGCGCGCGCTGATGGCTCCCCAGAGCGGTGACGACGGCGCAGCGTACCAGACCTTCCTGCGCGAAGAGTCCGGCAACGTCGACAGCACGGGCATGTTTTCCATACAGGCAAGCGCGTGCTTGGCGCCTGGTCTGCCGATCGAGTCAGAGAGTGTGCAGGCGGCGAGGCTCGTCACACCTGCTCAGGAACAGTCCAGCGTGCTCTGCGGGTGCACGATGAAAGCAAAGTGATATGTGCCAGGGACTGCGCAGGTGCTCAGCAAAGCGCTGGAGGTGTGGGGCCTGACGTGCGAGAACCTCGCCAGCGAGGAGTGCCGGCCGGCGGCCGCGGCCCCGGAGCGCGAGGCCGCCTTCATCTGCAACCTGCGCGAGCACTGGTTCGCCGTGCGCGCGCTCGGCGGCGCGTGGTGGGACTTCAACAGCCTGCTGCCGGCGCCGCGGCCGCTGTCGCAGTTCTACCTGTCGGCGTTCCTGGACTCGCTGCGGGGGCAGGGCTACAGCCTGTTTGTCGTGCGCGGGCCGCTGCCGGGGCCGTTCCCCGGCGGCGAGCAGGCCGGCAGCGGCGGCGCGTGGTTCACGCCGGAGCAGGCGCGCGGCCCGCCCGGCCCGGGTGTGAGCGCGAGCGGCGTGCGCGCCAGGGTGCGCCTGGGTCAGCCTGCAGTCCTGGTGCCGTGGCAAGCGCGCTGTGGAACGAGCCTCCTCTCACTGGCAGAGCCTGATTGCGCCGTCGCCGACCCTGAGTTGTTAAGCACATGTAGGTGCCGAGCCTGTATCATAAAGCACGTGGGGCGTGTGGCAGGCGCGGGCGGCCAGCGAGGGCGCAAGCAGCTCGCGGCAGGCGGGCTACCTGAAGGCGGCGGCCGAGGGCGCGATGGCGCAGGCATCCACGGTGCGCGCGGGCTGTCCCGCAGGCGGCGCCCTGCACGCGGGCGAGCCCGCCACACCTGACCTGGCCCGCTGATGTCAACATGGCTCCTGCTGGCTACGTGTATGCGTGCAAGCGCAGCCTGCGCCACGGCGGCCTTGGGATTGAGATGGCTGGCGGCCGCCGGTGCGGCCCAACATGTGTTGCTGCCGGCATCAGGATTTGGGATTGGGTCACACCAGCCCAGACATGCACTGTGCAGGCTGGCACGCACTGCTGCTGGCATAAAGATGTGGAGATGGTTGACACATCCGTTGCGCAGGCCGGCACGCTGGTCGCGCTGCGCACGCGCGCGGCGGCGCCGCCAGCCGGCGGCAGCGGCGGCGGCGGCGGCGGCGACGAGGATGACGATCTGGCGGCCGCCATCGCGGCCAGCCTGGCGGATAAGGGCGCGGCCGCGCCGGACGGCGCGGCGCCGGCAGGCGAGCGCGGCGGCGGCGGGGAAGACGCGGATCTCGAGCTTGCGCGCGCGATCGCGGCGAGTATGGGCGACAACGCGGCGTGGCAGGCGCGCCGGCCAGCGGCGCGGCGCGGCCGCGGGCGGCGCTGCTGGACGGGCCGTGCCTTGCTGAGCACGGGGATGCGATCGTCCGCATGCCGGGCCTAAGCGCTGCGCGCCGGCGCTGCCTGCGCCCCTGTGCTCATAGCGCAAGCGGTGGTCGTACGCACCGGCACGAGCACTGGTGCGGGTGCCGCCATGGTGTGGCGCGGCATGTCCGCTGCTCTGCCGACGGTCCTGCCTGCTCGTGCGCAGGGCGCGGCCGCGCGCGCCAGCCCGGGCGTGGTCGTGCTGCGGGACCCGGGGCCCGAGCCTGCCAAGGGGCCCGGTGCGTGGGCCCGCGCGCCGCACCGTCCTGTGCCGCGTGCACGCCGCCTGCCCCGGGCCTTGCTGCGGTCCTGGCGCGCGGCGTCCGGCAGACGCACCTGTCTGACCGCCGGCTGGCTCGCGCTTTGCAAACCAGCATGCTCCGCAGGACTGCAAAGGCAGGTCTTTGCACATGTGTGCTATGGAGCGCCGGGATGAGGTAGCACCTGAGCTGTGGCGTGTGAAGCCCATGACGTGGCTGAGCATGGGCATGACACCAGCACTGTACTCCTCCACACGTTGTCAAGGTCGGCCTGCCACTGGGCTGTTGGCACACTCCTGAGAAGTGAGTGACAGCCGTGTGTCACATGTGTGTGATAAAAAGGAACATATGTTGTATGCCGGGCCCAGGCGTGGTGGACCTGGCGATCCGCTTTGCGGCGGACGGCTCGCGCACCATGCGGCGCTTCCGCGCGCACCAGCGCGTGCAGGTGGGCCCTCGGCGCCCTGCAGCGTGCCTGCAGCGGGCTGCGTGCGCGACGCCGAAAGCCTGCATCTCGTCCTGCTGAGTGTGACCGTGCTGGCGCTGCGCGTGTCACCATGTGTCGATTGCTGCACTATGGCGGTGTCCAGGTGTCTGGCCTGGGTTGTATTCAGGTCAAAGGTATCACGGGGTAGCTTCGCCAGATAGGGTTGGGCACAGGCCAGCCTGGGTCGGCTGCGCGCCACAACCCCGCGGACTGGTCAACCATAAGCACTCCTCGGTATCCTGTTGCCTATCGCTGTCCTGACAGCCGAGTGATTCTGATTATGGCAGGACATGCGGGATTGTGCTACAGAATGACTGCGCGTGTAAAATGCACGAAGCATGCGCAGCTCTGCATTTGGCGTGGCCCGGCACGGGCGCGCTCCAGGAATGCCGGGCTTACTGGCACACGCAGGGCACCAGCGGGCGCGCGCGCCGCTGCTGCTGCAAATCCCTGGCCGCGCCCCAACCCTGCGCGGCGCGGCGCGCAGGACGTGCTCGACTATCTGGCGTGGAGCGGGCGCGAGGTGGCGGGCGCGCGGCTGCTGCGCGCGCAGCCGCGCGAGGCGCTGCCGCTGCAGCGCACGCTGGCCGAGGCGGGCGTGGGGAACATGGAGACACTGGTGGTCGAGGTTTAGGGCATGCGGGGGGGCGGAGCGCGGTCACGGCCAGCAGAGCGTAACAGTCCTGCCCCAAATAGCTGCACAGCTGCGCTGGGCTAGGTCTGGGGCGCGGCACCAATGTGCATACCTCCAAAGCATCATGCGCAATGGCTTTGCGCAGCAGCCTGCTTGGTGGTAACAAATGCGTCCTGATGTTCACAGGTCGTCACATGAGTGTCACGCATATGCACTCTTGGTACATGCGCAGAGGCGCACAGAGGGCGCAGACGTGCGCATAAAGAAGGACGTAAAAAAGGCACCCGCACACCAACAAACAAATGATGGAACCCATACAATGCACATTTCCGCTGCCTAACGTAGAGCAAAAGCGGCACACCTGGGACAGGTGCGCAGGGCGCGACCTTCTGTCGCGAGCCTTGTGGCAGGGAGGGCAATGTACCACAGTCACCTAACCGACACGTGCACTATTGTCGGGCCTGCCAGTACCCGTCACCAATGAACGCCACATAATTGTACGTACAAGCGAGTGCGCATGGGTCAGCCGTCAGCAATGGCCCACTGCCTTTTGGCGTCGTAAAGAGAGGCAAAGGGCCGCGCGAGTGGCGTCACGCTGCGCGCAGGGGCTGCCGCCGCAGGCTTTGCGCGCGCCCGCGCTCACTGCCTGCTGCAGCAGCCTGTGCAGAGGCAAGCTCGCAGTTTGCGCTACAGGCGGCTGCGCGCGGGCGCCGCGGGCGCCCCGTTCTCGGCCAGGCGCTCCCGCAGCCCCTTCTCGTCCAGCAGCCGCGCCAGCCGCGCGGCGCCGGCCTCGCGGCGCCCGGCGGGCGCGCCGGGCGGGTCAGCGCCCAGGAGCGCCCCCTTGCTGGGCCGGCGCGCCTCCGCGCCCGGCCGCGCCTCCTGCGGCGGCGCGGCCAGCGCCCACACCGCCGCGAGGTCCGGGCAGGCCAGGTCCAGCGCGCGCAGCCGCGCGCGCAGCGCCGCCAGCGCCGCGCAGCCCCTATCCAGCCTCAAAGCCGGGCCATCCTGAGATGCCGGATCCGCGGGTGTGCTGTGCTCGGGGGGCAGAGCGTCCATGCACCCTACAGACCCTACAGACAGCCCTGCGCCGGCTGCGAGCGCGGGCGCCAGGTCCGCGTGCGGCGCGGCCGCCAGGGCGACCCACAGCGGCGCCAGCGCGGCGGCCGCGACCGAGTAGTTGAGCCCGGGCAGCGGCGCGCCGGAGGCCGCGTGGCGCGAGTTGGACGTCACCAGGCCCGCCAGGTGCCCGGCCGCGCACACGACCGCGCCGCCGCTCGCGCCTGCGGCGCAGGACAGGGTTAGGCTATCCTAAGCCTAGCCCAGGACCTACGCGCGCTGCTTACGGCCAGCCAGCTGAGCCCCCCTCCAACAGGGCTTTCTTCGACATTCGACCATTCTGCGGGGCACGTCTGCATATGCACGGCGGGTGCGCCGTGCACCGAGTGCACAGTGTCGCACCGATGCGCGTATAATGCACAGAACGAGCTTGGACTGCGCCATGGCGAAGCACGCTGCCTTCCCGGGCACCACTGCATGTAGTACGTACCAGGGAGAAAGATGCGGTTAGGTGCATGCGAGGGGGCGGGCCGCGCCTGGGTGCACCGCAGCGGTGGTGAGCAGCATCGCCGGCCGCGCTTGGCCGCAGCGGCCGCCGCTCGCCGCGCCGCCGCACGCGGGGGGCTGGGCAGGGCCGTCGTCGCGCGCGCAGGCGCCTGCGCCGCACGCCTCGGCGTGCACCACGCGCGCGAGCACGCCCGCGGTCACGCCCGCGGCCAGGCCCGCGCGCGGGTGCACCAGTGCGTGGCCCACGACCGCCACGGGCGCGCCCGGCGCCGCGCCGCCGCAGCCGCACAGGCGCGCCGGCCGCAGCGCGGGCCCGCCGCCCGTCGCTGCCGCCGCGCCCAGCGCAGTGGGTGCGCCCGCCCCTGACGGGCGCCATGCGGCCGCCGCGCCGGCGGCGCCCGGCCCGGCGGGCGCGCCGGGCGGGGGCGCGAGGAGATGCTGGTCGACGGGGAGGACCCCGGCGCCGCCGGGCAGCAGCGCGAGCACGGCCAAGTCCAGCGGGCCCTGGAAGACGTGCACTACCGCGGCCGCACGCCAAGCGCCGTCGGGCAGCCGCACGCGCACCGTGCCCAGACACGGTTCCGCCCCCCCGGCGCTGCACGGCGCCGCGGGCGCGCCGCCGCCCGGCGCGCGCGCCCATGGCTGCGCGCCGCGCGCAGCAGCTGGGAATGGATCGGGGCCGCAGGCCGCGCCGCCGCCGCGCCGCCCAGGCTGCAGCAGGTGCGCGTTGGTCACCAGGAAGCCGTCGGCCGTGGCGAGCACCGCGCTGGCCCACGCGCCGTCGGGAGCCACCACCGCGGCCACGGCGTCGGCCGCCGTCGCGACCGCGGTCTCCATGCCGAGCCACAGTCCAGACCCTGCAGACTCTGCCTTCGCTCTGCCGCCGGGCGGCCTTGCGCCCCCGGCATCCGGAGCGGCGCATGCGGTGGCGCCTGCAGCCCTGTGCGGCGCCGCTGCATGCCCGCGCTCAGCCGCGGCGGTCGCCGCCGTCGCCGCCGCACTGATGCTGTGCGCGACAGCGCGGCTGCTGGCGGCGGCAGCAGCGAGGCCCCGTCGTGCGCGTTCGGCGTCATGGCTGGTTCCTCCACCTCTCTGCGCCTCTGACTCTGTCTGCGACAACCTCCCGCTCCTGGGCTGCTGCCATGGCTTGCGCTTATCAGACCCCATTGGGAATCCCTTTGGCGCGTGACTGCTGCGACGCCCGGCGTCAACAGCCGCCCAGGGCGGCGGCGGGAGCGCCGCGCGGGGCGCCATGAGCGGCGCCGCGGGGCTACCGGCCGCGCCGGCACGCTCCGCGTCCGCGGGCGCCGGCGCCCCGCTCAACCAGGCGGCCAGGCCGCGGGCGCACGTGCGCGCCGGCACTACGAGCGGCACCTGCGTGCCGAGCAGGGCGAACTTCTCATGCCGCCGGCTCCAGCCACAGGCGCGCACACAGCACCATGCGCACTCCAGAGCCCCTGTGCAAGGCCTGTGGCGGGGTGTCGCGGCACGTCGCAGCGCGTGCAGCGGGCGGGCGGCGCGGCAGGCCGAGGAAATCTAGAAGACCTAGAAGATCTGTTAGGTGCAACACCTAATTACGGCCCGGCAGCGCGCGAGCGCGCCTCTGCCTGGAAGCCGCGGTGCGCCAGCGGCGCGGCCAGCAGGCCGAGCAGGTCGCCGCGCGCGTCCACCACGGGCGCGCCCTCGCAGCCCGGCAGGCAGCGCATGTCCGCCAGCAGCGCGGCCGGCTCCGCGCCCTGCCCGGCCCCGCGCTAGGTTAGGGTAGGCCGGCCCCGCGTGGCGCTCTGGCCCGCGCTCTGGCCCCGCCCTCTGGCCCCGCGCGGCGCGGCACCCTGGCCGGCCCCGCGCGGCGCTCACCCGGCGCGGCGGGCATGGCGCCCAGGGCCGCGTCAGGCAGCGGGTGTCTTCGGGGCTGCGGCAGGCACGTCGCCCCTGCTGCTCTGCCGCGGCGCAGCCACCGCCCGGGGCGGACAGGCGCTCGCCCGCTTACCGGTGCGGCGGGGGG
>JAABUU010000537.1_pt1 | contig 83758 bp, 71 predicted proteins | sample 5559301 | NCBI WGS metagenome assembly JAABUU01 (sample SAMN10711884, study PRJNA513360) | rock metagenome | isolation source: Antarctica rocks | place: Antarctica: Victoria Land, Richard Nunatak white
GCGTCGACGCGGATGTCGCCTTTTGTCGTCGAACTGGTCAGGCCGTTGTCGACGCTGATGTTGTTGCGGACGGTGGCGCCGGACGACGGTGACGTCGGGTTGCCCTCGACGTTGATGCCAGCGGTGGCGTTGCGGTAGACGTTGTTGGAGACGATCACGGCGTTGCTCGAGTTGAGCAGGTCTATGCCGTGGTCTCCATTGTTGTAGGACAGGTTATTGGTCACGATATTGTCCCTGGCGCCGTACACCTGGATCCCTGAGTCCTCATTGCCGTAGCTCCGGTTGCCGGTCACGATGTTGCCGGGCGCGCGGATGTCGATGCCGGGCGCCGCCCGGGTGTACTGACGGGCATTTGCGAAGGAGGTGTTATCACGCAACTCAACCCGCGTCGTGCCCGTGGACACATAGATCCCGGCGTCGCTGTTGTGGTCGGTGGTGTTTCCCAGGACAAAGGAGTCCGTGCTGAACAAGAGGTAGATGCCCTGAGCCGTCGATCCGCTGACCGGTTGACCGGAGTACGTGACGTGGTTGCCTTCGAGGGTGACGTGCGAGGCGTACTTGAGGTAGATGCCGGACTGCGAGGTCGCGGTGATGTGAAAGCCTGCGATGCGGATCCAGCTCGTCGGCGTGGTGGTCGTGCCGGAGACGGTGAAGGCGTGGCTCTGCCCGGACAGCGTCACATCCGCGCCGGGTTCCGGGGCGAAGGAGATCGGTGCACCCTCCGTCCCGGAGTGGTTGATCGTCACGCTTTCGGTGTAGGCCCCGCTCGCGACGAGCACACTCTCACCCGGCTGAGCTGCCGATGCGGCGGCCTGAACACTGCAGTAGGGCGCCGACGACGACCCTCCGCTGGTGCTGGTGCAGGTCGGGCTGTGCTCGTCGACGTGGCGGATGAGCGGCGTGGACGCCCGGCTGGCCGCCGGACTCGCCAGCAGGCCGAACACCATCGCGATGGCGGTCACTGCGGCAAAGCGCACTGCAGTCCGGTGCTCGCTGCTCCGCAGCATCTTCTCGTGCCCCAGGATCGTCACGGCTGTCTCCTTGCCTGCTGCCCACGTCCTCGTGCGCAGATAGAAACGAGAGCGCTGCCAACGTGGCACCGGCGCCCTGGTCACAGTCGTGTGGGGAGGCCCAGTCCCGGATCGTACCGGGGGCGTAGAGGCCCTACGCCCTCCCACTCCACCCGGGCGCGGTTCACCGGGTAGAGCGGAGCAGCATGAAGGGTTCGGCCGCGATGAACCCGACGACACTGCCCCAGTACTGCGCGCGGGCCCGGAGCGCGTCCAGTCCTCGGGGGTGCGGCGCAAGCCGCAGTTCGCTGTCGTAGCAAGTCATCGCAGCGATCTTCATGTCCATCGTCTCGGTCACGTCCACGAAGACGTTGGGGGAGAAGCGGTCACCGAGGCTCGGCCACCCCCACTCCGTCGATGAGGGCGTTTCGAACGCGAGGATCTCCTTCAGGCCTGGACGCTGGTAGGGGCGACACGCGGTTCACGTCGCGCGCGCGACGGCAACGTGGTCCAGGTTCACGTCACCCGGGAAGTGGGTGTAAACAATGTCCGGCGCGACCTCGTCGAGCAGCGCCTCGACCTTTTGGGTGATGTCGATTAGCGGTAGGGCGTCGAGGCGCTGGTCGGACAGCCCGGCAAATCGAATCTCGCGGATCCCGAGGCGATGCGCCGCTTGCTGCCCGGCGATCTGAAGCGTCCGGAGCATCGCGTCGGGATAACGGCTGGATGCACCGTCAGCGACGACGAGGACCGTGACGTCGGCCCCGTCCGACGCGTGCCGGGCGAGCGTCCCTCCGACTCCGAGGACCTCGTCGTCCGGGTGGGCTACGACTGCGACCACACGCATGGACCCTCCCGTCGTGCCTCGACCTGCACTCGTGCTCACGTTCGTAGCAAGCAGCTCCGTCGCAGACCGGCAGTTGACGTAGCCGCCCTACGACGCGAGCCCGAGGATGCCCTCGGTAAGGCGGTGCATCGTCGTCAGCGCAGCACGGACCGGGCCGGGAGCCAGCGGTCGCCGAGGCGATAGAGGGAAGCCCATGGAGCTCAGCGAGGCGTTCGTCCGGATCGTCGGGCGCCACCTGATCCTGATCGCCCTGCTCGTCGGGTGCGGACTGCTCGGGGGGGGGTTGCTGCACGGTGGCGACCCGACCGAGTACTCCGCGACCGTACGGTTAGCCCTGGGCACGGGCGATCCGTCGAATCAGGCGCAGTCCACGGTCGTCGGGGACACGGCACGCGCCCTGGCCACGGGACCGGGACTCGTCGGGGATGCTCTGCGCACGGTCGGGGCACGCCGCGACCCGGTCAGCACCGCCCTGCACCACGTCGACGCACAGGTCCTCGGGAGTTCTGGGGTGGTGTCGCTGTCGGTGAGCGACACCAATGCAGCCGTCGCGATCGCGCTTGCGAACGCCATCGGCGACGAGGTCGTCCGTGCGCACGAGGACATGGTCCACGGACGGGACGCGGCGACCCTGGATCGGGTGCAGACCGACATCGCCCAGACCGAACGCTCCATCGCCTCCCTCGACACGCATATCAAGGCGGTGGGCCCACTGTTCGATGTCATCCAGCCCATCGGCGGCATGTCCCTCAGCGAGCGGCCTTGGGCAGAGCCCAACCAACTCCTGCGGGAGCGTGCAGACCTCGTTCAGGGCCTGCTGTCGCTGAACAGCGAGCGAGCCAGCGTGGAGGCTGCGCGTGCCCTGCATGCGCAGGACGTGATCGTCGACCGCGCGGCGGCGCCGGCCGAGCGCGTGCCCGGCCAGCTCGTCCCCTACCTCGCCCTGGGCGGCCTGCTGGGACTCGCGCTCGGGGTCGGCCTGGCGGCGACGCTGGAGACGCTGCGCCCGACGCTGGTCGGCCGCAACGCCATCGCTCGCACCTTGGGCGCGCCGGTGCTTGCAGAGATCCGCGGGGACGTCTTGTCCGAGGCCGACATCGCGGAGGCTGCGATCCACATCGAGCTGGCGGCCGCCGGCGCCCACGTCCGCCGCGTGGCGCTGCTCGCTCCCAGCAGAGCGTTCAACCTCCGACCCCTCGCCGACCACCTTGCCCCCTCGGTCAGCGAACTCACGCTCCACGTCGTCGGGCAGGCCGGACCCTTCGTCGCCGCTGGGGGGCCGGCTTCGCCGCCCCGCCCAGCCGAGGACCTGGGGGCGTGGCCGCCGGCAACAGACGGATCCACCGGAGTTGTGCTCGTCACGCCCAAGGCGATTCGTCTCGCTGAACTCACTCGGACTGTCGAGTTCTTCACGATCAGCGGCTGGCCGCTGATCGGGCTCATCGTCGTACAGGGCTGTCGCATGCGGATCCGCCCTCTCAACCGACCGGATGTGGGCCGGCCCTCAAGCACTTCGGCTCCGCTGGACACCGTCAGCCACTGACAGTCGCAAAGGACGTTCCTACCCCGCTCCGAGAAAAAGGATCACCTGTGGACATGACTGTCCTGACCGCGGACGAGCCGACGGTGGACGCGCACCCCCGCGTCTTCGACAGCCTGGCCGTACCAGCCGACCCTGACGTCGTCGCGACCCTCGCAAGAGGCGTCGCTGAGGTCGACCTGGCCGCGCCGCCGGTCGTGCTCCCCGACTTTCACCACAAGGCCGATCTCGAGATGCCGTCGAGCATCGCGGTGGCCACGCGCGAGACCATCCGGCCGGCGTTCACGAGCGCGTCGGTCAACTGCGGCATGGCGCTGATGGCCCTGGACATTGACGCGCCGGACGAGCGGGCGATCACCCACTACTTCGACGCCGTCCGCAGCCGCTACCCCCACCCGCCTACCTGGCGCCGGGAATTATCGTTCAACGACGTCCTGCGTGCGGCCGAGGAGGGCGCCGCGTTCAGCGTGGACCGCTACGGCCTGCCCGCCGAAGCACTCCAGCGCATCGAGGAGTACGGCCGATTGTCTCTGGATCACCACGGAGGAGTTTCCCGGCTGCGGCGGGAGCTGCCCCGGCTCTCCTTCCACGTATCGCGCCACCGGTTCGGCGCGATCGGCCCCAGCAACCACTTCGTCGAGCTGCAGCGGGTCGAGGAGATCCTCGACTCGGAGGCCGCGGCCATCCTAGGCGTCGCGGAGGGCCAGTTGACGCTGCAGTACCACGCGGGTGGAGGCCTGCTCACTGGACAGGTCGGCCGGCTGTTCGCGCAACGGAAGAAGAAGCACGGCGCCCTGCAGCTCCAGATGGCACTTGCGCGGCCACTCGCACACGTGACGAAGGCCCGCTCCCCGGCGCAGCTGCGCGAGCGGCTGGCGCTGTACTTCGGGTCCGGTTGCCCCACGATCCCGCTCGACAGTGACGAGGGCAGTCGCGTCATGCTCGCGAATGCGGCAGCCATGAACTACGGGTTCGCCTTCCGCGCGGCCACGTACGCCACGCTTGCCGGATTGGCTGCCGAGGTCTTCGGCGCTAGGGCGACGAGGCTCGTCGTTGACTCGCCACACAATTCCATCTATGAGGAGGAGGTCGGCGGCCGCCCTGCGATCGTGCACCGCCATAACTCGTGTCGCGCCTATCCGGCGTCCCGCATGTCTGCCGGATCAGCCTTCGGCACGGTCGGACAGGCGGTCCTGTTGCCAGGCACGCACCGCACCTCGTCGTATCTGTGCGTGGCGGGTAACGACGCCGAGAAGAGTCTGTACTCCGCCTGTCATGGGGCCGGCACCGTCATCGACAAGTTCGTCGATGACGGGCAGTCCTGCGCTGACCACCTGGGCCGCTCGACCCTGCGCTTTCGCTACCGAGACCAGGTGCCGGCATCGGTACCGCACCTCGACGACCGCGGTGTGAACGCGGCGCTGGGCATCATGGTCACGCACGGACTGGTACGTCCCGTGGCCCGCATGCGTCCAATCGCAGTGTTGAATTGATGGCTGGGCAACGATGACGGCCTGGCAGGCACAGCCCTCCACCGGAGGACTCCCCCTCATTCGCAGAGACGCCGACGCGCCGCCCGCCGTCCGGTTGCGGCCACCTGCGGCTGTGCGGCGCGCGGGCGAGCAGAGTGCCGTTGCTCGAGCCGCCGTGGCGCTGGGCGTCGCCGGGTTGCCCATCCTGCGACCGACGGTGCCGGGCAACCTCGGACCCGCGGACGGGGCGATCTTCTTGGGCATCGCCGGCTCGTTGTTCTGGCTTGGGGCCAGCCGGCAGGTCCTTCGCGGTGCGTACATCGTGCCGGTCGCCCTTGCGGCCGTCGGAGGTCTGCTGGCCGGTCTGTTCGGCACTCAGCCTTCCCAGGCGCTCCTGGCCGTCGTCCAGGACGTCTACCTCGCTCTGTGGGCCATGGCATGCGTCAACCTCAGCCGTCGCGCCGACGCGGCGGGCTTCATGGTGCGCGCGTGGTGTGCGAGCGCGTGTGCCTGGGGCGTACTGCTGTTCGTCGCCGTCGGTCGAACAGCTTTAAGTGCGTCTGGCGGTGACACGCGCCTCAGCTTCACCTCCGACACCAACGGCGCGGGGTTGTACTTCGTCCTGTCCATCTTCGTGATCGCCGCAGCGCGCTACCCGCGTCGGCGCGGCTGGCGTGCGTCAGCCATGGCGTTCCTGCTCGTGGACACGGTCCTCACCGGCTCGCTCGGCGCGCTCAGTGGTCTGTTCGCGGGACTGGCTGTCAGTGTCAGCCTGGCTGTGCTGGCGCGGCGTGGCCCCGCGCCCGCGGTCGCACTCGTCATCACCTTGGCGTTCGCGACGGCGTCGGGCGTCCTCTACGCCCAGCAGTACCGCGTCGTGCAAGCGGCACATGTCAGCAGCAATCCCCTCCTGCGCAACTCGCTCGGCCGCGGGGCGCAAAGCAGTGACGAGCGCGCGCAGCTGACCCGGGAGACGCTCGGGCTCGTGCGCCGGACCGACCTGATTGGCAGCGGACCGAACACCACCAAGCAGCTCCTTCGCGACCAGCAGGCGCCCTACACCAAGCAGGCGCACAACGACTGGATCGCGGCGTTGGTCGAGCGGGGCGCGTTGGGGCTCCTGGGGCTCGTGGTCCTTACGGTCGAGGTGGGCCGCCGTGCCGTCTCGGTGCGAGACGTCGGGCGGCTCCAGGACGCGTACGCGGAGGTCCTGCCGGCAGCGCACTACCTGGCCGGGGGCCTGGCCACGGTCTTTGTGTTCAGCCTGTCGCACGAGGTGCTCCACGACCGGACGGCGTGGACCCTGCTGGGGTTGATCGCCGCCTTCGCGCTATTCGGCAGTCGTCAGACATCACCAGCAGGGGGGGACAAGTCATGCGCGCAGTCGTGACGGGTGCGGCCGGCTTCATTGGGTCGCATCTGTGCGAGAAGCTGTTGAGCGGGGGCGCCGAGGTCGTCGGGATCGACGCATTCACCGACTACTACGACCCTATGGCGAAGCGCAGGAATGCCGCGGCATTGGACCGGCATCCGCGGTTTGCCCTCCTCGAGGCCGATCTGGCGGACGTAGATCTGGGGGGAGTCCTGCACGGGGGCGACACGATCTTCCACCTGGCCGGGCAACCCGGGGTCCGTGCATCGTGGGGGGCGGACTTCAGCACCTACGTCCGCAACAATGTCCTGGTCACCCAGAGGTTGCTCGAGGCCTGCAAGGACCTGCGTATTGCCAAGTTCGTCTACGCGTCGAGTTCGTCGGTGTACGGCGACAGCGAGACATACCCGACTGCGGAAACGTTGAGGCCGTCGCCGGTCTCGCCCTACGGCGTAACCAAGCTCGCGGCCGAGCACCTGACCGAGACCTACCGCAAGAGTTTCGGCATCCCCGCGGTGAGTTTGCGCTTGTTCACGGTGTACGGGCCCCGCCAACGGCCGGACATGGCGTTTGCCCGGCTGGTTCGGGCCGGGCTCCTCGGCACCCCGTTCGTGATCTACGGGGACGGGCTGCAGACCCGCGACTTCACCTACGTGGATGACGTCGTGTGCGCGATGCTGGAGGTCGCCCGCTCGTCGTGGTGCGGCGTGGCCAACATCGGTGGTGGCTCCACCACGTCCATGATGCGGGTCCTGGACATCGTGCGCGGCCTCTGCGGTTCTCTCGAGGTCCGCCACGAGACAACCGCGCGTGGCGACGTGCGGCATACCGCCGCGGACACGTCCGTCGCGGCGCGGAACTTCGGCTACCGGTCGCTTACGCCGGTCGCCGAGGGACTGGCCGGGATGATCGCGGCCGAACGGGCGCAGCTCACTCCGGTGCTGTTGTGACCCTCGTCTGGGCCTCTGCACCACCGCCGGTCATCACCTCGGCGCCGTTGCCACCTGCGCCAAGGCGGGCGCCGCTGAAGGTGCTCCACGTCATTACGCGGCTCGACGCCGGAGCGGGTGGCAACACGCTGATGTCGGCGACCGGCATGGACAGGACACGCTACGAGACCTGGATCGCCGGCGGTCCGGGCGGTCCGCTGTGGGCGAAGGCTCGGCGCGCCGGTGTCCACGTCGTCGAGCTGCCGCACCTCCATCGCGACGTCTCGGCAGTGGAGGACATGAGGACACTCATCGAGCTGGTGTCCCTGATCCGCCGCGAACGCTTCGCGATCGTGCACGTGCACTCCGCCAAGTCCGGCGTACTGGGTCGGCTGGCCGCCCTGTTCTGCCGGGTCCCGGTCATCATCTACACCTTGCACGGGCGTGACCCCTGGTGGCCGGCGCCCGATGGTTCGGCATCGCAGCTGCGTGATGCCCTGCCCGGCACGGCACGCGTCTTCCTCGCCATCGAGAGATCACTGCGTGCGGCGACCGACCGGTTCATCGCGGTGGCGCCCACCGTCGCCCGCGACGCCGTCCTGGCTCGCATCGCGACACCGGGAAAGGTCGATGTCGCGGCGTCCGCTGTCGACTTGGACAGCATTCCGCTCGGCTCCCCGGCCTGGTTGCGTGACGAGCTCGGCCTGCCGCGGGACGCGCCAGTCGTCGGTACGGTCGGTCGGCTGGACGCGCAGAAGGCGCCGTTGGACTTCGTCCGCATGGCAGCGGAGGTGGCGCGCACGCGACCCCATTCTCGGTTCGTCATGGTCGGCGACGGCGAGCTCGCCGGCGACGTCGAGGAGCTCGCGCGCAACCTCGGCCTATCCGTGCTGCTCACGGGCTACCGGCCCGATGCCGCCCAGCTCGCGGCCGTCTTCGACGTATTCGTCATCAGCTCCTTGTACGAGGGAGTCGGCCGCGCGGTCACCGAGGCGATGGCGTCCGGACGACCGGTCGTAGCGACCGCCGTCGACGGTGTGGTGGACATCGTCATCCCGGGTGCCACAGGCTTGCTCGCTGACGCCAGGGACCCCGTCGGCCTCGCCGAGCGGGTGAACTGGATGCTCGACCACCCCGCCGAGGCCGCCCAGATGGGCGAGCAGGCGTGCGCGCTAGTGCGCGAGCTGTTCTCCGCGAACCGTATGTGCACCGCCCTGGACGACGTGTACAGCGCCGCCCTCGGCCTCGTGCCGCTCGAGCCCGCATGGCCAAGAGCGTCCGCGGTGGCTGGGACCGCGGCGTCGTCAGGGTCACTGGCGAACCGATGATCGTCGTCGACGCCCGCGCCCTGAACTGGCGCTTCGTCCTGCCCGCCGAGCCCGCCGATCCCATCGTGCTCGACCAGGCTGCCGCAACGATGCACGGCCGGCTGGCGGACGCGCTTATTGGAGCGCCTTGGCCGGCACTCGCGGTCCCCGACCTCACTGCTTGGACGGCCGGCGCGTCACCGCGGATGGTCCTGCGTGAGCTCGCCGGGGCGGTGGCACCCGGCGGTTGGCTCTGCGTCGGCTTCCCGAACCGGCTGCCTGGAGCTGCACAGGGGGCCATCGGGGTGCGCGCTGCGACCGCGACTCTGCGCGCCGCCGGCCTGCATCTCGAGGAGCTGTACCTGCCGCTGCCCGACCACCGGCGCCCGGCGGTGCTCGTCGACGCCCGGCACCGCGGACAGCTGGACTACGTCTTCCGCCACGCCTTCCTCAGCTACCTCCCCGGGCCGTCGAAGTCGGCTTGGCTGGGTCGCCGCCTGTTAGTTGTGGCGCGGACCCTGGCCGTCAGGATCCCGCATTCTGTCCGGGTGCGGCTTGCACCGGCCTACTACGTCATTGCTCGGCGATCGCCGTGATTGAGGCGATCTGCCGGCGGCTGCACGACATCGGCGTGCCCGAACCGCGCAGCCGACCGAGTAGCGGTGTCGTCCTCGGGATGGACCGCGACCCGATGGCCAAGGTGACGTTGCTGCTGTTCGACGACCAGGGCGAAATCGCCGCAGTGGCCAAGGTCGCCCGTGACTCTCGCGCCGAGCCGGCTCTGCGCAATGAAGGTGCGGCGTTGTGCCGACTGGCCGGCGAAGCCCTGCCCAGCCTTCGTCCTCAGCTGCCGGTCCCGCTGCTGCTCGAGCGCGTCAGGGGACGGCTCGTCCTGGTCTCGTCCGCCGTCACCGGCGCACCGTTGACCGTTCGCTACTACACCCCTGGCCACGTCGCCGACGCACACAGCGTCGCCGTCGATTTCGCACTCGCCGGAAGCTGGATCGCGGCGCTGCAGCGCGAGACGGCGACGTCAACCGCAACGCTGGGCGAGGCGTACCAGCGGTACGTGGTCCCTGTCGTCGAGCACTACCGGCGACGGATCGGTGGCAGCGGCTGGGAGGCACAAGTGTTCGCAGCGCTCGAGAACGACACCCGCGAACAAGCCGACCTTGACGTTCCGACGCCCTTGTTGCACGGCGACTACGCAATCGGCAACATCTTGATGCGAGGCGGCACCATCGCGGGGGTGGTCGACTGGGAGCTCTCGCGCCCGGCCGCGCTGCCCCTGCTCGACATCCTGAAGTTCGCCGCGTCGTACTCGTCGTTCCTTGATCGTGCCCAGCCGCCGCACACCGACGGAATGCGCGGACATCCCGGCTGGCGCACGGCGTCGCAGCGGTGGCCGGCCCCGGCCGGTTGGACGAACCTGACGGGCTTCATGCACGGGTTCTTCGGCGACGGGTGGTACCCGGAACTTGTCCGTCAGTTCATTCATGAGCACGCGACGCGGCTCGGGCTGCCCCCCAGCGTCCTCCCGCTCCTGCTGCGGGTGTTCATCATGGAGCAGGCCACAGTGCTCGCCAACCCCGTGTACGCGAGCGGCTACCGGGCTCTGCTGCACACGGTGCACGACACGGTCACCGGGCGCGCACTCGGTCCGGTCGGTGCGCAGTGATGGCCCGCGTCACAGTGCCGGGTGTCGGAGCCAACCTCCGGGCCCGCATCGCTGCCCTCGTCGCACTTGGCGTTGCCGGCCTGGTCGTGGCCCGAACGGCCGGCGCCCCGGGCGTCGGCGCCTTCACCTTGCTGCGCGTGCTGCCCTGGCTCACCGGGCTCGTCATGAGTAACGGCATCTACGCCGCAGCGCCGTTCTTCCTGTCCGGCCCGGATCGTGACGAGCGCAGATTCCGTACGACCATCCCGGCGATGGCCGTCGGGGCGGGGCTCGCCGGCGCGGCGCTTTGGGGTATCACGACGCCGCTGTTCTCGGCCGCGTTGTTCAAGGGCGTTCCCACGGCGCTGGTCGCTGTAGCTGGGGTGTCGATCCTCACCCAACTCATCGAGACGACCGCGAAGGCGTGTTCCCAAGGCTTCGGCGACCTCCCGGGCAGCAATCGCGTCATCGTCCTTGAGGAGTTGCTGTTCCTGCCGTGGTACGGACTGCTCCTGGCGTCCGGCGCGGGAACCTACGCGGCCATCGTGTTCGCCCTCCCGCTTGGCGACCTGACAACGGCCGCCATTGCGTGGTCGAGGCTCTGGCGCCGGGGGTACTTCGACGGCGCCGGTCGACCCTCGCTCCACCTGGCGGCGCGGGTTTCACGCTTCGGGCTGCGCGCCGCGGTCGGCAGCATTATGCAGACCGTCAATGCCCGGCTGGACTTCGTGCTGGTCGCCGCGCTCATCGGTCCCAAGGCCGTGGGTATCTACGCGATCGCGTCGCGGTACGCCGAGTTGCTGCGCCTCCCGGCGTTGGCCCTGAACTACGTCCTGTTTCCGGCCTTCGCCCGTGCCGGGACGGTCGCGGCACGGGCGGAGACGACTCGGTCGCTCGCGCGGCTCTGGTGGACGCCGCTGGCCGCCGCCGTACCGATGGCACTGCTGGCGCCGTACGTCCTGCCCTTGGTGTATGGCGATGAGTTCAGCGGGTCCAGTGGGCCGGCCCTCGTCCTGCTGGCGGGGATGAGCGGTGTCGTTGTCAACGGTGTCGTCACGGCCTACCTCTCCGGCATCGGCCGACCAGGGCTCGGCTCGATGGCCATCGGCTGCGGTCTGGTCATCACAGTGGTGCTCGACCTGCTGCTGATCCCGAGATTCGGTGTCATGGGCGCGGCTGCGGCATCGACAGCCACCTATCTGACGACGACAGCCGTGCTCCTGGTGGCCTTTCGCCGGCTGGGCGTTGTGCCGGCGCGCACCACGTCGTCAGCGATCGCGAGCATCCTGCCGGCCGCGCCATGACCGCCCCGATGCTCTGGAGGCGGCCGGAACGGGACGCGCGTCGCACTCTGGAGCTCGCGGCGAAGCGGACGTGCGAACTGGCCGTCGCGACGTGTCTGCTGGTCCTGCTCTCGCCGGTCCTGCTCGTCATCGCCGCGCTGATCGGCGTCGAGTCGCGAGGACCGGTGCTGTTCCGTCAGGTGCGGGTCGGGAGGTACGGCCAGCCGTTCCTGATCTGCAAGTTCCGCACAATGGTTCGCGGTGCCGACCGGCTGGGCGTCAACATCAGCCCGAGGTATGACCCGCGCATCACGGTCGTGGGGCGGTTCCTGCGTCGGACCTACCTCGACGAGCTCCCCCAGCTGTTCAATATCCTGACCGGGGACATGGCTCTGGTGGGACCCCGCCCCGAAACCCCAGAGTTCGTGGCGTTGTATCAGCCCGCAGAGCTACGCGTGCTGTCCGTCCGTCCTGGGGTAATGGGGCCCTCGACGCTCGCGGGCATGGACGAGGAAGATCGGCTGGCCCAGGCATGCGACCCGTTACGGCTCTATCTTTCCAAGATCCTGCCCGAGCGGGTGTGTGCTGACCTGAGCTACCTCGAGAACTGGTCGATCAGCCGAGACGTACGGCTTGTGGTGGCCCAGGTACAGGCGATTCTCAGGAGGCTCTCGTGACACACACTCCGCCCAATGTCGACCGGGGAACGGTCCTGCACGTGGACAGCAAGCCGGTCCAGGTGCAGGAGTGGAGCGATGCAGGCGCCTGGGACGCCTTCGTCTTGGGCGCGACGGATGGGACCGTCGCGCACCGCTGGCCGTGGCTCAATATCGTCCGCGACACGTACGGTCACCGGACGGTTGCCCTCGCAGCGGTCCGTGGGCAGACGCTGTGCGGCGTACTGCCGCTCGTGCTGGTCCGCAGCCTGCTGTTCAGCCGGCAGCTGGTGTCCATGCCCTACCTCGACTGCGGTGGGATCTGCTCAGACGGCGACGCAGGCGTGCAGAGCGCGCTGCTCCACGCAGCACTCGGCAAGGCGCACGAGTTACATGCGGCGCTCGAGCTGCGTCAGCGCGACCAGCGCTGCTACGACCTGCCGGTGTCCACGCACAAGGTGACGATGACGCTCGACCTGACCGGAGGCGAGTCCGCGGCTTGGAGCCGCATCAAGTCCAACCGTCGCGGACAGGTGCGCAAGGCCACGCGCAACGGCCTCATTGTCGAGGTGCACGGCGAGGACGGCGTACCTGAGTTGTTCTCGGTCTTGGCGACCAACATGCGCGACCTCGGGTCTCCCATGCATCGGCGGGCGCTGTTCAGCTCCATCATGGCGGGCCTCGACCGCGACGCCCGCATCCTGCTCGTTCGCTCCGAAGGATGCATTGTGGGGGCGGGCCTCGTCCTCGTGCACGGCGACACGATGGTCCTGCCGTTCTCCTCTGCGCTTCGGTCGTCGTTCTCGCTCGGAACCAACCAGCTCCTCTACTGGGAGGCCATCCGGTACGCCGTCGCTCGTCAGTGCCGCGTGTTCGACTTCGGTCGGTCCTCACCCGCGTCCGGCACCTACGAGGCCAAGCGTGAGTGGGGCGCAGAGCCCCTGCAGCTGTACTGGTACCGCGACCACGCCGCCGGCAACCCCGAACAGACCGCACAGCGGCTGCAGCGGTCAACCGGCCTGTGGCGCCGGCTGCCCGTTCCGGTCGCTACCGCGGCCGGTCATCTCATCCGCGGCGGGCTCCCGCAATGACGTCACGGGCAGGCTCACACCGGCAGCTGTCCGCCAGGTGGCGGCGGGTTGCCCCCTGGCTTGCTGCCACGGGATTGTGGGTGGCGGCGTCATGGGCCGGGATGCCCGCTACCGGCGGGGCTGCCAGTGACCTGCACGCAGTCCTGCCGCCGACCCCGATCGTGGCGCAGGGGGTGAGCAGTGCGAACGCGGCGCACCTGGTGCGCGACCGAGCGTGGGACTTCGCCGAGATGCGGAAGACGTTCAACTCCATCGCCCTGCTCCCCGGCGACCCCTCCGCCGTGCAGCAAGCCCGCGCAGCCGGTCTCGCCGTCGTCCTGGAATTCGACTACAAGGCCTATTTTTTCCGGGGGGAGGACATCTCGGCCAAGGTCGATGCCGTGGTCCAGCAGATCCACGCGTCCCCTGGCGTGGTCGCCGCCATTGACATCGCCGACCGGATCAACGAGCGGAATGCGCCTCCCGACGCCCTGCGCTACCTGGCGGCCACCGCTGGCGTGCTGCACAGGGAGGTGCCGGGCATCCCGGTCCTGGTCAACGTGTCGGACTGGCAGCTCACGTGCGGGCGTCCCAACCAGTCCTCGTGCCGGTCCAACAACACGCGCTTCCGCTACGAGACCGATGCCGCAGTCGATATCCTCTACCGCAGCGGCTACGTGGACGGCTTTACGATCGCGGACAACCTCAAGAACAACGATGTCGAGGCGCAGCGCGCGGCGTGGGTGGCGGCGCGGACGCGCTGGCCCGCGCCGTTCATCCTGTGGTCTACGTGCTCGCAGCTGTCTTTCCCCGAAGACCGCTACCCAGGTACGTCCGACACGGCGGCCGCCACAGCTGCGGCCTACATGGGGGCCCCCATAGCGGGCGGTGCCGACGGCCTGGCGCTTTGGGCCTGGCACCAGAAGTACCAAGGGGGCTTCTACTCCTTCCTTGACAAAGGCGGAGGGGCAAACCCTTTGTGGACGTCGATGGTCGCCACCGCGAGGGCCGTCACCGCGGGCCGTGGCCGGTCCGCGACGCAGGATGTGCGGGGGTCCGGCGCCCCCACACAGCCGGCATTGCCGGCTCGGACCGCCGCCACCCGTGGCTCAGCGATCAAGGTCGGTCTGTTATCCGCAACAGGCTTCGCGGTCATCATCGTCGTGCTCGGCGGCGGGATCAGGAGTCGGTTCCGCAAGCGACGTGCTGCCCAGCGGTCCACACCGCCGGTGTCCTCGGACACCTCACATCAGCCGTCGAGGTCGACGTGAGTCTGCAGCTCGTCTCCTTCGCTCGAGCAATCGTCCCTCTCGCGACGACTCCCTTCCGCTGGTTGCGTTGGGCCGTTGGGGCACCGCCGAGTAGCCGCGTGGCCCTGTTTCCAAGCCGAATTGGTGGGAGGCTTCCTGGATGGGGAGTGCATCAGCGCCAGAGGCGTCCCGGCCCCGCGCGAGCGACCGCGCACTTCCCATCGAGCCGCCCGCCGTCCAGTGGCAGTGGCGAGCGATGGTGCAGGCCGCGCCGGGTGGCATGGCGTTGGTTGGGCTGGACGGCCGCTTCCTGAGCGTGAACGGCGTGCTGTGCTGGTTGCTGCGCCGCACCGAAGCTGAGCTGCTGGCCCGGTCACTGCCAGAGATCGTGCATCCGGACGATCTGGTCAGGCATCTGGGTCTGCTGACTCGGTTGCTCAGGGGTGACTGCGAGCAGTACTCGCTGGAGCAGCGGTGCCTCACCGACGCCGGCTCAGCGGTGTGGGTGAGTTGTTCGGTCGGGCTGGTGCGCGAACCTGGAACGGATCAGCCCGCGTACCTGGTCGCGCAGGTGCACGACATCCCGGAGGCGCAGCGTGCCGCCCGTCGGCTCAGCTCCGTCGTTGCCAGCGCCACCGACGCCTTCATCGCCATCGATGGTGATGGCCGTGTCACCGAGTGGAACCGGGCGGCGGAACGGACCTTCGGGTGGGCTGTGCACGAGGCGGTCGGTGCCTACCTGGACGAGCTCATCGTGCCGCTGGAGGATCGCGGTGTGCACCGCGCCGGTTTAGCCCGGCTAGTGGCCGGCGGTGTGCCCCAGATTTTGGACCGGCCCGTGCAGCGGGACGCGATGCGACGCGATGGCAGCCGCCTGCCGGTTGAGCTCACGGTGTGGCGGGTCCCGGACGGCCCGGGGCAGTTCTACGGGTTCGTCCGCGACATCAGCCTTCGGGTCGCCGCTGAGCAAGCTGCCCAGGCCGCGACCGCACGTCAGGCGGTGATCATCGAAGCGCAGCTAGCCATCGCCGCGGTCGAACTTAGTCCGCAGAAGGTGCTGACCGAGATCTGCACCCGGGCGATGAGCCTAACCGGCGCCACCGGAGCGGCGGTGGAACTGCCTGAGGAGCAGGAGCTGGTCGTACGAGCCGTCGCTCGTGGCTCGGACGGCGCCCACCTTGGGCTGCGTCTCCCCCTCGGCGGCAGCATCTCGGGACTAGCGGTCAGCCAACGGCGCCCGCTGCTGTGCGAGGACAGCGACACCGACCAGCGAGTGGACGCTGCAGCCTGCCGCAAGGTCGGCGTCAAGTCGATGATCGTCACACCGCTGTTGCACGGCCCCGAGGTCGTCGGTGTTCTCAAGGTCGTTAGCACTCGTCCCCGGCAGTTCACCACCCAGGACCAGTTGGCACTTGAGCTGTTGGCGGCCCCGTTCGGCGCGGCGATCAGCAACGCCGGGCGGCTGCAGACTACCTATCAGCAAGCAACGACCGACCCGGTCACCGGACTGGGCAACCGCAGTCACGTCCTGCACGCACTGGACCTGGCACTGCAACGCCAACACCGCCACGGCGGTCACGTCGCGGTCATCTTCCTCGACCTCGACCGGTTCAAAGCCGTCAACGACCAGTTCGGGCACGCTACTGGGGATGAACTGCTGCACGCCGTCGGTGGCCGCCTGAGAGAGGTCCTGCGCCCCGCCGACGCCGCCGGGCGCTTTGGCGGCGACGAGTTCGTTGTGATCTGCGAGGCGATCACCGGCTTGGCTGAGGCGCACCATCTGGGCGAGCGACTGACCAGCGGCCTGTCCGGGAGCTACCTGCTGACCCAAGGCCAGATTCAGATCGGGGTTAGCGTCGGGATCGCCCTAAGTGCGGGCGACACCGCTGCCGGGACTCTGCTCACAGCCGCCGACCGGGCGATGTACCAGGCCAAGCATGACGGGGGCTCCCGACACGTCGCCCAAAACATCAGCCCGGACTAGACGATCCGCAGCCTCCGAGCCAGGACGAGGACCGTGCAGCTACGACAAACCCGTTACGGCCGGTGGCTCGGAGCCCATGGCTACCGCGAACCCGAGCCCGACTTCGACCCGCCGTAGCCGACTGCACCTGTGTGGATGCCTCTGCACCCGCGCACCTGCGCCAGCTCGGCATCATGTTGTTTTGGACAATGGCCTCAGCCAGCAGGCGCGATGTACCTGTCTGAGCGTGTGTGAGACAGGTCAGGGCGAGGCTCGAACCCTGCCCGCCCCGCTAATAGACGTTCTGCTAGGCGAGGAACACCACGACCCGCTCTGGCACGGCGCGGAGGGTATCGCGCCCTCCGACGCCGCAGGGGTTGTCACCTCACATCGCCTGCTCGTCCACAGGTGCGTCGAGGCCGGTGCCGCTGCGGTGGCTCCAGGCCGAGCATGGGGTCGGTGATCCTCCTTCCGGACCTGCTCGATCTCGTCCTGCCTCGTCGCTGCCCCGGCTGCGACGCCGCCGGCCGGACCATCTGCGCCTCATGCGCCCACGTACTCGACGGTTCCGTGCTCGGGTCGGTTCGCCCGGACCCGTGCCCACCCGGTTTGCCGCAGCTGACCGCGGCCGCGGCCTACGACGGGGTGGTGCGGCGACTGCTGCTGGCGCACAAGGAGCAGGGCCGCCTAGGCCTCACCGCTTCGCTGGGAGCCCTGCTGGCAGGGGCGGTGGCTGCGCTGGGACTCCCTTCGCCGCTGGTGCTGACCCCCGTCCCGAGTACTCCGGCGGCCGTGCGGGCCCGCGGTCACGACCACTCCTGGCGACTGGCGTGCGCTGCAGCGGCTCGCCTTGGACCGCAGGTGGAGGCCGCCCGGCTCCTGGTACCCGCGCGCAGGCTGGCCGACCAGTCCGGGCTGGACAGCGCGGCGCGCGCGGCCAACCTGCACGGCGCGCTGCACTGCGTCGGCGTACCCGTCGGAATGCCCGTCGTGGTCGTGGACGACGTCGTGACGACCGGGGCGACGCTTGTCGAGGCGACCCGGGCGCTGGCGGCGGGTGGCGCCCACGTGCGGGGCTGCGCCGTGGTCGCGGCGACCCAGCGCCGCCACCGTGGTGCGCGTGCGCCCGCGACGGTGTGATCGCTGTCCAGACCGGCGGGCGGGGTCTACGGTCGGCGGGACGTGCGACCGGACGCTGATCGGCGCAGACCAGGAGCAGAGGGAGGCGCTGGCTGAACGTGCACTTCGCCACCGTCGACCCGCGCTGTGCCACCCAGCTGCTGTGCCACCTCGCTGCTGGCCATCTAACTGAGGAGAACGCATGGACATTGTCGTGAAGGGCCGCAACGTGGAGGTGCCGGAGCACTTCCGGCAACACGTCACGGAGAAGCTCGCGCTTTGTGCGAAGCTCGACTCCCGCGTCTTCCGCCTCGATGTCGAGCTCAGCCACGAGAAGAATCCGAGGCAGTCCGCCCAGTGCCAGCGCGTCGAGATCACTTGCCTGTCCAAGGGTCCGGTGATCCGGGCGGAGGCCTGTGCCGACAGCTACTACGCCGCCCTGGACGCCGCTACCGTGAAGCTCGAGGCCCGGCTCCGCAAGGCGCACGACCGGCGACGGATCCACCACGGGCTGCGTACGCCGGCCTCCGTCGCCGAGGCGACCTCCGCCCTGCCGTCGGCCTCGGCCGGTGATACCGCGCTGCTCGAGCGCGATGACGAGCAGGCGCAGCCGGTCCAGGACGACACCGCGCACCTCATCGTCCGGGACAAGACCCATGAGGCGTCGGCCATGTCGGTGGCCGACGCGCTGCACGAGATGGAGCTCGTCGGGCACGACTTCTACCTGTTCATCGACGTCGGGACGGCGCAGCCCAGCGTGGTGTACCGCCGCCACGGCTACGACTACGGCGTCGTCCGGCTGACCACTGGGTGAGCTCCCGCTCGGCCCTTGCCCATGGCATGATCCGCACACTCCAAGGACTGCAGGAGACTCATGACGGACACGACCGGTGTACCGGCCGGCCCGCTGCCGGTCGAGCCCATTCGGGTTCTCGTCGTCGATGACCATGCGCTGTTCCGTCGCGGTCTGCAGATGGTGCTGGAGCAGGAACCTGACATCGAGGTCGTCGGCGAGGCGAGCGACGGCGGTGAAGCCGTGCAGTCTGCCGTCGACACGCTCCCCGACATCGTGCTCATGGATGTCCGGATGCCCAGGCGCGGCGGCATCGACGCGTGCACGGTGATCCATGAGACGGTGCCGTCAGCCAAGATCATCATGCTGACGATCTCGGACGAGGAGGCCGACCTCTACGAGGCCATCAAGGCTGGCGCCATGGGCTACCTGCTCAAGGAGATCTCCATCGAGGAGGTGGCGACCGCAATCCGCGCGGTTCACGGGGGACAGTCGCTGATCAGCCCGTCCATGGCCAGCAAGCTGCTCACCGAGTTCGCGTCCATGATCAAGCGCTCGGACGACCGCCAGCAGGTGCCGACTCCCCGGCTGACCGATCGGGAGATGGAGGTCCTCAAGCTCGTGGCCAAGGGCCTGAACAACCGAGACATCGCCAAGCAGCTGGTCATCAGCGAGAACACCGTGAAGAACCACATCCGCAACATCCTGGAGAAGCTGCAGCTGCACTCGCGGATGGAGGCGGTCCTCTACGCCGTACGCGAGAAGCTGCTCGAGATCACCTGAGCTGGTCTCCTTGTGCGTCAGGCCAGTAGCGAGAAGACGACCATGTCGCGGGGTTGTCCGGTGCGGGGCGCCAGTCGGCAGGACCGCAGGACGCCTTCGCGCAGGTAGCCACCGCGCAGCGCCGCCGCCTGCGACGGGCGGTTGTCCACGTCGGCGAGCAGTTCGATGCGGGACAGCCCGAGCTCCTCCAACCCCCACCTGCCCAGCAGGGCCGCAGCGCGGCCGGCGACCCGTTGCCCACGGGCCCAGGGGGCCACCCAGTAGCCGATCTCTACGACGCCCTCGTCGCGGTGGGCGAGCTTGAGCCCGACCGCACCGAGCAGGCGGCCGCTCGCCGGGTCCACGACAGCGACATTCACGGCGCTGCCGTCCGCCCATAGTCCCGGGACGACGTGGGCCACGTAGGAGTGACCGTCCCGCTCGGTGTAGGGCACCGGGACGGGCAACCAGCGGGCGGTTTCGGCGTCGGCGCAGGCCCGCGCCACGTCGTCGCCGTCACTCGTCCGCCACTGCCGCAGCGCGACGACACCGTCGTCGATCCCCGGGAACGGCGGCAGGCGCCGGCGGTCCACCATGTCGTCGGAGGCCAGCAGGGACCCGATCCATGCATCCACCCGGCTCCCGGCGTGCACCAGGCCCCGCCTGGACACGCCCTCGAGGGTGAATCCGCACTTCTCGGCGACGGCCCGGGACGGCCAGTTCCCGACCTCGGCGACCCACGTGGTCCGGCTCAGGCCGAGTGCGCCGAAGCCCCATCGGCAGAGCGCCTGCACGGCCTCGGTCACGATCCCGGTCCCGCGGGCGCCGGCCACGCACCAGTAGCCGATCTCGGCCGAGCCGGCCTCCACGGCCTGCAGCCCGACGGACGCGACCAGGCCGCTGGTGGTCGCGTCCAGCACGGCGAAGCTTGCGGCCCGTCCGCTGTCCCACCCGGCCGGGGCGAGCGAGGTGCACCAGGCCTGGGCGTCGGCAGCGGTGTACGGCGAGGGCACGGTCGTCCAGCGGGCGATCTCGGGGTCCTGGCAGGCCGCGTGCACGGCGGCCACGTCCCGCTCCTGCCAGGGCCGCAGCACGAGGCGTCCGGTGGTGATGGCGGTGGGGTGCACGGCACGACCCTGCCAGGGCCGGTCCGGGCGTGACCAGCCGATTGTGTCACTCCGCTCGCCTACGATGGCCGTACGGCGGACCCGCAGCGGGCGCGCCGCAGCCAGCCTGAGGAGTCGCCAGCGTGGTCCTGTCCAAGCTCTTGCGCGCCGGTGAGGGCAAGATCCTGCGCCGGCTCAAGGCGATCGCGGACGCGGTCAACACCCTCGAGGACGAGATCATCGCCCTGACCGACGCCGAGCTGCGCGCCGAGACCGACACGTTCCGGGCCCGGCTGGCCGGCGGGGAGACCGTCGACGACATCCTGGTCGAGGCCTTCGCGGTCAACCGGGAGGCGGCCAGGCGCACCCTGGGCCAGCGGCACTTCGACGTGCAGTTGATGGGCGGGGCAGCGCTGCACCTGGGCAACATCGCCGAGATGCGCACCGGCGAGGGCAAGACGCTGACCTGCACCTTGCCGGCCTACCTCAACGCGCTGGCGGGCGACGGGGTGCACGTCGTCACCGTCAACGACTACCTTGCGCGCCGCGACGCCGAGACGATGGGCCGGGTCCACCGCTTCCTCGGTCTGGAAGTGGGGGTGATCCTGGCCAACGAGCGGCCCGAGCAGCGCCGTCCGTCCTACGCCTGCGACATCACCTACGGGACCAACAACGAGTTCGGCTTCGACTACCTGCGCGACAACATGGCGTGGAGCAACGGCGAGCTCGTCCAGCGCGGGCACCACTTCGCGGTGGTGGACGAGGTCGACTCCATCCTCATCGACGAGGCCCGCACCCCGTTGATCATCAGCGGTCCCGCCGACATCGCGACCAAGTGGTACCAGGAGTTCGCCCGCATCGTGCCCCGGCTGGTGCGGGACGTGGACTACGAGGTCGACGAGAAGAAGCGCACCGTCGGGGTCACCGAGGCCGGCGTGGAGAAGGTCGAGGACCAGCTCGGCATCGACAACCTCTACGAGGCCGTCAACACCCCCCTGGTCGGCTACCTCAACAACGCGCTCAAGGCCCAGACGCTCTACAAGAACGACAAGGACTACGTCGTCACCGGCGGCGAGGTGCTCATCGTCGACGAGTTCACCGGTCGCATCCTGGCCGGCCGCCGCTACAACGAAGGCATGCACCAGTCGATCGAGGCGAAGGAGGGCGTGGCGATCAAGGACGAGAACCAGACGCTCGCCACTATCACCCTGCAGAACTACTTCCGGCTCTACGCCAAGCTCGGCGGCATGACCGGCACCGCGGCGACCGAGGCGGCCGAGTTCGACCAGACCTACAAGCTAGGCGTGGTCCCCATCCCCACGAACCGGCCCATGGTGCGCCTCGACGAGGCCGACGTGGTCTTCAAGACCGAAGCGGCGAAGTTCGACGCCGTCGTGGAGGACATCGCCGACAAGCACGACAAGGGTCAGCCGGTCCTGGTCGGCACCGTGTCGGTCGAGAAGAGCGAGTACCTGTCCGGGCTGCTGCGCACCCGCGGGATCCCGCACGAGGTGCTCAACGCCAAGCAGCACGATCGCGAGGCCGTGATCGTTGCTCAGGCCGGCCGCAAAGGGGCGGTCACGGTCGCCACGAACATGGCCGGCCGCGGCACCGACATCATGCTCGGCGGCAACCCGGAGTTCATCGCCGCTGCCGAGCTCAGCGGGCGGGGGCTGTCCCCTGTGGACCACCCCGAGCAGTACGAGGCGGCCTGGACCCCGGCGCTGGACAAGGCCAGGCAGGGAACCGCCAGCGAGCACGACGAGGTGGTCGACGTCGGTGGGCTGTACGTCCTGGGCACCGAGCGGCACGAGTCGCGGCGCATCGACAACCAGCTGCGCGGCCGCTCCGGCCGCCAGGGCGACCCGGGCCTCTCGCGTTTCTACCTGTCCCTGGGCGATGACCTGATGCGGTTGTTCAACGCGGGCGCCGTCGAGTCGATCATGGAACGGTTGAACATCCCCGAGGACGTGCCGATCGAGTCCAAGATGGTGTCGCGGGCCATCCGGTCCGCGCAGAGCCAGGTCGAGGGCCAGAACTTCGAGATCCGCAAGAACGTCCTGAAGTACGACGAGGTGCTCAACCGGCAACGCACGGTCATCTATGACGAGCGGCGCAAGGTGCTCGAGGGCGCGGACCTGCACGAGCAGATCCGCAACATGGTGGACGACGTGCTCGAGGGCTACGTCACGGCCGCGACGGCCGAGGGCTACCCCGAGGAGTGGGACCTCGAGCAGCTCTGGGGGGCCCTCCGGACGCTCTACCCGGTGGGTATCGCGCTCGATCAGGTCGATGAGGACCGCAGCGTGCTGTCCACCGAGTACCTCGTGGAGGAACTGCGCGCCGACGCTCAGCAGGCGTACGACCAGCGCGAGGCCTCGCTGGGCATCGGTGCCGACGACGAGCCGGTCCTGCGCGAACTCGAGCGCCGGGTGCTGCTGTCGGTGATGGACCGCAAGTGGCGCGAGCACCTCTATGAGATGGACTACCTGCAGGAGGGCATCGGCCTGCGGGCCATGGGCCAGCGCGACCCGCTGGTGGAGTACCAGCGCGAGGGGTTCGACATGTTCGCCTCCATGATGGAGGCGATCAAGGAGGAGTCGGTCGGGTTCTTGTTCAACGTCGAGGTGCAGGTCGAGGAGCACCCGCCCGCCCAGGACGTCATCGCCAGTGGTCCCGGTGAGCACGGCGAGCTGATGGTCGAGCACCTGTCCCTGCCCGGCGCCGACGGGGAGCCGGGACCGGCGCTACAGGTAGCCGGGCGGCAGGAGTTCCCTGCTGCCGAGGGCAGCTCCATGAGCTCGCTGCCGGGCGCCGAGCCGACAGCACGGGAGGATGTCCCACCGGCTCCTTCCGGAGCCACCTACGCCCAGGCGGGCAACGTCGCCGCCCTCCCCGAGCCACTGCCGGAGGCCGGCTCCGACCCCCCTCCCACCGAGCAGACCGTGACCGGCGCGAACTTCGGCCCCGAGCTTGACGCGCCGCAACCCGAGCCGGTCGAGCCGGTCGGCGTCGCGGGCGAACCCGTACCGTCCGACGCGCCCGCGGCCTTCGTGCAGGAGGCGTCGATGACCCTGGAGCACGACGAACTGCCGACCTCCATCGCAGCTGACCCGGTCCCCGTCCAGAACGACCAGGAACCGTCCGCAACGGCACCCCCCGCAACGGCGCCAGCGGCCCGGACCGTACTTCCGGAGTCATTCGGCCGTCGCGATCGACGAGAGGGACTGCAGTACTCCTCACCCGATGCTGAGGGCGGCGTGCAGACCTCGGGCGGGCCGGCCACGACTGACCCGCTGACGGGCCAGGTCACCAGTGCCGAGGAGCAGTCCCGCAATGCGCTGTGCCAGTGCGGTTCGGGCAAGAAGTACAAGCGCTGCCACGGCGACCCGCGGCACGCCTGAGCGGCGCTTCGTCAGAGACCGACGAGCGCGGTACAGCGCCAGCGGCCGTCGAGTCCCTCGAGCCGTAGGGCGAGGGCACCGGCCCGTACGCCCCGCTCGACCGTGGCGCACACCTCCACGACCCCTTCGGGGCTCTCCTGCAGGTGCAGGCTGCGTACGGCGCGGGCGCCGGGACGGGAGCCGGCGCCGCGCGGGAGGCGCCCGACGGTCTTTTCCAGGACCGTGTAGAGCTCCGGCGTCGTGTCCCGCTGCAACTGCTTGACCGGACGCACCCCGGCGAGCACCTCGAGCAGGCCCTGTACGAGGGCCCGGGCGAAGGGCTGCGAGGCCGGGAGCAGCGCGGTCGGTGTCCGTCGGGCGCGGCACCAGTCGTCCACGTCCTTGGTGGGGTCCGGCGCAATCGGTGGGGGCACCGCCCGCAGTGGCCGCACCACCGGCGCCGGCAGAGGTGTCAGGCGAAGGGCGGGAGCGCAGGCCAGCTCGTCGTCGTAGGGCGGCGAGCTGAGCGGTGCCGGCACCAGCCGGAGGGTGGGTAGGAGCGGCAGGAGCTCAGCGGTCTGTGCAGTCATCGGTGGTCTCCTGGTGTCGTCGCGGGCGGAGGACGCAGCCGGGTGCCGGGTGCGAGCAGATCTGGGTCGTCGCCGATGACGGCGCGGTTGACCGCCCACCAGGACGGCCAGCTGGCCGCCACTTGGCGGGGTGTGGCGCCCGGCCCCAAGCTCTGCCGCGCCAGGTTCCACAAACAGTCGCCGGGCTTGACCACGACCTCGCCGCGGCCCGGCGGGACTGCGGCTGGTGGCGCCAAGGCCCGCGGGCCGGCCGGGCGAGCAGCAGCCGCGGGGGCGGGGACGGGCCAGTCGAGCGCGAGAGGTAAGCCCTGCAGCCCGGCAGCGCCAGTGCCGGTCGGGGCCGGGCTCGGGGAGCCGTGCCGTGGCTCGATCGCCCCGGACGGCCGGGCTGGAGTTGGAGTTGGAGTCGGAGTCGGAGTCGGAGTCGGAGCCGTAGGAGGGCCCAGCGCGGTGGTGGTGATGGTGGGCCAGTCCCGGGCCAGCACCGGGGGGCCGGCCAGCACGGGGGGACCGGCCAGCACCGGGGGACCGGCCAGCACTGGCGCGGGGACCACCAGGGGCGTGCTGACGGGCGCGACGAGCTGGACGCCGGGGCCAGGGTGGTGCTCGTCAGCCGAAGCGCCCGCGGCGCCCAGTGCCCCCAGCGCGCCCGTTGCGACGGTCACCCCGAGGGCGAGTTCGGCCACGTGCCGTACGGCCGCCGGGGCCAGCAGGCGCAGCGTCCTGTCGGCCAGGCGACCAAGAGCGCCGGGGACGCGACCGCCGGCGGTGAGCGCAACGACGGCCAGCAGCCAGATGGCGCAGCCCCAGGCGGCCAGGGCCAGAAGGTCCACGAGTGGAGCGACAGGGTCGGTGCCCGCGCGGGTCAACCCCTGCAGCGAGGCGGCGGGCGACGGAGCGGTGAACAGCAGGATGACGGACGCAGCTGCCAGCAGCCGGGGGGGTGCTTCGCTCAGTCATTGCGCTCCTTGTCCTACGTTTGCCTACGTTTGCATTCGTACAGTGCTGGACAGTGCAGGTCAAGGCATCTTGCTTGACCAGGCCTGGGGCGGCAGAGTGCCGCCATGCGCTGGGAGGAGTTGTTCGCCGATCTCGAGGCGCAATGGGATGCCGCCGCTGCCCGTGACCTGGCCGGAGGGGTCACCGACCGGACCCGCCGCGAGACCGGGCTGCTCCGGCTCCAAGACCGCCTACGCGCCGGGATCGGCGATCAGCTCGGCCTGCTCTGCGAGGGCGCAGGGAGCCTGCGCGGTCGCCTGCTCGATGTGGGAGTGGACTGGCTGCTGCTGCAGGACGCGGGCCGCCGCGAGCTGCTCGTACCCGCCGCTGCACTGCTGGGCGTCAGCGGCGTGGGGACCCGCAGCGAGGTGCCGGGCAGCGACGGTGACGTCTCCCGCCGGCTGGACCTGCGGTACGCCCTGCGTGCCCTCGCCAGGAGCCGCGCCGCGGTCGAGGTGTCCCTTCGCGACGGCACGGCGCTGTCCGGGACGTTGGATCGGGTCGGGGCCGACCACGTCGACCTTGCCGAGCACCCGCCCGGCGAGGCGCGCCGGGCGGTGGCCGTACGGCAGGTGCGGGTCATTCCGACCGCTGCACTGAGCGCAATCCGCAGCAGCAGCTGAGGCAACCAGAGTTCAGCGCGAGTCCTCGGGGACGAGTTCCCCGCCCTGTCCCAGCGGGTGCGCCGTGACGAACGCCTTGGTGTCTTCGTAGCAGCGGGTGATGTAGGCCTCGAGCGCGGTCCGCTCGACCCGCCACTGACCGCGACCACCGATCTTGATCGCCGGCAGCTCACCGCTGCGCACGAGGGCGTAGGTCTGCGAGGACGAGATGTTGAGCACCTCGGCCACGTCCGCGAGCTGCAGGAACCGCTCCGTCGCCACCTGATCCTCCTGTCCGTGCGCACTGGTCGGCTGTGATCCTCTCACCGCGTACGGGTGCGCAACCGTCCCGCCCGCGACCTGTGGAGGACGGGCGCGCCGCAGCCCGCTGTGCGCCACGATGCAGGTGCACACCCCCGACGTCAGGAGCTCCGTGACCGACCTGCCCGGCTTGCCCGGCTCTCCCAAGGCCGCGCGCCTGGGTTCGCCCCGCTGGCTCGACGGGCGCCTGGTCCTGGGCGTGCTGCTGGTGCTGGTAAGCGTGCTCGTCGGGGCCAAGGTGCTCGCCTCCGCCGACCGGTCGCAGCAGGCCTGGCAGGCCACGCACGACCTTGCTCCGGGCACCGTGCTCACGGCCGGGGACCTCGAGCTCGGCCGGGTCCGACTGTTCGGCGGCGCGGACTACGTCCTCGCCAGCGACGCCGAGCCCGTGGGCCAGGTCCTGCGTCGAGGCGTGGGCAGCCACGAGCTGCTACCGGCCCGCGCGCTGAGCCCGGCGGACCTGGTTGCCTCCCGCGAGATCAGCGTGCCGGTCGCACCCGGGCACCTGCCCGCCGACCTGGCGCACGGCCAGCAGGTCGACGTCTATGTCACCCCGGCCGACAAGGGCGGGCAGCGCGGCACCGCGACCCGAGCCGGCGACCCGCTGGCCCCGCGCCTGGTGCTCAGCGGTATCCCCGTGAGCTCGACGTCGGCTCCGGGAGGGCTGTCGTCCGGCGGCAGCGATCAGCCGGTCGTGCTCTCGGTCGGTCCCGGGCAGGTGCTGGCGCTGGTCCAGGCGATGGCCCAGGGGCGGGTCGACCTGGTGCGCGTGCCCCGGCAGCAGCAGCGGGTTCCGCCGCAGCTGGCGGGCTCGACCCGGTGACGCTCGTCCCGGTGCTGACAGCGGTCAGCGACGCCCGATGGGAGGCCGAACTGGTCGCCGCCCTGGAGCGCGGCGACCTCGGGGTCACTGTCGTACGGCGGTGCGTGGACCTCGTCGACCTGCTCGCCACGGCCGCGACGGGCCAGGCCCGCGCGGTCCTGCTGTCGGCCGACCTGCGACGCCTGGACCGCGACGCCCTCACCCGGCTGAGCGTCGGAGGGGTCGCGGTGGTCGGCCTCGTACCTCCCCACGATCAGGAGGCCGAGCGTCGCCTCCGGCAACTCGGCGTCGTCAACGTGCTCTCCTCCGACGCGAGCCCCGCCGACATCTCGGCTGCGGTCATCGAGGCGGTGGTCGCCCTGACCCCGGCGCCGGCCGATCTGGCCTCGCTCGCCGACCCCCGGGCCGCCCTGTCCCAGCGCCTGCCGCCGGACGACCCGCTCGCCCTGCCCGAGTTCGATCCGGGCAGTGGGCGGCTCGTGGCGGTCTGGGGTCCCACGGGGGCGCCGGGCCGGACGACCGTCGCGGTCGGGCTCGCGAGCGAGCTGGCGCACCGTGGCCTGGCGACGCTGCTGATCGACGCAGACGTGTACGGCGGGGTCGTGGCCCAGGTCCTGGGGCTGCTCGACGAGGCTCCGGGACTGGCCGCGGCCTGCCGGCAGGCCAACAACGGCTCCCTGGATCTCGCTGTGCTTGCCGGGCTCGCCCGGCAGGTCAGCCCGACCCTGCGGGTGCTGTCCGGGATCGCGCGCAGCGACCGGTGGCCCGAGCTGCGGCCGGCGGCCCTCGAGCAGGTGCTCTCCCTGGCCGGGTCGCTGGCGGCCGTGGTCGTTGTGGACCTGGGCTTCTGCCTCGAGCAGGACGAGGAGCTGGCGTACGACACGATGGCGCCCCGCCGCAACGGGGCCACCCTGGCCGTACTCGAGGCCGCCGAGACGGTCCTGGCGGTCGGCAGCGCGGATCCCGTTGGGCTGCAGCGTCTGGTCCGTGGGCTCGCCGAGCTCAAGGACGCCGTGCCCGGCGTACAGCCGCGGGTGGTGGTCAACCGTCTGCGCGGCACCGCCGTACCAGGCGATGCTGCCGGTGAGGTGCGGGCCGCCCTGGCGCGGTACGGCGGGGTGCAGGACGTCCATCTGGTCCCGCTCGACACGGCCGGCGTGGACGGCGCGCTCGCCGCAGGCCGCACGCTGGTGGAGGCCGCCCCGTCCTCACCGGCCCGGCTGGCCCTGGTCGAGCTGGCCGCCGGCCTGGTCGGCGCGCCGACCGCGGCCCGCAAGCGCCGACTGCGTCGCCGCTGAACACACCGGCTGGCCAGGCCCGCTGACCACGCCCGCGTGCCGGGTCAGCCGCGCTGGAGGTATCGGCCGAGCTCCTGGCGGGCGACGGTCCGTACGTGCACCTCGTCCGGGCCGTCCGCCAGGCGCAGGGTGCGCATGCCGGCCCACATCTGGGCCAGCGGGAAGTCCTCGGACACGCCGCCCCCGCCGTGGACCTGGATCGCCCGGTCCAGGACAGCAAGCGCGACCCTGGGCGCGATGACCTTGATCGCGGCGATCTCGGTACGGGCCCCGCGGGCACCGACGTTGTCGATCATCCAGGCGGCCTTCAGGGTCAGCAGCCGGGCCTGCTCGATCTCCATCCGGGACTCGGCGATCTGCTGCTGGACGACGCCCTGCTGCGCCAACGGCTTGCCAAAGGCGACCCGGGACGCGGCCCGCTCGCACATGAGCCGGAGCGCCCGCTCCGCGACGCCAATCGAGCGCATGCAGTGGTGGATCCGACCGGGCCCGAGCCGGGCCTGGGCGATCATGAACCCGTCGCCCTCGTTGGCGATGAGGTTCGAGGCCGGTACGCGCACGTCGTGGAAGCGCAGCTCGTTGTGGCCGTGCTGGTCCTGGTAGCCGAACACCGGCAGCGCCCTGACGTTTTCCACCCCCGGCGTGTCCAGCGGCACCAGGATCATCGACTGCTGGCGGTGCACCGACTCGCCCGGGTCGGTCTTGCCCATCACGATCAGGATCTTGCAGCGGGGGTCGGCGGCGCCGCTGATCCACCACTTGCGGCCGTTGATGACGTAGTCGTCGCCGTCGCGCACGATCGAGGTGGCGATGTTGGTGGCGTCGGAGGAGGCGACGTCGGGTTCGGTCATCGCGAACGCCGACCGGATCTCGCCCTCGAGCAGGGGCTGCAGCCACTGGGACTTCTGCTCGGGGGTGCCGAACATGTGCAGCACCTCCATGTTGCCGGTGTTCGGCGCATCGCAGTTGATCGCCTCCGGCGCGATGTGCACCGACCAACCGGTGATCTCGGCGAGCTGGCCGTACTCCACGTTGGTCAGCCCGGAGACGTCGGGCAGGAACAGGTTCCACAGCCCGCGCGTGCGGGCTTCGGCCTTGAGCTCCTCCACGACCGGCGGCAGGGTGTGGTCGCCGTACCCCTTGTCGCGGCGGTACTGCTCGTACAGCGCCTCGGCAGGGAAGACCTTCTCGTCCATGAAGGCCTGCAGCCGGTCCTTGAGGTCCTGCGCCTTTGCGGTGGGAGCGAAGTCCACGGTCGAGCCCTTCGATGTCGTCGGTGGTGACCCGCACCTTGCCACTACCGCGTGTGTGACCATGCGGCAACGAGCGCGAGAGAGCGAGACCTTCGGTGACCGACCGGCTCAACCCCCTGGACGTGTCCTTTTTGTACATGGAGAGCCCGACGACCGCCATGCACGTGGGGGGTGTCGCGATCTTCCAGCCGCCCGAGGCGGGCCTGGACTACGACCGGCTCGTCGAGCTGATCAGCCAGCGGATCGCGCTGGTCCCGCGCTACCGGCAGAAGGTGCGCTGGGTGCCGGCCCGGCTGGCCAACCCGGTGTGGGTGGACGACTCGGAGTTCGACGTGACCTACCACGTACGACGCAGCGCGCTGCCCAGGCCGGGTAGCGACGCGCAGCTGCGTGAGCTGGTCGGCCGGCTGATGAGCCGGCAGCTGGACCGCAACCGGCCGTTGTGGGAGATCTACCTGGTCGAGGGCCTGTCGGACGGCCGGGTCGCCATCGTCACCAAGACCCACCACGCGATGGTCGACGGCGTGGCCGCCGTCGACATCGGGACCGTGATCCTGGACCTGACCCCGACACCGCGCCAGGTGCCCGACGACTGGTCACCGCGGCCCGAGCCGGGCCCGCTGAGCCTGGTCACGCACGCCGTCACCGACCTGGTGAGCCGCCCATCGCAGGCGGTCGACACCGCCCGCACCGCGGTGGGCGACGCCAGGGCCACCACTGACAAGGTGCTCTCGGTGGCCGGTGGGGTGCTGGCGCAGGTGCGTTCGATGGCCCGGCCGGCCCGGGACTCGCCGCTGAACGCGGTGATCGGCGAGCAGCGCCGGTTCGGGATGGCGGCGACGGACCTCGATGACTACAAGCGGGTGCGCAAGGCCCACGGCGGCACCGTCAACGACGTGGTGCTCGCCTCCGTATCTGGTGCGCTGCGGACCTGGCTGCTCACCCGTGGCGAGACGGTCACAGCGGCCACCACGATCCGGGCGATGGTCCCGGTCAGCGTCCGGGCCGACCAGCACAGGGGCGAGCTCGGCAACCGGGTGTCGTCGTACTTCGTGGACCTGCCGGTCGGGGAGGGCAGCGCGGTGATGCGCCTGCACCAGGTGAGCTTTGCGATGCGGGCCCACAAGGAGAGCGGCTCGGCTGTGGGAGCCGACGCGCTCGTGCAGCTGTCGGGCTTCGCGCCGCCGACCATCCACTCCCTCGGCGCCCGGGTCGCCAGCGGCTTCACCCGGCGGCTGTTCAACCTCGTCGTCACCAACGTGCCAGGTCCGCAGTTCCCCCTGTACGCCGCCGGCGCGCGAATGCTCTCGGTCTACCCCGTGGTGCCGTTGGCCAAGGGCCAGGCGGTGAGCATCGGCCTGACCTCCTACGACGGCGGCGTGTACTACGGGCTCAACGCCGACCGGGACGCGATGCCGGACATCGACGTCCTCGCCTCCTGCATCGAGGAGTCGCTCGCCGAGCTCGTGGGCACGGCCACCTGATGCGGCGCGGAGTGGTTCTGGGAGCAGGCGGCGTCCTCGGGGCGGCCTGGACGATCGGTGCGCTCGCGGCGCTGCAGGAGCAGTACCGCTGGGACCCGCGCGAGGCCGAGGTGCTGATCGGCACCTCCGCGGGCTCGGTGCTGGCCGGCGCGCTGGGCTGCGGCATCGGCGTGGACACGCTGCTGCACCACCAGCAGGGGATCGTGGTCGAGGGGGACCCGCGGATCGACTACGACCACGACAGCGGTGCTGGTGGGGCACTTCCGCCGCTACCCAGACCCGGGATCGGCTCTGCCCGCGGCGTGCTTGCCAGCGCGCTGCACCCGCGCCGGGTCACCCCGATGGCGGCGATGTCGGCGATCCTGCCGCAGGGGCGGGGGACGATCGAGCCGGTGGGGCAGCTCATCGACGCGATCCTGCCCGGTGGCGGGTGGGCCTTGCATCCGAGCACCTGGATCGTGGCCATGGACTACGACACCGGGCGGCGGACCGTGTTCGGTCGCGAGGGCTCGCCTGCGGCGCCGCTGCGTCAGGCCACGATGGCGTCCTGCGCGATCCCGGGCTGGTACGCCCCGGTCCGGATCGGTTCGCGCCGGTACGTCGACGGCGGGGCCTGCTCGCCGACCTCCCTGGACCTGCTCTCGCGGCTCGGGTTGGACGAGGTCGTCGTGCTCTCGCCGATGACCTCGCTGGACTACGACACCCCGGTGTCGGTGGCCGCCCGGATCGAGCGTCGGTTCCGGCGCCTGGTCACCAAGCGGCTGATCGGCGAGGTCAAGAAGGTGGCGGCCACGGGCACGAAGGTGACCCTGCTCGGCCCGGGCGCGGAGGACCTGGCCGGCATCGGCGCCAATCTGATGGATCCGCGGCGGCGCGAGCAGGTCCTGCGCACCTCGCTGCGGACCTCCGCCGCCGCCCTGCGTCGCGACGGCTACGCCGCCTCGGCCTGAGCCGGCCACCTGGTCTTCCGGCCACCTAGGCTGCCGGCCGTGCGCGTCTACCTGCCCTCGACCCTGCCGGCGCTGCGCCGGCTGCTGGACAGCGCGACCGTCGGCGAGCCGCCGCTGCCCGGATATGCCGTGACTCCCGCCCTGCGTGAGTGGTACGCCGAGGGGGGTGAGGAGGAGCTGGAGTACGTCGCGCTCTCCCTCGCCAGCCGCGCCTCCGTCCGGCTGCTCGACGCCGACCAGGACGCCGTACGGCGCCGGGCCGTCGTCGTGGTCGAGGTGCCTGACCAGGCGGTGGTCCCCGCCGCCCACGTCGACCGTGCGGCCGTAAGGGTCACGACGGAGGTGACACTGGCGCGGGTACAGGCCGTGCACGTCGACGACCCCGGCGCCGTACCCGATGTAACCGTGGCCGCGGACGCGGTCGTCGAGGCCGACCTCGGCAGTGCCGACGCGGCCTTCCGTCTCGAGGGCGCCGAGGGCCACGAGCTCCAGTGGTACGCGTCCCAGGAGATCGGCGCGCTGCTCGAGCTGGGCTGAGGGTGCGCCCCCACGCTGCGGACAACCGACTGAGCGACTCGAACCGGACTGAGCCGGTTGAGCACACGTCCGCAGGAGGCGACGAATCGGCCGGCCCCTGATGGCAGGCTGGCGCGCATGACCGACGCGGCCCGGTTGCAGCGCACGGCAGAGGCTGCCGGCCGAAGGTGAACCCGGACTGCTTGGCTACCGCGGAACTCGCCGCTTTCGTCGAGCAGTACGCCGGACTGGCCGCGCTCGACGCCCAGCTGGGCGCGGAGGTGGTCGAGCTCGGCTCCCTGACGGTCCTGCGTACGCCTGGCTGGCCCGATCACACGTGGGCGAACGCCGCCTTCGCGGTCGGTGAGGTGATGGGCGACGATCTCGACGAGGCGCTGGTCCTGCTCGGGGGGACCACCGCGCCGTACGTGTCGGTCAGCGGTGACCACGGCGCCGCGGTGCTGGCCGCGCGCGGCCTGGCACCCACCAGCGCCCTCGTGCGGCTGGCCGCGCCGGCCCATGAGCTCGTCGCACAGACCGAGCTGAGGATCGAGCAGGTCGGCCCGCACGCGACCTGGCAGGTCAGCGAGGTGTCGCGTCTCGGCTTCGCCGTTGAGGGCATGCTGCGCTGGTGGCGCGCGCCGCTCGGCCGCCCCGGTTGGGCTCAGTTCCTGGCGTACGACGGGGACGCGGCGGTCGCCACAGCGGCGCTACACCTGACGCCGGGGTCGAGCACGGCGTACCTCTGCGGCGCGGCAACCCTTCCGGAGGCGCGCGGCCGGGGCGCCCAGTCGGCCCTGCTCGCCGAGCGGATGTCGCTCGCTGCCCGGCTTGGTGCCACCTACGTCACGGCGAAGGCTGCTCCCGGCAGCAGCTCGTCGCGCAACCTCGAGCGGACCGGGTTCGCAGTGGCCGGGCACAACATCCAATGGCGGGCCCGCACGTGAGCGCGACTGCCCACGAGCTGACCGTCAGAGGAACCTCTCCCGCCTCCGGCTCGTCGGACCGCTGTGAGCCGTCGCGTCAGGTGGGCCGTCGTCGCGCTCGGCATCGCGGTCCTGCTCGCGCTGCCGAGCGCGGTCGCGGTGCTGCCCGCCCACGCCTCGACGACCAGCACCGCTGAGCTGCTGCGCCGGGTCCGGGCCTCCGGCAGCACCCCCTGGTCCGGGTACGCCGAGAGCCGCGGCGCCCTGCAGGTGCCCGACGTCCCGGAGCTCGGCGACCTCGCCCAGCTGCTCGGCGGGACGACCCGTACCCGCACGTGGTGGCGCGGCCCGCAGGACGTGCGCACCGACGCGCTGTCGTTGGTCGGTGAGATCGACACCGTGACCGACTACGCGGGCTCGTGGACCTGGGACAGCGCCGACCACCGGGCCGACCGGGTACTCGGTCGGCTGCCCGTGCACCTGCCGCGGGCCGACGACTTGCTCGCGCCGGTGCTCGGTCGCCGCCTGGCCGGGACGCGCGACCTCGAGGTGAGCCGCCTGCCGGCACGGCGGGTGGCCGGGCACGAGGCGGATGGCCTGCGCCTGCGGCCGCGACACCCGGGAACCACGACCCTGTCCGCGGTCGATCTATGGGTCGAGCCGCGCACCGGGCTGACGCTGCGGGTGGAGGCCAGGGCGGTCGGGCAGGCTGCGCCGGTGCTGACCTCGCTGCTGCTGGACCTGGACCTGTCCCGCCCGGCCGCGGCGGCCACCGACTTCGTCCCGCCGCTGACCGCGACGGTCAGCGAGCAGCGCGCGCCCGACCTGGCCGCGCTGATCGACCGGCTCGCGCCCTTCCGGCTACCCGATCAGCTGGCCGGGCTGCCCCGTACCGCCCCCGTGCAGGGCCTGTCGGGTGGCGGGGTCGCGGCGTACGGCCAGGGGCTCGGGGCCTTCGTCGTGGTCCCCTTGCCGTACGGCACCGGGCGCAGCTTGACTCGCAAGCTCGAGGCCCTGGGCCGGCGGGTCAGCACCCCGCTGTTCAACGGTCTGGTCGTCGAGGGTGACCAGGGCCACTACCTGCTCGCGGGGACCGTGCCGGCGGCCGTGCTCGACCGCGCCGCGGCGGACCTGACCGCGAACCCGCCGCCGCGGATCGGCCGGTGATCCGCACGACGGCCCTGGTCAAACGGTTCGGGCGGCTGACCGCAGTGGACGGGATCGAGCTGGAGGTGCGCGAGGGCGACCGGTACGGTTTCCTCGGTCCCAACGGCTCGGGCAAGACCACGACGGTACGGATGCTGCTCGGGCTGGTCCTGCCTACCTCGGGTCAGGTGGAGCTGCTGGGCACTCGTCGGGTGCGCGACGTGCTGCCACAGGTCGGGGCGATGGTGGAGGGTCCTGCGCCGGTCGACCTGCTCTCGGGCCGGGCCAACCTACGGATGCTCGACGCCGCCGGCAGGGGAGGCTCGCGCCGTACACGGGGCAAGCGGGTCGACGCCGTGCTCGAGCAGGTCGGCCTCGGCGGCATCGACCGGCGGCCGGTGAAGGCCTACAGCCTGGGGATGCGGCAGCGCCTCGGCCTGGCCGCGGCCCTGCTGCGCCAGCCCCGGCTGCTCGTGCTGGACGAACCGACCAACGGGCTGGACCCGCAGGGCATCCGCGAGGTCCGCGACCTGTTGCTGGAGCTGAACCGGGCCGGGACGACGGTGTTCTTGTCCAGCCACCTGCTCACCGAGGTGGAGGCGCTGTGCGACCGGGTCGGCGTACTCGACCGGGGACGACTGGTGGCCCAGGACGACCTGGCGGCGCTGCGGGCACCGACGGGGCGGATAGAGGTGCGGACCTATGACATCGCCGCGGCGAGCGCCCTGCTCGGCTACCGCGCCGAGGACGTCGGCGCCGACCGGCTGCTGGTGCGTACCGAGGACCCAGCCGGCTTGAACGCCGAGCTGGTCCGCGCCGGGGTACCAGTCGAGGGCCTGGCCCCCGAGCGCCGCACCCTGGAGGACACCGTCCTGGAGCTCACCTCGACCGGCTCGGACCGGGTCGCCTGAGTGGTCCGCGTCGAGCTCACCCGGCTGCTGCGCCGGCCGCGTACCTGGGTCATGGTGTCCCTGCTGTGTCTGCTGCCCGCGGTCGTCGCGGTCTTCCTCAAGACCAGCGGCGTCTCCCCGAGACCCGGTACCGGACCGGCCTTCTTGTCGGCGGTGCTGAGCAACGGTGCGCTGTTTCCCGCGGCCGGTCTGGCGATCGTGCTGCCGCTGTTCCTGCCCGTCGCGGTCTGCCTGGTCGCCGGCGACGCGATCGCGGGGGAGGCCCAGGCCGGCACCCTGCGCTACCTGCTCGTCCGGCCGGTCGGTCGGGGACACCTCCTGCTGGCCAAGCTGATCTCGGTGATGGCCTTCACCCTGATCGCCGTGGTGGCGGTCGCCGCCACGTCCTACGTGGTGGGGACACAGCTGTTCGGCTCGTCGCCGTTGCCCTCGACGTCCGGCACGACGCTGTCGACCGGGGACGCGACCCTGCGCACCGTGCTGGCGGTGCTGTACGTCGGCTGGTCGATGCTCGGCGTCGCGGCCGTAGCGCTGTTCCTGTCGACCACGACGGACTCCCCGCTGGCCGCGAGCCTCGGCGCGATCGCGGTCCTGGTGACCTCGGCGGTGCTCGTCGGGCTGGACGCCTCGGCGGCCGTCCAGCCCTACCTGCCGACGCGGTACTGGCTGGCCTTCGTGGACCTGTTTCGCGACCCGGTGCAGTACCGGGACGTCGTACGCGGCACCGCCCTGCAGGCCGTCTACATCCTGGTGCTGCTCGGCGCGGCGTGGGCCAACTTCACGACCAAGGACGTCACCAGCTGAGTCAGGGCGCCGGGCACGAGGGCGGTACGACGAGCTGCGGCCCGGACAGGGCGGCGAGCACCACACCCTCGATCTGCGGGTTGCGGGGCAGCTCCGAGTGCGACACGCGCAGGCCCGGGCAGAGCTGCTGCAGGGGCAGGTTGGCGGCGGCGCCCAGCCGGGCCGACTCCGGCGGCGTCACGGTCGTGTCCTGCGTCGTCCAGACCGACAGCCACCGGGCGCCCGGTGGTGCGACCCCGAGGCCGTCGAGCAGGTCGCTGCCGGGCACCAGCTGCTGGCAGGCCAGCGGGCAGGCGCCAGCAGCGAAGATCTGGGCGAGCCCGGCCACGCTCGTGCCGTGGAACGGCGAGCCCAGGGTGACGACACGCCTGGCCTCGCCCCGGCCGTCGCCGCCGGCCCAGAGCCGGGCCACGACGCCACCCGCACTGTACCCGACCACGTCCACGCTCGGCGCGCCGGCGGCCACGGCTTCGTGCGCGAGACCGCTCAGCGCCGCGACATCAGCCCGCAGGTCACCGGTGCCGTCGCCGGGCAGGTGTACGACGGTCGCGGTCCGGCCGTCCTCGCGCAGCCGCGCCGCGAGCACCTCCAGCGAGCCGGTGCTCCCGCCGTACCCGGGTACGAGCAGCACTGGGCCGGCGGTCCCCTGGTCGACGGCGCGGCCCTGGCGCTGCGAGCGGGTCACCTGCCCGAGGACGGTGAAGCCGGCCACGACCACCGCGATCAGGGCGAGGCAGGCGAACAGCAACCGGCGGGAGGGGCTCACACCCCATCGTCGGTCATTGCGCGTGGCAGCATGAGGTCCCCTACCGCAGGAGGCACCCTCCCGTGCTCGACGCAAGCACCGTCGTCCCGATCCCGGTCAACGAACCTGTTCGGCAGTACGCCCCAGGCACGCCCGAGCGGGCCAGCCTGCAGGCTCGCCTCGCCGAGATGGCGGTCGAGCCGGTCGAGCTGACGACCACGATCGCCGGGCGGCAGGAACCCGGCCGGGGGTCGGCCATCGAGGTCGTCCAGCCGCACCGGCACGCGGCCGTGCTCGGCCGGACGCACGAGGCGGGCCGCGAGGACTGGCAGGCCGCCGTCGAGGCGTCACTGGCTGCGGCGCCGGCCTGGCGGGACACCGCCTACGCTGACCGGGCCGCGGTGCTGCTGCAGGCCGCGGAGCTGCTGGCCGGCCCTTGGCGCGACACGCTGAACGCCGCCACGATGCTTGGTCAGAGCAAGACCGTGATCCAGGCCGAGATCGACAGCGCCTGCGAGCTGATCGACTTCCTGCGCTTCAACGTCGCCTTCGGCGCGCAGGTGCTGGCCGAGCAGCCCGGTTCCCGCGGCGGCGCCTGGAACCGGATGGACCACCGGCCGCTGGAGGGCTTTGTGCTGGCCATCACGCCGTTCAACTTCACGGCCATCGCCGCCAACCTGCCGCTCGCGCCGGCGCTCATGGGCAACACGGTCGTGTGGAAACCCTCGCCCACGCAGCAGCTCTCGGCGCATTTCACGATGCGCCTGCTCGAGGCGGCCGGGATGCCGCCGGGCGTGGTCAACATGGTCACCGGGGTCGGTGCGGAGGCAGCGGTCGCGGTCGAGCACCCGCACCTGGCCGGCATCCACTTCACCGGCTCGACCGGGACCTTCCAGCACTTGTGGCAGCAGGTCGGCAACCGCATCGGCAGCTACCGCAGCTACCCCCGGTTGGTGGGGGAGACCGGTGGCAAGGACTTCGTGCTCGCCCACCCCTCCGCGGACGCCGCCTCGCTCGAGGTCGCCCTCGTCCGTGGCGCTTTTGACTACCAGGGACAGAAGTGCTCGGCCGCCTCCCGCGCCTACATACCGCGATCGCTGTGGGACGGCGGCGTGCGGGAGTCGCTGGCGGAGCGGGTGCAGTCCCTGTCCTACGGCGACATCAACGACCTGTCGCACTTCGGAGGTGCCGTCATCGACCGCCGCGCCTACGACCGGTTGGCCGACGTCCTGGCCCGCGCCGGGAAGGACAGCACGCTTGAGGTGCTTGCCGGGGGGTCCGCCGACGACAGCACGGGGTTCTTCATCGACCCCACCCTGCTGGTCAGCAGCGACCCGCGGCACGAGGTCATGACCCAGGAGTACTTCGGCCCGGTGCTGTCGGTGTACGTCTACCCGGACCAGGACTGGGATCAGGTGCTGACCCTGGTGGACACCACCGCGCCGTACGCGCTGACCGGCTCGGTGTTTGCCCAGAACGCTTATGCCATCGCCGAGGCCACCGCGCGCCTGCGCTTCACCGCGGGCAACTTCTACGTCAACGACAAGCCGACCGGCGCGGTGGTGGGGCAGCAGCCCTTCGGCGGCGCCCGAGCCAGCGGGACCAACGACAAGGCCGGGTCGGTGCTGAACCTGCTGCGCTGGTCCTCACCTCGCACGCTCAAGACCACCCTTGCGCCGACCTACGACCACCGCTACCCGCACATGGGGGACCCGTCGTGACCAGTCCGTTGGACATGAGCAAGGACCCCGACCGGTACGACCCGGCCGCTCAGGCCGCCCCCGCCGACGGACCAGTCGGCCCGCTCGACCCGGCGCTGGACCCAGACCGGTATCGCCCTGCGACCGACAAGGGCGGCCCCACCCTGCCGGGCCTGCTCGGCGAGGGGTCGCAGGAGCAGGAACGCGAGAGCTACGCGTGGGCGCTGGGTCTGCTGGCCGTACTGGCGTTCCTGCTGCTGGTCAGCCTGGCCGTGCACCTGTAGGTGGTCGGCCTACCGACCGGTCTGTTCCTTGAGTTCCTCGATCTTCATCGAGGCCTCGGCCTTGGTGAGCTCACCCGGCTCGATGTGCTCCCCGGCCTGCTGGGCGAGCGTGGACAGATAGCTCTCCTGCGGGCCGGTCGCCCTTTCCTCGCCGGTGACCCAGTCGTGCGGGTCCTTCTCCGGGTTGCTGCTGACGGCGTCCTTGTCGACCATGGCCATCCCTTCGGGGTCGAACGATTGTTCGGGCATGTTACCCGGTGCGTCCGACCGCAACCAGCCGGCCAGCAGGCACCTGCTGCTCGTTCGCCTTCGAATCCGCCGAGCTGGACGCCCCGGTGTCGCCATCAGGTTCGCGACCTGCGGGTTCTCCTTTGGAGTCACTGCTCGCGAACTGGTGGCCTGTACTCGTCTCCAGTGGCACTTACTTGACTCCAGTGACACCGTCACGGACTACTTGGTCTATGAGCGCATTGGTATTGCCTACTTGACTCGGCGCCAAGGGGCGCGTCGTGCTGCCTGCCGCCATCCGTGCGGCAGCGCACCTGGTCGAGGACTCGGTGCTGATCGCCCGGACGGACGGGCACGGGCGGATCATCTTGGAGACCGAGGAGGCGATCCGGCAGCGGATCTGGGACGCAGCACCGGCAGCGTCGGACAGTGACGTGACTGCCGACATCCGGGATATGCGCGACGACGACCTGCGCCTCGCCGACGAGCACGCGGCCCGGAGGGCCGCGGCGGGTAGTCAGGACAGCGACGCTGTTGACGCGGCGCTGCTCGCGCACCTCGAACTGTGACGACTCCGTCTGGACCGCGAGTCGTCCTCGACGCAAGCGCCGTACTCGCCTGGCTGCTCCATGAGCGCGGGCAGCAGACCATCGACGCCCTGCTGCCCCACGCCGCGGTCCCGGCGAGCGCGATGGTTGAAACGCTCTGATCCACATCGCCACTGCCGAGCGGCTCGGGCTGCCGATCACGGGCGGCGACCAGCACTGGGAGAGCCTCGATGATCTCTCGGTGCAGTACCTGCCGTTCCGCTGACCAGCGGCTGGGAGCCGCCGGCGGGTTGTCGCAAAGGGTTGTGGTGCACCTCACAGGTGCGTAGCGTCGGTCGCCTCCAGGCCCTGATCCGTCGGAGACGGCTAGCGCGCCCAGCATGGCGCCGACTGGCAGCTCTTCCCGTGACCAGGGCCCGGCGCCGCCGACGACCGTCGACAGCGACCGCCGACCCTTCCGGGAGGCAGCATGACCACCGTGCAGGACGCCCCGACGCGCCGCGAAGGGAGAATCATCCCGCAGGGCACGATCAACGTCGTCGACCCCTCGCCGCTGAACTGGCTGTTCATCACCTGGAACACGATGGAGGAGCCGATCCGCACCGACCAGGACGGTCGGGTCGTCTATGCCCTGGCCGAGTCCAGCGAGTGGCTGGACGACCGGACGCTGCAGCTGAAGCTGCGAGCCGGCGTGCGGTTCCAGAACGGTGAGGCGTTTACGGCCGAGCACATCAAGGTCAACTTCGACGAGATGCAGAAGTGGATCGCCCCACACCCGCCCGGCACCTGGCTGAACTTCCCGCCGGAGTCGGTGGCCGAGGTCGTCGACGAGCTCACGATCGTCTTCCACTTCCCGGGCCCCGACGGCCTGGCCATCGGCAAGATGCGCGGCTTCCACATCGCGAGCATGGACTTCTGGGGGCCGAACGGCCCGGGGTTCGGCTACAAGAAGTTCGGCAGCGGCGACGGCCACTGGTGAGTGATCGACGAGGCCGGTCCCTGGGGAACCGGCCCTTTCACCCTGGTCCAGGGTGAGTCCTCGATCACGACCCGCACCGTGCTGATGTCCAGCGATCCCTTCTCCTGCTCGCACCTCATCGAGAGCGAGCAGCGCAGCCCGCAGCTCGTCCTGGAGGCCAACCCCGACCACTGGAACGCAGAGCGAGGTCCGCACATTGAGCGGGCGGTCTTCCGCAACGACCTGTCGCCGGGACAGGCGCTCGAGTTGTGCCTGGCCGGTGACGGCGAGGTCGACATCGTCACCGAGGTGTCGCCGGCCGACGCCGAGCGGGTTCTCGCCTGCGAGCACGCCAAGCTCATCGCCTTCGACGCCAACCGGGTGCTCGTGGGCATCATCAACCGCGGCCAGACGGATGTACCGCTGGACGACGTGCAGGTGCGTACAGCGATCAACCTGGCCGTCGATCGGGCAAAGGTCGTCGCCGAGGGGCTGAACGGCTACGCGACGGTGATCCCGGCCATGACCCCGCCGTGGTGCAGCGGGCTGCCCGCAGGGGCGCAGCCCTTCCCGCACGACCCGGACCGGGCGCGGCAGCTGATGGCCGGCAGCGGCTGGCCGGCTGGCCGCCCGCTGCGGGTAGCGGCAGGGGAGAACTTCGCCGGTATCGGCGAACTCGTCGTCGCCGACCTGCAGGATGGTCTCGGGATCGACGTCGAGCTCGTGGTCGTCCCAGACGCCAACATGCCCGCCGGAGCCCGTCGGCTCGTCGAGAACAAGCTCGGCCAGCCCTGGGACGTACTGCTGTTCGGCTGGTTCGACCTGTCCAGCGAGGCGCCGCCGGCGGCTGTCCACCGGGAGTTCTTCGGCCGGGACGGCGCCTTCCGGGCCGGCCCGCTCGAGGAGGGCTTTGACGCGCTGTTCGACGAGATGAAGGTGCAGCTCGACGGGGACCGCCTCGTGCAGGTCGCCGAGCGGATTGACGCCTACGTCCAGGAGCAGGCACTTGCGCTGTTCCTGTGCGCGCCGCAGGCGCTCTACGCGGTGAACAACCACGTGGAGTTCGGGCCCTACCGCACGACCTTCGAGATCGCCGAGGTCACGGTGGACGAGGGCCACTGGTCCCGCGTAGAGGGCGGCGCCGGCTACCGGCCGCCGGCCCACGTGGAGGGCGAGATCGTCTCGCACCCGGCGATGCCGGTGGCGGGCGAGGGCGGCGGAGGACCCGCGGAGGCCGGCGACGGCACCGGCAAACCCGGCTTCTCCGGCGCGTCGGGGAACGCCTGCTGAACCCGGCCCGGCAGCCCCGGCACCACATGGTGCCGGGGCTGCCGGTCGTCCCTGCCCGCGTCGGTCGGTCGTGGTAGACCGGCGGCATGGAGCAGACCGAGGACCTGACCAGCAGCGCCGCCCAGGCCCGCGCCGGCCTGACGATCACCGAGTACGCCGAAGCGGCTCGCGCGCTGCTGGACCCGGGCGCCTGGGCCTACTACGCCGGGGGCGCCGGAGACGAGCTGACGCTGCGGGGCAACACTGCCGCCTGGGCCAGGTTTGCGCTGCGGCCGCGGGTGCTCGTGGACGTCAGCGCCGTGGACCCGGCCGTGACGGTGCTCGGGGAGCGCCTGCCCCACCCGGTGATCGCCGCGCCGATGGCCTACCAGGTCGGCGTGCACCCCAGCGGTGAGGGCGGCCTCGCGGCTGCAGCGGCGGCGACGGAGACGACGTACACGCTCTCGACCTCGGCGTCGACGACCCCGCCCGAGCTCGCGGCGCGGGTCCCACAGGCACGCCGCTGGTTCCAGCTCTACGTCAGGGACGGGGTGCAGGGCGCCCGCCGCCAGATCGCCGAGGCCGTGGACGCCGGCTTCACCGCCGTACTGCTCACAGTCGACTTCCCGGTCGTCGGCGTCCGGGACCTGGAGCTGCGCAATCCTTGGGCGCCCTCACCCGGCTCGACGACCATCGCCGCATCCGGCCAGGTGCCGCTCGCCGCCCTCACCTGGCGCGACGTCGAGGCGCTGGCGGCGTCCTGCCCGGTGCCGCTGCTGGCCAAGGGCGTGCTGGACCCGCGCGACGCCCGGCGGGCAGTGGAGACCGGCTGCGCCGGCGTTGTCGTCAGCAACCACGGGGGTCGCCAGCTCGACCGGGCGCTGCCCACCGCTGTCGTCCTGCCCGAGATCGTGGACGAGGTGGGCGCCGAGGTCGACGTGCTGGTGGACGGCGGCGTACGACGCGGCGTGGACGTCGTCACGGCGCTGGCCCTGGGCGCGCGCGCCGTCCTGGTCGGCCGGCCCCTGCTGTGGGGGCTCGCGGTCGACGGCCCGGCCGGGGCCGAGCGGGTGCTCCGGCTGCTGCTGGACGAGGTGGCGACCGCGCTGGCCCTGCTCGGCGTCCCGCGCGCTGTCGACCTGACCCGCGACAGCGTAGTGGCCGCACCGGCCTGAGACCCGGCCCGCGTTGTCCGCCGTGGGCGAACCTCTGTTGCGCAGACGGCGTGGGTCGGCTCTGCTCAACGCATGCGGCTCCTTGTCCTGGGCGGCACCGCCTGGCTCGGCGGTGTCATTGCCTCTACTGCGCTGCAGCAGGGGCACTCGGTCACCTGCCTGGCCCGCGGTGACTCGGGCCGGGCGCCGGACGGGGCGAGGTTCGTGCGCGCCGACCGGGACCGGCCCGGGGCGTACGACGAGGTCATGGATGGGCGCTGGGACCTGGTCGTCGATGTGGCGCGTCAGCCCGGGCAGGTCCGCGGGGCGGTGCAAGCACTCGCCGGATGCAGCCGGTCCTACCTGTTCGTCTCCTCCGGCAACGTGTACGCCGACCATGGCACGCCCGGCCAGGACGAAGGGGCTGCACTGCTGCCGGCGCTGGACGGCGACGTCATGGAGACCATGGAGACCTACGGCGAGGCCAAGGTCGCCTGCGAGCAGCACGTGCGCACTGCGTACGGCGCCGACCGGTGCCTGATCGCCCGGGTCGGGCTGATCGGTGGTCCGGGCGACGTCTCCGACCGCTCGGGGTACTGGCCTGTGCGCTTTGCCCGCCCGGCTGGGTTGGACGGCAGCGTCCTGGTGCCGGACGTCCCAGAGCTGGCGACGCAGGTGATCGATGTCCGCGATCTCGCGGCCTGGATCGTCCGGAGCGGGAGCGTCCTGCGCGGCACCTTCAACGTGATGGGCGAGAGCGTGCCCCTGCCCCGGCACCTGGAGGTCGCCCGCTCCGTCGCGGGGCACAGCGGCCGTGTGGTCCCGGCCGATCAGCCCTGGCTGCTCGCGCACGGCGTCGAACCGTGGATGGGCGAGCGCTCCCTGCCGCTGTGGCTGCCCGTCCCGGAGTACGCCGGGTTCAACGCCCGCGACAGCAGCGCCGCGCGGGCGGCCGGGCTCGTCTTGCGGCCGCTGGAGCAGACCCTCAGCGACGTCCTGGCCTGGGAGCTGGCCAACGATCCGGGTCGTCTTCGCCGAGCAGGACTGCCCGACGAAGACGAGAGGTCGCTGCTGCATGCCCTCGCGTCCGGCTGAGAACGGCCGGATTGGTCGGTGAGCAGCTCCAGGTCTGGCTTCGGTGCCGAGAGGGAGCTCGTGCGGGACGCGTCCGGGGATGACGCGGCGGCGTGCGCGGCGATCTACGCCCCCTACGTCACCGACACCGCGGTCACCTTTGAGAGCGACCCACCGACCCCGGCGGAGATGGCGGCGCGCATCGCTGCTGCCGCCGCCACGCATGCCTGGGTCGTGCTCAGCGACGGCGGTCGGGTGGTGGGCTACGCCTGCGGCGGCCCCTTCAGGTCCCGGGCGGCGTACCGCTGGTCGTGCGAGGTCAGCGTCTACCTCGAGCCCGGCCGACGAGGTCGTGGCGGCGGTCGCGCGCTGTACGACGCACTGCTGGCTCGCCTGGCCGAGCGCGGCTTCTGCACTGTGGTCGCCGGGATGACCCTGCCGAACGAGGCGAGCGTCCGGCTGCACCGCGCGATGGGGTTCGAGTCGGTCGGGACCTACCGGCGGATCGGCTGGAAGCACGACGCATGGCACGACGTCGCCTGGGTCCAGCGCTCGATCGGCCCGGGCCGGCATCCGTCGGCCGGCCCGCGGTGAGCTCGCGGCCCCAGCACGCCGGGCGTCCGGACCGGGTCAGCTCAGGAAGCCACCTCGCTGCGATCACTGGACCACAGCGTGTGGAAGCTGCCCTCGGCGTCGATCCGACGGTAGCCGTGCGAGCCGAACCGGTCCCGCAGCCCCTGCACCAGAGCCGCCGGCGAGCGCTCAGCGCGCAGGCCGTCGTAGTAGGCCAGGGCCGTCGCAAAGCCCGGAACCGCGATGCCGTGCATCGCCGCCCCTGCCACCACGCGCCGCCAGGCGTCCTGGTTCTCGACCACCACGCCGGCGAAGTAGCCGTTGGTCAGCAACGTCGTCAGGTCCGGCTCGTCGTGGAACGCCTGCCGGATCCGGTCCAGGAACCGCGCGCGGATGATGCAGCCGCCGCGCCAGATCGTCGCCAGCGCTCCCGGGTCGATCGTCCAGTTGTTCTCCTGCGCCCCTTTGGCGATCTGGTCGAAGCCTTGCGCGTAGGCGACGACCTTGGAGGCGTACAGCGCTTGGCGGACGTCGTCCAGGAACTGCTGCCGGTCCTGGACCTGCCACGTGCTGCCCGGTCCGGTCAGCACTTGCTGCGCGGCGGCGCGCTGCGCCCGGTGCCCGGACAGCGCGCGAGCGAACACGGCCTCGGCGATACCGCTGACCGGCACCCCCAGGTCGAGCGCCGACTGCACGGTCCAGCGGCCGGTGCCCTTCTGCTCCGCCTCGTCCAGGACGACATCGACGAACGGTTGGCCACCGGCGTCCTGGTGCCGCAGCACATCCGCAGTGATCTCCACGAGGTAGGACTCGAGGTCGCCGGAGTTCCACTGGTCGAAGACGTCGGCGATCTCGGTCGGGGACAGCCCGGCTCCCTTGCGCAGCAGCTCGTAGGACTCGGCGATGAGCTGCATGTCGGCGTACTCGATGCCGTTGTGCACCATCTTCACGAAGTGTCCGGCGCCGTCCGTGCCGACGTGCGTGCAGCACGGCGTGCCGTCGACCACCGCCGCGATGCCCTCCAGCACCGGGCCGATGAGGGCGTACGCCTGCTCCGAGCCCCCCGGCATGATGCTGGGGCCGTCAAGCGCGCCCTGCTCGCCGCCGCTGATCCCGGCGCCGACGTACAGCAGCCCGCGGTCGGCGAAGGCCGCGGTCCGCCGGATTGTGTCGACGTAGTGGGCATTGCCGCCGTCGACGACCACGTCACCCTCCTCCAGCAGCTCGGCGAGCTCCTCGATCACGGCGTCGGTCCCGGCGCCGGCCTGCACCATCACGATCACCCGGCGCGGCCGGGACAGCGCCTGGACAAGATCGGGCAAGCTGTCGGCGCGGACGAACTCGCCCTCGTCGCCGTGGTCGTCCAGGAGCTGGTCAGTGCGACCGGAGTGCCGGTTGTGCACGACGACCTGATGGCCGTGACGCGCCAAGTTGCGGGCCAGGTTGGCACCCATGACAGCCAGGCCGGTGACGCCGATCTGCTCACTCATGAGACCACCCTGCCCAGGACATCCTCAGGGAGTCGTAGTGGAGCAACATCGCCGCGTGGTGCTCTGACACCGACACCGGCACCGACACCGACACCTCACCCCCGCATCCCGCTCCCCACAGCTCCGCACCCTCACCCCGCTCACCCCCTCACCCCGCTCACCCCGCTCACCCCCGCATCCCGTTCCGCACCCCTTCGCCCCCTGCCCGCGCCGTCTGCCAGGTGATCATCAGAAGCTTTGATGGGCCACAGGCTGTAGGCGAGGCTGGTGGCTCATCCATACTTCTGATGATCATGCGGGTCCGCCTTTCGGCGATCACGGCCGGGCCGCCGCCAGAAGGTCCACATCGGCGGTGCGACGAAGCCACCGGACGGCGGTAGGAACCGGTGCCTCCCTCACCGGTCAGCGATGGCTTCGCTGATCGGGAGGACCTCGGACAGCTCCCGGCACAGCTCCCGCACGCTGGACGTCTTGCGATGAGCGACACGAGTAGCCGGCCGCAAGATTGATGTTGGCGCAGGTGGTCGCGCTGCGGTCGGCCTCGCTCCCGCCTGTGACCAAATCACCTGCTAGTAGTCGTCACCGTCGTCACGCACAGTTCCGGCTCACAGCGGGGCGGCCGCGGCGGGTGCCGCTGAGCCGCTCCGGGCCCTATGGCTTCGGGACGAGCGGTTCGTAGCCGGGCGCGAACCACGGCCAGGGGCGCGCTTGCTCCCACCGTTCGGCGAGGTCGAGTAGCAGGTCGTCTCGGAAGCGCGGTCCGGTCAGCTGCAGGCCGAACGGCAGGCCCTGCGGCAGGGAGCCGGCCGGCACGGACACCGCGGGGTGGCCGGTGATGTTCTGTAGGCAGGTGTTGAGCGCGTCCTGCGGGGTCCCGACCGCATGTGCCCCGAGCATCCGCCCGTCCGCGTGCTGGGCGGTCATGGCCAGGGTCGGGGTGACCAGGACGCCGTCTTCGCCTAGCAGCAGGTCCAGGTGGCGGACATGCTCGAAGCGCCGCCGCCGGGCCTCGACGTAGTCCGCGAGTGGGGTGTGCAGACCTGCCTGCATCTGGGCTAGCAGCACCGGGTCGAAGTCCGCTGCCCGCTGCTCCAGGACCGCCTCGCCGATCTGGTGGGCCTGCTCAGTGCAGCAGATCGTGAACCAGTCGACGTCGGCGTTACCGGCCGGGGTGACCTGGCCAGGCTCGACCAGCTCGACGACCAGGCCCAGGTCGCCGTCCAGCACCTGCAGGGCTTGTTCGAAAGCGGCCTGCAGCGCCGGCTCGAGCGGACCCCAGTCGCAGGTGCGGACCGCGGCTACGACCCGGCGCAGCCGTCCGGGGGCTCCGGGCGTCCATTGCGGCAAGGCACTGGGATCGCCGGGCGCCGGGCCCTTCTCGAGCTCCAGCAGCAACCGCAGGTCGGCGACGGAGTGGCCCATTTGCCCGTCCGTGGACAGGTCCATCCAGGACGGCACGGGTGAGCGTCCCACGATGCCGTTCGTCGGCTTGAGGCCAACCAGGCCGCAGAACGCCGCCGGGATCCGCGCTGAACCGCCGCCGTCGGTCGCGGTCGCCAGCGGCACCATGCCCGCTGACAGTGCCGCCGCCGAACCGCCGCTGGACCCGCCGGGGGAGTACCGAAGGTCCCACGGATTGCGGGTCGCGCCGAACAACCGGTTGGCGGTGTATGCCTCGAAGGCGCACTCAGGCAGATTCGTCTTGCCGACGACCACAGCGCCGGCCGCCCGCAGGCGGCCCGGGACCAAGCCGTCCACGGCCGCCGGCGGCGTGTCGGCGTAGACCAGCGAGCCCTTCGTCGTCACCATCCCGGCCACGTCCTCGAGGTCCTTGACCAGCAGCGGGACCCCGGCCAGCGGCCCGACGACCTCACCCCCGGCCAGCCGGCGGTCTTGGGCAGCGGCCTCGCTCAGCGCCTCCTCGCCCCGCAGGGCCACGACCGCCCCGAGTGCGGGGTTGCCGGCCTCGATGAGCCGCAGCGAGCGGTCCACCATCTCGACGCACGACACCTGCCCCTCCCGGATCAGCCTGGTGACCTCACCGATCACGGAGCGGTCCCGCTCAGGACCGCACGCCCGCAGCCAGCAGCTCCGGCGCCTCGGCCCGTTCGATGACGATCTCGGCCTGGACGTCAATCGAGCGACCGAATAGGTAGTAGAGACCACCGGCGACGGGCAGCCCGATGAACAGCGAGATGTCGGCGTCGCCCAGCGCCTTGGCGACGAAGCCGGTGAACAGCCCGGTGCTGAAGAACGGGACCATCGCCAGGAAGCCGACCGTGTACGCCGTGATGCCGCGCCACCCCCACCGGCCGTAGAGCCCGCGTGGGTTGAAGATCTCGGCGATCGCGTAGTGCCCGCGCCGGACCAGGTAATAGTCGACGAGGTTCACCGCGGTCCACGGGATGAAGAAGTAGAGGATCAGCAGCAGGAAGTTCTCAAAGTTGGTCAGGAAGTCAGCCGATGCGGCCAGGGCGCCCACCAGCGACAGCGCTGCGGTCAGCGCAATGGTGGTGACCCGGACGGCGAGGGTGGCCCGCACCGGGCGGAACGAGTCGATGGCGCTGATCAACGTCAGCGACCCGCCGTACAAGTTGATCGCCATCACCGAGATCAGGCCGACGGCGGAGAAGATGAGGGCCACGGCCCCGAACCCGCTGAACACCTTGTCCCCGGCGATGTTGATGGCCTTGACCGCATCGAAGGTGTCGCCGGTCTTGATGGCGGCTGCCAGTACGGTGCCCAGACACATCAGCCAGATCGCCCCGAGCGCCGAGCCCCAGTAGGTCCATTGGAAGGTCTTGCGCACGGTCACGTCCGGCGGCAGGTAGCGGGAGTAGTCCGAGACGTACGGCGCCCAGCTGATCTGGTAGCCCGCGACGATACCGAACTGCGCCAGGAAAGGCGTCCAGTGAAAGCCGGACAGCCTCAGCGAACCGGCCGGGAAGTGCAAGGTGGCTAGCGCCCCGACCGTGAAGACGCCGAAGATCAGGATAAAGCCGTAGGCCAGGTAGCGCTCGAAGCGGTGGATGAGGTCGTAGCCGACCAGTGCCACGACCAACGCCACGGCCGTCACCACCACGAACCACAGCTTGGCGCTGCCGTGCACCGTGGTGTGCAGCGCCTGCCCGGCCAGGATGCTGTTGAAGATGTTGAAGCCGAAGTACTGCACGTAGACGAACAGCCAGATCAGCAAGGCCCCGACGTAGCCGAACTGCGGCCTTGACTGGATCATCTGCGGCAGGCCCAACTGCGGGCCTTGGGCGGAGTGGAAGGCCATGAAGAACGTGCCGACCAGCGCCCCGAGGACGATCGCAATCAGCGACCACACCAGGTTGCCGCCGGTGGTGATACTGATCAGGCCGACCGCCAGGGTGGCGATCTGGGCGTTGCTCATGAACCACAGCGGACCGAGGTGCCAGAGCTTGCCGTGGCGCTCGCTCAGCGGCACGTAGTCGATCGACCGGACCTCGATGCCCCCGAACGTCGGGGCCGCCGCTGGTGCTGTGGTCATGGTTCTCCTTGTAGGCAGAGTCGTTCAGGACGCGAGTGCGGTGTCCAAGGTGTTGAGCTCTTTGGCGAGCCCTGGAGGTAGGTGGACAGGGTCTGCCCCGGCTGTGGCCCCTGGCGCCAGGAAGTCCTCGTCGGCGGTAGACGAACCGAGCCTTGGCGGTTCGTCGTGCCGCTCATGTCAGAGCCGCCTGCATGGTGCTCACAATCAGGTCGACGTCGTCGTCCTGGATGACCAGCGGCGGGCAGATGGCCAGCGTCGACGGCGCAATCGGACGTACGACGACCCCGTCGTCCAGCATCCGGTCCCGCACAACGACCGGGTCCAACCCCTCGGGCAGGCTGACGCCCCACAGCGCACCCACGCCCCGTGCGTCAATGAGCAGGCCGGCGTTTTTCAAGCCCATCAAGCCGGTGGAGAGGCGCGCACCGATGGCGGTCGCGCGCGCCGCCAGGCCCTCCCGCTCGGTGATGTCCAGGCACACCAGCCCGGCTGCGCAGGCCGCGGCGTGCCCGGAGTAGGTGTAGCCGTGCCGGAGCACGAACGCGGGGTCAGCGCTGAGGGCCTCGTGCACGGCCGGGCCGACCAGGACGCCGCCGAGCGGCACGTAGCCGCTGCTGACGCCCTTGGCAAAAGTCGTGAGGTCGGCCTGCACCCCGAAGTATGAGCCCGCAAACATCGACCCGAGCCGCCCGAAACCGCAGATCACCTCGTCGAACACCAGGTGCGCCCCATGTTCGTCGCAGAGCGCGCGGAGGCCCTCGAGGTAACCGGGCACGGGCGGCCACACGCCGCCGGCCCCAATGACGGGTTCGGCGAACACGGCCGCCACCTTGCCGGGGTTGTCCTCGAAGACCTGCCGCACGCCGGCGAGGTGATCCTTGTCGACCTGGGCCACGTCGGCCATCCCGTTGCCGAAGTCCTTGCGGTTCAGAGGGAGTCCCGTCAGGGCCATCCCGCCGTAGGTGACGCCGTGGTAGCTCGGACGCCGGCTGATAACAATCGTGCGCTCGGGCCGGCCGGCCTGGGCATGCGCGACGCGACTGAGCTTGAGCGCGGTGTCGACAGCCTCCGAACCGCCACTTGTCAGGAACACCCGACTGCCCGGCACCGGCGCGAGCTCGACGAGCCGGGCCGCAAGCTCCTCGGCGCGCGGGTTCACGAATCGCTCGAACAGATGATAGTTTTCCAGCTCCTCAATCTGAGCGGCAACGGCACGCCCGATCTCGCTCCGGCCATGGCCGACGTTGCAGTACCACAGCGATGCCATCGCATCCACGTAGCGCCGACCCCGGTCGTCGAAGACCAGGGCACCATCACCGCGCACGATGCGCGTGAAGGATGCGGCGTCGGCCGCCGGCCGCGCGAATGGGTGGAGCAGCGAGCCTGGACTTGCAGCCGTTATTGGAGTGGCGGCGGTCTCAGGAGCCGTTATGGTCATGGATCTTCCTCGAGATAAGGGCGCCCGGTCAGGGACGCGCAGCCGTTAGGGCGACACCGGAGCGGGCGTCCTCCCCGACGTTCCCCTGCTGGCGTAACAAGAGCAAGTACAGCAAGCCGGCGCCGAATCGCTCGCATCGCCACCGCGCCTCGATCAGCGCGTCGTGAGCGCCATCGCGGACAGCAGTTCGTAGGCCACGTGCGACGCGGCGATACCGGTGATCTCGGCGTGGTCGTACGCCGGCGCGACCTCGACGAGGTCAGCCCCCACCAGGTTCAGCTGGCTGAAGGACCGCAGGATCGCGAGCAGCTCGCGGCTCAGCAGGCCTCCGGACTCCGGCGTGCCCGTGCCCGGTGCGAAGGCCGGGTCGAGCACGTCGATGTCGACCGACACGTACACCGGCCGGTCCTGCACGCGGGCGGCGATCCGCTCGGCGACCCCGCGTGAGCCGAGGTCCTCGATCTCGACAGCCGGCACGACCGCGAAGCCCAGGGCCGCGTCGTCGGTGAGGTCGGTCGAGGCGTAGAGCGGGCCGCGGACGCCGACGTGCAGGCAGCCGGACCGGTCGATCAGACCCTCCTCCGAGGCGCGGCGGAACGGCGTGCCGTGGGTGTAGGCGGCACCGAAGTAGGTGTCCCAGGTGTCCAGATGAGCGTCGAAGTGTACGACCGCGACCGGTCCGTGCCGGCGCGCCACGGCTCGCAGCAGCGGCAGCGCAATGGTGTGGTCACCGCCAATCGTGAGCAGGCGCCCGGCCCGCTCCAGCAGGGCGTCAGCGCCGCGCTCCACCTGCGCGACGGCCTCGTCGATCGAGAAGGGGTTGACCGCGATGTCGCCGGCATCGGCGACCTGCAGCCGGGCGAAGGGCGACACCTGCAGGGCCGGGTTGTAGGGCCGCAGCAAACGCGAGCTCTCGCGCACATGGGCCGGGCCGAACCGGGCCCCCGGCCGATAGCTGACGCCCGCATCAAACGGGACCCCGACCACAGCCACGTCGACGTCGGACACCTCGTCGAACCGCGGCAGTCGGGCGAACGTCGCCGGGCCGGCAAAACGCGGCACCAAGCTGGCGTCGACCGGACCCACGCGCCCGTCCGTGACGACGCGCGGTACGGGCTCGGTCATGGCTCCTCCTCGAAGCGGCGCGACTGGTGGATCGAGCGGAAAGCCCGGTAGACCGACCGATCCCGTCTGCTCGATGCCTATAGGAAGAGCGGACAGTTGTCAGCGACCGGATCGAACGCCGAGCGGTGGCTCTCGAGTGAGTCTTTAGGCAGCACAAGGGCCCGGCGACGCCAGCGGCTGAGCTGGCGGCGCCGGGCCTTCCGCGAGTAGTTCGGTCAGAACAGCGTCAGGTAGCGCTGGACCTCCCATGGGCTGACCACGCAGTGGTAGTCCATGAACTCGCGCTGCTTCACCCCGGCGTAGTAGTCGATGTAGTCGCCGCCGGACCCCTTGCCGAGCGCCTCCCGAAGTACTGCATCCTCCACGAGAGCCTCGGTGGCGTGCAGGAGCGTGGGCGGCATCGTCACGATGCCGCGCTCAGCTATCTCTTCCTTGGACAACGTGAACAGGTTGTCGCGGTTGGGCTCGCCCGGGTCGAGGTTGCGGTCGATCCCGTCCAGGCCGGCGGCGAGCATCACGGCCAGAGCCAGGTAGGGGTTGGCCGACCCGTCACAGCCGCGGTGCTCTACGCGGCCGCCCTCGGGGATGCGCAGCATCTGGCTGCGGTTGTTGCCGCCGTAGGTGCCGTAGGCCGGCGCCCAGGTGGCGCCGGAGGCGGGAGCACCCACGCCCATACGCTTGTAGCTGTTCACGGTCGGGCAGGTGACCGCGATCGAGGCCCGGGCGTGATCCATCAGGCCCGCGACGAAGGAGTAGCCGAGCGTGGACATGCCGAGGCCGCGTGGGTCGTTCTCGTCCTGGAACAGCTCCTCGTCGCCGCGCCATAGGCTTGAGTGCATGTGCAGCCCGTTGCCGGTCCGGTCACTGAAGACCTTTGGCATGAAGGTGGCGGCCATGCCGGCCTCGTGGGCCAGGGTATGAACCATGTAGCGGAAGAAGATGAGCCGGTCCGCCGAGGCCAGAGCGCCCGCGTAGGTGAAGTTCTGCTCGAACTGTCCGTTCGCGTCCTCGTGGTCGTTGGCGTAGTTGCCCCAGCCGAGCTCGTTGCAGTACTTCGACACCCGAGCAAGGTGCGGGAACATGCGGGTGAGGGCCTTGACGTCGTAACAGGGGGACGTGGCGGTGTCGAGCGGGTCGGCGACGCTGACGCTGCCGTCGGGCTGGCGCGCTACCAGGAAGTACTCCGCTTCCACACCCACCTTGTAGGTCATGTCGCGCTCCTCCAGCTTGGCCAGCTGGTTTTTCAGGATGAGCCGCGGCGTGAACTCCCACGGCTGTCCCTCCACCTGGATGTCGCATTGCAGGACCGCGAGCTCAGGCTGCCACGGAACGCGCATGTACGAGGCCGGGTCGGGGACCGCGATCAGGTCCGGGTCGGCGGGCGTCTGGCCCATTGCGCCGGCTGCGAAACCGGCGAAGCCGGCGCCCCCGTCCATCATCAGGTCGAACGATGCGGCGGGGATGAGCTTGGCGCAGGGCTTGCCGTGCATGTCCACGAACATCGCGAAGAAGAACTCGATGCCGTCGTCCTCTGCCTGCTTCTTGAGCTCTGTGCGAGACGTCATGGCCTCCTCCTGACTCCGGACCTAAGGGCTCGGCTGGTCACGCCCCGGCCTGGTGGCGGGGAGTCGGTCTACATGCACTCGCATCCTGGGTTGCCTGTCAAGAAACGATGTGTATTCTCAGTTGACCGGAGCCGCTTCTGTGTGCGCGGTGCCGACGTGATCCTTTCCCAGGGAGCCGGACATGTGCGGAATCGTAGGAATTCACCTCAAGGACCCGGCACTCGAGCCTCGCCTCGGCGAGCTCCTGGTCCCCATGATCGAGGCCCTCACCGGCCGCGGACCTGACTCGGCCGGTCTGGCGCTGTACGACCGGAACGTGCCGGATGGCTCGTACCGCTGGTCGCTGCGCGCCCCGTCCGCCGACTATGACTGGGCTGCCCTGGCGGCACGGCTGGGGGAGCGCATCGGACAGCCCGCCGCGGTCGAGGTCACCGTGGATGTCGGCCTGCTGACGGTCAAGGCGCCGGTGGACCAGGTACGGACGAGCCTCGCCGAGCTGGGGCCCGAGGTCACCGTGGTGGGTGTGGGTGAGGCCATGCGGCTGCACAAGGACATCGGCTCGGCCCAGCAGGTCTGCGACCGCTACGGCATCGAGCAAGTCGGCGGCTACCAGGGAGTCGGCCACACCCGGATGGCGACCGAGTCGGCGGTGACGACCAAGCACTCGCATCCCTTCTCGCCTGCTCCCGACCTGGCACTGGTGCACAACGGGTCGTTCTCCAACCACGTGTCGATCAGGCGTCGTCTCGAGGACCAGGGCGTCGTGTTCGAGACCGACAACGACTCCGAGGTCGCTGCCCGCTACATCGGCTACCGGCTGGACCAGGGCGACACGCTCGACGACGCGATGCGCATGGTGCTCAAGGAGTTCGACGGCTTCTTCACGCTGCTCGTGACCTCCCGCGACGAGTTCGCCGTCGTTCGCGATGCCTTCGCCTGCAAACCCCTGGTGGTTGCCGAGACCGACTCCTACGTCGCTGTCGCCAGCGAGTACCACGCGCTCGCCACCTTGCCGGGCATCGAGGACGCCCGCGTCTGGGAGCCCCAGCCCGAGGAAGTTCACTCCTGGGTGAAGAGGTGACCGCGGTCCTGCCGGTGCCTTCGTCCACCCAGCAGGTCGTGCTCGACTGCGGCGAGCTGACAACCCGTCAGATCAACGGCCGGCTGCGTGAGCTGCCCGCCGGCTCCGTCGTACGCATCATCGGAGCCCGCGGCACGCACAACCTCGGCGTCGGCCTGCGGCACCACCTCGACATCACGATCGAGGGCAACGCCGGTTACTACACCGCGGGACTCTGCGACGGTCCCGACGTCACGGTGGAGGGATCGGTGGGATGGGGTCTGGCCGAGAACCTCATGCAGGGCGTGGTCCGCGTGCGCGGCAGCGCGTCGGAATCCGCAGCGGCGACCGCACACGGTGGGACCGTGATCGTGCACGGCGACGCCTCCTCGCGGGCCGGTATCTCCCTCAAGGGGGGAACCCTCGCCGTCGCCGGCGACGTCGGGCACATGAGCGGCTTCATGGCGCAGGCGGGCACGATCCTCGTGGGCGGGGACGCCGGGCACGCACTGGGGGACAGCCTGTACGAGGCCGTCGTCTACGTCGGCGGCAGCGTCCGGTCCCTCGGCTCCGACAGCCGGGTGGAGGACCTCACCGAGGCCGACATCTGCACGGTCCGCGAGATCCTGGACCTCGCCGGCTTCGACCACGTCAACGCAGAGAACGTCACCCGGGTGGCCTCGGCCAAGCAGCTCTACAACTTCGACGCCCTGAAGAACCAGAGGTACTGAGTGAGCATCACCGACCTGCCGACGCCATCGGCGCCGGATCCTGTTGGTAGCAACGTCGATGACGGCACCAGCCAGCACGGCGCCGTCGCCGAGGCAGTGGCGGCGCCGGCTCGTGCCCAGGTGCGCGAGACCCGCAGGCCCAGCGCGACCTTTCCGCCGGAGATGGTCGGCCAGATCCAGACGATGGCCGAGACGGGACGCTATGAGATCCGAGGGTGGGGAGCGAAGCGCCGCGTCCCCAACTTCGACGACCTGTCGTTCCTGACCGCATCGGCGTCCCGGTACCCGCTCGAGGGCTACCGGGAGCGGTGCGACACGACGACGGTGCTCGGCTCCCGGTACGCGAGCAAGCCGCTCGTCCTGGACATCCCCATCACGATCGCCGGCATGAGCTTCGGCTCGCTGTCGGCGCACGCCAAGGAGTCGCTCGGGCGGGCCGCAACGGCGGTCGGCACCTCGACGACCACCGGTGACGGGGGCATGACCTCTGAAGAGCGGCGGGCCTCGCGCACGCTGATCTACCAGTGCCTGCCTTCCCGATACGGGTTCAACCCGCAGGACCTGCACCAGGCCGACGCCATCGAGGTCGTCATCGGCCAGGGCGCCAAGCCGGGCGGCGGCGGCATGCTCCTCGGCGAGAAGGTCAGTGAGCGGGTCGCCGGCATGCGGACGCTGCCGGCTGGGGTGGACCAGCGCTCGGCCAGCCGGCACCCCGACTGGACCGGACCCGACGACCTGTCCATCAAGATTGCGGAGCTGCGGGAGGCGACGAACTGGGAGAAGCCGATCTACGTCAAGCTCGGGGCCACCCGGGTGGCCAACGACGTCAAGCTCGCGGTCGCCGCAGGCGCCGACGTCGTGGTCGTCGACGGGATGCAGGGTGGCACCGGCGCGACGCAGGAGGCGTTCATCGAGCACACCGGCATCCCGACGCTGGCCGCCGTCCGGCTGGCCGCCGAGGCGCTGCACGAGGTGGGCAAGTCACGGGAGGTGCAGCTGATCGTCTCCGGGGGCATCCGCACCGGCGCCGACGTCGCCAAGGCGCTCGCTCTCGGCGCTGATGCGGTGGCCATCGGTGTCGGCGCCCTCGTGGCCCTGGGCTGCAACCGGTCGACCTACGTGAAGGACGGCCAGGAGCACGACGCCACGCCGGAGTTCCGTGCGCTGGGCACGGCGCCGGGGTTCTGTCATCATTGCCAAACGGGACGCTGCCCTACCGGCGTCACGACGCAGGATCCGCTGCTCGAGTCGCGGCTGGACCCTGAGGTCGGGGCACGTTGGGTGACGAACTACCTGAAGGCGATGACGATGGAGCTGACGACCCTGACCCGCGCATGCGGCAAGTCCAGCGTGCACAACCTCGAGCCGGAGGACCTCGTCGCGCTGACGATCGAGGCTGCCGCGATGGCCCGCCTGCCGCTCGCCGGCACCTCGTGGATCCCGGGGCAGGCCTTCTAATAGCGACGCCGTCCGCACGTGTACGTGCCACCAAGCAGGGGTCCCCGCCGGGAAGCGGGGCTCCTGCCCGCCGCCGTACGGCCAAGGCAGCGCGGCCCGCGACGCCGGAGACCGAACCGCTCGCAACTCCCTCGTCCGACTGCGCCCCCGACGTGTCGCCCGCCGAGCTGATCCGGGCCGAGCCGGACGAGGCGTTCGAGGCCGCCGTCGAGAGCGGAGAGCACGTCCTCGGGCTGCACATCGCCGAACGCATCCGCGAGTACCGCCAGCAGCTCGGCTTGTCCGGCAGCCAGCTGGCCGACGCCGGCGGCCTGTCGAAGGGCATGCTCAGCAAGCTGGAGAATGGGCAGGTGTCGCCGAGCCTGGCCACCCTGGTCCGCCTGTCGGGGGCGTTGCAGGTGCCGGTGACGGCGTTCTTCCGCGGACTCGACGAGGAGCGCGACGTGCTCCTGGTCAAGGCCGGTCAAGGCATGGACATCAGCCACCGTGGCAGCCGCGCGGGCCACCGCTACCAGTTGCTGGGCAACATGCGCGGACCCAACAAGCGGATGGAACCCGTGCTCGTCACGCTGCTCGAGCGCACCGAGGTCTTCCCGCTCTACCAGCACCCAGGTACCGAGCTGCTCTACCTGCTGTCCGGGATGATGGAGTACGCCGTCGGGCGGGCGGAGTACAGCTTGGAAGCCGGGGATGCCTTGCAGTTCGACGGAGAGGTCCCGCACGGCCCTCGACGGCTGCTGTCACTACCGACCCAGTTCCTGTCCATCAAGGCGTTCGGCGGTGTCTCGTCCTGAAGAGCTGTTTCCTGACGGTGGACAAGGTTTCATCCCAGGGATAGGTTCGCTGCTGTTCCCAACCACCCTCAGGGGGTTCCACCACGTGACCGCATCCCTGTCCCCGAGCGCACCGAAGGGTCTTTTGGCGCGGGCCGGCGCTGTGCGCTCGGCACGTCGGGGGCCTGCGCGCTACTCGGCCTTCGACCTGGTCCGCCGGGGCGCCCTGAGTGCGGACTGGCCCCGCAGCTTCGCCCAGCCCGACCTCAAAGGCACCTACGACGCCATCATCATCGGCGCCGGCGTGCATGGACTCGCCACCGCCTACTACCTCGCGAGAAACCACGGCATGACCAACGTCGCGGTGCTCGAGAAGGGCTACATCGGGGGCGGTGGCTCCGGCCGCAACACGGCCATCGTGCGCTCCAACTACCTGACGCCCGAGGGCGTGCGCTTCTACGACCGCTCCGTGAAGCTGTACGAGAACCTCGCAGTGGACCTGAACTACAACGTGATGTTCTCCCAGCGGGGCCATCTCACCCTGGCGCACAACGACTCGTCCCTGCGCACGATGCGCTGGCGGGCTGAGGTCAACAAGCTGCAGGGGATCGACTCCGATGTCATCGGCCCGCAAGACATCTCCCGACTCGTCCCGTATCTGGATGTCTCGCCGGAGGCCCGCTATCCCGTACTCGGCGCGCTCTACCACCCCCCGGGCGGCACGATCCGGCACGACGCCGTCAACTGGGGCTATGCGCGCGCGGCAACGCACATGGGCGTGGAGATCCACCAGTACACCGAGGTTGTGGCCATCCACGTCGAAGCCGATCAGGTCACCGGGGTCAGCACCAACCGCGGCGAAATCTCGGCGCCCGTCGTCGTCAACTGCACCGCCGGCTGGGCCAGCACGGTCTGCGACTTGGCCGGGGTGCGTCTTCCGCTGATCACCCACCCGCTGCAGGCGGCCGTGACCGAGCCGGTCAAGGTCTTCCTCGAGACGGTGGTGGTCTCGGGCAGCCTGCATGTCTACGTCAGCCAGACCGACCGGGGAGAGTTGGTCTTCGGTGCCAGCGTCGACCCCTACCCGTCGTACTCGATGCGCGGCTCGTTGGAGTTCACCGAGGAGCTCGCCGGGCATGTGCTGGAACTCATGCCCTCGATCGCCAAGCTGCGCGTCCTGCGTCAATGGGCCGGCCTGTGCGACATGACCCCCGATTACTCGCCGATCATGGGTGTGACACCGGTAGAGGGGTTCCTCGTCGACGTCGGCTGGGGCACCTACGGCTACAAGGCCGGCCCGGTGGCCGGTGAGTCGATGGCCGAGCTGGTCGCGACCGGCAAGACGCCCGAGATCATCCGCTCCTTCGACCTGGCTCGCTTCGCAGCCGGCCGGTTGGTGGGCGAGAAGGGCGCGGCGGCCGTCGGTCACTGATCGACCACGCACGGGCCGCCCGTGCCTTCGAACCAGAGCCATCCGCGTCGACACCTCAGGAGTACTGCCCGGTGATCCGCATTCCCTGCCCCCACTGCAGTGACCGCAACTCCTCGGAGTTTCGCCACGTCGGTGAGGCCGGCTCCCGGCCGGACCCCACCACGACGACGCCCGAGCAGTGGCGGGCCTATCTCTACGAGCGATCCAACCCCGCGGGGTGGACGACGGAGACCTGGTTCCACACCATGGGCTGCCGCCGTTTCATCCGGGTCGAGCGCCACACGGTCACCAACGAGATCCGGTCGGCGCAGCCGGTCGGCAACAGCGACCCGGAGCTCGCTTCGGCGCTGTCCCCGCGTGGCGACGCGGGTTCCCCCGATGCCGGAGGCCAGGCATCATGAGCACCGAGTCCGCACGGCGCCTCCCGCCGCAGATCGGCGAGCTCGTCGACCGGCAGCGGCCGGTGGCTTTCCGGTGGGACGGTCGCAGGTACGTCGGGCTGCACGGCGACACCATCGTCTCGGCCCTGATGGCCAACGGCGTCGACGTCTTCTCCCGCAGCTTCAAGTACTCCCGACCGCGCGGCGTCCTGACCGCCAGCTTCGTCGATCCTGGCTGCACGGTGCAGGTCGACGACGAGCCCAACGTCCGCGCCGGGCACCGGCGGGTCGCGGAGCGTATGGACGTCCGGCCGCAGAACGTGTGGCCGTCCCTGGCCTTTGACGTCAAGGCGGCCAACCAGCTCGTCGCTCGCTTCCTGACGGCCGGCTTCTACTACAAGACCTTCATCAAGCCGCAGCGGTTGTGGCCGGCCTACCAGCGGGTCCTGTCGAGGTTCGCCGCCGGCGGCACCGCAGGCAAGGACAGCGTGCACGGGTACTACGACAAGCGTTATGTGCACGTCGATGTCGTCGTTGCGGGGGCCGGACCAGCCGGCCTGGCCGCCAGCGTGGCTGCGGCTGACAGCGGCGCGAGCGTGCTGCTCGTCGAGGAGGAGTACGAGCTCGGCGGCCACCTGCGCTACGGAGCCCAGGACGGGCTGTCGCTGCTGTCGGACCTGCGGGCACAGGTGGCGGCGCGGCCGACCATCGAGGTCATGACCGACTCGGTCGTGACCGGCCGCTACGACGACAACTGGGTCGCCGTGCTGCAGCGCAACCTTGGTGGCTCGATGGAGCGGCTGGTCAAGGTGCGGGCCGGCGCCCTAGTCGTCGCGCCCGGCCTGATCGAGCGGCCGTACGTCTTCGCCGGCAACGACCTGCCCGGGGTCATGCTGTCCACGGCAGCCCGTCGACTGGTCAACCTGTACGCCGTCAAGCCGGGTCAGCGGGCGGTCGTGCTCACCGCCAATGACGAGGGCGACGCCGCTGCCGCCGACCTGGCCAGGGTCGGCGTCCACGTCGTGCGTGTCGTGGACGGCCGCAAGGGCGACACGATCCGACGGGCCACCGGCCGCGGCCGGCTGCAGGCGGTCGAGCTCGAGGACGGCACCGTGCTGCGGGCCGACCTGTTGGTGACGGCCACCGGCTGGACCGCCCCGACCTCGCTGATCAACATGGCTGGCGACCGGCCGGTCTGGAACCAGGAGGCGGCCCGCTTCGTCCCCAGCGGAACCGGCCTGCCGGGCACCGTGCTGGCTGCCGGCGGACTCGTCGGCGATGGGACCCCGCAGGAGCTCGTCGCGCACGGCGCCGCCGTGGGCTCCTTGGCCGGCGAGCGGTCGAAGGGCCGCCCGGGCACGGATGTGCCGGCCCTGGCGTGTGCGCCCCACCCGGCGATGTTTCGGGCCTCCACCCATGGCTTCGTCGACTTCTCCGAGGACGTGTCGAGCAAGGACATCTTGGCGGCGGCCAAGGAGGGCTATGACTCCAGCGAGTTGGTCAAGCGATTCACCACCGCCACCATGGGGCCCTCGCAGGGCAAGCTCGAGACGATCAACACGGTCGCGATCCTGGGGGAGGGCACCGGTCGGGCGATTGCCGATCTCGGCACGACCGTCTGGCGCCCGCCGTATGCGCCCATGAGCCTCGGCGCCCTCGCCGGCCGGGTCTTCGAGCCGACCCGCGTATCACCCATGCAGGGCTGGCACGAGGAGCACGGCGCGGTGCCACTGCTTGCCGGGCAGTGGGTCCGTCCCGACCACTACGGCGATCCCGCACAGGAAGCCCGCAATGTCAGGGAGAACGTCGGCATCATCGATGTAACGCCCCTGGGCAAGCTCGACCTGCAGGGGCCGGATGTCTCCAAGCTGCTCAACCTCGTCTACGTCAACAAGTGGTCGGCGCTCGATGTCGGCTCGGTGCGCTATGGAGTGATGTGCGCCGAGGACGGCGTCGTCATGGACGACGGCGTCACTGGCCGGCTCGGGGAGAACCGCTACCTCATGTCCACGACGTCCTCGGGAGCGGCGTCGGTCTGGGAGTGGCTGGAGAACTGGCTGCAGACCGACCGCACGCACTGGCAGGTGCACGTCACTCCGGTCACAACGGCCTATGCGAGCATCAACATCGCCGGGCCTAAGTCGCGGGAGCTGATGGAGCGGCTCGTCGAGGGGGTCGACCTCAGCAACGAGGCGTTCCCCTACATGCGGGTGCGCGAGGGCCGGATCTGCGGCGTGGATGACTGCATCATGTGGCGCATCGGCTTCACCGGCGAGCTGTCCTATGAGATCCATGTGCCGGCGTCGTACGGCCTGCACGTTTGGGAGGCGCTGCTCGCTGCGGGCGCCGACCTGGGCGTGCGGCCCTTCGGCGTCGAGGCGCAGCGCATGCTGCGGCTCGAGAAGGGCCACCTGATCGTGGCGCAGGACACCGACGGACTGACCCGGGCCTACAGCGCCGGGCTCGGTGGCCTGGTCAAGCTCGACAAGGACGACTTCGCCGGCAAGCCCGAGCTCGCCTGGCACGAGCAGTATGGACGGGCCACCGCGCCGCGACTGGTCGCCCTGCAGCCGGTGGACCCGACGGTGGTCCCACCCGAGGCCAGCCAGATCATCACCGACACCGGCGACATCCTGGGCCGGATCACCTCCAGTCGCATGTCACCCACCCTCGGCCACGCGATTTGCCTCGGCCAGGTGGACCCGGCGGTCGCCGCACCGGGAACGGTGGTCACCGTCCGGCTACCGGATGGCCTCGACATCAGCGCCACCGTTCGTGAAGACCTCGCGTTCGTCGACCCGGAAGGGGTGCGTCTGCGTGCCTGAGGACGTCATCTCCCCACCTGTGGCGCGCGGCCCGATTGCTGTCCCAGGGTCCACCGCTATTGCCGGCGGATGGGTCGTCAGCACCCGCCGGAGCTCTGCTGCTCTGCGTCTGTACGACGCCAGTCCGCTGGCGAAGGTGTCCGTGAGCGGCTCGGCAGACGGTGTTCTGCACGAGGCATGGGGGGTGGCCTTCCGCAGCAGCACCCGGAGGGGTGGCACTCTGGTCATTGGCAGCGGGCCGGGTGAGTGGCTGCTGCTCGGCGCTCCCGGGGCGGCCCGGCAGCTGACCGAACAGGTCCATACCGAGGCGGGCGAGGAGTTCGTCACGTCGGTGGACCTCACGCACGGCCGCGCGCTCATGCGGCTCACCGGTGCAGATGCCGCTCGCGCGCTGTCGAAGGTGTGTGCCGTCGACCTGTCCGACACCGTCACCCCTGATCGGGCGGCGTTTCGGACCTCGGTCGCCAAGGTCGCAACCGATGTGGTCCGCGACGACGTGGGCGGCGGCGGTTCCGTGCCGTCCTACCTGCTGCACTGCGAACGGTCCTCGGGGCAGTACCTGTTCGATTGCCTGCTCGACGCCGGCAAGGAGTTCGGTGTCGAGCCGGCCGGCTCGGACCTCGACGGAAAGGACGTCTGACGTGGCCATGCCATCGGACCTGCAGATCGCTCGGGGCGCTTCGCTGCAGCCGCTCAGCGAGATCGGGCACGAGATGGGCCTGGGCGAGCACCTGCTGGAGCCTTATGGCGCCGGTGTCGCCAAGATCAAGCTCGAGGCCATCGAGGAGCTGAAGGACCGCCCGAAGGCCAAGTACGTGGTCGTCACCGCGGTGACGCCGACGCCCCTGGGTGAAGGCAAGACCACCACTACCGTCGGACTCGGCCAGGCCTTTCGGCACATTGGCAAGAAGGCGACGATCGCCATCCGGCAGCCCTCGATGGGCCCGACGTTCGGTATCAAGGGCGGCGCGGCCGGTGGCGGTTACAGCCAGGTTGTGCCCATGGAGCTGCTCAACCTGCACCTGACCGGCGACTCGCACGCGGTGACAGCGGCACACAACCTGCTGTCCGCCATGCTGGACAACTCGCTCTATCAGGGCAACCCGACGGGCCTGTCGCAGCACGACGTGACGTGGCGGCGCGTGCTGGACGTCAACGACCGGGCCTTGCGCAACATCGTGGTCGGGCTCGGCAGCAAGCTCGATGGTGTCCCGCGCGAGACCGGCTTCGACATCACAGCCGCCAGTGAGGTCATGGCCGTGCTGGCCCTGTCCACGTCCCTGCAGGACCTGCGCGTCCGGCTGGGCCGCATCGTCGTGGGCTACACGCCCACCGGTGAGCCGGTGACGGCCGACGCGCTGAAGGCGGGCGGGGCCATGACCGTGATGATGCGGGAGGCGCTCAAGCCCAACCTCATGCAGACGCTCGAGAACACGCCCGTCCTCGTGCATGCCGGTCCCTTCGGCAACATCGCGCACGGTAACTCCTCCGTCGTCGCCGACCTCATCGGCATCTCCAGTGGCGACTTCCTGGTGACCGAGGCCGGCTTCGGCGCCGACATCGGAGCCGAGAAGTTCTTCAACATCAAGTGCCGTGCGTCCGGCCTGACGCCCGACGCAGCTGTCGTTGTCACGACGATCCGGGCCATGAAGGCGCACTCCGGCAAGCACAAGATCGTCGCCGGTAGGGCGCTGCCGCCGGACCTGCTCAAGGAGAACCCGGACGAGGTCCACATGGGTGCGGCCAATCTGCACAAGCAGATCGAGAACGTCCGGCTGCACGGCGTCACCCCGGTGGTGGCCATCAACGCCTTCCCCGACGACTTCCCCTCGGAGCACGCCGCCGTACGCCAGATCGCCGCCGAACTCGGTGTCCGCGCCGCTGTCTGCACCCACTTCGTGGACGGTGGGAAAGGAGCAACCGACCTGGCTGAGGCCGTGGCGGAGGCAGCTAACGAGCAGTCCAGCTTCGCCTTCCTCTACGCCGACGAGGACTCCCTGCGCGAGAAGATCTCGGTCCTGGCGACCAAGGTCTACGGGGCGGACGGCGTCGACTACGCCCCGGGCGTGGCCAAGCAGATTGACAACTACGAGAAGAACGGCTTCGGCACGCTGCCGATCTGCGTGGCCAAGACCCACCTGTCGATCTCGTCTGACCCCACGCTGCTCGGGGCACCGACCGGCTGGCGCCTTCCGGTGCGGGAGGTCCGGGCCAACGTCGGAGCCGGTTTCATCTACCCGATCTGCGGGGACATGCGGACGATGCCCGGCCTGGGTACGTCGGCTGCTGCGGAGCGAATCGACATCGATGCCGACGGCGAGATCGTCGGCCTGTCTTGACGTCTGCCGTTCTGAGGCGCCCATGACCTACGACTTTGTTGCCGAGCCGCTGTCGGTGTTTCTCGACCGGGTAGCCAGCGATGCGCCGGCACCGGGGGGCGGCGCCTGCGCAGCGGTTTCTGTGGCGATGGCGGCTGGGTTGTGCGCGATGGCGGCGCGGTTCAGCGCGGCGACCGTCGCCGATGCTGGACAGGTGGCAGCCCGCGCGGACGTGTTGCGTACCGAGGCAGCGGCCCTGGCGGCGCAGGACGCCGAGGCCTACACGCAGGTGCTCGCGGCCTATCAGCTGCCGCGCAGCCCCGATGCTGCAGGGCGACGGGACCGGATCCGAGCGGCGCTGTCAGCGGCTGCCGAGCCGCCGCTCGCCGTCGCGACGGCCGCCGTCGAGATCGGGACGCTTGCGCGGCGGCTGGTGGACGAGGGCAACCCCAACCTGTGGGGTGATGCGGTCACCAGTCGCCTGCTCGCCGCCGCCGGCTGCCGGGCTGCCGTCGAGCTGGTCGGCGCCAACCTACTGCCCGGAGACCCCCGGCTCGAGCGGGCCAAGCAGCTGGCCGACTCGTGGGACGAGCCGGCGTGACCGCCACCCGCATCGACGGGACGGCGGCGGCGCGTCAACTGCACGACAACCTGGTCGGCGACGTGAAGGCGCTGCGCGAGCAGGCGTTGGTGCCGGGCCTGGCAACGGTGCTCGTCGGCGACGACTACGCCTCTCAGGCGTACGAGCGGCGCCTGCAGCAGCTCGCCGAGGGAGTCGGCTGCCACTACGTGAGCGCGCGCCTTGGCAACGAGGCCGAGCAAGCCGACCTCCTCGCGGTGGTCGGCGGCCTCAACGCCGACCCGCGCATCTCCGGGATTCTGGTGCTGCGCCCCTTGCAGCCGCACCACTGCGAGGAGGACATCTTCCGGATGCTGGACCCGGGCAAGGACATCGAAGCGGTTCACCCGCTCAACGCCGGGCTGCTGGAGCTCGGCCGTCCGCGTTTCGTCCCGTCCACCCCCGCCTCCTGCTTCTACCTCCTCGACCATCACCTGCGACTGAGCGGCCTGGATGCCGAGGCCTTCTACGCGCGCAGCTGCGTGGTCGTCCTTGGCCGGTCCAACAACGTGGGCAAACCGTCCTCGCTCCTGGGCATGCAGCGCGGTGCCACCGTGGTCTCCTGCGACGTCAACACCTCCAAGGCCGGGCGACTGCGCGAGTTCACCCGCCAGGCCGATGTGCTCGTCGTGGCCGTCGGGGTTCCCGGCCTGATCCAGCCGGCCGACGTCAAGAACGGCGCTGTCGTCATCGATGTCGGGATCAACGCGGTTGCCGGACCGGACGGGCGCACCCGCCTGGTCGGCGACGTCGACCCCTCCGTCGCCGGCGTGGCCGGCGCGCTGTCGCCCGTACCCGGGGGGGTAGGACCGATCACAGATGTGTGGCTGCTGCACAACACGGTCCTGGCCGCCACCCTGCGGGCAGGAGCGGAGCGGGACGACCCGACGCTCAGCGGCCGGCCCGCCTGGGCGGCTTCCCCCTACCACAGCAGCGAGCTCGCTTGAGGGCTCAGGTCGGCAGGGCCGGCTCGGGCGACACACGCGGTAGGAACCGCACGGTGGCCGCGCCGAGCAGCAGCACGAGCACGCCGTAGATGCCCAGCGCAGCGGCGGCCGCGGGGCCAAAGGCAGCGGTGGCGATTCCGGCGGCTATGGCGAAATCGCGCATGGCAACCGGCAGCAGCACCGAGACGGCGCGAGTACGGCTGAGCCGGTAGCTGACCAGCGCACCAAGAGCGGTACTCGCCACGAGGAACAGCAGCAGCGCCACGCCGGCCCGCAGGTAGCTCGCGCTCAGCCGCGCCTGCCCGGCGACCAACCAGATGAGCACCAGGACCGCTGATGAGCTTGCGACCGCACTGGTGGCATCAGCAAGCGTCGCCAGCCGCTGCGGCAGCCGGGCTCGCACGAGGGCGCCCAGCACCAAGGGGATCGCGACGATCTGGACGAGGGACAACAGCAGGCCGGTACTGGAGAAGGTGCCAGCCGAACCGGCCAGCAGATGCAGCACGGGGCCGGCGGTGGCGATGCTGACAAGCGTCGCACCGACCAAGATCGCCGCACTCACCGACGCCTGCCCGCCGGCCAGCGCCGCCAGGGCTACGGCGGCCACCTCGCTGGGCGCCACGCCGGCAGCAAGCACCCCGAGCCGCAGCTGCCCTGCCGGGACCAGCCGCGACGCCAGCCAGGCGAACAGTGGCAGTACGACGGCGCCGGCAACCACCGCCGTGAGCACTCGTCCGAGCTCCTCGCGGGCGCGCAGGAGAGCGGTCGTCGGCAGTCCGAGGCCGACGGCTGCTACGAGGACGATCAGGGCGAGGTTGACACCGTCGTGACCGACGATCCCGCGCGGGGGCCCGGACCACAGGACACCCGCGGCTGCGAAGGCCAGCACCAGGGCCAGCAGCCAGCGGTCAAGCAATCGCGCGGCCGCTGTCACGACACGGTCTGGCTCGTCGCCTTTGCGTCGTACTGCGACAGCCAGCCGATCGTCTGCTCCCGGAACCGCGACAGTCCCTTGTACTCGATCAGCTCAGGAGGAAGTGAGGTCAGCACACGGTGCAGCCGCTGTCCCCAACCAGGGACGGTCACGAGGTCGCCCAGGCTGATCAGGTAGCAGCGGATGGGGAAGACGACGCCGTTGGAGCGAGGCAGCCGGAAGAAGCTCTGCAGCTCGACCCGCAAGTGCACCTTCTCACCCACGTTGTCGGGGGTGACGGTGGAGCGGTCCACCCCCCACGTCGGGTAGGTCTCGGGGCTGGTGTCCAGCCGCGGGTTGATCGTCATCGTCCAGTTGAGCCGGCGCACCGGCCGGCCCTGCTGGAGATTGAGGAGATATTTCAACGCCCGGTCGAACACACCGAGCTCGTGCGCCAGCGGCACCGGGCCGTGCCACTCGTGGAAGTTCATCCCCAGGTCGAAGTCCAGTGACCAATCGGCCTGGGTGGTGACGATACCGGCGTCCATCCAGAGCGTGTCGTTGCGCTGGTCGAGCAGGCAGAAGTCGCCCTGGCTCTGCCGGGTCGCGTACTCCATGGGTCCCAGGGGGCGACCGGTCAGGCCAGGCAGAGCGGTCGTCGTTGACGGCAGCGAGGCGGTGTCGGCGAAGGTGAAGGTGTCGTCGACACCCAGCGGCCGGTTGCTCCAGTGCCACTGGTCATCGCTGCGCTCGAGAGTGAAGTGCTCCGGGTAGTCGGCCGCCATACTGGTGAACAGCAGCTCGAGCAGATCCCAGCCGGCGAGATCCATGTGCGGCAGCGACTGGCTGCGCAGCGGGCCCTCGGCGAGTACCAGCGCCCGGTCCAGCATCTCAGAGACGTAGTGCTCATCGACGTCGATCGGGAACTCGAAGACCGAGCCGACCGGCCCGGCTGTGTGCGGCTCGATGTTGACCGCGTACATGTAGTCGTCTTTGTCGAAGGGGAACGGAAAGCGACGGACAGCGGCCGGACTGTTGGAGAATGTGAAGTCGTCGCGGAACGTCTCGGAGTTAAACACCAGCGTCATGGTCGCGTCCCTGTCGTAGGTGAATGGGCTCTGGCAAAGTTGTGCGGTCACAGGTCGAGGGTCAGCGCCTGGCCGCGGAAGCGCGACATGCAGATCATCAACGAGGAGCCGCTGTCGCGTTCCTCGGGCGTCAGGTAGTGGTCGTGGTGGTCCAGGACGCCCTTGCAGTGCAGCACCCGGGTTTCGCACTGGCCGCACGCGCCCCCGCGGCAGAGGTAGGGCGGCTCCACCCCGACCGCCTCGACGGCTTCCAGGATGCTCTCGTGTTCACCTACCCGGACATCTCGCGCCGAGCGGCCCAGCCGAACCGTGAACGGCGCGCCTCCCGGTGGTGCGAGGAACCGCTCACAGTGCAGGTTCTCCTCCGGCCAGCCGGCCTGCCGACCGGCCGTGAGAACACCCTCGATCATGCCGCCTGGGCCGCAGACGTAGAGGTGGGTGCCCAGCGGCTGCTTGTCCAGGAGCTTGGTCAGGTCGATCCGTTCGCCGAGGTCATCTTGGTAGAGGTGCACCCGATCCTGATAGCGCTCGCACAGGATCTTGCCGTACGCGCCCGATGCCTCGCTGCGCATCGCGTAGTGCAGCTCGAAGTCGTGACCCGACCGGGCCAGCTGGGCGGTCATCGCCATGAAGGGCGTGATCCCGATGCCACCGGCCACCAAGATGTGCCGACGGGCGAGCTGATGCACGGGGAACAGGTTGCCCGGCGGCGTGATCCACAGCTCGGTGCCGACGGCGACCTGCGTGTGCAGGTAGTGCGACCCGCCGCGCGACTCGGCCACCCGCAGCACACTGATCTCATAGGCGTCGCAGCGCTCCGGCGAGCTCATCAATGAGTACGGGTTGCGGACCCGTCGTTGGCCGTCATCCATCATCACTGTGACGTGGGCACCCCCGGAGAAGCTGGGTAGTCGTTCGAGATCGACCGGAACGAGCCGGAAGCGCTTGACGCGGTCCGCGACCTCGGACACGTCGGCGACGCGGACGCGGATCTCGTTGACGGAGCTCATGCGTAGAGGTCCTGTGCCGCCGGTCGTTCGGTCGGGTCCTCTGCATTGACGCAGACGCCTTGGAAGGCGGCCAGCCGGCGGGAGTAGTGGTCCCGGACGAACAGCAGGTTGCCGCAGCCGGCGCACTCGTAAACCGAGGTCGTCACCCGTTCGGCCGTGAGCTTGCAGTGCACGCACTGGACCCGGCGAGCCAGCGAGCCGACGTGCTCGGTGAGCACGGACTTGTGGTCGATGCCGTGCTCGATCCCGAGCCTGACGACCCGGCCGACCAGGCCTTCGGTGCCGGCAACGTACAGCTGCAGGCCCATGGTGGCGTCGGTCAGCAGCGCGTCCAGTGCCCCCAGGAGCCCGTCCACGTCGGCGAACACCTCGAGCCGGTCGGTGTGGAGCCGCCGCAGTGCCGGGAGCGCCGACGGCTGGCCGGCGTCGACGTAGAGCACATGGGTGCGCGCAGCGAACCCTTCTGGGGCAGCCGCCATGAGACGCGACAGCGCGGCGGCGCCCTCGCCTTCCACGGCCACCAGGTTGCACCGCGCGCGGGGCATCGCCCGCAGCCCGTCGTAGGTGGGGCGGCTCTTGATCGTCGACATCATCATCGGGATGGCAGTGCAGATCGCCTCAACCGACAGCGGTCCGCTTGTGCTTGTCCGGGTCGTCGAACGGCAGCGTGTGGGCGATCGCCGGGGCGGTGAGCGAGGTTCCGCGCACCTCCAGCTTTCTGCCATGGACGGCCGCGTCGACATCCATTCTGGCGAGTGCCATGGACCGGCCGGTGAGGGTGGAGTTCATGCCACAGGTGATGAGGCCGACCTGCGTGTCGCCGGAGAACAGCGGATCGCCCTCCGCAGCGGGCTGCTCGCCGTCAACCAGGACACCGAAGATCTTGAAGCGTTCGCGACCTTTCAGCTGGTAGTGCATCTCGGCGCCGCGGAAGCCGACCTTTCCGGGACTGACCGTGAAGTCCAGACCGAGCTCCCAGAGGGAATCTCCGGGCAGGCCCGTGGCGAAGGGGTACATCTCGGAGTTGTCGTACGGGAAGAACAGCAGGTAGCTCTCCACGCGCAGCATGTCCAGCACGGTGAACCGGCACGGAATGATCCCGAGATCTGCCCCGTCCTGCAGGATCGTGTCCCAGAGCAGGGGTGCGTCCTCGCCCTTGCAGAAGATCTCGTAGCCGCGCTCCCCGGTGTAACCCGTCCGCGAAAGGGTGACCGGCCGGCCGAACAGTCGAGCCGGCAAGTGGTGGAAGTAGGGAAGATCGCGAATGCCCGGGACGTGCTGTGCGAGATAGTCCACGGCCCGAGGACCTTGCAGCGAAAGGTCGTGCAGGTCGTCGTCGAACAGGACCGAGACGTTGCGGCCGGCTGCGTATCGGGTGATCTGCTCGGTGCCGGCACCGCTGCCGTGCACCACCATCCAGGAGTTGGGCCCGGTTCGGTAGAGGATGCAGTCGTCGATGAACAGGCCGCGGTCGTCGAGCATCGCGGCGTAGGACGCCTTGCCCGGGTAGATCTTCGTGACGTCGCGGGTCGTGGCCTGGTGCAGGACCGCGTGCGAGTGCGGGCCGACGACGTGGAGCTTCTTCAGTCCGGAGACATCCATGAGCCCCGCCTTGGTGCGGATGGCCACATGCTCCTCGTGGATGTCCTTGTCGTAGGTCCACGCCGTACCCATCCCGCTCCAGTCCTCCAACGAGGAGCCGAGAGCGCGGTGCCGGTCGGCGAGGGCGGAAGTTCTCCAGGAAAGCGTCAACGCGTACTCCTGATCCAGAGTATTTCGGGTGAGGGTGGCTGTCCCCGGGGACGGCCTCTGTCGGCAGGAACCAGTGCCCCCCGGACGATGTCAGCTCGCGTCTGGGCGGCCGTGCTGCCCCTCCGTGGAGTCCGAGCTGAGCTGCCAGGTGGGCAGCGCACCGACCGGCTGGGGCTGCCGCCGCTGGTGCCACCACGGCCGGCAGAACCGCCACCAGGCCAGCGCGAAGATCAGGCCGGTCAGGGGGAGGGGCGCGTTTCGCCCGACCAGCAGGAGTGCACCGACCACGAGCACCATCGTGGCCAGGAAGACCATCCGGTTGCGGCGGGAGCGGGTGACCATACGGTCAAGGCCACGCAGATCTGCCTCCGGAAGGCGGGCGGTGTTCCACTGGCGACCGCACGGGCAGAGCACCGCGTCGCCGGCGGCCACCGTCGTGCTCGCTCCACAGGAGCAGCTCACCCGCAGCGTCGGTGTGCGTCGATGTCGGAAACTTTCGAGCGGCACGCCTGACCCCACCCTCAGAAGGTCTTGCCTTTCTGTTTTTCCACTCTACTGTGCGCAACAGGTTTCGTGTCGAGAAACCAGGCCCGCTCCCCGCCGCAGGATGAGAGACGCCATGTCCAGTGCCACCGGTTCGCCCAGGACCGAGCCGTCCAGTGCCACGGCCTCGGTGGTCGTCGAGGAGCGTTCGCTGGACCAGACGCTGCGCTGGTGGGACGGCTTCGTCGTCGCACTGGCCAATCCAGGCTTCCTGATCGCCTCGCTGGGCTTCTCCGTGGGCGCCCTCGGCGCCTGGGGCGCTGTTGCCGTCTGGACGACCTCCATGCTCCTGGGCGCACTGCAGGGCTGGGTCTACCAGGAACCTGCGCTCATGTTCCCCGGCAAGTCCGGCGGCATCGCGCTCTACGCGCACGAGGCCTGGAAGCGCTACTCCAGCCTCGTCGGTCCGGTCGCCACCTTCGGCTACTGGTTCGGCTGGTCGAGCGTGCTGTCGATCTTCGGCCTGCTGGTCGGCAGCCTCGTGCAGGCCGAGTGGTTCTCCACGGCGACCTGGTCGTTCAGCCTGGGCTTCTCGACCTTCGGGCTGCCGAAGGCGATCGGGATGATCGCGATCGCCGTGGTCTGGTTCGCCAACACGCGCGGCATGAAGGCGGCGGTGTTCATCACCTACATCACCGGTGCGCTCCTGATGATCCCGCTGTTCGTGATCATGTTCGGCCCGTTCGTGTCCGGCGACTTCCACTCCTCGCGCCTGACCTGGACCATCCCCGGCGGCTTCGGCGGCTGGCGGCTGGCCCTCGTCTGGCTCTACCTCATGGGTTGGTCGTCCTACGCTGTCGAGACCTGCGCAACCTTTGCGCCGGAGTACCGCGACACGCACAAGGACACCACCTGGGCGCTCCGCTCGTCGTCGCTGTTCAGCCTGGGCGTCTACTTCTTCCTGCCGCTCGGCATCGTCGGCACCCTGGACGCCAAGCAGATCAACGACGGCGCAGCCGGTCCCTACATCGTCACCGCCCTGCAGCACGTGATCGGCGCCGGCAGCGGCTTCGCCACGGCATTGATCATCGCGGGACTGCTGCTGTCCATGAACACCGCGACGATGGACGGATCACGGGCGCTGTACGGCATCGCCAAGCACGGCATGACGCTGCGGGGGCTCGGCCGGCTCAACAGGCACCACGTGCCGGGCGCGGCCATGACCCTGGACGCCGTGGTCAACATCGGGCTGCTGTTCTTCTTCGACACGACGCTCGGGATCCTTGCGGCCGGCAACCTGGGCTACATCCTGGCGCACATCGCAGCGCTCAGCGGGGTCCTGCTCCTGCGCAAGGACCGCCCGCTGTGGCCCCGGCCGCATCGTCTGTCCCGGGCCTGGATCGCTATCACCGGGTTCCTGCTGGTCGCGAACGTCCTGTTCACCATCGTCGGCTTCGCCTACTTCAAGGACACCGGTTACGCCAGCGGCGTCAACTGGCTCGGGGTCTCCAAGGAGCTCTGGATCGGGGTGCTCATCCTGGCCATGGGCGTGGCGCTCTACGTCTACCGCCGCGTCGTGCAGGACAAGCTGCCCTTCACGTGGAGGGACCTCGACGACAGCCCGCCACCGGAGAGCCTGGCGAGCTCGGCGATGGCGTCCCGATGACGGGGTCTTGCCCGCCCAATAAGTTTCCCTGCAGTAGCGTGAGTTTCCTCACAAGGGACTATGCTTCGGTGCTCGCTCGACTCTGCCCACTGCTCAGGAGGTGACCGGTTTGGCTGTTTCCGCCGCCCTGCGGCTGACCGCCTCGGACCGGCTGCTCCTACCGGGGCGGGTGCCGGCCGAGCCGAATCTGGAGACGTACTGGGTACGACCCGGCGGGGTCACGGGGGTGCGCCTGTGGCCGGGGGATGAGCTCACGGTCGTGGATCGGCACGGACGGCAGCTCGCCGAGCTCAGCGTCCTGCGCGCCGACGGCTCGTCGGATGGGGCTGTGCTCGGCGTCGTCCTGGATGCTCCGGCGACCATTGTCAGGGGGCTCAGCGCCAGCCCGCACCTCGTGGATCCGGTCCTTGTCGAGCTGCTGGCGCAGGGCGTCACCCCCACGGACCTGCGAGCCGTCCTGCTGTTCGGGGAGTGGTCCCCGGCCGGAGCCAGGCAGCGCTTCGTGGCCTCGGCTCGGGCGACGGCACTGGTGGCCGCGCCGGCTCGGGTCATGCGGGTGGACGACGAGGCCGCCAACCCGCCGTCGGACCTGCTGCTGGAGGTGCGCCGAGCGTCTGCCCAGCCAAGAGGGGAGTTCCTGCTGCCGGCGCCGCTCGCCGAACCGGTCCTGGACCTGCGCATCGACAAGGCCACTGCGACCGGCTACACCGTCAAGGCCGGCCAGTACATCCAGGTCATCGACGTCGAGGGCAAGCAGTGCTCGGACTTTCTGGCCTTCAACTCCCGGCGCCTCGACCGTGGTGACGAGCGCGGCCTGGACGCCACGGCGACGCGGTCACTCATGGGTAACGCCTACCCGATGCCCGGGCTGCACGGGAAGTTCTACGATCGGGACTTCCAGCCGCTCGTCGAGATCGTCCGAGACACCGTCGGTCGCCACGACACGTTCGGGCTGGCCTGCTTCACCAGGTACTACGAGGACCTCGGCTACCCGGGTCACATCAACTGCACGGACAACTTCAACCGTGCGCTCGCCGGCTACGGGGTCGCAGCCCGCGCCGGTTGGCCTGGGCTGAACCTGTTCTACAACACCTCGTTCAGCGCCCAGAACCAGCTCATGGCCGACGAGCCCTGGTCCCGGCCGGGTGACTACGTGCTGATGCGGGCGATGACCGACCTGGTCTGCGCCAGCTCGGCCTGCCCGGACGACATCGACCCGGCCAATGCCTGGGTGCCCACCGACATCCACGTCCGGGTGTACGACGCGAAACGGAAGTTCTCCATGGCTGTGGCCTCCCGGGTAACCCCTGACGCTCCAGCCGAGCTCACCAAGCAGACCGGGTTCCACGCCCGAACCTCGGCGTTGACCCGACAGTTCACCGAGTACCGCGGCTACTGGTTGCCCGCGAGCTACGACGGCTACGGCGCCGTGGAGGAGTACTGGGCGTGCCGCGAGCGGGTTGCGGTCATGGACCTGTCCCCGCTGCGCAAGTTCGAGGTCGTCGGTCCCGATGCCGAGGCGCTGCTGCAGGCCGTCGTTACGCGCAACATCGGCAAGCTCTCGCACGGGCAGGTCGTCTACTCCGCGCTCTGCAACGAGACCGGCGGCATGATCGACGACTGCACGATCTTCCGCTTCGGCGACACCAACTTTCGTTTCGTCGGTGGCGACCCCTACGACGGCGTCTGGCTGACCCAGCAGGCCGAGCGGCTCGGGCTGGACCGGGTCTGGGTGAAGCCTTCGACCGACGCAATGCACAACCTGGCCGTGCAGGGACCGGCGAGCCGGGACCTGCTGAGGACCCTGATCTGGACGCCGCCGACGCAACCTGCGCTCGCAGAGCTCGAATGGTTCCGCTTCTGCATCGGCCGGCTCGGCGACGCCAACGGCGTGCCGCTGGTCGTGTCACGGACGGGCTACTCCGGTGAACTCGGCTACGAGCTGTGGTGCGCGCCAGGTGACGCGGTGGCGCTGTGGGACGCCGTCTGGACCGCCGGCGAGCCGTTCGGTCTGCGCCCGCTCGGGCTCGAGGCACTCGACGTGCTGCGCATCGAGGCCGGGCTCGTCTTCGGTGGCTACGACTTCTGCGACCAGACCGACCCCTACGAGGCCGGCATCGGCTTCACGGTCCCGTTGAAGACCAAGCAGGACGACTTCGTCGGGCGGGACGCGCTGGTGTCTCGTAAGGCCAACCCCCAGCGCACGCTGGTCGGCCTCGAGCTGGCCGGCAACGAGCCGGCCGCACACGGCGACGGCGTCTACGCCGGACGCTCGCAGGTCGGCGTCGTCACCAGCGCCACCCGTTCGCCGTTGCTGCGCAAGAACATCGCCCTGTGCCGGCTGGCGGTGCAGCACGCCGAGCTCGGCACCCGGGTCGAGGTAGGCAAGCTCGACGGCCAGCAGAAGCGCATTCCGGCGACCGTCGTCCGCTTCCCGTTCTACGACCCTGACAAGACCCGACCGCGTTCCTGACAGCCACTGCTCCACGGCCGTCTGCTCCGCCGCCACGACCCTCAGGAGAACATCGCATGGCACGTGTTGCCGTCATCGGGGCCGGACCTTGTGGCCTGGCCCAGCTGCACGCCTTCGAACAGGCGCGCAAGAAGGGCGCCGACGTCCCCGAGATCGTCTGCTACGAGAAGCAGAGCGACTGGGGTGGCCTGTGGAACTACACCTGGCGGACCGGACTTGACGAGCACGGCGGTCCGGTGCACGGCAGCATGTACCGCTACCTCTGGTCCAACGGGCCCAAGGAGGTGCTGGAGTTCGCCGACTACTCCTTCGAGGAGCACTTCGGCCAGCCCATCGCGTCCTTCCCGCCCCGGGAGGTGCTCTACGACTACATCACCGGGCGAGCGGAAAAAGACGGCCTGCGGCGCTTCGTCACCTTCGACACCGCTGTCCGCTGGATCGCCGAGGACAGCTCCACCGGGGGGTTCCAGGTGACGGTCGAGGCGCTTGCCGACGGGGCGAGCCGGGTGGAGCAGTTCGACCACGTCATCGTGGCGACCGGTCACTACTCGATCCCCAACGTCCCGGCCTACGAAGGCTTTCGCACCTTCCCCGGGCGGATCATGCACTCCCACGACTTCCGTGACGCCCACGAGTTCCTAGGCCAGGACTTGCTCGTGATGGGCAGCAGCTACTCCGCCGAGGACATCGCGCTGCAGTCCAAGAAGTACGGCGCCCGCTCGGTCACCATCACCTACCGGACCAAGCCGATGGGTTTCTCGTGGCCTGAGGGCATCGACGAGGTGCCGCTACTCATCAGGGTCGACGGGAAGACGGCGACGTTCGCCGATGGCACGACCCGCGACGTCGACGCGATCGTGCTGTGCACCGGCTACCGGCACAGCTTCCCGTTCATCGACGACGCGTTGCGACTGCGGACGGCCAACGAGCTCTACCCGCCCAACCTCTACCGGGGGGTCTTCTGGCTCGACAACCCCAAGCTGATGTACCTCGGCATGCAGGACCAGTACTACACGTTCTCGCTGTTCGACGTGGAGGCGTTCACCGCTCGCGACGTCGTCCTGGGTCGGCAGCAGCTCCCTCCGCGCGAGGAGATGGTTGCCCACATCCAAGCCTGGCGGGCCCGGCAGGCCACGCTCGAAGGACCGTCGGACGACATCGATTTCCAGGCTGATCATGTACTCGAGCTGAGCAAGGACGTGGACTACCCGTCGTTTGACCTGGCCATGACCCGCGAGCAGTTCCGGCAGTGGGAACACGACAAGCAGGAGAGCATCACCGGCTACCGGGACAAGAGCTTCACCTCCGCGTGCACCGGGACGCCGTCGCCGGTGCACCACACCCCGTGGTGGGAGGAGTTCGACGACACCATGATCACGTTCATGGGCGAAGGCTCCACGCCCGGAGCAGCACGGTCAGCTCGTACGACGTCAGGAAGCACGTCCTAATCCACGATGCCGCTGCCGATGCCCTGACCCTCGTCGGCCGCTGATGTTGCACCTCGATGTGCGCCCGACCAGCCGCAAGGAGTCACATGACCACTGCCGAGCAAGCCGTCGCCCTGCACACCGAGCGTGACAACGGCGCCCTGCAGCGGCGCACGAACTGGTGGGGTGCTTTCGTCATCGGGCTGGCTGGCACCATCCTGGTGACCGGCATCGCCCCCTTTGCGGTGCAGAGCCTTGGCGCCGCGTCGATCCCGCTGTTCATCGGGGTCACCGGCGCAGGGGTGCTGCTGTGCTTCTGCCTTGCCGAGCTGGCGGCAATGATGCCGGACCGGACCGGGGGGCTGCCGTCGTACGCCTTCGAGACCTTCAAGCCGATGGGCGCCCGCACCGCCAAGCACGTAGGGGGAGTCTCCGGCTGGGCCTACTGGCTCGGCTGGTTCCCGGTGGCCCCGATCAACATGATCTTGGCCTCGGCCTACATCGTGAGCCTTTTCGGGCTGCCGAGTGGGCACAGCTTCCTGCCCTTCGGCGGCCTCGGCTCGCCGGTCTCCGCGGCGGCGCTGATCATCTCGATGCTCGGCCTGGTAGGGATGCTCGTTCCGGCCCTGCTGGGGATCCGGCTAGGGGCCCGATTCGCGACCCTGCTCGGCGTGGTGTCGATGGTGCCCTTGACGGCCCTGGTGTTCTTGCCGTTGCTGCACCCGAGCTCGATCCACTACTCCAACCTCAGCGGCTTCCACCTGCCGCCGGGCACAGCAGGCAGCCTTCCGTTCTTCATCAGCTGGGTCTTCGTCATGTCCTGGTCCGTGCTGGCCATGGAAGCTGCCGCCTGCTACATCGGGGAGTGCAAGGACCCGGCCCGCGACGCGAAGATCGCCATGACGGCGGAGGGCTTGTTCGGGTTCTTCATCTTCGTCTCGATCCCGCTGGCCTTCGTGCTGGTGCTGGGCACCGCGAAGAGCTTCGACCCGCTGACGGTGTTCACCGACTTCAGCGGGCGGGTGTTCAACAGCTCCGCCGGCGGGGTGATCCAGTACTTGATCGGGATCCCGTTGATCGTCGCCCTGCTGCTGTCGGTCCTCAACGCGATCATGGGTGTGGGTCGGTCGCTGTTCCAAGTGGCGGAGGACGGCCTGATCCCGCGGTGGTTCATGCACACCAACCGCCACGGCGTACCCGACCGGGCAATGAGCTTCAACGTGGCCTGCTCCGCGCTGGTGGTGCTGTTCGGCTCACCGCTGCGCATCTACATCTTCTCTAACATGGGATACCTGCTGGCCTGTTCGCTGGCACTGCTCGGCTACTTCCTGCACCGGCAGTACCGCCCGGAACTGGCCCGCCCGGTGCGCATGCATGGCTCGCTGCGCTGGCTGGCTCTCGTCGTGTTCGTGTTTTTCATGTTCGTCTGGGCCTACGGTGGCTGGCGCGCTCCGGCGCTGGTGGTGGACCCCAAGGAGGGGTCGTTCCTGTTCTGGGCCGGGCTCGTTGTCATCGCCGCCTACCTGCCGCTGTACCTGTGGCGTCAGACCTTGGATCGCCGCGCGCTGCGAAGAGGCAAGCCCACGGCGCCTGCCTCACCTGGAGCCCGCACCGCCGGCGCCGGCGGCTAGGCCCTCGGTGAGCCTGCTGGGAAGTTGGCGCCGAAGCCGGGCCGCTGCCCCGGCCGGTCCAAGCACGGTGCTGCTCGCCTCGACCGGGATTGCGTTCACTGACGAGGAGCTGAGCCGTTGCGCGGGACTGGCCGGCCGGTCTCCCGTCACCGTACTGTCCGTGGCCAAGCTGCACGGATCGACGTACGGCCTGCCGAACCCCGGCCTGATGCCGACCAAGGCGGAGCGGGACGCGCAGCGCGAGATCGTCGCGGTCGCCGTCCGCAGCCTGAACCGCACCGGAGGACGGGTCGACGGTCACGTCATCATCACCCGTCACCCGGCCAAGACGATCGCCAAGGCGGCGCTGCGCCTCCAGGTAGAGCACGTGGTGCTGGCCGCACCTGACCAAGGACGGGTGCGCCGCTTCGTGGAGGGGGACCCGGTCGCCGCCGTCAGGCGCCGGCTGAGGTCAGCGGCGACGGTCAGCTCTCGATCCGACGCTCGCTGAGGCCTGCGGGACGAGGACCGCGGACCGCCAGCCGCGCAGGGAGCTCAGCACTGCCAACTCGTCTGCCTCCATGAGGTCGGCGGGGGACAGCGTGCGCTCCTGCAGCTGGCCGAGATCGAGCAACCGTCCCCGCTCGACGCCGGGCAGGCAGCCGGCGGCCAGCGGCGGTGTCCACCAGATCCCGTCGAGCTGGACCGCGAGGTTGGCAATGGTGGTCTCGGTGACCTCGCTGCGTTCGTTGACCATCACGACGTCGTCGGCAGCGGGGTGGCGGGCGGCCCGGCTGGTGTAGACGTCGCGACGGGTGGTCTTGTGGAACAGCCAGCGCTGCGAGGAGTCGACCGGCTCGGGCTCCAGCGCCAGCCGTACCGGACGGTCCGAGCGGGCTGGAGCCGGACCCACGGTGACGTCGAGCTGACCCGTCCGGCCCAGGGTCAGCCGGACCCGAACCCCGGCAGTGTTGGGCACCTCACGGGCCAGCCGTGCGCGGGTGACCAGCTCGTCGAAGGGAAAGCCGAAATAGGCTGCAGAGTCGGCTAGTCGGCGCAGGTGACGATCGAGGTTGCGCAGACCTGAGTCCGGTAGCTGCTGGGCCATTGTCTCGAACAGCGCGAAATCCTCGTACGGCTCCAGCAGAATCTTGCTCTTGATGAGCAGCTCGGCATGTTCCGCCTTGGCATCCGAGCCCCAGGTGATGCCCCCACCGGTGCCGTAGGCGGCCCGGCCGGTCGCCCGCTCGACCGTGACGGTGCGGATCGCGACGTTGAACAGGGCCCGGAAGGCCTGTCCCGGCGGCGCTACCACACCAACGGCACCGCAGTAGACCCCGCGCGGCTCAGGCTCGAGCTCCGCGATCAGCTCCATCGTTCGTTGCTTAGGGGCCCCCGTAACCGATCCGGAGGGGAACAGTGCGCGGAACACGTCCACCAGCCCGGTTTCCGCCGGGACCTTTGCCCTGACGTCAGAGGTCAGCTGCCAGACGGTCTCGTAGGGTTCTGGGGCGAACAGAATCGGGACCCGCACGGTGCCCACGTCGGCGATCTGGCTCAGGTCGTTGCGAAGCAGGTCTACGATCATGACGTTCTCGGCGCGCTCCTTCTCACTGCACTGCAATCGGCGCAGCTGCTGCGCGTCCTCAGCTGGCCAGCGCCCGCGGGCTGCCGTTCCCTTCATGGGCCGCGTGAGCAGGTGGTCACCGACCCACTCGAAGAACAACTCGGGGCTGGCGCCGGCGATGACGTGCTCTCCGATGTCGAGGAAGGCGGCGTGGGATCCGCCCTGGGACCAGACCAGGTCGGCATACAGCTGTTCGAGATCCCCGGTGACGCGGCCGTGCAGCCGGACGGTCAGGTTGCACTGGTAGGTGTCTCCGGCGGCGATGGCGTCGCGGACCCGGTCCACCTGCGCGCGGTACCCCGGCTCCGTCCAGCCCCATCGCCACGTATCCATCCGGTAGTCGCGGAGCCGACCGGCGGGGACGGCGACCGGGGGCACCAGGGCCACCTCCCGGCACAGTCCGAACCACGCCAGCGGTAACCCTTCGGGTGCGGGCTGCGGCCCGACCGTCCACCTAGGGTCCAGCCCGCCGGCCGCCTCGTAGGCCACGAAGCCGAAAGCCCAGCAGCCGCTCCGGGTCTCGCGATCGACCTCCGCGAGCACCGGGACGACCTCCTCCGGAGTACGGGCGATCAGGAGCCGGAACGGCTGGTCGAACGACATCGCCGTGCCGCCCAGGACATCATCGAAGCGGCCCCATATGCGCGCGCCCCGATCCATACGCAACTGTAGAGGCGGAGCCGTGCCCCACCGTCACCGTGGTGACCGCCAGCGCCGAGTTGCCGTTGCAGGCGCCGTCAACTTGGGCGCAGTGCTTGTCGGCGCTGACTCCCAGTCCGAGCAGCACTGCACTGGCGAAATGCGGACCGTTTGTCCCAGCCGTTCAGGGCCAGGATGTCGGCTTCACGGTCCAGCATGAACGGGCCCACCACACCGAGGAGCAGGTCGGCTGCCCCGCTGACCATGTTGGCTGCCCGGGCAGGCGCATGGTCGGCCTGGTCGAAGCAGCATGGTCGACCGGTCTGAACCCGGACTGGTCGCGCCGCTGACGCGAGACAGACCGACCGAGACGCTGGGTGCTCAACAGAAAGCTCCGTCGGCGCAGTGTCATTGGCGTCGTCCCCTCGATCAGCCGCCACCAGATGGCCGCTGCGTGTACTGCAACCAGCAGATGAACAGCCGAGGGGTCGTTCAGCCGACCGTCGAGCATGTACTGACCTTCAGGTTGCTTCTGGAGAGGCGGCCTGGCCAAGACCTGTGCCTAGGGCCTGCCCTCGACGCGGTGTGGAACTTAGTGCTGTCTTGCGAGCCGTGCGACCAGGGGGAAGCTGGCACGACCTCCAGCAACGTTGTGGACGCGCTGGCTCGTCAGTCGAGACAACGACCTCATCGCGGCACGCCACCCTCATCCAGCGACGCTCGTGGCCCAGCCTGGAGCGACACCGGCACTCAGCCACAGCCAGAGCGGCCGCCAGGCCGTGGGCTGTCTCGGCTACTGCTCGAGCCAGCCGAGCAGCACCCCGCGGCCGGTCTGCTCCATCCAGTTCATGCCTTGTCGGTGATGTGGTGGACCACCTTGCCGTCTGGACCCGTGACCGACTGCAGCCAGTGATGCCGGGAGTAGACATTTGCGCTTCGGCCGCTTTGGTATCCGGCCCGGCCGGCGATCTCGGCGGCGAACGGCCTCTCAGCAGGGCTCGCCCCACTCGTCAAGTTCCCAGTCCTTCGGCTCGTGGTGCGGCGGCTGTTCCGCCAACGCGCCCGTCGTCGGCGGTGTGGACCTCGGCAGGGGCTCAGGGCGCGGCTCGGCCTCCGGTCGGGCACCCGCGGCTCGACCGCCCGGCGGCGACCCCCGGGCACGGAGCGTGGGTCACGGTTGACACTGACGTGCCGTTTACGCGGCAGGGTGAGGGACCACGAGCACCGGGCACGTGGCGTGCGCGATGACACGTTCGCTCACCGAACCCAGCAGCATGCCAGCGAAACCGCCATGTCCCCGGTTGCCCACGACGAGCAGCTCCGCTCCCCGCGCCGCCTCGAGGAGCACCCATACGGGATGTCCCTCGGTCACCGTCGCCGAGACCTTCCCAGCGGCCGCTCCTGGGGCGCCTTCTATTGCGGTGTGGATCGTCTGCTGAGCGTTCCTGCGCCAGGCGATGCCGTCGGTGAGGACTCGGCCTCGCCGCCCAGCTGCCACCGCCGGGACTTGGGGCTGCTTGGTGTGGATGGCTTGCGGGTGACCGCCGTACATCGCCGGGTACTCCCAGGCGATCACGGCGTGGACATCGGCACCGACCAGCTCGGCGTGGTGGATTGCCCAGCGCAGCGCCTCGAGCGAGCCGTCTGATCCATCGATGCCAACCACGATGTAGGGGGAGGTGCTGCTCATGACTGCCTTCCTTCGGGTCCTGCGCCCTGCTGTATATGCGGTGTCCTGCTCCCACCGTGCAGCCCCGGAGGCGTGGCCGGTAGGGGCAAAAGTCCCGGCAAACAGGACTTCAGACCTTGCCGCCGACGGACACGTTCCGGAAGAACTCATGACCGTCTACGGGCAGTTCCTACTAGCCGTTGACAGCCAACAAACTTTCGGGAGCGGTCTGTTCCTGATGCGCTCGGCACCCTCTCGCCATGAGCGGTCGGGGGTGACACGCCGGGTCAGGGTGTAACAACGCAGGACCCGGCGCCTGCGGCCGATCATGAGCGTCCTTCGACGTTGCGCAACGGGTCACAGACCGCGCGCGGCCGGCCGGGACCGGGCGGCGAAAAAGGTGCCCGGGGCGATCGGCAGGTCGGCGCCGTGGAGCAACCGGCAGATCGGCTCGACCCCGTACTGGTTCGATTCTTGTGCCGCTCGATGTAGTCCACGATCAGCGACAAGGCCGGTTGAGCTCCGACCAGTAAGTCGACGCCGTCCGCAGCATGCTGTTGACCCGGCGCAACTCCCGGGTTCTCCCGCTCCAAAGTGGGCGATTTTGTCCGCTTCGGTGGTGGAGGGTCCCTGGCCGGCCTGCCCGGTCGATCTCGGCCTGGGTCACGCTTCCTTTAAACGTCTCGTGGTTGATCCAGAGTTGCTCACCGATCCGAACGCACGCGCCAGCCCGTGCCACTGGATCTTCCGCGCGCATCGACTGTCAGCCGGATCGTCCGATCCCGCGGCTCCTCCGGGCACTTCCGCGGTGCCGGCACGCTCCTACCTTCCGTGGCTTGCTGGTCTCCATCAAACCCGGCACAGGACAACCAGGCCTTCACCACCAACACATCGCGCGGGCAGCTCGCCTTCCTACCCAGCCCGGCACCGCGCGCACGCCCGCGTCCAGGTGTCTCGTGCCGGGTTTGATGGAGAGCATCAAGCCACGGAGGACTAAGCATGGCCGCACCACGGAAGTACCCGGAGGAGCTTCGGGAGCGAGCGATCCGGC